>Ga0209415_10007671_pt1 | contig 18811 bp, 14 predicted proteins | sample PeaSoiSIISIP2007_FD_187696 | JGI IMG/M metagenome (GOLD analysis project Ga0209415, IMG submission 187696) | Peat soil microbial communities from Weissenstadt, Germany - SII-SIP-2007 (SPAdes) (version 2) | ecosystem: Environmental > Terrestrial > Soil > Wetlands > Peat | place: Germany...
CCAGCCCGTGCACGGCCGCGGCGGTGCCGATGTGCGTCGGCGGCGCCGCGGCGCCCTGCGCGCGCGCGGACGCCGCGCTCGCCGCTATAAGAAGGAAGGCGAGCAGGGGGCGTCTCGCCGCGAGGATCACAGGCCGACCTCCCAGCGGTAGGTCAGGAGCGCGGAGACCTTGTTGTTCGTGTAAGCGTAGTTCTCGACCGTCGACAAGGCCTGGTAGTACTCGTAGTTCAGCGTGCCCAGGAAGTCCTTGAGCTTCGGGTGGAGGACGTCGAGCGGAACGCCGTAGGTGACGCCGAGGCGCACGGTCTTGTCGTCGCGGAGCGTCTGGGAGATCAACGGGTTCGCCTGCTCGTAGCGGTCGTAGTGGAGCGCGGCGGAGGTGAGCAGGAAGGTGCCGCGGCCGAGCAGCCACAGGTGCGAGAGGTCCAGGGACTCGCGCTGGTACTCCCAGAAGTCCTGGGCCGCGTGCTTGATCTCGTGCGTGTACGAGGCGGTGAGCTTCATGTCCGGCCTCAGCACCTGCTCGACGCCGACCGTCGCGTCGGCGCGGATGCCGGTCTCGTCGCCGATGTTGGGGACCTCGGCCGTGTTGACGAAATCGTCGAAGTTGTCGCGGACCTCGGCGAAGACCGAGGTGCGGCGGTTGAGGTCGTGATCGACGCGCACGCCCGCGCCGCGGTCGCGCAGGAACGTAGCCTCGCCGAGCAGGACGTGGTCGAAGCTCAGCGTCGGCGTGACCTCCCAGCCCGGCGCGGCGCGCCAAACGCCGCCGGCCTGCGCCGAGTATGCCTGCAGATTGAGGAGCTTGAGCAAGGTCTGGTCGGCGCGGTAGTAGTCGAGCGACGTGAAGACCTGGTTGCCGTGCGCGAGGTCGCGCCGCGCCTCGACGTTGGCCTGGGTGATGATGGCGGTGTCGTCGCGCTGGCCCGACCCGGCCGCGACGATGGTCGGGAGGTCCTGTAAAAGGAGCACGCCGGCCGACGGCGAGGCGTTGCGGTTCGAGTCGTACTCGAAGCCGGCGCTGAGGCGCCCGGAGATGTGCGTCTTCTTCATGCGGCCCTCGACGGCGGCAGCGTATTCGTCGCGCTCCTTCTTCTCGGTCGGCGTCAGCGCGGCCTTCTCGAGCGTCGCGAACTCGCGCTTCGCCTCGGACAGGTCGTCGAGGCGGAAGAGGACGACCGCGTACAGCAGGCGCACGTCGGCGAGGTCGGGATCGATCATCAGCACGCGCTCGAGGGTCGCGGCCGCGCCCTTGAGGTCGCCCGAGCGGATCTGCGCGCGCGCGAAGCGGTAGTTGAGCTGGACGTCGTCCGGGTTCGCGAGGACCTGCGCGTAGGTCGCGGTCTCGCCGGGAGCCTCGTGCTTGCGCGCCTCAGCCGCGGCGGCCTCGGCCGCGGCGCGCTTGCGCTTGGCCTCGTCGGCCGACTGGTTCTCCTGCGGGAACTGGTTCGTCGTCTGGGCCGCGGCGGCGGCGGTCAGCAGGGGGAGGGCGAGAAGGGCGGCGAGAGTGGCGGCTCGGTTCATAAAGGAAGGGGCCTCCGAATATTTTGGACCGGGCGCCAGGATAGCAAAATTAGCGCCCATGTCAACGCGCGTCGGCGTGATCGCACGGGGGGGCCGAATGGGTACCCCCCGCGCGGCTTTCGGTCTCATAAAAAACTCCGCGGCGGCGACACTTTCGCGCCGCCCCCGACGTCTTATCTCGGCACGCGGAGAAAGGCGTGCAGGCCTTCGGCCCTAAAAGGGAGGACCGAAGGTCCTATTATTGACGTTCCCGATTTGGAGCCGGTGAAGACATGTCCATGACGGATCGCCGGCACAAGACTGGTGGAGGCCGAGAAGAGATGAAACGAATGATCGCAGCCTTGGGAGTCCTCCTGGCGGCGTTCGCGGCGAAGTCCGCGTACGCCCAGGCGGTCCTTCCCGAAGCGCAGCTCCCCGCGAGCGGCGCCTTGAGCGCGCCCGCGTTGAGCGCGCCGAAGAAAGTGAAGAAAGCGAAGGTCGTGCCCGCCGCGCAGAAGGTCTCGCAGGCCGCGGTCGTTCCCGCGGCGTTCCTGCCTGAGGCGGTGCGCGGAGGTGGTGGCGGCGGCGGATCGCCGGCGCCGCGGCCGTCGCCGGCGCCGCGCCCGTCGCCTGCACCGCGGCCGTCGCCGTCCCCGGCGCCGCGACCGTCTCCGACTCCGCGACCGTCTCCGACTCCGCGACCGACCCCGACGCCGCGGCCGACCCCGACCCCTCGGCCGACCCCGACGCCGACGCCTCGGCCGACTCCGACGCCCACGCCGCGGCCCACGCCGACGCCGACTCCGCGGCCGACCCCGACGCCCACTCCGCGGCCGACCCCGACGCCCACTCCGCGGCCGACGCCGACCCCGACTCCGCGGCCGACTCCGACGCCCACTCCGCGGCCGACCCCGACGCCCACTCCGCGGCCGACGCCGACGCCGACTCCGCGGCCCACGCCGACGCCGACTCCGCGGCCGACCCCGACGCCTCGTCCGAACCCGAATCCGCGGCCGTCGCCGCGGCCGAACCCGGCGCCGAAGCCCCCGGTGGTCGTCCATCCGGGACAGCCGGGACAGCCCACGCACATGCCGACCCCGCCGAAGCCGGCGGATCCTCAGCACCGCATCGATCCCGCTCATAACGGCGACGGTCGCGCGGTGACGCCTCCGGCCCAGCGCGGCGGCAAGCCGGTGACGGAAAAGCCTCTCACCGACGGTCACGGCCGCGCCGTTCCTCCCGGTCACGACCAGGTCGGCCGCATCGGTCAGGACGACTTCCGCAACAACATCCGCGGCATCCAGGGCAACTGGGACCGCAACGACCACGACTACCATTGGTCGAATTGGGGCGGCTGGGACGTCTGCCATCACTACGACGAGTTCGGCTTCCACTGGTGGGGCTTCTACGTGAACGGGGCCTACTTCTGGACCCGGTACTTCAACGACGGCTACTGGTGGTTCGATCCTTACTGGCACCGCTGGGTGTACCTGAACGACGGCCAGTGGTGGTGGCAGGGTCCGGACGGCGTGTACCTCTACACCGGCGGCTGGTACTACAACTACGGTCCCGGCGACGGCGGAGTGATCCTGACGCCCGACCCGACGCCTCCCGTGGACGTCCCTCCGGGCGACGCGACTCCTCCGGGCAATCAGGTGACGGTGTACAGCGACGACGGCACGCGCTCGGTCCAGATCGTGGGCGACGCGCTGGACGCCTACCTGTACGACCTGACGAACCCGGACGGGGCGGGGATATACCTGACCACCAACGTGCAGAGCGCGGCGTTCGTCAACGACGCGAGCGGCGCGGTGAACCAGGTCGTCCTGACCATCAACGACGGCTCGACGCAGACGTTCGACGCCAACGGCAATTCGCTGGATGGCTCGAGCGCGCTGTCCGCGGCGCAGCTGACCGCGGCGCCGTCCAACGCCAATCAGACCCAGACGCTTCAGCAGAGAGTGACGGGCTCGGCGGCCTTCAAGGCCCTGCAGTCCGGCAACTTCGGCTGGTAGCGCCGGAAAGTTCGAAACCGACCGCCCCGGCCGAAAGGCCGGGGCGGTCTTCTTTTGCCCTGGTTGTGGGCATTCCTTTATATGGACCCGGAGCTGGACGCTTTGCCGTATGCCGCCCGCGCGTCGCGGCGGGGCTTGACGCGGGCGGCGGAACAGCTACACTTTGGCGACGGGCCGCGCGCGGACGGGGGTGCTTTATGAAACGAGCGACGCGAAAGAACACGTGCGCCGAGTGCCGCCATTGCAAGGCGCGCATCGACCCGAAGACGGGAATCCGGCATCACTGCGCGAAAACGAAGCGCGATCTGCCCGACGACGTCGGTTCCCTCCCCGCATGCGCCAAGTTCGGCCTGCCCAAAATCTCCGGCTGGGGGCCCTAGCGCGCTCGCCGTTGAGCGGAGATCACTCCGAGCGGACCGGCTGCGCTCCTTTTGTCGCGACCCGCAGCACGACGCCGTGGCGAATGTCGCGTTCGCCGAGATCGAAGCGGGCGAGCACGGAGCCGGCGGATGGAGGAGGGAGCGGCCGGCCGTCGATCGCGGCGGAGACGACGTCGCCGAGGCCGGGCAGTTCGACGACGTACGAGCGCGAGGCCGGCTGGCCGGCGTAGCTTCCCGTCGCGGACGAGATCGAGACCTCGACGACGCCAGCCTCGCGCCGGTACTCGAGACGCGTCAGCGCGTAGGCGCCCGTGCTGTAGGCGACGCTGATGCCGTCGTCCTCGTACAGAGTGTAGGCGCCGGTCTTGCCGATCTCGCCGGGGTAGGCGCGCACGACCAAGGTCTTGAGCGGCGTCGTCGTCATGCGCGGCGCGTAGGGCTGCATCGGGATGGGCGCGCCGCCGCGCGCGAAGACGGGGAAGGAGCTGATGTCGGCGGCGAAATCGCGCTCGAGCGGGCCCGCGAAGCGCGCGCCGCTGAACCAGTCGTACCAGGTCCCTTCCGGCAGCCAGACCTTCTGCTTGGCGACGCGCTTGGCGCCGCGGCCGGGCGAGACGATGGGCGCCACGAGAAAATCGTCGCCGTACAGATATTCCTGCGGGTGCGCGTAGGCGGGCTCGGCCTCGGGATATTCGAGGTAGAGAGGACGCACGAGCGGAAGAGAGTCCGCGTAGACCTGGCGCGCGCTCGAGTACGTGTACGGAAATAATTCCGCGCGGATGTGGTAGGCCGCGCGCATGGAGTCCTCGATGTCCTTGTCGTAGGACCAGGGGCGCTTGTCCAGCCAGGGCTTGTTCATCGAGTGCAGGCGCAGGGCGGCGGAGAACGCCGCGAACTGGGTCCAGCGCGCGAGCAGCTCCGGGCTGCGCTTGCCCTGATAGCCGCCGACGTCGTGCGCCCAGTAGAACGCGCCGGCGCCGGCCGCGTTGGCGGTGAACGGGACCTGGAACTTCAGCGTAGGCCAGCCGATGTAGGTGTCGCCGGAGAAGTGGATCGGCTGGCGCGAGTTGCCCCAGTCGCCCCAGCGGCTGAAGATGAGGCCGCGGCGGCCGTCCTGTTGGGAATGGCGGTAGTACAGTTCGTTGACCCAGCGCAGGTGATTGAACTGGTTGTACGGCTTGTTGTCCTCGTCGTACCAGTAGTCGAGCCACCAGAAGTCCACGCCCATCTTCTCCAGCGGGGCGTAGACCGTGGAGAACAGCGCGTCCATGTGCTTCCGGTCGCCCGCGTCGAACGGCGCGGTCTCGCCTTTGGCGGGGTCGCGGCCGAGCGCGCGCATGAAGTCCGCGTAACGCTCCTCGAACGGCTGGACGCTGCCCTCGATGTGGTCGTTGAGCGTCGCGAAGAGTCCCTGCGCGTGGACCCAGGACAGGAAGCCCGCGGGATCCGGAAACAGCTCCTTGTTCCAGGTGTAGCCGGACCAGTCGTCCTTCTTGTGCCAGTCCATGTCCATCACGATCACGTCGAGCGGGAAGTCGTGCGCCGCGTACTCGCCGACGATGCGGCGGTAGTCGCCCTCGGAGTGCGGCCACCAGCGCGAGTACCAGGAGCCGAGCGCGTAGCGGCGCGGCAGGGGCACTCGGCCCGAGATCGTCGTCAGCGCTCTCAGCCCGGCCTTGAAGTCGCGCCCGTAGCCGAACAGGTACCAGTCGAGGCCCGCGTCCTTCGGACGCGCGGCGACCCAGCCGTCCTTGAGGAGGGGGCGCGTCGAGTCGTCGAGCGCGAACCAGCCCGCGCGCGTCAGCAGGCCCGGCTCCATCGGCGCGGGGCCTTTCGTGTTGTCGAGGTTGCGCGCGCCGCCGAGACTGCGGTCGCTCCACTGTCCGGCCTTCCACTCGGAGTCCGCGCCCTGCACGGTCGCGCGCAGGTTGCCGGCGGAGAAGGGTTTGCCGTCGGGGACGTAGACGAGACGGATGCGCCCAGTGTCGATCACGAGGCGGCCGTCGGCGCGCTCCTCTTTGTAGCCGGCGAACCGGGCGCCGCGCTCGGACGCGAAAACGGACGGTTCGTCGACGAAGACGCCCTTCTCTTGGTACTCGAGACGGATCAGCTCCGGCGCGATCACCGTGAAGCGCGCGGGCCCGAGCACGACCTGGGCGCGCGCGGCGGCCGGCAAGAGCGCCGCCGCGAGCAAGGCCGCGAGCCGGCGCGAAGAGGCGGAGCGGGGGATCGTCATGGGAGGCCACTCTATCAAAGCGAGGAGGGGTGCGGCGCGTGCCGCGGCCGCGCGTAAGCTAGAATCGGACCATGATCACCGCCCTTCTCCTCGCGTCGCGCCTGGCCGCCGGACCCGCGGAGGCGGCGCCGCCGGCCTCGGGCGCGCTGGCCCTCTCCGGGTTCGTCTCGGCCTGGCGCCAGGACTGCTCGGGCGAGTGCGGCCTCCCCGCGCCGGCGGGCAAGGGCGAAGCCGTCGCCGCCGCGATCGACGTTCCGCTGAATCCCGGCGAGGCGCGCACCGCGAAATTCTCGCGCGACTTCGCCTACGCCGGCTCCGGCGAGAAGGTCCGCGCCGCCGTGACGATCTACTTCGTCTGCCCGCGCGACGGCGCGCCCGGCGCCGCGGGCGACACGTGCCCGTCGCACTATCTCCAGGTCCAGGTCGTCTTGACCGGCGACGCGCGGGCGTTCTGCGCCGCGGCCCTCAACGTCGACGACGCGCGGCCGTTCCCGGTGATCATGTGCGCGGGAGAGAACGCGCGCAAGCCCGGAGAGCGGCTGGGCGTGAGCCTGTCGCGCAAGGAACTGAGCGCCGCCGCGGCGCTCGCGCGCTGAATCCAAACCAAAAAGGTCGACTGACGCTGGAGTCAGTAAAATGGCGCCGCCGTCCGAAGCGCTACTGATAATCAGTATCACCGGTGATAGTTGCTGCGGCGCTAACGGTCGAGCGCGTCGAGCAGGTCGGCGAGAAAGGCGGCGTGGTCCCAGGCCGTGATGTCGATGGAGAGGCCGAGGCGCACGACGACGAGCCGCTTCGAGGGGATCACGGTCAGGCACTGGCCCTCGTGGCCGAGCGCGTGGTACGCGTCGGCGGGGACGCGCGCGGCGGCCGGGCCGAGGCCGCCGAGCTCCTTCGACAGCTTGAGCCACCAGAGCGCGCCGTAGCGGCCGTCCGGCGCCTGCGGAGTCGGCGTCGTGAGGAACTCGACCCAGCCTTCCGGCAGGACGCGCCGCCCGCCCCAGACGCCGTCCTGCGCCATCAGCAGCCCGAGGCGCGCCCAGTCGCGCGCGGTCGCGAATAAAAAGGACGAGGCGACGAAGGTTCCCGAGGAGTCGGGCTCGAAGACGGCGCTCGCCATGCCGATCGGGTCGAACAGCGCGCGGCGCGGCCAGGCCGCGTAGGCGGCGTCGCCGAGCGCGCGCCGCGCGATGAGAGACAAAATATTCGCCGTGCCGCTCGCGTACTGCCAGTGGGTCCCGGGCGGATGCGCGAGCGGACGCGAGGCCGCGAAGGCGGCCGCGTCGGGCTCGACGAAGAGCATGCGGTTCACGTCGGAGCCGAGGTCGGAGTAGACCTCGGAGAAGCTCAGCCCGCTGCGCATGCGCAGCAGGTCCTCGAGCGCGATGCGCGCGCGCGGATCGCCGGACGCGCTCCACTGCGGCAGGAGCGCGCGCGCGGAGAGCGAGAGGGTTCCCGGGCCGACGAGCGTGCCGAGCAAGGTCCCGAAGAGGCTCTTGGTCATCGACCAGCCGTTGAGCGGCGTCGCCGCGGAGAGGCCGGGCGCGCAGCGCTCGGCGAGCAGGCGTCCGTCGCGGGCCACGACGACCGCGCGCGTGCGGCGGCGCTTCGGCCCGCGCTCGTCGAAGGCCGCGTCGAGGACGCGCGCGAGCGCGGGCGGCGGCTCGGGAGCGGGCGCGTCGCCCTCGGGCCAGGGACGCGCGGCGTCGCGGCGCGCGGGCGCGGAGGCGAGCGGGAGCGGCGCCAGCGGGCCCAGCGCGAGCGTCGCGCCGTAGCCGTCGCGGTGGACGGCCGCGCGCGGGAGGAAGCCCCGCCGCGAGACCGTCACCGTCTTCGCGCCGCGGTCGACGCGCGCCGGGAAGAGCCGCATCGCGCGGTACGCCTCGGCCGCGACCTCGTCGGCCTTTTCGACGTCGAGCTCGAGACCGGACACGAACAGCGCCGAACAGAGCGCCTTCGCCTTGTAGGCCGCGCCGACCGAGGCGGCGCCGCGCAGCCAGAGAAGCGCTTGGCGCAGCCACGCGGCGAGGACGAGCAGGAAGACGAGGTCGAAGAGCCGGCGAGTGTCGAGCGTCACTCGAAGTCGGCTTCGGTCGGGGGCGCTCTTTTTATGTCTTCCGGCTTGACGACGACGTCGACGACCGGGCTCACCCAGCGGTCGCCGAAGCGCGTGACGATGCAGACGCGGTAGTGCCAGGTGCCGGGCTCGAGCTTGCCGTCCTGGTAGGTCGTCACTCCCGCGTCTTCGGCGTAGAACAGCGCGTGAACGTCCGGGTACTGCGGGCTCGCGTCGGCCGACTTCACGAGCTGGTAGGACTTGAAGTCGTCGCGCTTGTAGCGCCGCCACGTGAGGATCACGCGTCCGTCGTCGATCCGCGCCGCGAAGCGCATGACCGCGATCTCCACCGGCGCGCGCAGGACCGGCGTCGCCGCGGGGGCGGCCGCCGCGGCGGAGCCGGACAGCAGCAGGATCGAGAGGAGCGCGCGCGCAGGCATCGCGCTGATCATATCAATTCCGCTCAGCGGGTCGACGCCACGACGGGCGCGGACACGGCGCTCAAGTACCCGGTCGCGGAGTACGCGCGGTTGCCGGCCGCGTCGGCGGCCGAGACCCGCACCGCGTAGCGCCGGCCGGGCGCGACGGGCAGGTCGAAGCGCGAGGACGTCGCGGCCGCGGAGACGCCGCGCCAGTCGGACCACCTCGTGCCGGTCCAGACGGCGATCTCGAAGCGGTAGCCGTACCGGTCCACGCCGCTCTCGTCGTCGACCGCGCGCGCGCTCAGCGCGACCGCGGAGTCCGAGGTCAAGTCGGGGGCGGCGGCGTCGCCGGAGCGCGGGACGACGAGCGTGACGCGCGGCGGAGTCCGGTCGACGAGCTTGAAGAAGTACAGGTAGATCGACGCGACGCGGCGGTAGGCCAGCGGCATCAGCACGTCGCCTTCCTCGCGCAGCTTCGCTTCCGTGAAGCCGCCCTCGCGGCGGGCTCCGCGGTCCTTCTTGCCGTCGCGCCCGAGAGCGCCGCCGCCGCTGCCGGCGTCGAAATCGTTGGCGGCGTCGGCCGTCCGGTAGAACAGGTCGTAGAGGGCGTCGAACGAGTCGACCTCGCCGGCGGGAATCCGGCTCTCCCAGTCCGCGAAATGAGACGCCATGAAGGTCTCGTAGGCGTCGGCGCCCTTGATCGGATGCGGATAGAGAAGGACGTGCGCGGGCACGGTCGCGTCCTCCAGCAGATGCGCCGCGTGACCCAGATACCAATACGCGAGGGCCTTGTCTCCGTTCCGGTAGCGCCAGACGATCCCGTGCCCCTCGGCTTCCTTCTTTCCCCAGCCCTCGTCGTACTTCCCGTCGAGCCCGTAGCCGCCGGTGAAGTACTTCTGCGCGCGGTTGACGGAGCTGTCGTAGTCGAACAGGCCTTTGAACGGACCTTGGCGGCAGTCCCAGAAGTGGCGCAGTTCGGGGATCAGCTGGTCCCACGGGTCCTTGCGCGAGACGTCCTCGTCGTACGAGCCGGCGACGACGTTGTCCTCCGTGTCGGAGGCCGGCTTCTGGCCGTCGCTGTCTCCGATGTAGCGCGACAGCTCCCCGCCCTCGTAGCGCGACGCGTAGTACAAGTAGGCCGCGCGGGTGATGCTCATGTGCGCGACCTTCCCGTGCTCTTCCTGAAGCGGACCTCCGTCGTCCGCGTCGGCGCTCGGCGGCGGCGCCGGCGCGGCGGAGGGATCGGTTTTCGTCCAGCCGGAGGCGAAATAGCTCCGCGCGACGGCCTCGGCCGGATTCGCGGGCGCGGAGGCGTTCGCGGCCGCCGCGCTCCGCGCGGGCGCGAGCAGGACCGAGAGGATCACGGCCGCGATATTCATGGAGCGAACATAGCGAATGGACCGGCGCGCAATCCAGGGGGGAATCGCATCCGCGTCCCGCTTTTTTGGGGGGGCGGAGGCCGCTCGGGCCGCGGCGAGTCTTGGGGACGCGCTTGCGCGAAGCCGGACTACTTGAGCGCCCCTGCGGTCTTGTCCTGGCCGTCCGCCGGCGCCGCGTCCGCGGGCAGCGGGCGCCAGGTCTTGTCCTTGCCGTAGACGTAGTACGCGCCCTGGAACCGGAACACCTTCCATTCCGAGGTCTCGGACATGAAGGGCGTCTCGGGCAGCGCGGCGACGGCCCGGTCGAGCCGAGCGCCGTCGGCGGCGACGCCGGGGTCCCGCAGGACGTCGGCGAGAAGCTGGGCGAGCGCGAGGTAGCTGACCGGCCGCGCGCTGCTGCGCCCGCGCGGCGCGCGCGCGAACGCGGGCCCGACGAAGCGCACGGCCGCGGGCACGCGCGTGATCTTCGGCAGAGGGATGTCGCGCAGGCCCGCCGCCTGCTCGCTCGCGCCGCGGATCGCGCGGCCGTGCTCGGGAACGATCAGGACGACGGCGCTGCGGCCCGACGCGGCGATCTCGCCCGCGAGCGCGTCGACGTCCGCGCCGAGCCGCTCGAGCGTCTTGACGTAGAGCGGCAGCGGAGGGTCCTTCCACCAGCCTTTCTTTTCCTCGTGCGCCCCGTCGTGGAGCTCGAGGGTGTTGAAGAACAACGCGGCGCGCGGCGCGCCGGACTTCTCGCGCAGGCGCCACCAGCGCTCGAGCACGTCGCCGCTCCCGTAGATCGGGCGGCCGTCGAAATTCAGCAGGCGCGGCGTCAGCCCGTCGACCGGGACCGGCGCGTCGAGCCCGGCCAGGCGCTCGAGGTCGGGGCCCATCTCGAGGTAATCGGCGTCGTAGCCGAGCGCGGCGTAGGTCTTGAAGCCTTTCGCGCGCAGCTGGTCGAGGAGCCCGCAGTCCTTCGGCCAGGGATCGTACAGCGCCGAGTGCGCGGCCTGTCCGCAGGGCGCGCGCAGCAGCCGCAGCCCCGCGGGCGCGCTGTACGAGGTCGCGGAGTTGAAGTCCGTGAAGACGTAGGCCGCGCCGTCGAGCAGGCGCGGCTTGGGCGCGCCGGCCGCCGCGAGATCGTCCCAAGACAGGGAGCATATCTGGATCAGGATCACGTCGAAGGGCCGGCCCGCCGGCCTCGGCAGGGCCACGACGCGCCGGCTCTCGGCGTCGTAGAACTCGCGCGCCGCCGCGGCGACCGCCGCGCGCGGCTCGCGCAGGGACGAGAACGGGACGAGCAGGAGCGCGGCCAGCGCGAACGGGGCCGCAGGGAGGCGGCGGCACCCGGCGTAGAGGAACAGCGCGAGCGCGGCGAGCGCGACGGCGATCAGCTCCGGGCTCGCGGCGAAGCCCGCCAGGAACCGGTTCAGGAAGCCGCTGCGCAGGACGCCGGGATTATTCCAGGCGAACTTCAGCGAGTACCAGAACGGCGGCAGGTAGGAATCGTACCAGAGCAGCGCGAGGCCCAGGACGGCGGCGGCCGCCGCGCGCGGAACGCGCCGCGCGCGGGGCAAGGGCTCCCGCTTCGGCAGCCAAGGCACGACGAGCGCGAGCAGGACGAGGTTCGGCAGGAAATGGACGCGGAGGGTCCCGCGGAAATGAAGCGCCAGCTTCAGCGCGAAGTAGTACGCCCAGAGCCAGGCGATCACGGGCTATAGTCTAACGGCTTTCGCGATCCCGGACCAGGCCGCCGCGGCGCGCGCGGCCTACGGGCGGACGAGCGCGAGCCAGAGGCCCGCGCCGAAAGCGGCGGCCGAAGCGAGCAGGAGAGAGGCGGCCGTCGGCCGCACCGGCGGAGGGCTCGTCGGGACGGGGGGCATTCTCGGCGGCGGAGCGGGGACGACGGCCGGGAGCTCGTTGGGCGCGGGCGCGAAGTCCGCCGGCGCGTCGCGCAGCTCTTCGGAACGGCTCGCGTCGGCCGGCGCCGCCGCCGCGGCCGCGACGGCCGCGCGCGGCGATTCAGCGATGGGCCCCGGCGCGGGCGGGCCGGCGGGAAGCGGCGCCGCGGCGGAGCCGACGCCTTTGTTTTTTTTCTTGCCCTTCGGCGTCGCGGCCGGAGTTGAGGCGTCCCCGCCCGCCGCGATCGGCTCTTCCGGGATCGGACCTTCGGCCGGAGCCTGGTGCTTCTTGCCTTTGCCCTTTGCCGCGGCCGCCGGAGCCGCGCCTGCCGGTTCGTAAGAAGAACCGACGGCCGCCTCGCCGCGCTTGCGCGCGCTCTTGGGGCTTTCGTTGACGAACGCGCCCGAGGAGGGGCTCGAGGCGTCGGCGGATTTATCCTTCTTGTTCTTGCGCGCCGTTTTCCCGGAAGCGGCCGGCGCCGCGGACTCCGCGTTCGCGGGCGCAGCGACGCTCGCGGCGGCGGCGGAATCCGCGGCGGCGGAGGCCGCGGTCGAGGCCGCTTTTCGGCGGATGGATGAAGTCTTGGGCGAATCCGTCGCGGCGCCCGAGCCGTTCGAGACGCCCGCGGCGCGCGCGGAGCCGGCGGATTTGGCGCGCGGGGCCTTGGCGGCCTTGAGCGGCGCGCTCGACGCGGCCGCCGAGTCCGAGGCCGCGGCCTTCGACGCGGCCTCGGCGGCGCGCGCCCTCGCCTTGCCTCCGGACTTCGATTTTTTCATCTTCACCGCGGTCGGAGACTTCGTTTGCGCCGAGACCGCCGCCGCGGGCGCCGCGGCGGAGCCGGCGCCGCGCGCGTCGAACAAGGACGAAGCGCCGGCCGGGGAGGCGGCCGCGGCCGTCAGGGCGGCCGAGGAGCCGGAGGCCGCGGCGAGCTCTTGGAGACGCTCGACCGGAGTCGGCTTTTCCCAAGGAGATGCGGGGGGGAGCGCCCGCCCGCTTTCCAATCGGTCGAGGAGATTCGCGGCGAGGAGCAGGCGCGCCTCGGCCGGCTCGTCCTTCGCCGGCGCGGAGTCGAGCTCGCTTTTCAGCGCGCGCCAGGCGGCGCGCAGGGCGGGAGCCGCGCTCGCGGAGGCGCCGGCGGCGCGGATCCGCGCGAGCAGGGCCAGGCTGCGCCGGGCCAAAGTCCCGGATTTGGCCTCCATCGCTGCGGACGGCGGCGCGGACGCGAGCGCGGCGGCCGCGGCCCAGCCGGGGCCCGCGGCGAGGAATAGGACGAGCGCGGCGCGCTTCATGCCCCGGCATTTTACGGAAAGGCCGTCTCGGCGGCGGGAGGCCCGCGTCACGATCCGGTGACGAGCCGCGCGTCGGCGGACGGCGGCGTCTGGGTCCTAGGACCTGCGACAAGAGGGACCTTCGGGCCCCGGCGAGCGCGGGGCTTTGGGGCTAACCTGTCGTTCATGGACCATCCGATCGGCCTCCTTCTCGCGGCCGTCCTCCTCGCGCCCGCGTTCGCTTCCGCCCAGACCCCCACGCTCGACCAATTGAAAGGCCAGTCCGGCGGTCTTTCGGGTCTCTCCGCCGCGCCGGCCGTCGAGACGACGGCGGTGATCCGGACGATGCTGGTCGCGAAGGACGGAACCCCGGTGCTCAACGCCGCGAAGGATCCCGACGGCGAGGCCGCCTACGAGGACGCGTACGTCGCCGAGCTGCGGCGCGGGGAAACCGTCAAAGTTTTGGGGCAGATTCCGGGCTGGTACCAGGTCGAGATCAACCGCCGCCAATTCAACTCGGACGCCAAGACCTGGGAGAACGCGAAGGGCTGGGTCAAGCTCGGCGCGCTGGTGGAGAACGCGGCCGCTCTTCCGTATCAGACGCCCGCCGAGGCCGTGAACAACATCCCGCTCGAGCCCGTCGATCTTCCGGGCGACCAATGCCAGGCTCGCTTCATCGAGAAGCTCAAGGGTTTCGTCGGGGTTCCTTACAAGTGGGGCGGGACGTCGCACGCGGGCGTCGACTGCTCCGGACTCGTGCAGGCGGCCATGCTCGAGGCCGGCTGCACGAAGCAGACGCCGCCGCGCACCGCCGCCGCGCAGCAGCAGGCCGCCGCGCCGGAGAGCGCCGCCTCGCTCCAGCCCACCGACTCGGTGTTCGTGGGCACTCCCGCGCATCACACCTTCGTGGTGATCGCTCGGGACGGGAGCTCGTTCCAGGTTATCGAGGCCCCGTATACGGGGGCCAGCGTCTACACCCACGCGTGGTCGCCCTCCGGCGGGCAGACCTTCGGCGCCCTTCTGCGCAAGATCGAGCGGAATTAGTCCCGCCGATTCTGGAGAGGCGCGCGCGGGCGCGCCGTCAGGGCGCGGGAGAGGCGTCGGGCGCGAAGGAGACGAGGTAGCTCCAGCGCGAGACGTCTCCGCTCGTGAGCTTGTACTCGACGTCGAGATCGCCGTCGAGCTCCGGCGGCTCGGCGGGACGGCCGTTCTTCTTGAGAGCGACGAGGAGCTCGAGGCGCGCCTCGACCCGCTGATAATGGTCGACGTCCGCTTTCGCCCGTAAGAAGACGTCGGCCTGCCAGACGCGATGCCAGCCGTGGTAGGAATCCAAGAGCGGGACCCGCTTCATGGGAAAAGTCCCGCGAATCGGCTCGCCGTCGACCACGAGGGTCGTCTCCGTCCGGCCGCCGATCAGCTGGAACCGATCGACGCAGACTCGCAGCGGGATCTCGAGGCGGTCGCCGAGCGCGTCCGGCCTGCGCCGCCAGCAGAACGGGCCGACGGTCGACGATCCGCGCGCGTCCCGCGCCTTCGCGTCGACCATGGCGTCGAAGGCCGGCGCTCCATCGGCCGCGAGGTCTTGGGCGCGTCCTGCCCGCGCGGACAGCAGGAGGCAGAACAAGATCAGCGGCGGGAGCGGCGCGAGGCGTCTCGTCATCGCCGAGATTCTAGCGCGCTTCGTCGGCCTCGGCGCCGGACCAAGGTCCCATTTTCCCGCCAATAAAGGACCTATCCTCGTTCGGCGCCGGCCTGCTTCGTCAGCGGACGGCGGTGTAGTCGTACAGCGTGCGCGTGCCGTAGGTCGTCGCGCCGCGGAAGACGAAGCGCCAGCCGGCGCGCTCGAACTGCCCTTTTTGGCGCACGAGCTCGCCGAGGCCGGCGTCCTTCTCGAGCGAGTCGCCGAGCGCCGCGTCCGCGCAGAGCGCGAGCATGCGGCCGTTCTCGACGAGGAACAGCGCCGGCACGAGCTGGAGCCCGCCGGGCGCCGCGCCGGCGGGCGCGGACGGGGCGGCGGCCTCGGCGACGGCCTGGCGCGCCTCCAGGCGGATCATGCGCGCCTTGGCCTCGGGGATGTTCGCGTCGATCGCGGCCTGGACCCAGTCGAGCAGGCGCTCGCGCACGGTCGCGATGTCCTCGGCGGTCGCGATCGGCTGGATGCCGTCCTCGCGGCGGATCGCGCTCGCGAGCGAGGAGATCTCCTTCAGGTACACGTTCTTCTGCGCGTCCGGGATGTAGTACATCACGACGAGATGGACCTTCTTCCCGTCCGTCGCTCCGTAGTCGATGCCGGCCGGCGTCCAGCCGACGGCGCAGAGGAGCTCTCCGCCGCCGGTGGCGCGCACGTGCGGGCAGGCGACGCCGAGGCCGATGCCGGTGTTGCACTGGCGCTCGCGCGCGATCATCTCCTCGGCGAGCTCGGGGCTCCCGGCGAGGTCGGGGACGGCCTCGATCATGTGCGCGAGGTAGGCGAGCGACTTCTCCTTGTCGACGTCGGGCAGCTCGATGAGGCGGCCTTCTTGCAGCGCGTTGAGGAAGCTCTTCATTTGATCCTATCCGAACCCAACGAACATCTTTCTTCGTGTCTTTGTGTCTCTGTGGTCATCGCCTTTCGTCGTCAGTCGGTTCCGTACCAGCGGATGAACGCCGTCTTCACGTAGTGGGTCAGGATCACGTAGGCGACGACGGTCCCGGCCATCCAGGGCCAGAACGTCGACGGCAGGCCGACGAAGCCGAGGTAGCCGGCGATGGGCGAAAACGGCAGGAAGATCGCGGCGGCCATCACCGCGAGGGTCGTCAGCGTCAGAGGCAGGCTCGCCGAGCTCTGGAGGAACGGGATCTTGTTCGTGCGGATCACGTGCACGATCAGCGTCTGCGTGAGCAGGGACTCGACGAACCACGCCGAGTGGAACAGGTGCTCGTAGTGCGTCTTCAGCGCGTCGCTCGTCGCGGGGTCGGAGAAAAGGCGGCACTTGTACAGGTACATCATCAGGAAGAAGGTCGTGTAGTCGAAAACGGAGCTCGTCGGGCCGATCCACAGCATGAACTTCTTGATGCTCGCGATGTTCCACTTGCGCGGCTTGAGCAGATACTCCTCGTCGACGCGGTCGGTCGGGATGCCGAGCTGGGAGAAGTCGTACAACAAATTGTTGACCAATACCTGGATCGGGGCCATCGGCAGGAACGGCAGCCAGAGGCTGGCGCCGACGACGGAGAACATGTTGCCGAAGTTCGAGCTCGCGCCCATCTTGATGTACTTGATGATGTTGCCGAAGACCTTGCGGCCCTCGATGATGCCGTCCTCGAGCACGAGCAGGCTCTTCTTGAGCAGGATGATGTCGGCCGACTCCTTGGCGACGTCGACGGCCGTGTCCACCGAGATGCCGACGTCGGCGGTCTTCATCGCGGGCGCGTCGTTGATGCCGTCGCCCATGAAGCCGACGACGTGGCCGCCGCGCTGGAGCGCCTTGATGATGAGGTCCTTCTGCGCGGGGGAGAGGCGCGCGAAGACGTTCGTCTTCTCGGCGAGCGCGGTGAGGTCGGCGTCGGAGAGGCCCTTGAGCTGGTCGCCGGTCACGAGGCCGTCGATCGACAGGCCCACGTCCTTGCAGATCTTCCTCGTCACCAGCGCGTTGTCGCCGGTCAGGATCTTGGTCGCGACGCCGGACCGGCGCAGGGCCTCGAGCGCCGCGTTGGCCGACTCCTTCGGCGGGTCGAAGAAGGCGATGTAGCCGAGGAGGATGAGGTCGCTCTCGTCGGTCGTCGCGAAGACCTCCTTCGACTGCGGGTACTCGCGGTAGGCGATCGCGAGCACGCGGAAGCCGTCGGCGCTGAGCTGCTCGTACTCCTCGAGCAGGTCCTTCTTCAATAGGTCGATGAGCGGGTGGATCTCCTCGTCGACCTGGTAGCGCGAGCAGACCGCGAAGACCTCCTCGACGGCCCCCTTGCAGATCAGCACGTGGTCGCCCTCGTAGTCGATGATGACCGACATGCGGCGGCGCGAGAAGTCGAACGGGATCTCGTCGACCTTGCGGCAGGCGCGCTCGACGTCCAGGTCCTGGTGCGCGAGGATGGCCTTGTCGAGCAGGTTGCGCAGGCCGGTCTGGTAGTACGAGTTCATGTACGCGTAGCGCAGGACGTCGTCGCTCTCGCGGTTGGTGACGTCGACGTGGCGCTCGAGGACGATCTTGTCCTGCGTGAGCGTGCCGGTCTTGTCGGTGCAGAGGATGTCCATCGCGCCGAAGTTCTGGATCGAGTTCAGGCGCTTGACGATGACCTTCTTCTTCGACATCGCGAGCGCGCCCTTGGACAGGTTCACCGTCACGATCATCGGCAGCATCTCGGGCGTCAGGCCGACGGCGACCGAGAGCCCGAACATCAGCGCCTCGACCCAGTTGTGCTTGGTCAGGCCGATGATCAGGAACACGACCGAGACCATGACGATCATGAACTTGATCATCAGCCAGGTGAACTGCTCGACGCCGCGGTCGAAGCTGGTCATCACGCGCTGGCCGCCGAGCTTCTCGGAGATCGAGCCGAAGTAGGTCTTGGCGCCGGTGTTGACCACGACGCCGCGCGCGGTGCCGGAGAGCACGTTGCTGCCCTGGAAGCAGGCGTTCGGAAGGTCGAGCGCGCTCTTGCCCGCGGCGTCGACCGAGCCGGCGACCTTCTCGATCGGCATCGACTCGCCGGTCAGCGCGGACTGGCTGACGAAGAAGTCCTTCGCGACGATCAGGCGCAGGTCCGCGGGGATGATCGAGCCGGCCGCGAGCACGACCATGTCGCCGGGCACGAGCGCGTGCAGGGGGAGGACGTGCTCCTTGCCCTCGCGCAGGACCACGCAGGTCGTCTTGACCATCGCCATCAGCTTCTCGACGGCCTTGTTCGAGCGCGCCTCCTGCACGTAGGCGAGGAGCACGCTGAGCACGACCATGACGCCGACGACGACCGCCGAGGGCATGTCGTCCATCGCGAGCGAGACGCCCGCGATCACGAGCAGCTGTATGACGAGCGGGTTCTTCGAGCGCTGCCAGAGCTCGCCGAGCATGCCGAGCTTGCGGCCGGACTCGACCGCGTTGGGGCCGAAGCGCGCGCGCCGCTCCTGCTCGGCCTCGGCCGACAGGCCCTTGTCGCCCACGCCGAGCTTCGCGAGCGCGGCCTCCGGCGTCAGACCCGCGAGCTCGAGAAGCTCCTGCTCGCCGCGCGCCGCCGCGCTCGAGGAGGCTTTCTTGTCGTCGCCGCGCTTGAGCAGACGGTCGACGAAGGTAGGGGCGGAAGTCGTCATCGATGAACCTCGAGCGGGCTACAGTTTAACACACATCCCCGGAGCGCTCAAGCGCGAATTCAGGCGCGTGCCGGGCCCGCGGACCCACTCCCGCGTGGGTCTCCTGTCCGGGCCTATCGGGCTCCCGGGCCCATCAATCCGGCGGCGCGGCGGGCTAATGTATCCGTGGGATGACGCTCAGATGACGATCGTTCGACTCCTCGCGGCGGCTCTCTCCGCCTGGACTCCGGCCGCGGCCCAGGTGCTCGAGGTCCCGTCCTCGGCCGCGCGCGCGCCGCTGGCGCCGGTCGTCGCGGCGCGCGCCGCGGCGCCGGGCTCGGCGCTCGCCGCCGTGCCGTCGCTCGCCCCGTCTCTGCTCGCGGCGAGCCTCTCCGCGCCGCTCTC
>Ga0209415_10007672_pt1 | contig 18810 bp, 21 predicted proteins | sample PeaSoiSIISIP2007_FD_187696 | JGI IMG/M metagenome (GOLD analysis project Ga0209415, IMG submission 187696) | Peat soil microbial communities from Weissenstadt, Germany - SII-SIP-2007 (SPAdes) (version 2) | ecosystem: Environmental > Terrestrial > Soil > Wetlands > Peat | place: Germany...
GCAACGTCGATAAGGCGAAGTTCAATTTCTCCCGTGTCGCCGGCAATGAACTCCGCAGCGTCTACCGGGAGAAGGTCCGCGGCATGGTCAAGGGGGTCATCGCCCTGGCCAAGGCCATCGAGGATGAGCGTGATTTCCGCGATGCACTGCAACAGCAAGGAATCGGGTTCGGTTCGGCCTTCGGGAACGGCATGGTCTTCACGAAGATGGGCGCGCTTCGGGACCGCGACAGTCGCGCCGCCTACTACCTGCGGGAGGTGATCAGCGGCGGGTGGTTCACCCTTGAGGAGATCGAGGCCATGAAGGCCGGCAAGGTATAGGTGGGCACCAGGGGCCGCTGGGTGACACCGGCGGCCTTAGTGTATCCGGCCTGTGGATCATCGCCGGCCGCGGCGAGACGGCGCCCCTCCCTGGTGGCATAGATACCCCTGGGGGGGTGAAAATCTTACAGACCTTTCCCGCCATGACCGCGCATGGACCACAATTTACGCAAAACCACGAATTTCCTTGCATTATTTTGGGGGCACAAATGAAGCCAATCCGGGCGCCGAAACACCTATCGAAAGAGGCGCGATCCCTATGGGATAAGCTGCTGAAAGAATACGAAATATCCGATGAAGCCGGTCTTCTGATCTTGGCCACCGCCATGGAGGCCTTCGACCGCATGCGGGAAGCTCAAACCATCATAAAAACCGAGGGAATGACCATCCTTGACCGCTTCGATCAGAAAAAAGCGCACCCTTTGACCACCGTGGAGCGGGACTCGCGCTCGGCCATGCTGTCGGCACTCAAGGCGCTGAACCTTGACTTGGAGCCGCTGAACGAGAAGCCAGGCCGTCCGTCGGGAAGATGACCGTCGCCCGAAAGAAGCCGGTCCCCTTCGAGGAAATGAAGTTCTGCCAGTTCGGCACCCTCGCCGCGCGCTGGGATTGTTCTACTATCCGGTTGATCGAGCTATGTTCGAAAGGTGTCCTTCGTGCCTGGCACCCGGAGGGGAAGGCGCATGCAAAGGGGCGGCTGATCGAGGTCGCCGGCGTACTAAAGGCCGAGGCGGCCGGATTCATCGAAATCGAGGCGGGCAGCTTCGATGATGACGAGGGGGAGCGGTGACCGCGTCCCCCGGGGAGAGATAGACGATGGCAACGAACCGAAAGAGAACACCACGCAGCCGGCGAGAAACCGACCTGAACCAGGCGCAGATTGATTGGCTGAACAGCGTGCCGTGGCGGGATGGTGGTGGGATAACCTACTTCATCGCCTACTACGGGTGCGGCAACTGGGGTAAGGGCGAGTGTGGAAAAGCTCTGTGGGACCAGCACAAGGCCGGCATCCTGGAGGAATGGGTCGAGGGGCACCCCTGCACCCGGCCGGAGCGCTGGTGGGAGTTCGACGCGCCTGGGGAAACCGCGTCTTGGTATCCTAGGGGGGATTGCCATGGGGCGCAACCTTACCGCCGGCGGATTGGCGGATCAGGTGCGCCTTCCTATGCAGCGCGCACCACATTGGGCATTCCCTCACAGTGGACCGGTGGCATTCCCCTTGACCCGCCGACGTTCGAGTCACAGGCGGCCTACCTGGAGCGCCACGGGCTGCTCACTGCCGAGGAACGGCGCCACCTCAAACGTCACCCGGAGTTGTTGGAGCCGCAGGCGGTGGCGGCCAAGCAATGAGCGGCGAGCCGTTAATCGTGAGAGCGGAGGTCACCCGCGGGGGCATCGTGGTCGCGCAGATCCTGGCGGCCCCGAGCATCCCCGCCGGCGACCTAGTGGTGATGATAGAGGACGTGGCCATAGACATTCGTTGGCAGGTGATGGAACCGGTGGAAACGCGGATCGTCCAGGGCTGAGATTGCAAAGGCGGACGTGGTAAGGGGGGGGCTGTGCAGAACGCGGCCCCCTTTTTCTATTTCGGCATCTTTGCCACGCACATGGCCAGGAGCAGCAGGAGGGCGAGTGCGGCCAGGATCTTCCCCGGTGCGGAGTATCCCCCACCTGGCGCCGAATCGCCGGAAGGCAACGGCGCCGCCGGCTGGTTGCCGTGCTTCTGGTAGTCCGTCCAGGACAGGCCGGTGCCGGGGATGCCCACCGTCTTTCTCACCCCGTTTTTGCCGACCGTCACCTTGGCACCCTTGACGCCGGCCGACACCGACACGCCCGTCTTGCTCAAGTTGATATTGAGCCCTGGCAGCACCTTGATTGTCTTCCTGAAGCGGAAAGCCATGTTGCCCCCTGGGCGCTCCTCACATCCGAGGAGCCCAAGCCCTACAGCATCTCGTGGATTCCCATCTTGATCATGACAGCAACGCTCTCGCCGGTGATGAGCGGATAGCCAAGCAAGTCGTCATCGCCAAGTCCGATCTTCACGGTCTTCTCCATTGTCGCCAAGGTGAGGATGTGAATATCGCGCTTCTCGACTTCATGGAAGCTATCAAGAAGAACCGCGTTAAGATCGAGCCCGGCGGTAATGGCCAAGTCGCGGGCGGTGGACACGAGCATCGAGGCGGTTGTCTTTCTGTGGTCGGTTGATTGTGTCATGGCGGGTAAATTACACGGTAAGGGATTAATGAACAAGGAGGAAAACACCGCCTAACGAACGAGGCGTAGGTCAGGCGAAGCGATCACGTTCCCAGCCCATTACTTGCCTTCCTTGGTGTCAGCCTTGGCGGCTTTAATCGCCCTCATCGCCTCGCGCATTTTCGCTTGCTGAATGCGCTTGAGCTGATCGGACGGCAGGGATGCGAGATACTGAGCGTCCTTCGTCCGGTCCTCGGTCAGCCGGATCTGACGCACCACCTCAGCGGCGATGGCCTTGGTATCCGGCAGCATCGCGGCGAGCGCTTCGTTGATCTCCTCCCGCACTATGGCGCGGATTTTCGCTTCGTCTTCGGGGTGCATGGTGGACCTCCATCGATTTGGTACAAATTTAGTACAGTGAACACCAGGAAACGGCAACTTTTGCCAAGCCGTGCCAATTAATTGAAGCATTCAACTCCCCGTAAGTATTATAGTTTTGTATTGGACAGCCTTGTGAATCATAGGGGAAGTGGGGTTTTTGATCCCAGCATTCCCAGGTTCGAATCCTGGCGCCCCAGCCACCCATACAAAAAGGGCCAGCTCGTCGAGCTGGCCCTTTTCCTTTCTTCGGCACCTTCAACACCGTCTCCTTGCCTCAGGCTACGGCAACTGCACTTCCTTGGACTTCTCCATCACGTCGAGCATCTGCTCAAGCTCGTCCTCTTCCAACTGCAGGATTTCCGCTTCCGGTTCCTCGAAGAGGTCGATGGTCTCGTCCGCGTCGAGCCCGATGCCGCGGAACCGGCAGGCCCGGTTCGCCAGCCGGACGATGGTCAAAAGCGTGTCGGCTTCGTCGAAGCTGTCGGTGTGGTGCTTGGACGCGACCTCGGTGTAGATCTCGGGGATGTTCCAGTGCTGCATCACCCGTACCCCCTGCTCCACATGCAATTCCATGAAGATCTCCAGCAACAGCTCCCTCTCCAGGGCGGCCTGGGCGACACCGAGGCTGTTCAGGCGCTCCAGCGCCTTCAGGAGGTAGAGCTTGCCGACGTCGTGCAGAAGCCCCGCCATGTAAGCCTGCTCGGCGAACTTGCCGTTTCTGGTGATTTGCGCAAGCTCCCTGGCGCCGACTGCGCAGGCGTAGCTGTGCTGCCAGAGCAGCTGCATGAAATCGTTGATGACCGGGTGGCTGGAAGCGTGCAGGCCCGCGTGCGAGGCGGCCATCGCCAGGTTCGAGACGTGATTCGCCCCCAAGCGGATTACCGCATCCTTGATGGTCTCGGTGCGGACGCGGCCGATGTACACGGTCGAGTTGGCAACCTTAAGGATAGAACCCGCCAGTGCCTGATCCTCGCTGGCCAGTTCGATGACTCGATCGATGGTGAAGTCGTGGGTTTCCAACAGGTGGACCAGTTGGATGGCAATCGGGTGGAAAACCTGGAGATCTATGGGCTGTGTGGTCAGTAAGCGTCGAAGGGTGAGTGAAATGGGCATACGTTTCCGTCGGTATCGAAAATTTTGTGGCCGCCCCATGCTATCTCAATAACCTCCAGGAATCAACTGCCTCAAATGGTATTTCTTCGGTTGTAAAAGGACGTTAACCCGATAGATTATTCCTTTGGTCTTCAGCCCATGCGTTGAACAGGAGGAATAGGTGAAAATCATCTGTCTGCTGCTGTTTTCCCTGCTGCCGTTTTCTTCGGCGGCGTGGGCCGCCACCTACTATGCCGGACCGGAGGGGGGCGGCAGCAGTTGCACGCAGCGCGCTCCCTGCACCATCGATGGTGGCCTCCGCAAGATGTCCGGGGGAGATACCCTGGTGCTCTTGGACGGCGTCTACCGCGGCGTGGAGAACATGATGTCGGAGACGGCGCACGATCCGCCGGCGCTTCCCCCCTCCGGCAGCGAGGGCGCCTTCACTACCATCCGGGCCGAGCACGTCGGGCAGGCGATCGTCGACGGGGAGTACCGCTACTCGGTGGTGGCCAACGTCAACTCCGACCGGCGTGCCAGGAACTACCTGCACTTCGACGGCATCCACTTCCGGCACGGGCGCGATGGCCTGTTCAGCCTGGCGGGCTCCCACAACTGGATCTCCAACTGCGGCTTCGAGGACGGCATGTCCCCGGGGAGCGACGAGGAGCTGTTCATCGCCAGGATCATGGCCTCCCCCTCGCAGCCTGCGAGCTACAACCTGGTGGAGGACTGCTGGGTATGGGGGCGGGGGAGGTACGGCTTCTACCTCTCCGGCAACAACACGAATCACCCCGGCACCGATCACAACGTGCTCAGGCGCGTGGTGGTGCGGCTCGACTCCACGCCGCGCGGGCACGTGGTGGGAGGCTTCCGCTTCTACTCCGGCCACGACAACAGCTGCCTGAACTGCATCATGATCGATTCGCTCAACAACGCCCCCTCCGAGGCCTACGCCTTCGGGACCGGCGGCGGGGCTTCGCTAAGGGAGTTCAACCACCTGTGGTCCGGCTGCATCGCCCTCAACAATCCCGCCTTCCACGGCTTCGCCCCGGAAAAGATCGACGGCCCGCAGAGCTGGGTAAACGGCATCGTCTGGGGCGGCCTGAGCGGCTACTTCTCCTCGCCCAACGGCTACAGCGGCGCTGCCTTAATCGACAGGACGACCTTCGGGGCCAACAGCAACATCACGGTGCGGCACCGCCCCAACTACCGCTTCGAGGTCCGTTTGCGCGATTCCCTGATCGTGGTGCCCGCTGGGGGGACCGCCTTCCAGGCACCCAGCGCCATCAGCAACACCTATCTCTTCCTGGCGAAAGGTGCTACGCTCGGCGAGAATCCCGGCGGATTCACACCCCTGAAAGGATCGGTCCGCCAGGCGGGGCTCAGCTATCTGCCGCGGGTGGAACGGGGTTCGCTTTTGAAGTCACGCGGGGCCGGGGCGGAGGTCCTGTACCTGATCGGTGCCGCCGGCAGCTTCGCCGGAGATCCGGGCTGGAACGACACCACGGAAAAACCTCTGTGGCCGCTGCCCAACGAGCGGCTGTGGGCCGGTAAGATGCGGGAGTACGCTGCATCCGGCCCGGGAGGCGAGCGGGGCTTCGCCGCACTCACGGCAAGCTCGTCGGCGCCGCTTACCGATTACGTCTGGAACTACCTGGGGGGGAGACCGGCCATCGTCGACGGCAAGGGGATCTATGACCAGCGCTGAGGTCGGGGGCGGTATACATTGACCGGGGGGCGGCTGCTGTGGTATGAGGGGGGCAGGAGATACCATTCATGCAAGAGCGCCTGCAAAAGATTCTGTCACAGGCCGGCATCGCCTCGCGGCGGGAGTCGGAAACCATCATCGCCGAGGGGAGGGTGGCGGTCAACGGCACCGTGGTCACCGAACTCGGCACCAAGGCAGACCCGGACAACGACCTGATCACCGTGGACGGCAAGGCCGTCACCGTCGTCGAAAAGCGTGTCTACCTCCTGCTCTACAAACCGGTCGGCTACATGACCACCATGAAGGACCCGGAGGGGAGGCCGATCGTCACCGATCTTCTGAAGGGGGTGGACGAGCGGGTCTACCCGGTGGGGCGGCTCGACTACAACACCGAGGGGCTGTTGCTTTTGACCAACGACGGGGCTCTCGCCAACCGGCTGATGCACCCAAGCCACGAGGTGGACAAGGGATACCTGGTCCGGGTCAGCGGCCATCCCTCGGCGCAGCAACTGCAGGCGCTGGCCGCCGGGGTGAAGCTGGAGGACGGCCTGACCGCTCCGGCCAAGGTGGTGCCGGTGAGCGAGAGCGAGCAGAACGCCTGGATCTCCATCACCATTCATGAGGGACGCTACCGTCAGGTGCGGCGCATGTGCGAGGCGGTGGGACTGAGCGTGGTCCGCCTGAAACGTTCGCGCTACGACTTTTTGGAGATCGGCGATCTCAAGCCGGGCGAGTTCAGGCATCTCACGTCGGAAGAGGTGACACGGCTGGGCCGGAAGTTGACGACGGCGCCGAGGCCGCGCGAGGCCGCGCCCGGGGCGGGCGGGGCCAGAAGCTCCGCGCCGCGCGACGCCGCGCGCAGAGAAAGCGCCCCGCGGGGGAATGGCCCCAGAGGGAACGCCCCACGGGGGAGTGCCCCCAAGGGAGACGGACCGCGTGGCAACGCCCCCAGCAGGACGGGCGGAGCGGGCCGGCGAGGGAAGTAAGAGGATTGTCATCCTGAGCGTCAGCGAAGGATCCTGGCGGCGAAAAGAAGCAGATCCTTCGCTTCGCTCAGGATGACGAGCATTTGCTCAGGATGACAAGCAGGTTCACCGATCATCCCTGCAGTTGAAATGGAGAAAAAACCTAAAAAGCCACCCATCCGGGTGGCTTTTTTGTTGGTTGACGTTTACGTTGGCCTTTTAAACGGCCATTCTTTTCTTCTGTCCTCTCGGCTCGCGGGCCGGTTTGGGCTTGGCGGCATTTTTCGCGCCGCCTCTGGCCGCGAGCTTCTCGGCTCGCACCGCGCGCGCCTTGGCCAGGTTGTCGGCCAGCCCTTTCTCCTGCGCCATCCTCCGGCGCGCCTCGGAGAAGTTCCGCGCCGTCAACGCCTGGCTTGACGGGATGCCGAACTGCCTGCGGTATTCCCCGGGTTTCATGCCGTGCAACTGGGCCAGGTGCCTGGCCAACGTTTTCATGCCGCTCTTGCCGCAGAGCATGCAGGTGATCTGGTCGGACTGGAAGGCCTTTTTCAGCGACAGTACCGGCGCCCTCCCTTCTCCCCGCTCTCCCATGTCCCCGCCGCTCTCTATGTCGAGCTTCTGCAAGGCTACGTGTACTTTCCGCAGTTCATGAATAAGATCGTCTCCTGACATCTCGGTAACGGATGCGTGGGATGAAACTATATTGGCAGTTAGTTCGATCAATGTCGATGCCATTGTTCGCACCTCCTTGAAACGTTTTTAACGCTTACCAGTTAATTATACATGATTTAACTACAGGTATTTTCGAAATCAAGGGATAAAAGTTTCATCACAAGAAAAAAGTTGACTGGCCAGACACATTTCTGCTACCTACTAACAGGTTGACGCACACGGAAACAAACGGCATGCAGTTTATGAGGATTTTTCGGAATGGCAAGAATTGAGATTGAAGAAGTGAGATGCAAAGGGTGCGGGATCTGCACCATCGCCTGCCCAAAGAAGCTGATCACGCTCTGCGGTACGGTCAACATCCAGGGATACACGCCGGCTCAGGCTCTCAACCAGGAGCTGTGCACCGGCTGCGCCCTCTGCGCCGAAATCTGTCCTGACGTAGCCATAACAGTATTCAAATAGTTTCCACGACCGCTAGAATCGTCATCCTTTGAGCATGGCATGCCGGGCTGTGTCAAAGCCCGGGAGCCTGCCGTCGGGATGCCCATCGATCCACGGTATCTTTTTTTGGAGGAACAACGTGTCTAAACGCCTGTTTGTAAAGGGGAACGAGGCCGCGGCCATGGGGGCGGTCGAGGCCGGTTGCCGCTACTACTTCGGCTACCCCATTACTCCGCAAAGCGACATCCCGGAGTACCTGTCGCGCGAGCTTCCCAAACTGGGCGGCGAGTTCATCCAGGCCGAGAGCGAGGTGGCATCGATCAACATGCTTCTGGGCGCCTCCGCCTGCGGCGTGCGCGCCATGACCTCCTCGTCGAGCCCCGGCATCTCGCTGAAGCAGGAGGGGATCTCCTACATGGCAGGCGCCGAGCTTCCCGGCGTGATCATCAACATCTCCCGTTCCGGCCCGGGGCTGGGTGGGATCGACGCCTCGCAGGCCGACTACTTCCAGTCCGTGAAGGGGGGCGGGCACGGCGGCTACCACATCGCGGTGCTGGCGCCCAACTCGGTGCAGGAGATGTACGACCTTACCATGCACGCCTTCGACCTGGCCGACGTCTACCGCATCCCGGTCATGGTGCTGGGCGATTCGGTGGTAGGCCAGATGAAGGAGGCGCTGATCCCCAACCCGCGCCCGACCTGCGAACTCCCCGAGAAGAACTGGGCGGTGCGCGGCAAGGATGGCGGCGAGCAGCGTGTGGTCAAGTCGCTCTTTTTAGGCGACGGCGAGCTGGAGGCGCACAACTGGCACCTGCACGACAAGTACCGGGTCATGAAGGAAAAGGAATGCCTCTTTGAGGAGTACGAAACGGGCGACGCCGAGCTTTTGGTGGTGGCTTTCGGCTCGCTCTCCCGGATCGCCCAGACCGCCGTCAGCATGGCCAGGGAGGCCGGTCTCAAGGTCGGCCTGTTTCGCCCCGTCACCTTGTTCCCCTACCCGGAAAAGGCGCTGGCCGCAGCCGGACAGCGGGCCGGCAAGGTGCTGGTACTGGAGCTGAACACCGGCCAGATGGTCGAGGACGTGCGGCTGAGCGTCGGGTCGAACGTGCCGGTTTCCTTCTACGGCAGACCTCCCGGGGCGGGCTCGCTCCCCTCGCCGGAGGAGCTCTTCGCAGTGATCAAGAAGCAAATCGCCTGAGAGGATCGATTCCATGCAACAGGTTTTTCATAGGCCCAAGAGCCTCAAGGACGTTCAGACCCATTTCTGCCCCGGCTGCAACCATGGTACCATCCACCGTCTGGTGGCCGATGCCCTGGACCTGTACGGCGTGCAGGAGCAGACCATCGGCGTCGCCTCGGTCGGCTGCTCGGTCTTTCTCTACGGTTACTTCGACATCGACGTCGTGGAGGCGCCGCACGGCCGCGCCGCCGCCGTCGCCACCGGCGTGAAGCGCGCCCGTCCCGACCGCTTCGTCTTCACCTACCAGGGGGACGGCGACCTGGCCGCCATCGGCACCGCCGAGATCATCCATGCCGCCAACCGCGGCGAGGACATCACCGTGATCTTCGTCAACAACACCACCTACGGCATGACCGGCGGCCAGATGGCGCCGACCACGCTGGTCGGGCAGAAGACCTCCACCTCCCCCTACGGCCGCGACAAGTCAAAGGACGGCTCGCCGATCAGGATGGCGGAGCTTTTGGCACAGTTGGGCGGCGTCGCCTTCTCGGCGCGGGTGGCGGTAGATTCGCCCAAGCACCTGATGGACGCCAAGAAGCAGATCCGGGAGGCGTTCCGCTTCCAGGCGGAAGGGAAGGGGTTCTCCTTCGTCGAGGTGCTTTCCTCCTGCCCGACCAACTGGGGTATGACGCCGCTTAAGGCGAACGAAAGGGTAGGGGAGGAGATGATCCCCTACTTCCCGCTGGGCATCTTCAAGAACGAGCCGAAAGACAGGGAATGAGATATAGGGGGTACGATGCGAAACGATGTGGTGATAGCGGGGTTCGGCGGGCAGGGGGTACTGCTGGCGGGAAACCTTCTTTCCTATGCCGCCATCGAAGAGGGTAAGAACGTCAGCTATTTTCCCGCCTACGGCGTGGAAAAGAGGGGGGGCTCGGCCACCTGCACGGTGGTGATCGCCGACGGCGCGGTCGGCTCGCCGGTGGTGGGGCACCCGTCGGTGCTGGTCACCCTGAACCAGGCGTCGCTGGAGCGCTTCGGCGCACGCGTGCAAAAAGGCGGGATCTGCATCTACAACTCCTCGCTGGTCGACGTGAGCGCCCTGGGACGCGACGACATCACCCTGGTGCCGGTTGCCATGAACGAGATCGCCCTCGAGCTGGGGGATTCCCGCATGGTGAACATGGTCGCCGTCGGTGCCTATGTCGCCCTCACCGGCGTGGTGGAGATCGCCACCCTGGCCAGCGCGCTCAAGGAGGCGCTCCCCGAGCGCAACCACCGCTTCATCCCCGCCAACGTCAAGGCGATCGAGGCGGGTGTCGAACAGGTCGCTGCCAAAAAGTCTTGACTTCCTGAATCGGCATCTGTTATAAAGCGGATCTACCGATTATTGGGGTGTCGCCAAGCGGTAAGGCAACGGACTCTGACTCCGTCATCCAAGGTTCGAATCCTTGCACCCCAGCCATTCATCTTCAAGGTCCCATCGTCTAGTGGTTAGGACACCGGCCTTTCACGTCGGTAACAGGGGTTCAAGTCCCCTTGGGATCACCAATAAAAACAGCGCCTGAAACGGGTGCTGTTTTTTTTTCGTCTTATGCCTGTCCGGGCGGCAGTCGTTAAATAGAGGCTTGCATCTGCTTGCTTCTTCGCCTAGGCTAACACGACTCAAATTCAGGGTGCCGCTCGTCGTGTGCCCGTTCTTTGGAGGGGAGATGCTGTCGAGGTTTACGTGTTCCTGGAAAATGAGTTCTTTGACCGCCGCGCTGGCAGTCTCACTGTGCATTACCGCGCTTTGCCTGCCTAAGCGGGCGGAGGCCGTCGAGAGCGTCTTCAACAGCGGTACTGCCATCAAGCAGGAAGGGGCGCGGCTTTTGGACGAAGGGAAGCTGTTCGTGACCGCGCCCGTCGATCCTTACCTGGTTCCGACGGCCGCGGTGCTGGGCGGTTTTGCCCTTACGTATGCCTTCGACCGCGACATCAGGTCCGATCTCGCCGGTGTCCACAGCGGCTTCTTGAAAGGCGCCACCGACGTCGGCAGCTTCGTCGGCAACCCCTATATCCACCTGGGTGCCGCGGCCCTCATCTATACGGCCGGCGCCGCGGCCAACTCGCCGCAGTACTTAAGACTCGGGCAGGAGATTGGCGAGACGCTGGTGTTGTCCGACGTCACCACCTTCGTGCTCAAGCAGGCCATCGGCAGGGGGCGCCCCAACACCGGCAGCAGCAACTCCCGCTACCGTCCCTTCCAGTTCGCACCCGATTACGATTCGCTCTCCTCGATGCACACGGCCAGTTCCTTCGCCATAGCCCACGTGGCGGCCTCCAAGACGGAGAGCCTGCCGGTGAAGATCCTTTGCTACAGCGCCGCGAGCTTCGTTGCCTTCTCCCGTCTTTACCAGGAAAAACACTGGGCGAGCGACCTGGTGTTGGGGGCGGCCGTAGGCGAATTGGCCGGCGACGCCGTCACCCGCTACTATGGCCACGATGCCAAGTTCGCCGTGGCGCCCGTCTCCATCGACGGCACCCCCGCGCTGGCGCTGGTCGGACGGTTTTAACGTAGAACGGACGATAAGGAGCCTTCGCATGCTGACTGCAGTGATATTCGATTTTGACGGCATCATCGTCGACACCGAGCCGCTTCACTACAAGGCGTTCCAGGAAATGCTGGTGCCGCTTGATCTCGGCTACTCCTGGCAGGAGTACCTGGACCGCTACCTGGGCTTCGACGACCGCGACGCCTTCCGCGAGTCCTTCCGCGCCGCCGGACGCCCCCTGGCCGACGCCGAACTGCGGACGCTCATGGAGGGGAAGGCGGAGGCCTTCCTGCGCATCGTTGCCGGCGGCGTCCCTCCCTATCCCGGGGTGGTGGAACTGATCCGCTCCATCTCCGGCAACCTGCCGCTTGCCCTCTGCTCCGGCGCGCTGGCAAGCGACATCGAGCCGATCCTCGTTCAGTTAGGTCTTACCGGCGCCTTCGACACCATGGTCACCGCCGACCAGGTGGCGGCCAGCAAGCCGGACCCGGAAAGCTACCGGCTCGCCCTCACGCGGCTTAAGGAGATCCACCCGGGCAAGGTCGATCCCGCACACGCCCTCGCCATCGAGGACACCCCGGCGGGGATCGCCTCGGCCACCGGCGCGGGCATGAAGGTGCTGGCGGTGACCAACAGCTATCCCGGGGAGCGGCTGACCGGCGCGCTCAAGGTGGTGGAATCGCTCTCCGGCGTCGATCTGGAGGCGCTTCGTCTCCTCGTCTGATCGGAAACCTTTGACCGCCGCCATGCGTACCCCCGTAATCGACGCCATTCTCCCCGAACTCCGCTCGGCGCTGGAACGCGGCAACGTCGCCGTGCTGCAGGCCCCGCCCGGTGCCGGCAAGACCACCCGCGTGCCGCTGGAGTTGCTTGACGCCCCCTTCCTGAAAGGGCAGGGGATCGTCATGCTGGAACCGCGCCGCCTGGCCGCGGTGAACGCCGCCCGCTACATGGCCGGGACAAGGGGCGAGGAGGCGGGGAGGACGGTGGGCTACAGCATACGCTTCGAGCGCAAGACCTCCGCCGCCACCCGCATCGAGGTGGTGACCGAGGGAATCCTTACCCGCAGGCTTCAGCACGACCCGCTTCTGGAAGGGGTGGGGCTCGTGATCTTCGACGAGTTCCACGAGCGAAGCCTCACCTGCGACCTGTCCCTGGCGCTTTGCCGCGACGTGCAGCAGGGGTTGCGCGAGGACCTGCGTATCCTGGTGATGTCCGCGACCCTCGACGCTAGCCCTGTGGCCGAGCTTCTGGGGGGCGCGCCGCTCATCGCCAGCGAGGGGCGACAGTTCCCCGTCGAGATCCGTTACCTTAAGGCGGAACCGGCCACCCGGCTGGCCGAAACCACGGTGGCCGGCGTGCTGCGCGCCCTCTCCGAGACCAAGGGCGACGTCCTGGCCTTTCTTCCCGGAGCAGGCGACATAAGGCGCTGCGAGAGGCTTCTGCGCGAGCGGCTCGGTGCCGAGATCATCGTCGCCGCCCTCTACGGCGATCTACCCTTTGCCGCCCAGGAACAGGCGATCATGCCTGCCGAGCGTCGCAAGGTGGTACTCGCCACCAACATCGCCGAGACCAGCCTCACCATCGAGGGGGTGCGGGTGGTGGTCGACGCCGGCTATTCGCGCCAGCTCCGCTTCGACCCCGGCACCGGCTTGAACCGCCTGGACACGCTACGCATCTCCGCCGCCTCCGCAGTTCAGCGGGCCGGCCGCGCAGGCAGGGTCGCCCCCGGCGTCTGCTACCGCCTCTGGACCGAACATACCCAGCGGACCCTTTTACCCTTCACCCCCCCCGAGATCAGGGTCTCCGACCTTACGCCCTTGGCGCTCGACTTGGCGCAGTGGGGCGTCGCCGATCCCGCGTCGCTGAGCTTCCTGGATGCCCCGCCGCCCGCGCATCTGTCCGAGGGGAGGGCGCTCCTCGCCGAACTGGGAGCCCTCGACGCACGGGGGGCGATCACGCCGCTTGGGCGCAGGATGGCCAAACTCCCCATGCACCCGCGCCTGGCCGCGATGCTCATAGCCGCGCAGGAGCTGGACGCGGGGAGCCTTGCCTGCACGCTGGCCGCCATCCTTTCCGAGCGCGACCTCTTGCCGCGTGCCGGCAACACCGTTTCCGACAGCGACCTCCTGGACCGGCTGGACGCCCTTAGCGAGCGCCGCGATCCGCAAGCGAGCCGGACGGTGGAGCGACTGGCGGATTATTTCCGGAGGTCCCTGGGGGTGACGGGGACGGGGAGAGCCGCCGATGCGGCACTGGTGGGAAAACTCCTGATGAAGGCCTATCCGGACCGGGTGGCCCGGGAGCGCGCTGCCGGCTCCGGCCGCTACCTCCTCGCCAACGGCACCGGCGCCAAGCTTTCGCAGCGCAGCAACCTGAGGTCCCAGCCCTTCATCGTGGCCGTCGAGCTGGCAGGGGGCGGGATAGAGGCCGAGATCCATCTGGCGACTGCGGTCACCCTGGAGGCGGTCCGCTCGGGCTGTGCTGCCGCCGTCACCTGCGGCAAGCGCGTCTTCTGGGACGAGCGTGAGGGGAGGGTGGTGGCCCGTGAGGAAGAGAGGCTCGGGGCCGTGCTTTTATCCGAAAGGCCCGCCACGCCGAACGCCGAAGAGGTGGCCGGGGCGCTTCTGGAAGGGATCAGGACCGGCCCCGGCGTTGCCGGGCTCAACTGGAGCCGCCACGCGGAACAGTTCCGCAACCGGGTGAGGTTCCTCGCGCGCGTGCTGCCGGAAGAGGGGCTTCCCGATCTCTCCGACGAGGGGCTGGCCGCATCTCTTGCGCAGTGGCTGCTCCCCTGCCTAGGCGGGGTGCGCACGCTCGCGCAGCTCGCTCGGGTGGATTTGCTGGAGGCGCTGAAGGGGACGCTCAGCTGGAAACAGCAGAAGCTCGTGGACGAGGGGGCGCCGACCCATCTTACCGTGCCGAGCGGCTCGCGGGTTGAGGTGAGCTACCCGGCGGACGGCGAGCCGTTTTTGGCGGTGAAACTGCAGGAGATGTTCGGCCTGGCGGAGACCCCCAGGCTCGCCTCCGGGCGGGTGCCGGTCCTGATCCACCTGCTGTCGCCGGCGCGCCGGCCGATCGCGGTGACCGCCGATCTGAAGAGTTTCTGGAACGGCGCCTATCGCGAGGTCTGCAAGGAGCTCAAGGGGCGCTACCCGAAACACCCCTGGCCGGACGACCCGTGGGTGGCCCGGGCAACGGCCAGGGTGAAGCGACGCACGTAGCAACTTTGCCGCTTTTTTGTGCAGCTGCGCCCGCCTTTTAAGCACTCTCTGGCCGGTGTCTCGATGGTTTCCTGCAGGCATCACGGCAAGCGAACTGGCTGATTTTTTTAAAAACTGTCGGCTTTACAGTCTGTTTCGCCCGTCGATGGCGTGTCTGTCCCCGCCGGGCAAAAAACGGCGCAATTTTTGCTGCTACGTTTTTTTCTGAAAAGTCACATGCTTAAAATATTTGCAATTAAAGGGTTGTAAAATAACCCACACCACAACGACAAGGAGTCAAAACAGTATGGAGATTTTCGGTCAGAATGTATTCAATCAAGCCGTAATGAGGGAAAGACTGCCTAAAGCTGTTTATAAGAACCTGAAAAAAACCATCGACGAAGGCTTGCCGCTGGATCCGTCGATTGCCGATGTGGTTGCAACCGCCATGAAAGAGTGGGCCGTGGAAAGAGGCGCCACCCATTTCACCCATTGGTTCCAGCCGATGACCGGCGTCACCGCCGAAAAGCACGACTCCTTCATCACCCCGACCGATAACGGCATCATGATGGAATTCTCCGGCAAAGAGCTGATCAAGGGCGAGCCGGATGCCTCCTCCTTCCCGAGCGGCGGCCTGAGGGCCACCTTCGAGGCCCGTGGCTACACCGCCTGGGACTGCACCTCTCCCGCTTTCCTGAGGGAAGAAGCCGACGTCATCACGCTTTGCATTCCGACCGCCTTCTGCTCCTACACCGGCGAGGCGCTCGACAAGAAGACCCCGCTTCTGCGCTCCATGGAGGCACTTTCCACCCAGGCGCTGAGGATCCTCAGGCTGTTCGGCAACACGACCGCCAACAGGGTGACCTCGACGGTCGGTCCCGAGCAGGAATACTTCCTGGTCGACAAGTCCTTCTTCCTCAGAAGGCTCGACCTGGTGATGGCCGGCAGGACGCTGTTCGGCGCCATGCCCCCGAAAGGGCAGGAGCTGGAAGACCACTACTTCGGCACCATCAAGGAACGGGTTCTTTCCTACATGAAGGAAGTCAACACCGAGCTGTGGAAGCTCGGCGTGCAGGCCAAAACCCAGCACAACGAGGTTGCCCCGGGACAGTTCGAGATCGCCCCGATCTTCGAGACCACCAACATCGCCACCGACCACAACCAGATGGTCATGGACGTGCTCAAGCGCATCGCCATCAGGCACGACATGATCTGCCTTCTGCACGAAAAACCGTTCGCCGGCGTGAACGGCTCCGGCAAGCACAACAACTGGGCCATGAGCTCCTCCGACGGCCAGAACCTGCTCGAGCCGGGTCACACCCCGCACGACAACGCACAATTCCTGACCTTCCTGATGGCCACCATCAAGGCCGTTGACGAGTATGCGGGTCTTCTGCGCTGCTCCTGTGCCAACGCCGGCAACGATCACCGGCTCGGCGCCAACGAGGCACCGCCGGCCATCATCTCGGTCTTCCTCGGCGAGCAGCTTGCCGACATCCTCGAGCAGATCGAAAATGGCGGGGCAACCTCCTCCAAGAGCGGCTCCGACATGAAGATCGGCGTGACCACTCTGCCGGCGCTTCCCAAGGACACCACCGACAGGAACAGGACCTCTCCCTTTGCCTTCACCGGCAACAAGTTCGAATTCCGGATGCTCGGTTCCAGCTTCTCCATCTCCGGCCCGAACGTCATCATCAACACCATCATCGCCGAGGCGCTCAAGCAGTTCGCCGACAAACTGGAAAAATCGACGGACTTCACCGCCGACCTGGCGAAACTCCTCCAGGAGACCGCCAAGAAGCACAAGTGCGTCGTCTTCAACGGCAACAACTACTCCGACGAGTGGGTCGAGGAAGCCAAGAAGCGCGGGCTTTTGAACATCCCCAACACCCCGGAGGCCCTCAAGGAGCTGGTGAAGAAGGAAGCCGTCGAGCTGTTCGTCGCCCACAAGGTCTTCAGCGAGAAGGAAATCCACGCCCGCTACGAAATCATGGTCGAGCAGTACGTCAAGGCCATCAACATCGAAGCCCTGACCATGATCGACATGGCCAAGCAGAGCATCATGCCTGCGGCTACCTCCTTCATCACCGAAGTGGCCCACTCGATCGCAGCGGTTACCTCGGTATCCGACAAGATCGACGTCTCGGCCCAGCAGGAGCTTCTGGAAGGTCTCTCCAACAAGCTTTCCTCGATGAACAAGAACGTCAAAGCCCTTGAGCAGGCTCTCGAAGGCGCGCTGAACGTCTCCGACCTGGAGAAGCAGGCCGTTGCCTTCAGGGAGAAAGTGTTCGCCGCCATGCTCACGCTGAGGGCGGACGGCGATGCGCTGGAGAAGATGATTGCCTCGGAGTACTGGCCGTTGCCGACCTACTCGGAAATGCTGTTCATCCTGTAAGCCAACGCAGTAAACCGATGCAAGACGAAAAAAGGAGCCTCCCGGCAAGGGGGGCTCCTTTTTTTTGTTGTTGGCTGCTACCCGTAGGTCGCGTTGAGCGCTTTGCGCGAAACGCGACGTAGCGGTGGCGACGATTGCGTCGCGTTTCGTTCCTCGACGCGACCTACGGGTGCAGCCATGAAAGCATGGCGGCGCTACCTCATGTTGGTAAAGACGAGCGAACCGTCCCTGTGCAGGTAGCTCCTGATGCCGTCTTTCACCTCCGGCATGCCGGTGCCGCCGCTCAGGTACGCCTCGGTGACGTTATTCCCCTTCTGCCACAGCTCGAAATGCAGGTGCGGGCCGGTCGATCTGCCGGTGGAGCCGGAAAAGGCCACCGTCTGTCCCGCCTCCACCCGGTCCCCTGTCTTCACCTCGAGTCTCGAATTGTGCCCGTACATCGAAATGGTGCCGCCTCCGTGGTCGATGGTGACCAGGTTGCCGTAACCGCCGTGCCAGCGGCTTTCCACCACGACCCCGGCGGCGATCGCGCGGACGCTGCTGCCGGCGGGAACGGCGATGTCCACGCCGTTGTGGTGCCTGATGAGCCCGTCGATGGGATCGTGCCGCCAGCCCACGCTGGAGGTCACCGTTCCCTTCACCGGCAACAAGGGCTCCTTCCCGGACAACGGCTGCAGCGGCGCGGCCGGTTCCGCGTACGTTAACGGCCGAACCGGCGGCAGGTCGGTTGCGGGCGCGGGCTTCGCTTTCCGTCTCCGCGCCGGAGCGGCTTTCCCTTCCCGAAGCACCTTGACCGCACCGGCGGCGGTCGGCGTGTTGGTGAAGGTCTCCACCCCGTCCTTGCCGACGTACTTGAAGAAATCGGCCTTTACCGGCAGCGCCGCCAGCACGAGTGCCGCCGCCAGCACCGTCGTGAGCCTGTTGTGCCGCCTATTTCGGGAGGTTTTGTTCAAAGCCGGCCTCTTGTAAGGTCCCTGCAACAGAGTAGGAAATTGGCCGTACGTCCCCTCGCCCCTTGCGGGGGAGGGAGGGAAGTGGTCCGGCGCTACTATAGCTTTACCGGCTGATATTGACAAGGATCGGTCGCAAAATCGGCACATATCCACAGTCTGCTTGTGTTTTGTGCACTGCATTCGGATAGTGCCGTTTTTTTATGCACATGGCTGGCCGATCGTCCTTCTCAGATCTCTCGTTTACGTGCTAACCTTCTGTAATCACGATGGGAAAAGCCATGATCCTCCTTGGCAGAAAACTTGCTAAGGAACCTTAATGCAAGCTCCTTGAGCGCTTTATAAATCTTGCTTTTTAACGACAAGCTATTTATACTTTGCGCTCATTTAAAACGATGCGGAGGTACGCCTTGAAAAAAGTCGAAGCAATCATTAAGCCCTTTAAGCTTGACGAGGTCAAAGAAGCCCTCAACGAAATTGGCATCCAAGGGATTACCATCGGCGAGGTCAAGGGATTCGGACGGCAGAAAGGACATACCGAGTTGTACCGTGGCGCGGAATACGTGGTCGACTTCATCCCCAAGATCAAGATGGAGATCATCGTTTCCGACGAAGTGGTCGCGAAGGTCGTCGATGCGATCGAGCAGGCCGCCAAAACAGGCCGCATCGGCGATGGCAAGATCTTCGTCACCCCTGTGGAAGAAGTTGTTCGTATCAGAACCGGCGAGCGGGGAGAAGACGCCCTGTAAATCCGGCTGATTGTCACCAAAATT
>Ga0209415_10007673_pt1 | contig 18809 bp, 13 predicted proteins | sample PeaSoiSIISIP2007_FD_187696 | JGI IMG/M metagenome (GOLD analysis project Ga0209415, IMG submission 187696) | Peat soil microbial communities from Weissenstadt, Germany - SII-SIP-2007 (SPAdes) (version 2) | ecosystem: Environmental > Terrestrial > Soil > Wetlands > Peat | place: Germany...
TCGAGGTACTGCTGGCCGCTATGCGGCCCATCCAGCTGCTGAGCGGCAAGGTGCTCGGGATCGGGTTGATGGCAATGGGCCAGGCGGCGCTGGCGGTGGCCTTCGCCCTGGTGCTGGCCGAGGCCGTCGGCTCCAGCCTGCTGCACGGGACGGCACCGGTGGAGCTGGCCGCCGTCTTGGTGTGGCTCGTGCTCGGCTACGCCTTCTACTGCTGGGTGTACGCCGCCGCGGGGTCGCTCGTCGAGCGCCAGGACCAGGTGCAGACCCTCGTCCTTCCGCTCAGCATTCCCATGATCATCGGCTACGTCCTTGCTCTGATCGTCGCCCCGACGGGATCCCCGAGCCTGTTCTTCGACGTGCTCGCCTACCTGCCGCCGACCGCCCCCTTCGAAATGCCCGTCCTGGTGGCGCTCGGTCGCGTCCAGTGGTGGGAATTCGCCTGTTCGGCGATGGTGAGCATCGTCTGCACCATCTTCGTGGCCAGGTTCGCTGCCGGCATCTACCGCCGGGCCATCCTCCGCACCGGTGGGCGGGTCCGCCTGCGCCAACTCCTGGCGGGCACGACCGGTTAGAGGACGGGCGTCTGCCCGACAAGGAAGTCTGCGTGACCTTGTGACCCCGCTCGCCCACTCGGCCCGTCCTGTTCATCAGCGACGACGGCGCGTTCTGTCACTCATCGGGCGCGTTCTGTCACTCATCGGGATGGTGGTGACCGGTCCATCGGGGTGCATCTTCGACCGTTGGTGGTGGGATCGGTTGTGCCCGGAAGCACTGGTAGCTCGGGGGCAAGGCAGAACGGCACGTCAGGCAGGGACGTGGCCAGCGGTCGCGTCTCGGGGTGACCCGGCCGCCAATCTCGGGTCGGAGCGACGCCCGGCGTGTCGGGTCGGCGGCTACTCCCCCTCCTGACAGCGGGACTCGGCGGGATCAATCAGGTCCGGGGCGCAGCGCGCCGGGCGCGTGGCCAGCGGCATCCCACCGGGCCGGCGACCACCCGTTCGGTGACACCACCCGAGCTGCCCACAGGGCGGGACCACACCAGGGTCAGTCGGGCGCTTCCTGCGTCTCCTCGCTGCGCCGCCCTCTCTTGTGCGGCGGCTCACTCACCGTGCCGGGGAATCACGGCACGGTGACGCTGGTGGTGCCCGGGGGCGGGTCCCAGGCGAATGCCTGGACGCCCGAGCCCGAGGCGATGGTGCGCGCGTGCAGGTGGTCCCGCACGAATGCCGCCGCCACGGCGTCGCCGAGGCCCGGCAACGCGTCGTCGGTGCCCTGCGTCGTGAGCACGAACACCACCTGGTGCCGGACCACGGGGAGCGTCTGGTCCAGCCGGACCAGCGCGTAGATCGACCCTCGGGCCCCGAACCGGCCGCTCACGCCCTGGGAGACGACGACCTCGGCCCCGGGCGCGATGGCGCCTTGCACGTGGGCCAGCTCGGCGGCGGCGGAGGGGTCCACCGTCAGCCAGTCCCGAGGAACGGCGGGCACGACGACGAGCACGATGACGGCCGCCACGGGAGCCCACACGCCCGCGGCCACGGCCGCCAGCCGCCGGGCGAGCGCGCCACCCTCGAGCAGGCGCACGAGCACCATGACGGTCCCGACCAGGACGAAGGGCAGCGCCGGCCACGACTGGAACGACGCTGCGCCCCTGATGAAGACGCCGCTCGCGTCCAGGACGTTGGGTACGAGGACCACTGCCGCCATGCCCACGCCCCACGGCGACAGCACGCCGATCGTCCCGACGACGACGAGGAAGCCGAACACGACCGTCCAGTGCAGGGCGACCATGTGGGCCACGGCCCCCGGATGCCCGAGCATGCCGAGGACGATGTCGACGAACCCGAGCCTCCCCCTGAGGGAAGGGTCCAGGTAGCCGTAGGACGAGCGCAGCGCCGTGCCCCCGCCCCCGACGGCGCCGACGGCGCCGAGCACGACCAACCACGCCAGGCCCAGGCCGGCGACGGCCGACGCCGGGCGGCGGGTCCGTCGTCCCGCCAGGATCCCCGAGATGCCCACGCCGACGAGGTAGGTGGCCCCGAGCGCGCTCGACAGCAGGGCCAGTGGGACCCAGCACCACAGCCGGCGCGTGCGCCCGGCCCAGAGGTCACGGGCCACCAACAGGGCGAAGAGTGCGGCCAGGGCCTCGAAGTGGAAGTCGAAGGCGATGGTCTCGTAGACCCACGGATCGGCCACGAGCGCCACCACGGCGCCCACCGCCACGAACCGGGCGGCCCTCGGCGAGACGCGGTCCCGGCGCCGGCCGATGATCTCGAGGATCCACCCGAGGGCGACGAGCTCGGAGGCCACGACGACCACGTCCTGCACCCACAGCAGGACGACGGGATGGGGATACACGGCGCACAACACCGACAGCGGCCACATGGCGAACTCGGCGTTGTTCCTCCAGAACGGCACCCCGAGGCCCGCACTGTACGGATCGAGGTGGCCGTGGCCGATGGCCCACCACGCCTGGGAGTAGGTGGCGAAGTCCTGGGTCAGCGCGTAGCGGTGGTACTGCACGGTGCTGAAGGCGAGCATCCCGAGCAGTTGCATCCCGAGCAGCGCCAGGGCGACGGCCCAGACCCACCGAGGACGGCCCGCCACACTCTCCGGTGGACGGCGGGGCCCGGGCGCGCCGGGGGGGTCGTCCCTGGCGGCGCCGCCGACGGGCTCGGCGACCACGTCGGGTGGAGCGCCCAGAGCCACCAAGGTGGCCCCTCGGCTGGCGCCCGATCCCTCCATGTGTCGTGGTCCGTTTCCCCCCGGTGGCCGGTGCACCGCCGTCGGTGGCACTGCCGCTCCCTCGGCCAGGGCTCATCCCAGTATCCGGGCGGGGGCGAGCGCGCCTCAATGGTCCCCCCGACCCAAAAAACCCGCCGCCGCCCCCCTCAGCGCCGGGCCACGGCTTCCTCGAGGTCGGCGACGTCGGCGTCGAGCAGCGGCCGGTACCCGGCGTCGGACGCCCGCCCCGGGCGCCACCACACCGGGTCCACGCAGTTCCAGCGTTCGCCGCGCAAGGCCCGGACGAGGACCTTGGACGTGGCTGTGACCGGCAGCTGCCGGCACACGCGCACGAAGCGCGGCACCCACTTGGTCCCCAGGTCGGGCTGGGCGCGCAGGAACTCGGTGAACTCGTCGGCGTCGAAGACCGCGCCCGGTCGCAGCTGCAACGCGGCCATCACCTGGTCGCCCACCACCGGGTCGGGGACGGCGTACACGGCGGCGAGCACCACGTCGCCGTGACGCTCGAGCACGCGCGCCACCGGCGCGGCGGCCAGGTTCTCGCCGTCGACGCGCAACCAGTCGTCGGCCCGGCCGGCGAAGTAGAAGAACCCGGCCTCGTCGCGGTAGGCGAGGTCCCCGGTCCAGTACCAGCCGTTGCGCAGGCGTGCCCGCTCGGCCTCGTCGTTGTGCCAGTACCCCTCGAACCCCGCCGCCCCGTGCGTCGACACCAGCTCCCCGATGGCCTCGTCCGCGTTCAGCAGGCGGCCGTGGGCGTCGAAGCGGGCCGTCGGGCACGGCGTCGCCCACTCGGGGTCGACCACCATCGTGCCCTCGGGCGCCCGCCCCAGGGCGCCGCGCGGGGTGTCGGGGGTGCGCTGCACGGTGGCGCCCCCTTCGGTCGACCCGTAGCTGTCGACAACCACGCAGCCGAAGCGGTCGCCGAAGCGCACGACGTCGGCTTCGGCCCCCTCATTGCCGAACACCCGGCGCAAGGGGTTGTCGGCGTCGTCGGGCCGCTCGGGGGTGGCCAGGATGTAGGACAGGGGCTTGCCGACGTAGTTGAAGTACGTCACGCCGTGGCGCCGCACGTCGGCGAGGAAGCCCGACGCCGAGAACCTCCCGCCGGTGGGCAGCGCCACGGTGGCCCCTGCCGCCAGGGCCGGGGCCCACCCCGCCATCAGCGCGTTGGAGTGGAACAGGGGCATGGACACGCAGCACACGTCGTCAGCCTCCACGGAGAACATCTGGGCCACGATCGCCCCGATGCGCGCCAGGCGCCCCTGGGTGCAGCGGCACGCCTTGGGCGCGCCCGACGTGCCCGACGTGAAGATGAGGTAGCCGAGGCTGTCCTCGCCGACGCCCGACGAGCCGGGGTCGGGGAGCCGGTCCTGCGCCGAGTCCAGGGCGTCACGGTAACGCTCCGAACCCACCACGAGGACCCGGGGATTCTCGAGGTGCACGGTGCCGATGCCCGGGCCGAGGTCCAAGCCGGCGACGAGGGGTAGGTGCGCGGCGTCGGTCACGAGCAGCTGGCACTGCGTGTGGGCCAGGTCCCGGGCGAGGTCGGCGCCCCGGTGGGTGGGGTTGGCGCCGACCACGACCGCACCGCTCAGGGCGGCGGCCCCGAGCCAGAACGCGTGCTCGGGAACGTTGTCGAGCAGAGTGGCCACATGGAACGCCCCGGGCCGGCGCAGGGCAGCGAGGACGCCCGCCCGCCGCGCGCCGGCGGCGACCACCTCGTCCCACGTCCAGGCGTCCTCGCCCGCTCGCAGCCCGGGCCGGTGGTCGCCCGCCCGGGCCAGGAGCAGCTCGGCGATGGTGTCCATGCTCTGCCCGTCCTCCGCGTGCGGCCCAGGTCAGGGGCCGATCCCCCGAGGATAGCCACCGCCCACAATACTGGAACACGTTGCATTTTTCGCCTCGGAGTGGTACGGTCCCGGCCGAGCGAGAGGAGCGGTCGCCATGGAGTTCGGGATCTTCAACGCCGTCAGCCTGCTGCCCCAGTACCGCAAGGCACACGGCGCGGCGGCCGAGCACGACCGCATCATGGACGAGCTCGCCTACATTCGGGCGGCCGACGCGGCGGGCTTCAAGTACGCCTGGGCCTCCGAGCACCACTTCCTCACTGACTACTCGCACCTGTCGGCCAGCGAGTCCTTCCTGGCCTTCGCCGCCGCCCAGACCTCGTACATCCACCTGGGTTCGGGCATCTTCAACCTGACGCCCCCGGTGAACCACCCGGCCCGGTTGGCCGAGCGCGTGGCCATGCTCGACCACCTCTCCGAGGGCCGCTTCGAATTCGGGATCGGCCGGGGGTCCTCCACCACCGAACAGAAGGGGTTCGGCATCGACGAGCAGGAGCTCACCCGCGAGATGGTGGCGGAGACGCTCCCCCAGATCGTGCGCATGTGGAAGGAGGAGGACTACGCCTACGACGGGAAGTTCTTCTCGATGCCCACCCGCGACGTGCTGCCCAAGCCCTACACCAACCCGCACCCCCCCTTGTGGGTGGCGGCGGGCAGCCCCGCCACCTTCGAGCTCGCCGCCCGCCAGGGGCTGGGCGTGCTGTGCTTCGCATTTGGCAAGCCCGAGGCGTTCGCCCCGCTCATCGAGAAGTACAAGAAGGAGATCGAGAACGCCGATCCCGTGGGCGGGTACGTCAACAACAACATCATGATCACCACGCAGATGCTGTGCCTGGAGGACGGCGGCCGGGCTCGGAAGCTGTTCTCCGACATGGACACGGGCGTGCACCTGAGCCTCGTGTTCCGCTACCTCGACACGTTCCCCCGTCCGCCGGGCGTCCCCGAATGGCCGGCGCTCATCCCCAACTCGACGCCCGAGCAGATCGACAAGAACATCGAGCAGGGCCTCATCGCCGTAGGAGAGCCCGACGAGGTGGCGCGCTCGATCCAGCGCTTCGCCGACACCGGCGCCGACCAGTTGAGCTTCGGCATGCTGTCCTCGTCGATGCCGATCGAGCTGTGTGAGGAGGCGGTGGCCACGTTCGGCAAGCACGTGCTCCCGCAGTTCGACAAGGACAAGGTGCACAGCACGGCCCGCCAGCGCGCCGCCCAGGTGGGGGCCTGAGCTACTCGGGGACGGGGAAGAACACCTCGTAAGGCCCGGTGAAGCGCCGGAGGAAGCGGCGGTTGAGCCCTTCGCCGCTGTCCTCGTCCGGCTCGGAGGACAGCTGGGAGCCGTAAGCGGCGATGGCCGCCTGCTTGCGTTCGACGTAGCCTGCCGTGCACACGAGTTCGGGCCGCGGCGTGCGGCGCAGCATGCGCAGCAGCCGCGCCGGGCGGTCCCACTGCCAGACGGGGTAGGCGAGCAAGCGCACGCCGGTGCCCGCCAGCGCTCGACGGGCGGCCGAGCCCAGCGCGGCGTGGTCGTCGTGCGGGTCGAGCTCGGAGGTGACGAGCACCTCGGCCGGCGCCACGGCCCGCACCGCATCGCGCAGCGCGGCCACGAGGGCTGGGTCTGACCCGTCGAGCTCGGCGTCGACGAACGCCAGCGCCGTGACCGCCTCGGGCGCCAGCCCGAGCAGGCCCGTCGCCGCGCGCAGCTCGCGGGCGCGCTCGGCCTTCACCACCGCCGGGTCGCCGGGGGGCCACTTGCTCCCGTCGCTCGCCACCAGGACGTGTACCGGGGTTCCGGCCTCGAGCTTGCGCATGATGGTCACGGCGGCGCCGAGCGTCTCGTCGTCGGGGTGCGGCGCCATCACGAGGCACGACCGCCGGCTGCAGGCATCGGTGACGTCGTGGCCGGCGCGTGCGATGGCCCGAGCGAGCACCGAGGCGATCGTGGGGTACGTCGGCTCGAGGGCTCGCCCCGCGAGCTGTCGCATCGACTGGCCAGGCACGCGCGCACACATTAGTGAGCGCCCCGCGCGCGACGCTGTGACCATGGCGCCACGCACCGGAGTCTCGCCCCTTCGGGCGTCGCCGGCGGGCCGCGGCGGAAGGGGTGCCGGCGGCTCCGAGCCACTAACCTCCAAGCTGGTCGCTCGTACTTCTGTGCGGGGGGCTGGGGCGGCGGCGCCCTCGGCGGCAACGACGTCGGTGTCCGACGCCTGGTCGGGCTGCCGTCCCCGCGTCACCCTCGGCCCCCCCGGGGTCGGCGCGGGTGGCGGCGGTCCCCACGACCAGCCGCCGGCGGCTCGACCCGAGAAGCGATGGACGACGCGGCCGGGGGACGGACATGCGCCTCGGCACCGTGGCGGCCCGTCGGCTGCCGCCCCGACGCGCAACGGATCGGCAGGATGGCCACAGCGCGGCGGCCGGAGCGCGAGCAGGCCTACCGACGGTGGCGGCCGACCCCGAGCGCTTCGCCGAGTGTTGGCCAAGGCGTCGGCCGTGGTCGGCTCCTTCGCCGGCTGGACGCCGGCGACCTGCGCCCTGTGCGCCCGCACCCTCTTCCTGATCGGCACCACCGACATCGTGTGCGTCGAGCATGCGGCCGCCGTGCTCGCGCTCATCCCCGATGCGCAGCTCGCCGTGCTCCCCGGCACCACGCACATGGGGTGCACCCGGCGCCTCGGTCAGGACCTGGCGATGGTCACGCCGTTCCTCGACGCCGCGCCCCGCGGGGCATGGGCGCGCCGCCTGGCCCGTGGGTGCGGCCCGCGCCGCTCACATGTGATCGATCGCGGTCACACCGTCATCGGCGACGTGCTCGGTCCACCGCCCCCCGTCCCAGTAGCGCGCCTGATGGCGGGCCGCCGGATCGGCGAACCAGCCCGCGGCGACGGGTGTCGGGCGAGGCTCGGCACCCGCGCCCACCGACACCCGCCGGCGCGCCCCGCGGCTCAGGGCGGCAAGCTCGCTCACCAGACGATCGGCGTCGTCGACGTCACGATCACGCAGCGCCGCGCCGACGTGTTTGCCGGCCACGTCGACGTGCACGGTGGCGAGCCTGAGGGCGCGCTGCACCGGGCCCTGGACCCGGCGCACGCTCTGCACCTTTTCGAGCGGGACCCAGCACGTGACCTTCTGCACCCTGCCGGTCACGGCCACGGCCATGGTCTCGTCATGGCCGGCGGACAGGAAGTGGTAGCTGAGGGGGGCCTTGGCGCGCGCCCGCCGGGGCGGGGGACGGCGGCGAGGCTCGATCGGGCCGAGGACGATCTGGCGCAGATAGGCGGCCATGTCGAGCGGGCCGACGGGCAGGAGCGCCTTGGTCACCCGCCCGGCACCACCCGAGCGGTCGTGGCCGGGGACCCCGGCCAGATCGACCTCGAGCCGGCACCACCCGAACAGCCGCCACAGTAGGGGTTCGATCTGCCGCACGGCCTGGACACGGCGGATGGGGATGGTCTCCGCCACCTTGCCGAGCAGGCCGCGACGGATGCGGATGCCGTCGGGGGCCACCGCCACGGTGAAGCCGTACTGCTCGTTGAAGCGGCGCCAGATGGCCGTACCGATGGTGAGCAGGTACACCACCAACGACCCCGCTACCCCGGCCGCCGCCCTGGTCGACACGGAGGGCAGGGCGATCAACGCACCCACGAACAGCACCACGCCGAGTGTGGGACCCGACAGCACCACGGACCCCACGAGCCGGCCCGTGGGGATGACCGCCACGGGCCGCTCGTCGGGCTCCGGCACCGACTGGTCGAGGCCGTGATGGGTGGCGAGCAGCCGGGCCCGCAGGTCCGTGGCCACGGGCTCCGACAGGTAGGCGAGGCGGCTCGCCGCCTTGGCGCCCGCCACGCGGATGCGGAGCTCGGCCAGGCCGAAGATGCGGGCCAGGAACGGCTCGACGATGTCCACCGCCTGGATCCGGGCGACGGGAAGCTGCTGGGAGTCGCGGCGCACGAGACCCGTCTCGATCCGCAGCGTCGCGCCGTCGAATACCCATCGGGTGACAAGCCAGTGGACCAGCCCGAGCACGAGGGCCAGCACGGCCAGCCCCACCTCGAAGAAGAACGTCGCCGTGGGGCTCCCGCCGCGCGGCGCGGACGCCACGGCCAGGGCGAGCAGGGGCAGGGCGGCGCGCCCCGAGCGCACGACGGGGGACAGCGGATGCAGGCGCTGCCAGTCGGTGCCGGCCCCGCCGCCGCTCACAGACCCGCGGCCTTGGCCTCGCCCAGCGCGGCCAGCCGGTCCCGCAGGCGCGCCGCTTCGTCGGGGTCGAGCCCCGGGATGCGCGCGTCGCTGGCGGCTGCCGCCGTGTGCAGTTTGACGGTGGACAGGCCGAAGAGACGCTCCACGGGTCCAGCGGTGATCTCGACGAACTGCATGCGCCCGTAGGGGACCACCGACAGCCGCTGCACCATCACGCCGCGCCGGACCTCGAGGTCCTCCTCGCGCTCGAGGTAGCCCCACGCCCGAAAGCGGTTCCGCACGAACCACCACGCCGCCGCGCCGCACGCCACGATGACGCCGACGGTGATGCCCGCGGCCGCTACGCCGCCTGCCGACCACGCGGCGACCGCGCCGAGCACGCCGAGGATGGCCGTGACCACGCCGATCTCGGTGAGCCGCATCCTGAGCAACGTGGGCGAGAGCGGTATCCACGGCGTGGAGGGCGCACCTGTCATCCTCACACCTTAGGGCCGACGCGCTGGTGCGACGCCGTGGCGCGTAGCGGCCGCGTCGGGCACAGCCGCGTCGGGATACGGCCGTGTCGGGGTACAGCCGTGTCGGGAAGCAAGGGTGTCGCGGTGCCGCGGTGCCGCGGTGCCGCGGTGCCGCGGTGCCGCGGTGCCGCGGTGCCGCGGAGACCCCGGTGGGTGCCGGGAACCGCACCGCCTTCACGACACCGCCGGGGGTGCGCCGTGGCCTGCGGGCGTACCGGGCGGCTGGGCGCCGGCGTTCAGGACCAGGCGCCGATGACGTCGTCGACCGTGGCCAGCATGGCCACCAACGAGACGGTGTGGCGCAGGACGTCGGCCGCGTACTGGGCGGGGACGCCGGCGACGGCGTCGGTGGCCACCACCACGCGATAGCCGAGGTCGACTGCTTCGATGGCGAGGCCCACGATCCCCAGGTTGAGGGAGACGCCGGTGGCCACCACCGTGGACACGCCAAGGGCGCGCAGCGTCGGGTCGAGGGACGTTCCGACGAACGGGGACACGCCGTGGCGTCGGTGACTCACGAGGTCCCCCGGCGCCGGCCCGATCCCCGCTAAGAGTTCGGTGGCGGCCGAGCCCTCGAGCAGATGATCGGCCTGTCGCAGCAGCGAGCCGATCAAGGGTGCGTTGCGCGGCGACCCCAGGCGATCGGCGCGGAAGCCCGCCGTGCAGTGGACGACGGGCACGCCCGCGGCGCGTGCCGCGTCGAGCAGCCGGACGGTGTTGGCCACGACGTCGCCGGTGCGCACCGCCTCGGCGAGCTCGGGGAAGCTCGACCGGTCGCCCACCACCCCGCGTTGCAACTCCATGGTGAGCACCGCCGCCCGGTCCCGGGCGACGATCTCCCGCAGGGTGACGGGCATGGCGCGCTGCGGGCGGCGGCGGCCCTCAGGCCGGCGCCGCCCCTGCGTTCACCACGGTCCCGGCCCACGGGTAGTCGGGCTTCCCGCTCGGTGAGCGCTGGATCTTGTCCACCACGTGGAGCTGGCGCGGCACCTTGTAACCGGCGACGTGGTTTCGGCAGTGCTCCTGGACCTCCTCGAGCGAGGGGGCGCCTCGTCCCGGGCGCGGCTCGATGATGGCCGCCACCCGTTGCCCGAAACGCTCGTCGGGGGCGCCGACGACGATGGCGTCCATGACGTCGGGATGGGAGCGCACGATGGCTTCGACCTCCTCGGGGAAGATCTTCTCGCCGCCCGAGTTGATGCAGATCGAACCGCGCCCGAGCAGGGTCACCGACCCGTCCGCCTCGACGGTGGCGAAGTCACCGGGCATGACGTAGCGGTTGCCGCCCACCGTGATGAACACCTCGGCCGTCTTGACCGAGTCGTTGTAGTAGCCGACCGGGATGTCGCCCGATCGCGCGATCTTGCCGATGACGCCGGATCCCGGCTTCACGGGCTCGAGGTTCTCGTCGAAGACGATCGTCCCACCCGTCGAGGTCACGGTCGGTCCGCTCTTCATGGCCGTGCCCCCCGGCTTGATCATCGAGATGCCGTTGTTGCCGGACTCCGACGAGCCGATGGCGTCGGTCATGACGAGGTTGGGGAACTGGCGGAAGAACTCGTCCTTCACCGCCGGCGAGAACAACGCGGCGGTCGAGGTGATGCCGATGAGCGACGACAGGTCGTAGGAGACGCCCGGTTCGTCGAGGGCCTCGACCATCGGCTTGCCCATGGCGTCGCCGGTGATCATCACCATGTTGACCTTCTCGTGTTCGACCATGGCCCAGACCTCGTGCGGGTCGAACTTGGGGACGAGCACGATGCGGTTCCCGACGAAGCTCTGCCCCATCACCGCCCACTGCGTCGCACCGTGCATGAGGGGGGCCACCGGGAGGAAGCTCAGCTGGCCACCGAGCGCCAGGCCCTTGGCCACCATCTGCTCGGGCTTCTCGACCCGCACCCCGGTCAGGGCGTCGATGCCGCCGCCGAGCGCGTAGAACACGCTCTCGTGCGGCCACACCACTCCCTTGGGCATGCCCGTGGTCCCGCCCGTGTAGAGGATGTAGCGGTCGTCGCCCGATCTGGGTGCGAAGTCGCGCTCGGGGGCACCCGCGGCCACCGCCTCCTCGAACCCGACGGCGTCGTGGCACGGGTCGGGCTCCTGGCTGTCGTCATCGATGACGATCACGTGGCGCAGCGCCGACAGCTCGGGGAGCAGGCCGGCGACGGCGGGGGAGAACTGGCGCTGGTGGACCAGGGCGACGAGATCGGCGTTGTCGAACAGGTACCGGAGCTCGTCGTGGACGTAGCGGTAGTTGATGTTGATCCACACGGCTCGCAGCTTGAACACGGCCCAGGCGGTCTCGACCCACTCGGCGCTGTTGAGGGCGTAGATGCCCACGTGGTCGCCGGGCCCCACCCCCTGGGCGGCGAGATGGTGGGCGAGCCGGTTGGCTCTCTCCTCCATCTGCGCGTAGGTCAGCCGCCTCCCCTCGACGACGAGGTACTCGCGTTCGGGGAAGGCGTCGGCGGCCGCTTCGAAGAGATCGGCGAGGTTGAACTCCACGGTCCCAAACTAGAACATGTTTCGGTCCCGGCGGCAACCGGAGGGCGTCCGGCGCTCGACCGGGCCGCTCCTACGGGAGCTGGACGCGGTCGCGCTCGGTGGTCAGCGCCTCGGTGACCGAGCTGGCGACGCCCGGGCCGTCGAGGCCCAGCTCGGCCAGGATGGTGTCGGGTTTGCCCTGCGCGATGTAGCGGGCGGGCACGCCCAGGATCCGCACCGGGGACAGGGTGCGGTCGACGCCGGTGGCGTGGCGCATGGCGTCGACGAGGAACGTCCCCGCCCCGCCCACGCGCAAGCCGTCCTCCACCGTCACGACGAGGCCGTGGCCGGCGGCGTCGGCCAGCATCGCCGGGTCGGGCGGCGACACCACGCGCACGTCCCACACGGTGACGTCCACGCCCTCGGCCGCCAACTTGCCCGCCGCCTCCTCGGCGGCCTCGAGCATCTTGCCGACGGCCAGGATGCACACCGACCCGTCGCCGCGCCGGACGAGGCGGGCGGTCAGCCCGGTGCCGACGACGCCGTCGCGCGCCTGGCGGGCAGGGGTCTTCGGGAAGCGGATGGTGCAGGGCCCGGGCAGCTCGAGCGCCTGTTCGAGCATGACGCCGACCTCCTGGGCCGACGACGGGGCGAACACCGTCATGCCCGGGATCGACAGGGCGAGGGACAGGTCGAGGACCCCGTGGTGGCTGGGGCCGTCGTCCCCGGTGATCCCGGCGCGGTCGAGGGCGAAGACCACGGGCAGCCGGTGCAGGCCCACGTCCAGGTTGGCCTGGTCGAAGCAGCGGCTGAAGAACGTGGAGTACACCGCCACCACGGGCCGCAGGCCCGTCATGGCCATGCCCGCGGCGGCGGTCGCCGCGTGCTGCTCGGCGATGCCCACGTCGAGGAAGCGCTCGGGGTACGCCTCTTGGAACGGGAGCAAGCCGGTGGGCCCCGGCATGGCCGCGGTGATGGCCACCACCTCGGGCCGGCGCGCCGCGGCGTCGAGCACGGCACGGGTGAAGGCGTCGGTGTAGGTGACCGGGGCGATGGTGCTCGCGGGCGCCACCGCGGTGGGCTGCACCTTGTAGTCGTGGAGGCGCTGGACCTCGTCCTCCTCGGCGGGGGCGTAGCCCCGGCCCTTCTGCGTGAGGACGTGGACGACGATGGGGCCGTCCCATTCGGCGGCATTGGCCAGGGCCTGTTCCATCCCGGCGATGTCGTGGCCGTCGATGGGCCCGGCGTAGCGCACCCCGAGCGCCTCGAAGAACCGGTGGGGCGTGACGATCTCGCGCACGGCGCTCGTGAGGCCGTGGAGGCTGGAGTAGGCCAGAGGACCGACCCCCGGGATCGTGCGCAGCGCCCGGCGCGTGCGCTCGCGCGCGTGCACGTAGGAGGGGCTGAGGCGCAGGTACGTCAGCCCGGCGGACAACCGCGACACCGTGGGGGCGTAGGAGCGGCCGTTGTCGTTCAGGACGATGACGACCCGGCTGCCGGCATGGCCCAGGTTGTTGAGCGCCTCGTACGCCATCCCCCCGGTGAGCGAGCCGTCCCCCAGGACGGCGACCACCCGCCGGTCGTGCTCGGCGCGCCGCTCGAGTCCGACGGCAATGCCGTGCGCGTAGCTCAGCGCCGTCGACGCGTGGCTGTTCTCGATCCAGTCGTGCGCCGACTCGGCGCGCGACGGGTACCCCGACATCCCGCCCGGCTGGCGCAGGGTGGGGAACGTGCCCAGGCGCCCGGTCACGAGCTTGTGGACGTAGGCCTGGTGCCCGGTGTCCCACAGGATGACGTCCTTCGGCGAGTCGAAGACCCGGTGCACGGCCAGCGTGAGCTCGACGACGCCCAGGTTCGACCCCAGGTGGCCGCCGTTGGCCGTGACGGTCTCCACGATGCGGGTCCGGATCTCCTCCGCCAACCGCACGAGCTCGTCGGGGGACAGGCGACGGAGGTCGGCGGGTTCGTGGATGTCGTCGAGGAGCATGGGCACCTAGGGGGCGATCACCGTTCCGGGGCGGCGCGGCGCACTGTCACGCTACCGCGGACCGCGCCGGGCAGGCACCACGGCCAGGGCCGTGGCGGTGGCCCCGGCGATGCCCGCGAGCAGGAACAACCCCGCCGCCAGGCCTGCCGCGTCGGCCACCGATCCGACGATCACCGGTGCGACCACCCAGCCCATATACCCCGCGCCGGTGAATGCCCCCACCAATGCGGTGGCGGGCTCGGGCGAGGCGGGCAATGACGAGGCGTCGGGACCCGGTTGGGCGGGGACGACCGGTTGTGGGGGGCTCGAGGCCTGGGCCACGGAGGCGATCACGAGCGGCCAGCACAACGAGATGCCCCCCGCCGCCACCAGGAGGCCGACGGCGGCGACGGCGGCGTGCCCGGTGCCCGCCTCGAGGACGAGTCCGCCGGCGGCGGTGGCGGCACCCAGGATGAGACCGCGGCGGGGGCCGAGGCGCCCGATGAGGGGGCCGCCCATGCCCCGGGTGGACACCGCCACCGCCTGGCCCAGCGCGTAGGCGCCTGCGCCGAGCAGGACGCCGGCGGCCAATTGCGTCCGCAGGTAGAGCACGCCCCAGGTGTCGATGCCCCCTTCGACCACGGCGGCGGCGGCGAACGCCACCGCCAGCAGGAGGAGGCCCTGGGCCCGCACCTCGCGCACCGAGCGCAGGAAGGTCGCGTGCCCGCCACCGGCGGACGGGGCCCCGGGGATCGCCGCGCCCCGGACCACGACGGCCAGGGCCAACGCCCCGGCCCCGACGACCACCCACGTCCAGTGCCACGACAGCCCGCTGCGCACGAGCCCTCCGGTCGCCGCCGCACCGGCCAGCGCGCCGGCGTTGAACAGCGCGTGGAAGCGCACCATGCGCCCCGGTTGTCCGACGAGGCCGGCGGCGGCGGCGGTGTTCATCGCCATGTCGACGAGGCCGGCGAGCATCATGGCGAGGGCGAACACCACCAGGAAGCCGATCCTGCCCCCGACCGTCGCCGCCGCCAGACAGGCCACGCCCCAGGGCACGAGCGTCGAGGCCAGCAGGCGTCTCGCCCCCCACCGTCCGGCCAGGCCGCCGACGCCGACCGCCAGCACGCCGCCGGTCCCCACCGATGCGGAGAGCACGACCCCGAGCCCGCCCGCCGAAAGATGGGAGCTGCGTTCCACGTCGGCGGCGGCCACCGCCCACGTCCCCCAGAACGCACCGAAGACGAAGAACGTCCACCGCACTGGGCGCAGCGTCTGGTGCACCGCAGCAGCTTGGCACGGCCCTCCGGCACCGCCTCGACTCGTGCGGGTGAAGCACCCGCCGCCACGCCGGACGCGGCAGACTCGGGTCCGCGAGCGACGTCCGGAGCCACCGGGCCACGGGTCGAGAGGAGAAGCCAGTGCAGGCGAACGTCAAAGGCACGACGATGCCTGTGCTCGAGATGGTGCTCGAGCCGGGTGAGACGATCATCTCGACGCACGGTGACCTGTCGTGGATGACGGCCAACATGCAAATGAGCCAGACCGCCAACACCGGGGGCAAGGGCGGGCTGATGGCCGGGCTCAAGCGCATGGCCGGGGGGGGCGGCCTCCTCCTCACCCGGTACGAGGCCACCGGTGGCCAGGGCATGGTGACCTTCGCCGCCAAGCTGCCGGGACGGATCTTCCCCGTGGAGATCACGGCCGGCCACGGTTACGTGGTGCATCGCCACGGCTGGGTGTGCGGGACCCCGGGGATCACCCCGTCGATCGCCCTGCAACAGACGTTCCGGGGCGGGCTGTGGGGCGGGGAGGGCTTCATCCTGCAGAAGCTCGAGGGCGAGGGCCAGGCGTGGCTCGAGCTCTCGGGTGAGATCGCCACCTACGAGCTGGCGGCGGGACAGTCGCTGCTCGTGCACCCCGGGCACGTGGGCGCCTTCACCGACACCGTCACGTTCTCCGTGATCCGCCTTCCCGGCATCGTCAACCGCTACATGGGGGCCGACGGCCACCACCTGGTGTCGCTCACCGGACCTGGCAGCATCTGGCTGCAGAGCATGCCGCTGCCGGTGCTCGCCCAGGCCCTGTCGGAGTACCTCGGGGGCGGCGAGGGCCACGACCGGGACGCGGCGGGGGCCGGGGTGGTCGGCGGCGTCCTCGGCGGCGTCCTCGGACGACAGGTCTGACCCCGCGGGCGCCCCCGCGGCGCCCCGCTCACCGGGCCTTGGCCACGAAGCCCTCCACCTCGACGATGACCCGCGTCATCTTTCCCGCGCCGACCAGCCCGGCGGCGTCGCTGGCCGTCACCGTGAAGACCAGGCGGCGGCCCTCGATCTTCTCGAGCGTCGCCTCGGCGGTGACCTCTGAGCCCACCCGGACGGCGGCGAGGTGGTCGAACTGCACCCGCACGCCCACGCTGGTGCGACCCTCGCCGAGGGTCCCGGCCACCGCCTGATAGGCCGTCTCCTCGCACAGGGCGATGAGCCGGGGGGTGGCGAGCATGGGCACGTCCCCCGACCGCAGGGCCAGCGCGGTGTCCGCCGCGCTCACCACGAGCGAGGTGCGGGCGCTGAGGCCGGGTTGGACGAGCACGGCGGTACGATACGAAACCCGGACGCCGCCGGCCACACGGCCGGCGCTGGCGCCAGTGCCGGGGGGCGGCGTCGCCGCCTCCGAGCCGGTCGAGGAAAGGGGCAGCCCGTGGGCGACAGGGACGCGAACGCCTCGCTTCTGGTCGAGGCGCCGGTCGTCGAGCGGGTGCTCGCCGCCGCGCTGCGCCGGGGGGGCGAATTCGCCGAGGTGTTCGCCGAGGACCGGCGCGGGACGTCCGCCGTGCTCGACGACGGGCGGGTCGAGGAACTGTCCTCGGGGCGCGACCGCGGGGCGGGGGTGCGCGTCGTGCTCGGCGACACCACCGGCTTCGCCCATACCGCCGACCTCTCCGAATCGGGGTTGCTGGCGGCGGCCGAGGCGGCTGCGGCCATCGCCCGTCAGGGGGGCGGGGCGCGCGTGGTGCCTCTCGAGCGGCGCTCGGCGACGTCGCCCAACGAGGTGGCCGTGTTCCCCGAGGACGTCCCCAAGGCCAAGAAGATCGAGCTGCTCGCCCGGGCCGACGCCGCCGCGCGCGGCGCCGGTGGTGCCATCGCCCAGGTGTCCGCCGGCTACGGCGACAGCCGGCGCCGGATCCAGGTGGCCAACAGCGACGGCGTTCTCGTCACCGACGACCAGGTGCGCTCGCGCTTCTCGGTGTCGTGCGTGGCCATGGGCGACAGCGGGATGCAGACGGGGTTCGAGACGTCCGCCTTCACCGTCGGGTTCGAATTGTTCGACACCGTCGACGTCGACGAGGTGGCCAGAACGGCGGCGCGCCGGGCCCTGGCCAAGCTCTCGGCGCGCCCCGCCCCCAGCGGCGAGGTGCCGCTCGTGCTCGCCTCGGGCAGCGGAGGGATCCTGTTCCACGAGGCCTGCGGGCACGGTCTCGAGGCCGACCACATCGCCAAGGACGCGTCGGTCTACGTCGGCCAGGTCGGCGAGCTCGTGGCCAGCCCGCTCGTCACGCTGGTGGACGACGGGACCGTGGGACCCGAATGGGGGAGCTTCGCCGTCGACGACGAGGGGAACGTCGCCCGACGCAACGTGCTCATCCAGGACGGCGTCCTCACCGACTACATGTGGGACTTCCTCCGGGCCCGCAAGGAAGGGCGGGTGTCGTCGGGCAACGGTCGTCGCCAGAGCTATCGCCACCTGCCGATGGTGCGCATGACGAACACCTTCTTGCTCAACGGGACCGACGACGCGGATGAGATCGTGGCTCAGACGCCGACCGGGGTGTACGTGGCCAAGCTTGGCGGCGGCCAGGTGAACACGACCACCGGCGACTTCGTGTTCGGCACGGTGGAGGCGTACCTCATCGAGGACGGCCATCTGACCGAGCCGCTGCGCGACGCCAACCTGATCGGCAACGGGCCCGAGGTGCTGCGGCGCATCGACGCCGTGGCCGACGACTTCGCCATGGGCCCCGGCACCTGCGGCAAGGACGGGCAGAGCGTGCCCGTCGGCTGCGGGCAGCCCACACTGCGGATCACCGGGGTCACGATCGGGGGGACCGCCGGTGACTGACGCCGCCGTCACCCGCCCCCCCGTCGGCGCGTCCGGCGAGGAGCTCCTGGCCCTGGCCACGCGCGTGGCGGGCTCGGCCCGCCCGGGCGAGGAGCTCGAGGTCTACGTGTCGCGGGGCGTGGAGACCGACGTGCGCGCCTACGAGGGAGGGGTCGAGGCGTTGTCGTCGGCCACCTCGGCAGGCGTGGGCATCCGCGTGGTGCGCGACGGACGCCAGGGATTCGCCTACGCGGGGACGCTCGACGAGTCGGCCATCGCCGAGACGCTGGCCGACGCGCGCGACAACGCCACCTTCGCCACGCCCGACGACCACGTCGGCCTGGCCGTCCCCGACGGCGTGGCCCCGACGGCACTGGACCTGTGGGACGACGCCCTCGTCTCGCTGCCGAGCGCGTCGAAGGTCGAGCTGGCCCTGGAGCTCGAACGGCGCGTGCGGGGCGCGGACCCCCGGGTGCGCCAGGTGGCGTTCGCCGACTACGGCGACATCGCCACCGAGGCCGCCATCGCGTCGTCGACCGGCGTCACGGCCACGGCCCGGCGCACGGTATGCAGCCTCTCGGTGGAGGCCATCGCCGGCGAGGACGGCGAAAGCCAGACCGGGGTGGGGTTCAGCGCGGCGCGCGGCCCGGAAGGGCTCGACGCCGAGCGGGCGGCGCTCGACGCCGTCGAGCGCGCCGTGCGCCTGCTCGGCGCCACCAAGGCCCGGTCCGGCCGCTGCATCGTGGTGCTCGACCCCCGGGTCACCTCCACCCTGCTCGCCGTGGTCTCCTCGGCCCTGTCGGGCGAGGCCGTGACCAAGGGCCGTTCGTTCTTCGCCGGCAGGGTGGGCGAGGAGGTGGCGGTGCCGTCGTTGGTGCTCGTCGACGACCCCACCGACGCGCGGGCGTTCGGCGCGTCCACCCACGACGCCGAGGGCCTCGCCTGCCGGCGCAA
>Ga0209415_10007674_pt1 | contig 18803 bp, 18 predicted proteins | sample PeaSoiSIISIP2007_FD_187696 | JGI IMG/M metagenome (GOLD analysis project Ga0209415, IMG submission 187696) | Peat soil microbial communities from Weissenstadt, Germany - SII-SIP-2007 (SPAdes) (version 2) | ecosystem: Environmental > Terrestrial > Soil > Wetlands > Peat | place: Germany...
GTTTCCTTAAATTGATCCGACAGTCAATTGTCTAGGGGTCCGTCTCGGTTTATGCGTTGGTGTGCAAGCTCCGGCGGCTCAGAGCTGTCATTGGAGAAGCCTAAAGACGCTCGGAGGGCTCCGCCCTGTTGAGTTACGGGGTCAAGGACGGGGGCTGATTCCGCTGGTAAGCTGCGCTCCTTTTTTCTTTTTTTCAGCCTTCAATTTGATGAATATTTTATTTATTGGCGATATCTTTGCGTCGCCTGGCCGCGTTCTTGTCGCTCGATATCTGCAAGAGATCATCACAGAGGAAAAAATCCAGCTTGCCATCGCCAACGCGGAAAATTCTGCGGGCGGTTTCGGCATTACGCCTTCGATCGCCGAAGAGCTTTTTTCGCTCGGCCTGGACGTAATTACATCCGGCAATCATATCTGGGACAAGAAAGAGATCTTCGACTACCTGCCGCGCACGCCGCGCTTGCTGCGCCCCGCAAATTACCCCGCGGATCTGCCGGGAAGCGGCCTGCTGGTGACCAAAGCGAGAAACGGCGTCCTAGCGGCTGTGATCGATTTGCAGGGCCGCGTTCATTTACCGGCCATCGAGGACCCGTTCCGCATGGCCGACAGCATTCTGAAATCGCTCGATCCGGCGGTCAAAGTGCGCTTCGTCGATTTTCACGCCGAGCTGACCAGCGAGAAGATGGCCATGGGTTGGTATCTCGACGGCCGTGTATCTGCGATGATCGGCACGCACACGCACATCCCGACCGCCGATGAACGCATCTTACCGGGCGGGACTGCGTACCAGACCGACGTCGGCATGACGGGCCCGTACGATTCGGTGATCGGGTCGGAGAAAGGCCTCGCAATTCGCCGTTTTCTAACGGGCATGCCGATCCGGCTGGACAACGCCAAGGGCGGCGCCGAGCTGCACGCCGTCATAGTAACCGTCGATCCGAACACCGGCCGCGCCAACGCCATTCGCCGCTACACGCGTACTGGATGAAGATCCCGACGTTCGCCTCGCGCCATCGCGGTGCTACTGCCTCTGGCGACCACCATCAGCTACCTGAGTTGGATTGGAATCACCTTGGCGTAGGTGCGAAAGTCGGCATCGGCGGTGAAGACTTGCCACCCACGAGCCAGCGCAACACCGCAGATCAGGAAATCAACTCCAGATCCAAGAACGCCGCGACGACGGCATTCATTGCTCCAGTACGCCGCCTGTTCATAATCTCCAGTCGTCAGATCATCCGGAAAGGCTCGCAATTGCTCGACGCAGTTTTTCGAATTGCGCAGTCTCTCGAATGCCGGAAAGCAGTTCTTGGCGAATTGGCCCGATCAGTCGAGCACGACCGTCTTGAATAAGGTCCTGCAATGATGCGACCCGTTCGCCTTCGACCTCGCCAAGCCGGCCTTTGTGCCTTCTCAGAGCGAGAGACCAGATACTGGTGTCGACGAGTACCAGCACTTAGCGCTTTCTCTTGCGTTCCACCGTGTAGTCGAATTTTGGATCGAAATCAACGGTGCCAAAAGACGAGAGAATCTCCAGTCGCTTGCGGTGGGCGATGTACTCGGCAAGAGCCGTCGTTACCGCTTCTTTCTTAGTCTTATGATGTCCGATCCGGCGCGCTTCTTCGATCAGGCTGTCATCAAGGGCAAGATTGGTCGGCATGGCTACACATTACAATGTGTAAAACTAGTGTAGCATCGAGCGCCGTCACTGCATGGCCGGCACAAACGAGTCGCAGACTAGCCGGCTGACATTAATAGCCTCTTCTTTGCCTGCTTTTTTTCCTTGCGCGGCAATCGCTGCTTGGCCTTCTTCACCAGCTTGCCGATCTTCTTCCTCGGTGGAGTCGCTTCAGCGTGCGGTGCGCTTGACTTTACTGCTTTCTCGGCCACCTGTTCGCGGGCCGGTTCCTTCTCTTTTTCTGCTTTCTTGCGTGTTGCCATCGGTACCAAGCATATTACATTTCAACATCACGGCCGGATTCCGGTGATATTGGTCTTGATCCGATAGAGTCCGGTGCGGGCCGTTGCGTAAAGAGTCTTGCCGTCCGCGTCGCCCCACCCGCAGTTGGCAGGAACCTCGGGGAATGTGATTACGCCGAGAAGTTTCCCTTGCGGCGAAATAACGAAAATGCCGCCGGGCCCAGTGGCCCAGACGTTGCCCGCGGTGTCCACCTTCATGCCATCCGGTACGCCCGGCCCGGTCTCCTTGTCCGCGCTATAGAAGATTCGGCTGTTCGTCAATGTTCCGTCCGCTTTTACGTCGTATATGCTCCAGGTTTTGTCCGCGGAATTGGCAACGTAGAACTTCTTTTCATCCGGCGAGAAGGCCAGACCATTCGGCAGAGCGAGGTCCTTAGCCACAGCGTCGATCTTCCCCGCCGCGTTGATGCGGAAGACTCCGTTGAAATCCAGCTCGCGCAACGGATTCTTCGCCGCCTCTTGCACTCCCTGTCCAGGGTTCAGCAATCCGAACGGCGGATCGGTGAAGTAGATGTCGCCGTTCTTCTTCACCACTACGTCGTTCGGGCTGTTGAATCGCTTGCCTTCATAATGATCGGCGAGAACAGTGAGCATCCCGTCCTGCGTGATTCGCGTGACTCGCCGGTTGCCGTGCTCGGCGGCGATGATGCGGCCCTGTTTATCGAGCGTCAGGCCGTTGCTCCCAATCAGTTTGCCGGCCGGAAATTCGCCGGGGTAGATGTGTTCGCGGAAAACCTTTGCGCCGCCCGAGGGCGACCATTGCATGATCGCGTTGGCGGGTATGTCGCTGAACAGCAGATAGGCGCCTGGACGATACCAAACCGGTCCCTCGACGAACTGGAATCCGCCTGCGACTTTTTCGATCTTCGCGCTAGGCGAAATAAGTTTGTCGAAGGCGGGATCGATGCGGCGAATGGATGTCTGGGTCTCCGACTGGCCGAACATCACGGAGGCGGGCAAGGCCGAGGTGAACAGGACAAATGTGACGAGAGCTTGCGTTTTCATGCTGACAATTCTACATGCCTGCGCCAGGCAGTGCCTTCGAGCACTGGGTCAAACGCCTCCGGGTGAAGGATTTCAGCCAGGATCTGGAGCGACTCCACCAGGCGCGGGCCGGGGCGATTGAAGTATTGATTGCCGTCTGCCAAATAAACCTGACCGGTTTCGACGGCTCGCAGTTTTTGCCATTCCGGGCGCTGGGTGAGCCAATACATCTCTGCGGCGGTGCGATCGAGGTCGAAGCCGCAGGGCATGCTGATGATGACATCCGGATCGGCGTCCACCAGTTGCTGCCAGCTTATCCATGCGGAACGAGCGGGCGAATGCGCTCCCGCCTGACCGAGCAAGTTCACCGCGCCGGCGATGCCGACCAGCTCAGGGACCCAGTTGCCGGCGGCCATCAAAGGTTCATGCCATTCGATGCAGGCGACGCGCGGGGGGCGGCCCCTGGTGGAAGCGATCTCTGAGATTTGTTGCATCCTGTGGTGAAGATCCGCGATTACGTTCTCACCACGTTCCGGGACACCGCAGGCTGCGGCGACCCGCCGGATGTCCGACCAAACGTCGGCCAGGCAATTCGGCTCCAGCGCGATCAGTTTTGGCCGGCTTGTAATCCAGCCGGTAAGCGCGCGCTCCACGTCCTCCAGACTGACGGCACAGACGCGGCACTGCGTTTGCGTAATCACATGGGTCGGCTGCAACGCGTCCAACATTTCCCGCGAGACCTCGTACACCGAGAGCGCGTTGGCGATGCGCTCCTTCACCCGCCGGTCGATTTCGGCGCTGGAGCCATTGACGGGGAAGGCGGGCGAGGTGCAGATCGGCAGCGCCAGGATCTCAGCCGGGAAATCGCATTCGTGAGAGCGGCCGACCTGGCTTCCGGTCAGATCCAAGACCGAAAGGATTTCGCTGGCACTGGCAATGAGCGAAGCGATCCGAAGCATGCTGTTATTTTAAGGCTCGCCTCATTCTAAGGCTTGCCTCTGACAAGAATTTGCCGTGTGACTGGAATTTATCATTAGTTTGACGGCAGTCGTCTGGCGGCGGGGGAATGTGAAAACTCAAGGAGCCGGTCGGGAGGGAGTTCAGTAGGGATTCTAAAGAAGTTTCTTGGTTTGGAGAGTACGAAGGGGGAGTTACTGAGGAACGACCTCTGCTCCTTGAGCTTGATTTGATTTCACGTCAAGACAGAGAGCACGCATCTCGCCAAAGCGCGAACCTGCTTATTTCAGAGGTATAAGGTCCGAATAGCTAGAAAAAATTACCCGGTTGGAACGCGGCGCTGTACAAATTCGGTACGGATTGCCTATCTGCGAGCCGCTTTGGAACGTGATTCAAGCGTGCCGATCAAAGTAGGACATCCTGTCAGGTGTCGATTGGCGGACCTTGTCACGTTTCTCTGTCGAATACTTAACGCGCTGTTGGCAGCGGTTCCGGAATCGACGACACGCGCTGGATTTTACCGCTCTGTGCTTCGTCGATAGTGACATGATTCACTTCGAGCGTTTTGCCGAGCGTTTGGTCCAGCGCCATGCGCGCATTGCTGAAATCGACGAGGGCGGCGATCTCGGCCGACTGCGCGGCGACCAGATCCCGTTGCTGCTGAACCACATTGAACGGTGTAGATACTCCTCCCGCCAGCCTCTTTTGTTCTGCATCCAACAGTTGCTGCTGCAAAATTCGGGTTTGGACAGCGGCGCGGTATCGTCCTCGAGCCTGACGCGTGGCGACAAGGTAATTCGAAACATCCACCGCTACCTGATTCAAATCCTTGCTTAACTGAATCTGCGATTGGCGAAGCTGCAATTGGTCGATGGCATAGTCGGCTTGCGCTTCGTCGTTCCGCAGCGACCTCTGGAAAAAAGCCGAAGCACGATTGGTTGGGAAGTTACGGCGGAACACTTGGCCGAGCGCATTGCCGATTCCGCCATCGAAGTAAGGATTAGCGGTTTCTATTCCGCGCTTGCTGACGACGATTCGCGGTGTACCGGCCAAGCCGGCTGTGCTTTCCAGGCCGGTCGCCATTAGTAAAGGCAGAATTCCGTTCCGGGTTCCGAGAGCCGAGATCTCGCCACTGGTAATTCCGATGCGTTCAGCCGCCAGATCGCTGCGGTTGGCGAGAGCCGTCTGTAGCAGATCCTTGATGGGAGGGAACTCGTCCGTGTCCGGCACCGCAATCCGATCCAGCGGCACAACGTGGACGGAGGCCAGCAATGGATCCGCGATGCCCCGGCGGCTCAATAGATTCTTTAATTGAAGTTCTTCTTGCCCTAGAGCTGTTTGGGAATTCACCAAATCGTATTGGGCGGTGGCAAGCTGCGACTCGGCAGTAGTCACGTCCAAGCGAGCCAACGTCCCAGCGCGTTCCTGGAGCCCGCTATTCTCGTAGAATTTTTCCGCTACCTCAACCGCGTTGGCTTTCGCCTTAATATCTTCATCGCGAGCCGCCAAGGCATAATACAGGTTGAGCACCTGGTTCACCGTATTGCTCACCTGGGTCTTGAAGTTCAGCGCGGAAGCCTTGACGTTCAATTGGCTTATTCGAATCGTTCGGGAGTTAACCGCAATGCCGAAACCACGCAGAAGGTTCTGTTGGAACGTCAAACTCAGACTCGGCGCCGAGGAAGGATTTAAGACGTCGGTGGGGGCATTCTCGTTCAGATAACTGTCTTTGTAAGTAACAGTGACGTTGCCGCCGGTCAAAAACCCTTGCTGATAGGTGAAAGAAGAGTTTCGGGTACCGGAGAGGAGCACCGGCAGCACACTCTGTTTCGTGTCGGCTTCAGCTGTTGTCTGATGGCTGAACACCGTGGATTCCTGAATGGTGGGATCTAGCGTCTGGCTAATCGGACCGATCTGAGAGATGGTTGCATTAGTGGCGGAAGTCCCGGCGACCCCGTTGGACCCGGTTGTGACGCCAGCGGCAGCCTGACTCCCGGCGACGCCCTGACCGTTGGCCACGGAACCGACTTGAGACGCTCCGCTGGTGACGCCGGGTAATGCGCCGCCAGCCTGGGAGCGCTTCAGTTGCCACTCCGCCAGTATCGGGTTGTAACGCGCCACCTCGATATCGAGATTGTTTTCGAGTGCGAGGGCGATGGCATCCTGCACGGTCAGGTACAGCATGCCAGCTCGGACCAAGCTGGCCAAGCGCCCGGAATTTTCCAGGCGGACCGGCGGCACTTCGGCGGGCAAGTAGGGCCGCAACAACGGCATCGTAGCGCGGACGGGCTCGATGGCTGGTTGTTGGGCACAAAGCAAACCGAGTGAGCAGACCAGGGATAGTCCAATCCGTGGGATCGTCATGGGTGCACGTCCGTGGGCAGCGTGGCCGGCAGTTGCGACGGCCGGGAGAGGGTCCCGGCCAAAGCTTCGGCGACGGTGATGTTGTTGACTTGCAAAGTGCGGCCCAGAGCCGAATCCAGCCCAATGCGCGCGTGGCTATAGTTGGCTAACGCCTGCACCACCGCGCTTTCCGCGTTCGCGACGTTTTGCTGGTCGAGTACGATCTGGTAAGGGGTGGACGCGCCGACAGCCAGTCTTTTTTGGTCGGCAGCGAGAGTCTGTTGCTGCAGGTCGCTCGCCTTGATGGCGGCGGAATATCGGGCGCGCGCCTGTTGCAGTCCGATCACCGCGTTCTGCACGTCGACGCGAACCTGGTTGATATTCTGCTGCAGGCCCAGCTCATTCTGCCGCAGCTCCAGTTCACTCGTGACGTAGTCGGATTGCGCCGCGCGGTTCCGCAGCGGAATATTGAGCGAGATTCCGGCGGAGTAGTTGGGTAAGTTTCGGCGGAATATCTGACCCAGGAGGTTGCCATAACCGCCCGCCAGGTACGCGACGCCGGGCGTTTGCTCGCCCAGCGGGGTGAGGGTTCCCGTCAGTCCATTGTTGGTCAGCTCGGCAAAAACCTGCAAGGTGGGTTTCAACGCGTTCTTGATTCCCATCAGATTCAATTTATTGCTATCGATATTCAGCCGGCTCTGCGCGATCTCAGCTCGATGGGCGAGCGCTTGTTCCACCAACTGATCCACGGGTGGGGTCTCATCGTTGGCCGGAATCGTGATGGTGTCGAGCGGGATAACGTGCGCATCCAGCAGGGAACTGTTGGCAATCCCGTTGCGGCTGACGACGTTCTTCAGCACCGTTTCCTGTTGGAGCAGATTAGTCTGCGAGATCAGCAAGTCTTGCTGGCTGACGTAGACCTGAGCCTCGGCGCGCGTGACTTCGATGGGCGCCAGCGTTCCCGCCTCCGACTGCTTCCGGTTGTTTTCCAGAAGCTGTTCGGCGGCCGCCAACTCGCGCTGCCGCGCGCGCACGTCCTGCCAGAACTCCACCAAGTCCCAGTACAGGTTCAGAACCGAGGACACCGTGGCGGCCACCTGCACTCCGAATTGAATATTGGTCACCTTGATGTTGTTTTTCTGCACACGGATGTTGCGCCCGTTCACCGCGGCTCCGAAACCGTACAGCAGATTCTGTGTTACCTGCAGATCCAAGTAGCCCGACGTGTAGGGGTCTACGTCGTAGGACGGGCTGTTTACATTGATGTGCTGATTGTAGAAAGTGAGCTGGGCGCTCATGCCGAAGTCCCAGTTCTGCTGATATTGCGCCTGAACGATGCGGGTCTGCTGGATGAGGGCGGTGGTTCCCGTCAGGACGGTGTTGCTTTGCGGGCTGGTAGCGTGGATAAAATTCGTGAAGATACTCAGGGTGGGATCAAAGGAAGCGATGGGCGGTCCCAATTGCGTGACGATACCGCCGCCGGAGCTAACACCTTCGCCTGCGGCGCCAACCGCGCCAATGTTGGCGACCGTGACTCCCAGCAGGCTGACGCTCTGCGGGCCTGGAACGACCGGCAGACCAAAACTTCGTAACGCACCTCCGGCTCGCGCGCGGCGCAACACCTCCTGAGCCAATAGCGGGCCGTAACGTTGGACTTCAATGTCCAAGTTGTTTTCAATCGCCAGGGCGACTGCGTCTTGAGCCGACAAATAGAGGTTTCCGGCATGCATCAGGGATTCCAGCCGGCCGGAATTGGACAGGTTGGCGGGAGGAACCGGCCGCGCCCGAAAGGGACGCGTCAGCCGGAGGAACGACCCTTGAGCCGGGTCGATCCTGACCGCGTTATCGGCTCGCGCGGAAATTGCGAGGAGCAGCAAGGCGGACCAACGTAGACGCCAAAAATGCATTCTGAGAATACCTCAACTTATTGAAAATTAAAACAGAACTAAGGTTTTGCGTTTTCACGATTCTAACACGCTAAGACTTGGCGACTGTTACACAGCTGGAGTTACACATTGGATAAACTTGCCGGTAAGGAGCCATGCGTCGAATCAGGATCTCGGTGTCCTATGACGGAACCGACTATCACGGCTGGCAGGTACAGCCGGGATTGCCGACCATTCAGGGCGTGCTCGAACAGGTGATATCGGAGATCGAGGGGCGGCCGGTGCAGGTGGCCGGGTCCGGGCGCACGGATGCCGGCGTTCATGCAGTGGGGCAGGTGGCGGCGTTTTCGATCGAGAATCCGATTCCGGTGGATAATCTGCGGCGAGCCATGAACCGGTTGCTGCCACGCGACATTCGGGTGCTGAGCGTTGAAGAAGCGGCGCTCGATTTTCATCCTCGATTTCAGGCGCGACGCAAAAATTATGAATATCGGATCTTTCGCGGCGAGATCTGTTCGCCGTTCGAACGGCGCTATGTGTGCCATCATCCTTATCCGCTGGGCGTAGAAGAAATGATCGCTGCGGCGCCGCTGCTCGAGGGCGAGCATGACTTTTCGGCGTTCGCTGCGTCGGACGAGCGCGATGAATTGGAATTGTCAAAGGTGCGGACCATTTTTTGCTCGCGGCTTGTGTTGGAAGGCGAGCGGCTGGACCGCCTCACTTACCGCGTCACCGGCAGCGGGTTTCTGAAGCACATGGTGCGGAACATCGTGGGGGTGCTGCTGGAAGTGGGGAAGGGAAACGTGGATCGCGCGGGTTTCTTGGCGCGGCTGGAGCCGGGCTGCGAGATTCCGGCCGGGCCGACGGCGCCGGCGCGGGGTTTGTTTTTGATTTCGGTGGAGTATTGAGAGCTCGAAAGCAGCGCAATTCCGGCATGAAGGTTCCAGAATCATATTTTGCTGTCCGCCGAGTGCTTCCATACATTGCATTCAAGCGTTTTGACGATATTCGCCTGCTGAAATTCATCCTCGGTACTTGACTTCCACGGACTTTACTTATGAGCCAGCCGATCTTCACGCTGAACGCACGCGGAAATGTGATGCTCGAGGTTATGCAATCTTACTTTGGCCTAGATCAGCCCAAGATGTTCCACGAGATCAATGCTAGCTTCTCGAGCCTGCTGAAGATTCTCAAGGCCGAGCGGATAGACTATGCTTCACTCAAGAATGCCCTGGTTCCGCGTCCCGATCGAAACGAAGCGGCTTTTCTGTTTGACACGACGAGTATTGCGTCGGGCTCGTACGGGTGCGAGGTGTTCAGCCGTCTATTGCCCGCGCTGGATGAGAGCGGGACTCATAGCGTCCTTTGTGGAGACTACATTGGCGAAAATAAGCAGGATTGTCTCTATGAAGCTTTCGAAAAACATGTAACTCTGGCGAGGTCCTGTACTTGGAGGCATAGCAGTCAATTCTATATCGTTTACGTCAACAATTTGTCCGATCAAATGCTCGCCAAAATCAGAGCTACTTTAGTATAATATGAGGGATATGTGGGCTACGCTGATTGCAATGCCCCATCGTTTTTCAAATCGTACCTCTCAATGATCTTGTGCAACTGCTTCCTCAAAGCGAAGAGGCTTATCATTCAAGGCCACCCTGACGACATCGATAATGCCGAAGATGAGAATACGGCAGGTTATCCATTCGAGACATACGGATACACCTGCAGAAGTTTGCAATCAATGTACGCCGATCTCTTCCTGAGCTACAAAATTGAACGCGCGGTTTATCCCGGATTCGAGTCAGATACCGTCTTTTCGCTAAACTCCATAAGCAGCACGGTTGTTCCGCTCGACGAATGCGCCGTGGAAATCGAAGAGGCTAAGCTGCATTACTTAAGAGAAAAAAAAGGTGGAAGCATGAAGAAGTCCGGGATGATCTCCCTCGCCAGAGAAGAAGTTCAGACGAAGATTCGCGAGCGCTTGGCAAGTAACTACATCTTCAACATGGCCTTCATACCTGAGCATCAAGCTATGAAATTCAATACCGTGCTAAACTTCATGGCCGAGAAGGCGGGTAAACTGGTCAAGCTCACCGTTTCATTAGAGTACAGGCCTCTCGAACGGCGATTAAGGCTCATTACGATGTTCTGAGGATTTAGCGAGGACTGGACTTGGAGAGGACCCTCCCGCGTCCACTTGACTGCCGGGGCGTACCACGACATAAGTCTTCCCGCTTCAGGGTAGAATAAAGCTAATGCCCGTCACGATGCAGAACGACGCCTATACGCCCTCTCAGGTCTCGGCGGTTACGGGCCTTCCGCTCCCGGCGGTGCACAAGGCGATTGAATACAAATTGATCCGTCCCAGGTTGGTCCGCGAAGGGCATTCTATCCAGCGGCTGCTCTCGCGATCCCAGGCCGTCTACCTGCGGATGGAGGCCAAAGGGCTAAGGTCGCTACCTTTGGCCGAGCGCCGCCAAGTGGCGCGTGCAATCGAGCGGGATTCCCGAATCGACTCAATGTGCATCTCCGAGGGAAGCGTTATTCTCATTCAGTGCAAATCGGCGCGCAAGGAGGTGGAAGCGGGACTTCGCCGCTTGGATCACGCTATGCGGATGGTTGAATCCGATCCAGAAATTATGCGTGGTGCGCCGGTGTACAAAGGAACTCGCATTCCGGTCCATGCAATTGCCGACATGCTCTCGCAAGGAGCGCCGGTAGGAGAGGTTTTAGAAGGCTATCCCGCGCTCACTCGCGAGAAAGTTGAGTTGACGCCAATGTACGTCAAAGCATTTCCTCGCAGGGGCCGTCCTGTCGTTCGACCGTGGGCCAAACGTCCGCCGCGGCGCGTTAGTCGACGACGCCTCGCAACTGGATGAAGTTTCTGATCGATGAGTGCCTTCACACGTCACTTGTCACCGTGGCGCATGAAGCCGGGCACCTGTGCGACCATGTGACCTTCCTTGGACTTGGCGGCCGGAAGGATTGGCAGTTGATGCCTGAGATCCGCCGCGAGGAGTACACCTTCGTCACGAACAATCGGACGGATTTCATTGCGCTCTACGCCAAAGAAAAACTGCACGCTGGACTCGTCGTTATCTTGCCGAACATTACTCCCTCGCTTCAGCGGGAGCTTTTCGGAGCCGCTCTCTCACACGTCGGCGAAAAGGATCTGATCAACGCTGTGTTGGAAGTGGATCTTGCCGGCAGTACTGCCATTTGCCGGGAATATTCATATCCCCCTACGTAGTGCGGATTGGTCAGCGCAGTCCGTCGGCGATCCACAACTCTGAAGGGTTGTAGAGCGCCGAATAGGCTGAACTCTGACAATCCGCACCCACCCTTATATTGCCTATGCCGCTGAGTCCCGGCCGATAGGCAGGTGCCAACTCCTTCCAGAGAGTCTGCTCTCCGGTGTCTACGTCCGCTCGAAGGATCCTCACGGGCACATCTCCCGAGTGATATACCATCAGTGAGCCGTTGTCCGGGCACCACCGCAACGGAGCGAAACCGTCCGCCGGTTTGGGAACGGTCCGCGGCGCACCACCATCCAAAGGGTAGAGCATGATCTTCCCATCCAGACTGGAAACGGCTACAGACTTGCCGTCGGGAGAAATACTAACTGGATCCAAGCTGTTAAAGTTCACGTTGTCTGGCGTAATCGCGCGAGGTGAACCGCCATCCAGGCTCTGAACGTAGTAGCGGAGGCGATGGCCCGGTTCATTTCCCACGAACACGATCCGCTTGCCATCTGGCGTCCAGGCAGCGCCCACGTGATGGATTCCATCGTGCGTCAGTGGCCGTGCTTCCCCGGTTCCGGTAGGTAGCAAAACCAACTGGGATGGCGCGCGAGTAGATCCCAATACCATCGCCCACTTCCCGTCCGGGGAAATCTCAAGCGGATAGCCGGAGCCTAGCCGGACGGCTGCCGAGCCGTCAGTGCCACGCAGATATGTTACCCAGTCCTCACCGCTCCGTGTCGCGTCCCCACCTTCGGCGAACAATAGGGATCTTCCATCGCGAGAAATATCGCTGAGCGCAGATAAGTCGTGCCAGTACAGATCGGTCTCTTTCGAATCTACGGTAGGCAGATAGAAAAGCGAATTCGAAATCAACGCGCTCGACATCAGGAGCCGGCCGTCAGGCGCAACATCGAGCACGCCAAAGTTTCCGGGAAGGTGCGCAATCAGGCGCTGGCGTCCCGATCGATCTACGGCGTACAACGAAAACGTGACGCCATATGCCGCGGCGGTGAATAGAATGTCATCGCTGGTCGGCGACCATGCGAGCCCATTAAGGCTGCCCAACCACAGCTCCGTAAGCGCCTTCTTGTTACCCTTCAGGTCGACCACGGCAACCCACCCAACGGCGCCACTCCCGAGCGGCTGTTCCAAGAAGGCGATCAGATCCCCTTTGGGCGAAATGCGCGGATTGTAAATGCCACCCGTGGTCTGGTACAAAACGTTGCCAATCGGAAATTCGAGCTGCACCAGTCCTGGCTTTGCCCGCACGACCGCGAGACGCTTGCCATCGGATGTCCAATCGGCGGCAACGATGCCATTCGTCACTTCTCGCGGCGTTCCGCCTGAGATCGGGGCGCGAGCCAGAGTCCCGGATACAAAGCTCAGGTCAGGCGTAAGCGCAAGCGCCATTTCGTCCGAAGACGATACCCCGAGTAAGTGCGCATTCACTAGCCCGAGATATCGAGATTCCGGGTTCTCCGCCTGGGTGGAATACAGCCGGAACGGATGGCCATCCCATGACGCGGAGTAGGCGATTGTCCGGCCGCCGTTAGCAAACCGGCCGTTGTCGATGTAGCCGCGCCGGAAGGTGACTCGTTGGAACGAGGGCGAGGCAGTCCGCGCCATCCGCAGGCCCGTGAAAATTCCCGCTGCTAGCAACACGCAGGCTCCGGCAACCAGCACGATCATCCGTGCATATCGCCGCTGCTGCTTCTCCGGAATCCGCTGGGTCCCGGATGACGTTCCTGATACCGACCCGAGCGCAAACGCCAGGTCAAGCGCCGACTGAAAGCGCTCCTGCGGCTTCTTCTCTAGACACCGGCGGATCATGCGATCCAGCACAGGAGGCAGCGCGGCCTCCAACTCCGGCGGCTCCTGCTTCAGGATCGCGTTCATCACTTCAACGCCGGATTCCCCGGTGAACGCTCGCTTTCCCGATACCATCTCGTAGAGCACCACACCCAAGCTGAACAGGTCCGAGCGGGCGTCGGCTACATGGCCGCGCACTTGCTCCGGCGACATGTAGCCGGCCGTTCCTAGCACCATACCGGGATGGGTCTCAATCGGCTGCGTGACAAGTTCCGTGGGATGAGCGCCGGCCGATTTCGCGATGGACTGCTTCGCCAGGCCGAAGTCGAGGATCTTGACCAGGCCGTCTTTGGTGAGAAACAGGTTCTCGGGCTTCAGATCGCGGTGAATAATGCCTTTCGCGTGCGCCGCCGCCAGGCCGCGCGCAATCTGGATGGCGTAATCGATGGCCTTGCGAACGGGCAGCGCGTGACTGGCCAGCCGCTCTCGCAATGTCTCGCCTTCCAGCAACTCGGTGGCGACGTAGAACACGCCGCCTTCGGAGCCTGCATCATAGATAACCACGATGTTGGGGTGATTCAACGAGGCTGCCGCGCGCCCTTCTTGCTCAAATCGGCGAACCCGGTCAGCATCACTTGTGAACGCAGCCGGAAGAATCTTCAGGGCAACATCGCGCCCGAGCCGCGAGTCGCGAGCGCGGTACACTTCGCCCATGCCGCCCGCGCCGATCGGCGCAAGGATCTCGTAAGGTCCCAAACGAGTCCCAGCGGGTAAGGGCATGGGGGTTGAACAATCTTAACCCATGCGGCGCTGCGGATGGATCACGATCTTGCGATTCTTGCCGATACTATTCAAGTGAGCGCGTCTTTGGAAAGTGTCGAATTCTACCGTTCGTTGCTGGACAGTATCAATGAAGGGATCTACTTCGTGGACCGGCGCAGAAAGATTTTTTTTTGGAATGCGGGCGCTGAGCGAATCTCCGGATATTCGCGAGACGAAGTAATCGGCAAGTGCTGCGCCGACAACCTGCTGATGCATTGCGACGCTGCCGGGCACATGCTCTGCGTTGACGGCTGCCCGCTGGCTGACACAATCCGGGGTGGAGGGTGTCGCAAAGCCCGTGTATTTTTAAAACATAAAAACGGCTATCGGGTCCCGGTGCAAATCCAGGTTTTCCCTGTTTTGGGAGCGGATGGCGAAATAGCGGGCGCGATTGAAATCTTCGCGGATGCCGGCGAGGGAGTGGCCGCCGTCGAGCAGGCTCGCGACCTGAAGGATGCCGCGTTTATCGACTCTCTCACGGGTTTGTGCAACCGGCGTTCCATCGAGGAGCGGCTGGGAGAGGCAGCGGAGCATTGCGAGGAAGTTCGCCAGCGAACAGCGGTGGTATTCATGGATATCGATCACTTCAAGGCGATCAATGACACCTGGAGCCACGCGATCGGCGATGTGGCGCTTCGAATGGTCGCCGAGACGGTGTTGCTCAGTTTGCGATCGTATGACTTCGTGGGCCGATGGGGAGGCGACGAGTTCGTACTAATCCTGGGCAATGTGGATGAAAATGGCGCGCGCGAGATCTGCGAGAGATGCCGCGCGCTCATCGAGCGTTCTCACCTGTACCACGAGGGTCACCGCGTCCAGGTGACCTGTTCGGTGGGGTTTGCTATGTTCCGCCACGGCGATAACCGGGAGTCGGTGCTGCGGCGTGCCGATGCGCAAATGTATGCCTGCAAGCGAAACGGGGGGAACCGCGTCAACCCTGAATCGGGATGAGGGGTGTTGCCGTGACCGTCAAAAAGCGGGTAGCATGCGCCATCACGATACAATTTGATTGGGCGTGAAAATCACTGTATCCAAGGAGAATTACCTCAAGGCCATTGCGGAGGCCGAGAGCGAAGGCGAACCTGTCATCCCAGCCACCTTGGCACGATGGCTGAATGTTTCGGCGCCCGCGGTCACCATGGCCATCAAGCGGCTGAAGCGCGACGCGCTCATTCGCACCGGACGCGATGGCACAATTTCACTCGCAGCGGCGGGACGCGACATCGCCAATCGCTTGCTCCAGCGGCACTATTTGATCGAGCGCATGCTCACCGAAATTTTCGGCATGGAGTGGTACAAGGTCCACGAGGAAGCCGAGCAACTGGAGCACGCGGTCTCGGCGGATTTCGAGCGGCGACTGCTCGAAAAACTAGGCACCGGCGAGCCTTGCCCGCACGGCAATTGCGTGGAGGGCGACACGCCGCAGGACCGTCGCGGCCGGGGGCTGCGTCCGCTGGATGAAGCGCCGGCCGAGTCGGAAGCCACTGTGATGAGCGTCTTCGAGCGCGACCGGCGGCTGCTGGAATATCTGCACGGGCTGGGGATTCATCCAGGCGCCGTGGTGCGCATGATGGCGTCCAATTACGACGACACTCTCACGTTGCGCATTGCGGGAAAACCGGTGCAGCTGGGGAAAGCCGCCGCCGCCAAGGTCTGGATCGAAGTATCGCCGGTCCTTACCGGGTCAGAGCCGGTGAAGGCAGGTTCTGGAAGTATTCGATAGTCTCCCTGAGCCCGTCTTCCAGGCTGACCTTGGGCTCCCAACCCAGTATCTTTTTCGCCTTGGCAATATTCGGCTGCCGTCGCTTGGGATCGTCTTGCGGGAGCGGTTTGAATTCCAGCTGGGCTGTCGTTCCGGTGAGCCGGCGGATGCGCTCGGCGAACTCGAGAATGGTCAGCTCCTGCGGATTTCCCAGATTCACCGGATAGCGCTCGTCGGAAAGCGTCAAGCGGTAAAGGCCATCCACCAGATCGCGAACGTAGCAGAAACTGCGCGTTTGGGTGCCGTCGCCGAATACGGTCATCGGCTCGCCGTGGAGAGCCTGATCGATGAACGCGGGCACCACGCGCCCGTCCTTCAGTTGCATGCGTGGGCCGTAGGTATTGAAGATCCGCGCGATGGTGGTCCGAACGCCGTGCACGCGGTGATAAGCCATCGTCAGAGCTTCGGCGTAGCGCTTGCTCTCGTCGTAACAGGAGCGCACGCCCACCGGATTCACATTGCCCCAATAGGTCTCCACTTGCGGATGTACCAGCGGATCGCCGTAGGACTCCGATGTAGAAGTGACCATGAACCGCGCCTCATGCCGGCGGGCGATCTCCAGCATATTGCGGGTGCCCGCCGACCCCACGTCCAGCGTTTCGATTGGATGCTCGAAGTAATCTTTGGGACTGGCGAGCGATGCCAGATGCAGGACGCCCTGTACCGGCCCTTCCGGCTCAAAGGGCTGGCATACATCCCAGTCCCGAAATTCAAACGCCGGATTGCCCTGCAGGTGCTCGAGATTGCGAGCGTCTCCGGTCATGAAGTTGTCATAGCCGACCACCTGGTGCCCTTCGGCGATCAGGCGGTCACAAAGGTGCGAGCCGATGAAACCCGCGGCCCCAGACATAACGAATCGCAAACGTTTAGCCCCCATTTCCCCTATCGTAGCGTAGGGCGAGCGCCTTTATCGGAAACAAGGAGCGCCTGATAGGAAACAGGCAGGCGTGCGCTACACTCGCAGTTGGTGCCCCAATTGTCCTGGCCGGAGTCGGCCCTGTTCCTCGTCCTGCTGGCCGCTTCCATTCTCGGTTTCTGGTCGCGATTTCGCAAAGTCTGGCGGATTGTCGGGGAGAGCAAGAAGGACGCCGATTTTGACATTCGACCGCTGGGTCGCCGCGCCGCCGCTTTCATTTGGGAGGTGATGCTGCAGGGGAAAGTGATTTCCCAGCGGCCCCTTCCTGGGCTGGCGCACGCGCTGGTGTTCTGGGGATTTTGCGTTTTCGCGCTGATCACCATCAACCACTTCGCCGAAGGTCTCCGCCTCGGGTTTTTGGATCGGCTTGGGTTTTTCGGGCCTCTCTATTTCGACATCGCCGCAATCCTTGCGAGCGTGGTGGCGGTCTCGATCGCCGGGTTGGCCTTTCGTCGATTTGTAATTCGCCCAAAATGGCTGGGGCCGCTGTCCCCTGAATCGGGGATCATCGCGCTGCTGATTTTCTTGCTGATGATCACGTATCTGGCTACCTTCGTACCGGGCTGGGAATCGAGCCGTCTGCTGTGGTGGGCGCACACGCTGACGATCCTGGCGTTCCTGCCGCTGATCCCGCACACCAAGCATCTGCACCTGGCGCTGAGCCCGGTGACGGTCTTCTTGAAGCGCGATACGTTCAGCAAGATTCCGCCGCTCGCGGGCGACGAAGACTTCGGCCTTGATACCGGCAAGGATCTCACGCAGCTGATCTCGCTGCAGGCCTTCACCTGCGTCGAGTGTGGCCGCTGCTCCGAACATTGTCCGGCCACCAATACCGGGAAAATTCTGAACCCCAAGGAAATCGCGCTGGGCGTTCGCGGGTATCTGAAGGAGTCTGGCCCGGCCAGCGAAGAGCCGCTGCTTGGTGAAAAGATGACGGGCGCGCATTTGTCGCAGGAGGCGGTCTTCCAATGCACCACCTGCGGCGCGTGCGAGTTTCAGTGCCCGGTCGGGGTCCAGCATCTGCCGATGATCATCGGCCTCCGGCGCGGCGCGGTCAACACGGGCAAGTGGGAGGACGACTACGGGACCAAGCTGTTCCTGAATCTGGAGCGCAATGGCAATGCCCTGGGTTTCTCGTCGAGCGAGCGCGATAAGTTCGTTCAGAAGCAGGAGCTACCGATCTTCGATGGCACGCAGGACTATTGCCTGTGGCTCGGCTGCATGGGCGCGTACGATCCGCAGGGCAGGGAAATCATCGCGTCGCTGGTAAACGTGTTTCGAGGTTTGAATTTGAGCTTCGGTGTCTTACGGAAGGAAAAATGCACCGGCGATCCGGCGCGGCGCTTGGGCAACGATCTCGCGTTCGGCCAGCTCGCCGAAAGCAATCTGGAGACGCTGCGCGAAGCCAAAGTGAAGCGAATCGTTTCCATCTGCCCGCATTGCGTGCGAACCATCGGCACGGACTGGGGCGAGTACGGAGCCGAGTACGGCGAAGCCCCGCCGATCGAACATCACAGCGAGTTTCTGGCGCGGCATCTGGACCGGTTGCCCGCGCGCACGGGGGAAGGCGAGAAGATCGTGTATCACGATCCGTGCTATCTGGGCCGCTACCGCAACGTGTACGATGCCCCGCGCGAAGTCGTCGGCAAGTACGGAACGCTCACTGAGGCGCCGCGCTCGCGCGAGCGGTCGTTTTGTTGCGGCGCGGGCGGGGGGCTGGCATTTTTGGGAGAAGAGCAAGGCAAGCGGATCAGCGTGGAGCGCGCCGAGCAATTAGTCGCCACGGGGGCTCGCGTAGTGGCAGCGGCCTGCCCGTTTTGCAATACGATGTTCCGGGACGCGCTGGCGGGCGTTTCCGCAGCGCCGCCGAAGCTATTGGACATCGCACAGATTGCGGCGGCTTCGTTCGCACCGAGAGAAACGGCCGAGAGAAACGAGTGATGAATGATCTCGCGCAATGCTACAATCGAAAAGTTGGCGCGAGCGACGATTCGAAAGCGCCGGCAACCTTGGTGTGACTCCCGAATCGGGCGCGTAGCTCAACTGGCAGAGCAACTGACTCTTAATCAGTAGGTTGTAGGTTCGATTCCTACCGCGCTCACCAC
>Ga0209415_10007675_pt1 | contig 18803 bp, 14 predicted proteins | sample PeaSoiSIISIP2007_FD_187696 | JGI IMG/M metagenome (GOLD analysis project Ga0209415, IMG submission 187696) | Peat soil microbial communities from Weissenstadt, Germany - SII-SIP-2007 (SPAdes) (version 2) | ecosystem: Environmental > Terrestrial > Soil > Wetlands > Peat | place: Germany...
CAAAAAGTTATGAGCTTGCTGCGGCCACCTATACGAATCTCATCTTTGTCGACAGGATTCTGTTTCCGCGTCTTGGCATAGCCGATAATCAGCTGGCGAATCTCCGGGACGACCGGGATGCCAAAGTTTTCGCGTTCGTTTGCTATGACGGGACCATTCATCTGTCAAGGCCGCTTTCATTGCTTTGGCATGACATTACCGTAGATCAATCAAGACTTCAGGCGCTGCCGGCTTATCTGCGCCGATTTTCCCCGGATTACAGTTTTGCCCAGAAAATTCTCTTCAAGCTGTTTCTGTTGTTCCACAATCCCGCGCGCGTTGCGACCGCCATCAAGCAGCAGGCCAGAAAATTGATCGGCTAGGCAGGCTCCCCTTGCAGCGGACTGGACGCGAGTGGACTTTTTCGGCTGCGATAAAATCTCCTTGCGTTCAGTAGCTTAAGGCTGCCCTGCGGTTGCTGTGCCGGCAGGCCGCGTGTATGCTGGCACGTACCGGGAGGTTGTTCTTAGAAGTTCCTGCGAGCACACCCGCTCGCCGCTAAAAAGGTGTGAAGATGAACGCGCTGCTGATCGTTCCGGCGATGCTCGCCGCCTTGTGGGTCTGTGCCTATCGCCGATACAGCGCACTGGGCTGGACCGCTGTAATCGCCGTCGGCTTTGGCGCGGTGATCGCCGAGGGCGGGCTGCCGCAATCCACGCTCATGGTGCTGTGGGCCGTGTTCGCAACCGGCGCAGTGTTGCTCAATCCATCGCCGCTGCGCCGGGCCGTACTCGGCGCGCCGCTGCTCGCGCTGTTCCGCAAAATCCTGCCGCAGGTGTCGCAGACCGAGCAGGAAGCGCTCGATGCCGGCACCGTGTGGTGGGACGGCGAACTTTTTTCCGGCAAGCCGGACTGGGCGAAGCTGCTCGCTTATCCGAAGCCGACGCTCTCCGCCGAAGAAAGGGCATTCGTCGACGGCCCGGTCGAGGAATTGTGCGCAATGCTGAACGACTGGCAGGTCACCTACGAACTCTATGATTTGCCGCCGCACGTCTGGCAGTTCATCAAGGACCGGGGCTTCCTCGGCATGATCATACCCAAGCAGTACGGGGGCAAGGGCTTCTCGGCGCTCGCGCATTCGGAAGTCGTGATGAAACTCACGACGCGCAGCGGCACCGCGGCGGTGTCGGTGATGGTGCCGAACTCGCTCGGGCCCGCGGAACTCTTGCTGCATTACGGCACCGACGCGCAGAAACAATACTATCTGCCGCGGCTCGCGAAGGGGCTCGAGATGCCGTGCTTCGCGCTGACGAACCCCGAAGCGGGCTCGGACGCCGGCGCCATTCCGGACTTCGGTATCGTCTGCCGCGGTGAGTGGGAAGGAAAGCCAAATGTGCTTGGTATGCGGCTCACGTGGGAGAAGCGCTACATCACGCTGGGGCCGATAGCGACACTGCTCGGGCTCGCGTTCAGGCTCTACGATCCCGACCACATACTCGGCAACAACGACGACATAGGCATCACGCTTGCGCTGATTCCGACCGGCACGCCGGGCGTGCACATCGGCCGCCGCCATCTGCCGTTGAACGCGGTGTTCATGAACGGCCCGAACTGGGGCAAGGACGTGTTCATTCCGATGGACTACATCATCGGCGGCATCGATTACATGGGCCGGGGCTGGAAGATGCTGATGAACTGCCTCGCCGCCGGGCGCTCGATTTCGCTGCCGGCGAACGGCGTGGGCATGTCCAAGCTGTGCGCGCTGACCACCGGCGCCTACGGCCGCGTGCGCACCCAGTTCAGGCTGTCGGTGGGGCGCTTCGAAGGCGTCGAAGAAGCCATCGCCCGAATTGGCGGCAATACTTACATCATGGACGCGGCCCGCGTGATGACCGCCGGCGCGGTCGATCTCGGCGAGAAACCGTCGGTTGTGTCGGCCATCGTCAAGTACCATCTGACCGAACGCGCGCGCCAGGTCATCAACGACGCGATGGACGTGCATGCCGGCAAGGGCATCTGCATGGGGCCGAACAATTATCTCGCGCGCGCCTATCAGCAGACGCCGATCGCGATCACGGTCGAAGGCGCCAACATCCTGACGCGTTCGATGATCATTTTCGGCCAGGGCGCGATCCGCGGCCATCCTTACGTGCTGAAGGAAATCGCCGCAACCAGGGAAACCGACCACGCCAGGGCGCTCGTGGACTTCGACGCCGCGTTTTTCGGCCACGTCGCGTTCGTCATATCGAACAAGGCGCGCGCGCTGTGGCTCGGCTTGACGCGCGGACATTTCGTCGGCGTGCCGGGAGATGCGCATACGCGGCGCTACTACCAGCAGCTGACGCGGCTTTCCAGCGGCTTTGCGCTGATGGCGGATGCCGCGATGTTCGTGCTCGGCGGCTCGTTGAAGCGGCGTGAACGATTGTCGGCGCGGCTGGGCGACATCCTGAGCCTGCTTTATCTCGCGTCCGCCGCGCTCAAACACTACGAGGACAACAGCCGTCCCGCCGGCGACCTGCCGCTGCTGCACTGGTCGCTGCAGGATGCGCTGCACAAGATCCAGGAAGCGTTCTACGGCCTGTTCGACAATCTGCCGAACCGCGCCGCGTCGTTCGCGCTGCGGCATGTGATTTTTCCGACCGGCAAGGAGTTCGATCCGCCGCACGACCGGCTCGGGCAGCAGGTCGTGCACATGCTGCTCGAACCCAATGCGGCTCGCGACCGGCTCACCGCCGGCGTTTTCATCCCGAAGGACGAACACGATCCGGTCGGCACGCTGGAGGCGGCATTGCGCGCAGTGATTGCGGCGGAGCCCGTTGGCGCCAAGATACGGGCCGCGCGCGATAAAGCCGTGATCGCGGGCAAGTTTCCGGGCGAGATCGTCGATGAGGCGCTGGCGAAGGGCGTGATCACGCGCGAGGAGAAGGCCGCGATGGACAAGGCCGGGGTCTTGCGCCGCAGGGCCATCATGGTCGACGACTTCCCGCGGGACCTCGGCAAGTCCGAGATGTTCCAGACCACGCAGCCGGTCACGTTCGAAGCGCTGCGCCGCCGAAACGCATGAGCGAAACGCTGCTGTATTCGGTTGCCGGCGGCATTGCCACCATTACGCTTAACCGGCCGCAGGTGATGAACGCGCTCGATGCCGGCATGATCGTGCGGCTGCGCGAGATTTCCGAGCAGGCTTGCGACGATGCCGCGGTGCGCGCAATCGTGCTGCGCGGGAACGGGCCGGCGTTTCTCGCGGGCGGCGACGTCGCGCTTTTTCATGCCAATCTGCCGCGCCTGCCGGCAATGATCGAACAGCTCGCCGGTGAACTGCATCGTGCCGTCGTCGCGCTGCGGCGCGCGTCCAAGCCGGTATTGGCGAGCGTGCACGGCGCGGTCGCCGGCGCCGGAGTCAGTCTGCTCGCTGCGGCGGATCTTGCGATAGCTGCGGCCGATGCCAAATTCACGCTCGCCTACAGCAAGATTGCGGCGAGTCCCGACGGTGGCAGCACCTGGTTTCTGCCGCGGCTCGTCGGCAATCGCAAGGCGCTCGAATTGATGCTGCTGTCGGATACCATCGATGCCGCGACTGCGTGCGCGCTCGGTATCGTGAACTGGGTGGTCGCGAGCGAGGAGCTCGCCGCCGAAACGGATAAAATCGCGCGCCGGCTGGCAAGCGGGCCGACGTTTGCGTTCGGCGAGACCAAGGCGCTGGTCAATCTATCGTTTGAACGATCGCTGACAGCGCAACTCGCTGCCGAAGCGCAGGCGTTCGCGCGCTGTGCGCGCACCGCCGACCTCGCCGAAGGCGTGACGGCGTTTATTGAGAAACGCAAGCCGAATTTCAAAGGCTGTTAAACGCCCAACGCGGGGGGGCGCCGAGGTCGCAGAGGTTCGCGGAGGAAAATCGCGATTGCCGATCAATCGGAACAAAGACGATCGGCGCGGTTCATCGTATGTTTATAGTCGTTGATTTTGGTTTCCTCTGCGTTCCTCCGCGTCCGCTGCGTCCATTGCGCTTGGAGTTGTTTTAAGGAAGATATGCATGGCGAGCCTGAAAGGTAAGACCATTTTCATCACCGGCTCGAGCCGCGGCATTGGCCGCGAGATCGCGTTGCGGTGCGCGCGTGACAGCGCCAACGTAGTGCTGGCGGCGAAAACCGTCGAGCCTCACCCCAAGCTCGCCGGCACGATACACAGCGTCGCCGCGGAGGTCGAGGCAGCCGGCGGCCGCGCGCTGCCGCTGCAGGTCGATGTGCGCGACGAGATCGCGGTGCGGGCGGCGGTCGAGAAGAGCGTGGCGGCGTTCGGCGGTATCGATATCCTGGTCAATAACGCGAGCGCCATCATGCTGACCGGCACGCTCGACACGCCGATGAAACGCTTCGATCTGATGTTCGGCGTCAACGTGCGCGGCACTTTTGCGTGCTCGCAGGCATGCATCCCGCACCTGATGAAAGCGCGGAACCCCCACATTCTCAATCTTTCGCCGCCGCTCAACATGGATGCCAGATGGTTCAGGGATCACACCGCTTACACGATGTCCAAGTATGGCATGAGCATGTGCACGCTCGGCATGTCGGCCGAGCTTGCCCAGCACGGCATCGCGGTCAATTCGTTGTGGCCGCGCACCACCATCGCGACGGCCGCGATCGAGGTCAATTTCCCGGCGGAGATCCTGCAGGCGAGCCGCCGGCCGGCGATCATGGCCGATGCGGCCTACGTGATCTTCAATCGCGACAGCCGCCGGCATACTGGAATGTTTTACATCGATGAGGCAGTATTGCGGGAGGCAGGGATATCTGATTTCGATCATTACGCGGTGACACCGGGAGCGCATCTGTACAGCGATCTGTTCCTGGAATGAGACATGACAGCGGAGGAGACCCACATGTCGGCGCCGGATCATGCGGTTTTTGCCCACGTCATATCCCCCGCAGAGGCGGTGACTCTCGACGGCTTGTTCGGCGCGCGCGTCAGGCGCACGCCCGACACCGTTGCCTACCGCGATTTCAATCAGCTGCACGCGAACTGGCGCGGCTACACCTGGGCGCAGATCGATCATCAGGTCGCGCGTTGGCAGGCGGCGCTCGAGCGCGACGCGCTCAAGCCCGGCGACCGCGTAGCGGTGATGCTGCGCAATTCGATCGAATGGGTCATTTTCGATCAGGCGGCGCTCGGCCTGGGCCTGATCGTGGTCCCGCTCTATACTCAGGACCGTCCGGACAATGTCGCCTATATACTCAACGATGCCGGCTGCAAGGTGCTGTTGTTCGGCACCGTCGAACAATGGAAGGCGTTTGCCGGCGTGCGCGGTCAACTGGGCGGGCTCACGCGCATCCTGACGGTCGAGTCGCAGGCCGGGCCCGGCGATGACCCGCGGCTGCAGTCGATCGATCAGTGGCTGCCCGATGACGGTGGTGTAACGCGCCACCTGCCGCGAGATCCCGATCAACTCGCGACCATCGTCTACACGTCCGGCACCACTGGCCGCCCGAAGGGCGTGATGCTGAGCCACCGCAATATCCTGACCAATGCTCACGCCTGCCTGCAGGTAATGACGGTGGGGCAGCACGATCTCTTTCTATCGTTCCTGCCGCTGTCGCATACGTTCGAGCGCACCTGCGGTTACTATCTGACGATCATGTCGGGATCGACCGTTGCTTATGCGCGCTCCGTGCAGCAGCTTGGCGAGGACCTGCAGACCATACGTCCGACCATGCTGATTTCGGTGCCTCGAATCTATGAGCGCATCTATACAGCGATCAAGGCCAGGCTGGACGAAGGCCCGCCGCTGAAAAAGAAACTGTTCGAATTTGCCGTGAACGTCGGCTCTGCGCGCTTCGAACATGCGCAGGGGCGCGCCGGGTGGCGATTGTCGTTTCTGGCATGGCCGCTGCTCGACGCCCTGGTCGCAAGCAAAATCCTGGCGCGCCTCGGCGGCAACCTGCGCGCCGCGTTGTCGGGGGGTGCCGCGCTCTCGCCGGATATTTCGCGCGTGTTCACCGCCCTGGGCCTGTGCGTGCTGCAGGGCTATGGACTTACCGAAACCAGCCCGGTCGCCTGCGCCAACCGGCCGGGGGACAACCTGCCGGCGAGCGTCGGCAGGAGGATTTCAGGCGTAGAAGTGAAAATCGGCGACAAGAACGCGCTGATGATCAGGGGCCCGAATGTCATGCTCGGCTACTGGAACAATCCGGAGGCGACCAGGGTGATGATCGGCGCCGACGGCTGGCTCAATTCCGGCGACACCGCGCGCATGGACGAAACGGGCCACGTGTTCATTACCGGGCGGCTCAAGGAGATCATCGTAATGTCGAACGGCGAGAAGATACCGCCGGTCGACATCGAGGCGGCGATCATGCGCGATACGCTGTTCGATCAGGTCATGCTGATCGGCGAAGGCAAGCCTTACTTGAGCGCGATGACGGTGCTGAATCGCGAGCAGTGGAAAAAATTCGCGGCCGAGCACAACAAGCCCGACGCCGCAGGCTCGGTGCGGCTGCCCGAGATGGAAAAAGCGCTGCTTGCGCGCATGGCGGCGCAGATGAGGGAATTTCCGGGTTACGCTCAGGTGCGACGCGTCACCGCAGCGCTCGAGCCGTGGACGGTCGAGAACGGACTGCTCACTCCCACCCTCAAGCTGCGCCGCAGCCGCGTGATGGAGCGTTTCCAGGCCGAACTCGATCAGATGTATTCCGGGCACAAATAGTCCGAAGGATGAAACATGGGCGTTGAAAACGTGGCATTGCCAAAAGATCGCGAGCCGACGCTGCGCGTGGTGCCGATGCCGGCCGACGCCAACTCGAGCGGCGACATTTTCGGCGGCTGGGTAATGTCGCAGGTCGACATCGCCGGCAGCATCCCGGCGATACGGCTCGCGCGCGGGCGGGTTGCGACCGTCGCGGTCAATTCGTTCGTTTTCAGGCAGCCGGTCATGGTGGGCGACATCGTGAGCCTGTATGCCGGGGTAGTGAAAGTGGGGCGCACCTCGATCACCGTCAGCGTCGAAGTCTATGCGCAACGCAATCCAGTCAAGGAAGAATGCGTGAAAGTCACCGAAGCCACGCTGACGTATGTCGCGGTCGATAAGGAGCGCCGTCCGCGTGTTGTATCCGTGCAACAATAAACGTTCAAAGCTGTTGTAAAAAAAAACGGGGTGAGTAATATGTTGCTCATCAGAACTGCGCATCAAGACGCGGTAGTTACTTATTCCAAAGGAGAGGGTCGTCATGAGCAAGTCTAATAAGATTATCCGGGCATGTGTTGCCGCGGCACTGGCAGGCTGCTCGGCCGGCGCTTTTGCTTCGGGTTTCCAATTGATGGAACAGAATGCGAGCGGACTGGGCAACGCTTATGCGGGCCAGTCCGCAGCGGCCGAGAACGCGAGCACGATTTTCTACAATCCGGCGGGAATGGCTTACCTGCCCGGCAAGCAGGTTTCCGTTTCGCTAAGCGCAATCCGTCCTTCCGCGCAGTTCAGCAACAGCGGCAGTTCGGCGCCGCCGCCTCTGAATCCGCTCGGAGACAACGGTGGCGATGCAGGTGGCTGGAACTACCTGCCGACCGGGTATTTTTCGCTGCAGATCACGCCTCAAGTGTGGGCGGGAATCGGGCTGACTTCGCCATTCGGATTGAAGACGGAATACGACCCGACGTTTATCGGCCGCTTCCAGTCGCAAATGGCGCAGTTGACCACCTACGACGTCAATCCCAGCATCGCCTACAAGATCAACGATGTCGTATCGCTCGGCGCGGGAGTCAGCTATCAGCATGCCAAGCTGACGCTGGACCGTTCGTTTTCATTGGTTGTGGCATCGACTGCCGAAAACGTTTCGCTCGATGACAACGCATGGGGCTGGAATGTCGGCGCGATGTTCAATCTGGCGCCCACCACCCGGCTCGGGTTGTCGTACCGCTCCGCGATCAGTTACAACCTTACTGGGACTGTCAACGTCGCCGGGGTCGCAGCCCCCAGCGCGTCGTTGGCTGCAAAGCTACCTGACACGGCATCGGCGGCGTTGTCCCATCAGTTCAACGAGCAATGGCAACTGCTCGGCGACGTGACCTGGACGCACTGGAGCACGATTCAGAACGTTCCCCTCGTCCTGACTTCCACTTCTGCGTTGGGGGCCGCCGGCACCGTCGGCGATATACTCAGTTTGGGCTTCAGTAACTCCTACCGGGTCGGGCTCGGCGTCAACTACCGCTGGACCGAGCGTTTCATGCTCAAGTTCGGCGCTGCATACGATACGACGCCGGTGCCGAGTTTCCTTCAGCGCACGGTATTCCTGCCGGACACCAACCGGGCATGGCTTTCGATCGGCGCAAAATACCAGTTCAACAAGCAGAGCACGCTCGATTACGGTTACGCCCACTTGTTCATGAACGATGCCGGGACTTATCAAAACAAAGGCGTCGCAGTCGCACCCGGGCAGCAGGGCATAGTCAGCGGCGTTTACACGGAAAAGGTCGACATCATCAGCATCCAGTACACCTACTCGTTCTGACGGTTCGCACTCCAAGCCGGACGGTCCGCAGGCGTGCCGCCCGGCTTTTTCTCGCCTGCCTGCCCGGTCGCGCGTGCTAGAATTCCCGTCCTGCCGCGGGGAATGCCCATGCCAACAAATCAACCGTTTATCGTGCGCAAGGCTGCCGTGCTGGGCGCCGGCGTCATGGGCGCGCAGATTGCCGCGCACCTCGTCAACGCCAACGTCGAAGCGCTGCTCTACGAGTTGCCGGCGAAAGAGGGCGATCCCAACGGCAATGTGCTGAAGGCCATCGACAACCTCAAGAAACTCGAACCGAATCCGCTTGCGGTCGCGCGCAAGGCCGGCATGATCCGTCCCGCGAATTACGACCAGCATCTCGATCAGCTCAAGGAATGCGACGTCGTGATCGAGGCGATCTCCGAGCGCATGGACTGGAAGAGCGACCTTTACCGCAAGATCGCGCCGCACCTGGGCGAGCATTCGATCTTCGCCAGCAATACGTCTGGGTTGTCGATCAACACGCTGGCGCAGGCGTTTCCCGAAGCGCTGCGGCATCGGTTCTGCGGCGTGCATTTTTTCAACCCGCCGCGGTACATGCATCTGGTCGAGCTGATCGCGTGCACCAACACCGATCCCGGGCTGCTCGACGATCTGGAAAAATTCCTCGTCACGACCCTCGGCAAAGGCGTGATCCGCGCGAAGGACACGCCGAATTTCATCGCCAACCGCGTCGGCGTGTTCTCGATGCTGGCGACCATTTACCATGCGCAACGGCTCGGGCTTGGCTTCGACGTCGTGGACGCGCTGACCGGGCCCTCGATCGGACGGCCCAAGAGCGCGACGTTCCGCACCGCCGACGTGGTGGGCCTCGACACCTTCGCGCACGTGGTCAAAACCATGGCCGATACGCTGCCGAACGATCCATGGCACAAGTATTATGCGATTCCGGCGTGGTTGAAGACGTTGATCGAGCAAGGCGCGCTCGGCCAGAAAACCAGGCGCGGCGTCTACCAGAAAGTCGGCCGCGACATCCAGGTGCTCGATGTTGCCGCGGGCAATTACCGGCTGTCGGCGGGCACGGCCGATGAGCAGATCGTCGAGATACTCAAGAACAAGAACCCGGCCGAGAAGTTCGCGCAACTGCACGCGTCAAGCCTTCCGCAGGCGCAGTTCCTGTGGTCGATATTCCGCGATTCGTTCCATTACTGCGCAGTGCACCTCGGCGACATTGCCAACAACGCACGCGACCTCGATTTTGCGATCCGCTGGGGTTTCGGCTGGAACCAGGGACCGTTCGAGATCTGGCAGGCGGCGGGCTGGGGCCAGATCGCGCAATGGATCGCAGACGACATCAAAGCCGGCAAGGCGATGGCGGCAGCGGCGCTGCCGGCGTGGGTAAACGAAGCGGGGCGCAGCGGCGTGCACAGCCCGCAGGGCTCTTATTCGCCGGCATCGAAAGCCAGCGTCGCGCGCTCGGCGCTGCCGGTATACAAACGGCAACTGTTCCCCGACCGGCTGCTCGGCGAGCAAGTGCAATATGGCAACACCATATTCGAAACCGACGCAGTGCGCTGCTGGCACACCGGTGACGACGTTGCGATCGTCAGCTTCAAGAGCAGGATGCACGCGATCGGCGACGACGTGCTCGACGGTGTGCTGCAGGCGATAGACGAGACCGAGCGCAATTACGCGGCTCTGGTGATCTGGCAGACCGAACCGCCGTTTTCGGTCGGCGCCAATCTCAAGAAGACACCGGCGGGCGGGGGACAGCCGGGCAAGCCCTCGGCGGCGGGTGCGCTGTTCAAGCAGTTCAAGCGCGCCGCGCAGTCGGCAGTGCTGCAGGCAGCACGCGCATTGAACGTCGCCGACCAGCTGATGGCGGGCAAGCTTGCCGAAGTCGAACGCCTGGTCGAGCAGTTCCAGTTCACGACGCAGAGCCTCAAGTATTCGATGGTGCCCACGGTTGCCGCGGTCGATGGGTTCGCCTTCGGCGGCGGCTGCGAATTCGTCATGCATTGCGATCGTGCAGTCGCCACGCTCGAGAGCTACATCGGCCTGGTCGAGGTCGGCGTGGGGCTCCTGCCGGCAGGCGGCGGCTGCAAGGAGTTTGCGCTGCGCGCCGCGCAGGAAGCAAAGGGCGGCGATCCGTTCCCGTTTCTGCGCAAGTATTTCGAGGCGGTCGCAATGGCGCAGGTCGGCCGCAGCGCCGAGCACGCGCGCGAGATCGGGTATTTGCGCCCGGCCGACCGTATCGTGATGAACCGTTTCGAGCTGCTCGCGATCGCCAAGGCCGAAGCGCGCATGCTGGCCGAAGCCGGTTACCGCCCGCCGCTCAGGCCGCACGATATTCCGGTGCTCGGGCGCTCGGCGGCCGCGACCATCAAGGCCTACATGAGCAACATGCTCAAGGGCAAATTCATTTCGGAGCACGATTACCTGATCGGCAGTAAAATCGCCGACGTCATGTGCGGCGGCGACGTCGAGGGCGGCAGCCTCGTCGACGAGCAGTGGCTGCTCGATCTCGAACGCCGGCACTTCATGGAATTGCTCGCGACCGAGAAAACGCAGGCCAGAATCGAGCAGATGCTGAAAACCGGCAAGCCGCTGCGCAACTAGAAAGAGGTCCGCCATGGCCAAACAAGTGCAGGACGCTTACATCGTTGCCGCGACGCGCACACCGGTCGGCAAGGCGCCGCGCGGGATGTTCAAGAACGTGCGTCCCGACGACATGCTCGCGCACGTGCTGAAGGCCGCGCTCAATCAATGTTCCGGACTCGATCCGAAGGCGATCGACGACGTGATAGTCGGCTGCGCAATGCCGGAAGCCGAGCAGGGCATGAACGTCGCGCGCATCGGCTTATTGCTCGCCGGCCTTCCCAACACGGTGTCGGGCATGACGATCAACCGCTTCTGCTCCTCGGGCGTGCAGGCGGTGGCGCTCGCTGCCGACCGCATCCGGCTCGGCGAGGCCGGTGTGATGATCGCCGCCGGCACCGAGAGCATGAGCATGGTGCCGATGGGCGGCAACAAGCCGTCGTTCAGCCCGGCGATTTTCGAGAAGAACGAGAATATCGCGATCGGCTACGGCATGGGCATTACCGCCGAGAATGTCGCGCAGCAGTGGAACGTCTCGCGCGAGCAGCAGGACATGTTTGCCGCCGAAAGTCATCGCCGCGCACTGCGCGCAACCGACAGCGGTGAATTCAAGGACGAGATTACGCCGTACAACATAGTCGAACGCGTGCCGAATCTGGACACGCGCGAAATCGCCGTCAAACAGCGCGCGGCCGCGACTGACGAAGGACCGCGCCGTGACACTACACCCGAGGGGCTGGCTAAACTACGGCCGGTGTTCGCCGCCAAAGGCAGTGTCACTGCCGGCAACAGCTCCCAGACCTCCGACGGCGCTGCGGCAGTGGTGCTGATGAGCGAGGCGGCGATGAAACGCTGCAACCTGTCGCCGCTCGGGCGTTTCATGGGTTATGCGGTGGCCGGCGTGCCTCCCGAAATCATGGGCATAGGCCCGGTCAAGGCGATCCCGAAGGTGCTGCAGCAGGTCGGGCTCAAGCTCGACGACATCGACTGGATCGAGTTAAACGAGGCGTTTGCAGCGCAATCGCTGGCGGTGCTCAAGGACCTCGGGCTCGATCCGGCGAAGGTCAACCCGCTCGGCGGTGCGATTGCGCTGGGCCATCCGCTCGGCGCGACCGGCGCGGTGCGCGCCGCCACGCTGATGCACGGCATGCGCCGGCACCACAAGAAATACGGCATGATCACGATGTGCATCGGCACCGGCATGGGGGCAGCGGGTGTATTCGAGGCGATCTGATACACTTTCGAAATGCAGGCACAAATAATGGCCAGAACATTCCTTGCCGCGTTGCTGATCGCCGGCGCCGCATGGTTGTCCGCGGCGCATGCGGTCGAAATCGAAGGCGTCAAACTCGACGAAAAAATCCGGCTGTCGGGCGGCGGCCCCGATCTGGTGCTGAATGGCGCCGGCGTGCGCCACAAATTCGCCTTCTTCAAGGTCTACGTCGGCAGCCTTTATTTGACGCAGAAGAATAACGATCGCGACGCCATTTTTGCCGACCCCGGGCCGAAGCGCGTCGGGATGAATATTCTGGCGAACGAGGTCACTGCAACCGAGCTGATTGCATCAATGAACAATGCGCTGGCGGTAAACCTGTCGCCGCACGAGCTTGCGCTGATCGAAAAGAGAATTACTGAACTCAACACCATGATGAGTTCCATCAAGACGATCGGCAAAGGCAGCGTGGTGCTTCTCGATTACATTCCGGACGTCGGCACGCGCATCACCGTCAACGGCGAGGAGAGGATCACGATTCCGGGCGCGGATTTCTTCAGCGCCATGCTGCACATCTGGATCGGCGCCAAGCCGGTTGACGGCCGGCTGCGCGACGCGATGCTGGGCAATACGCCGGGCAGGCTGTTCTAGACGGCGTCAGCGGGTTCGCGCTGCCGTGCCCCGCGCAAGACGGGCATACCAACGAGGAAGGTGCGATGAAATTCCATGGCATTGCCCGGATCGCGCTCGTGGCGGCGATGCTGGCCGGCACCGCCCATGCTGCCGAGATCGAAGGTGTCAGGCTCGCCGACAGGTTCAAGCTGTCCGATGCCGGACCCGAGCTCACGCTGAACGGCGCCGGCGTGCGGACCCGCTTGTTCTTCAAGGTTTATGTCGGCGCGCTCTATCTCCAGGCCAGGCAAACCGCTACTGAAGCCGTGCTTGCCGACAATGGGCCAAAACGCGTCGTGCTGCACGTGCTCCGTGAGCTCACTGCGGAACAACTGCTGAATGCATTCAACGAAGGCCTGAGCGCCAACCACACGCCCGAGCAGCTCGCGCCGCTCGATGCCCGGTTGAAGGAATTCAATGCGATTTTCAACACCATGAAAGCCGTTAAAAGCGGCGACGTGATCGCGATCGATTACGCCGCACCGGCCGGCACGCGCATCGTAATCAACAGCGAGGTAAAGGGAACGATCGCCGGCGAGGATTTCAACCAGGCGCTGCTGCGCATCTGGCTTGGCGACAAGCCGGTTGACGCTAACCTGAAGAAGGCGATGCTCGGCGGCTGACGCCGTGACAGGCCTGGATTATTCGGCCCGCCGCCGCCGGCAATTATAAGCGGGCGGCTGCTTCCCAGGCTCACATATTAGGATAGTTGGGCCCCCCGCCCCCTTCAGGCGCGACCCATACGATGTTCTGGGTCGGGTCCTTGATGTCGCAGGTTTTGCAGTGCACGCAGTTTTGCGCGTTGATCTGCAGCCGCGGGTTCGAACCGTCGTCGTTGCGTACGATCTCGTATACGCCGGCCGGGCAGTAGCGCTGCTCCGGCGCATCGTACAGCTCGAGATTGATTTTAATCGGCACCGATGCGTCCTTGAGCTGCAGGTGGCACGGCTGGTCTTCGTTGTGGTTGGTGTTCGAGATGAACACCGACGACAGCCGGTCGAACGTGATCACCCCGTCGGGCTTCGGGTACTCGATCGGTGCGGCCCCGGTTTTCTGCTGCAGCGTTTCGTTATCGGCGTGACGGTGATGCAGCGTCCATGGCGCGCTTCCGCCGAATACGACCTGATCGATGCCGACCATCAGCGTGCCGGTCAACAGCCCTTTGCTCATCCACGGCTTGAAGTTGCGTGCGCGGTGAAGCTCGTCGTATAGCCAGCTCTTTCTGAATGAATCGGGATAGCTCGCGAGCTCATCGCCCGTACGCCCCGCCCTGATTGCGTCGAACGCCGCCTCGGCGGCCAGCATGCCGGACTTGATCGCGCAATGGCTGCCCTTGATGCGCGATGCATTCAGAAACCCCGCATCGTCGCCGATCAGGCAGCCGCCGGGAAAAACGAGCTTGGGCAGCGATTGCAGACCCCCGGCGGTGATCGCGCGCGCGCCGTAGGCTACGCGTTTGCCATCTTCGAGAAACGGCCTGATCGCAGGATGCGTCTTGTAGCGCTGGAATTCCTCGTACGGGCTGAGATAGGGATTGGTGTAGGCAAGACCGACAACATAGCCGATCGCGACCAGATTGTTTTCCATGTGATACAGGAACGAACCGCCGTAGGTATCGGCCCCGAGCGGCCAGCCGGCGGTATGGATCACGAGGCCAAGCTCATGCTTGTCGGGCTTGATTTCCCAGAGCTCTTTGAGGCCGATGCCGTAGACTTGCGGATCGGCCCCGTCGCGCAGCCTGAATCGCGCTTGCAGTTGTTTGCCGAGATGGCCGCGGCAACCTTCGGCGAAGAACGTGTATTTCGCGTACAGGTCCATTCCGGGCTGATAGGCAGCGGTCGGCTTGCCGTCTTTGCCCACGCCCATGTCGCCGGTCGCCACTCCCTGGACGACGCCGTCAGCGTTATATAGCACTCCGGCGGCGGCAAAGCCCGGGAAAATCTCGACGCCGAGGCTTTCCGCCTGCTGACCCAGCCAGCGGCAGACATTGCCGAGGCTGATCACGTAATTGCCGTGGTTCCTGAAGCATTTCGGCAGCAGGAAATTCGGCACCCTGAACGATGATTTTCCGGTCAGAAACAGGAAGCGGTCTTCGCTGACCGGCGCGTTGAGCGGCGCATTCAGTTCCTGCCAGTTCGGGAACAGTTCGCTCAACGCGCGCGGATCCATCACCGCGCCGGACAAGATGTGCGCGCCGACTTCGGAGCCTTTTTCGACCACGCATACGCTCAAGTCGTGACTGCGCTCGGCGGAGAGCTGTTTCAGACGGATCGCGGCGGCGAGGCCGGCGGGACCCGCGCCGACGATCACGACGTCATACTGCATCGATTCGCGTTCGGCCACTGCTCGCTCCTGCGCGACGAATTTGAGATGGGAGTAGTGCGGTATTATACCGCCGTACCTTTATGGAATCATTGCGCGGGAAGCGAAGATGAGCGAGCGCGGCAAGTCGCTGTGGACCGAGCGGATCAAAGTGCGCTGGGGCGACATGGACTCGCTCGGGCACGTCAACAACACCGAGTATTTCCGCTATATGGAGCAGGCGCGCATTTCGTGGTTCGATGCGCACGGCCTGGCCATGCTCGACAACGGCTGCGGGCCGGTGATCGTGCGCGGCACCTGCAACTTCATCAAGCCGATCACTTATCCGGCGACGGTCGCTGTCAGCATGTATCTCGCGCGGCGGGGCGACAAAAGCTTCACCGTCGACCACGACCTTTATCTCGACGGCGAACCGGCGATGAAATTCGCCGATGGCGAAGTCGTGGTGGTGTGGATCGACCATGCGCGCGGCGTATCGCTGCCGTTGCCGCCGGCGCTGATCAAGCTGATCAGCTGAACGGCGCGCTCAGCGCTGCTGCAGAATATGGCGCGCGCAAGCGACACCGCTGCGCACTGCGGTTTCGAGGGTGGCCGGGTAATCGCTCGCGGTGTAATCGCCGGCGAGATAGAAGTTGGTGAGCGGCGTCACCTGCGGCGGGCGCCGGAGCCCGACCGTGCACGAGAAGGTCGCGCGTTTCTCGGCGATCACGCGCGTCCACAGCGGTTCAGGCAGCTTGCCAAGCAATTGCATCAGTTCCCGGTGCGCCTGCGCACCGAGCGCGTCGTGGGCGAGGTCCTCATGCGCCCCCTCGGCCGAGATCACCGCGCCGATCAGGCCGCGCTGGCCGCACAATCGCTCGCGGTCGAACGCCCAGTGAATGAAACCGGAGGCAAAGCCGACCATGGGCGCGGGCAAGGCGACGCGTCCGGGGTATTGCAGCCACACCGAGTGAATCGGCTGGTAACTGAATCGCGCAATCATGTCGGCAATCTCGGAGAGCGCGGTAATGCCGATCAGGAACGCGTTCGCCTGGTGCGGAGAAACCGCGCACACGACGTGGCTGAACGTTGCGCGCTCGCCCTCGGATGTCACCACGAAGCCGTCATCACCCGGATCGATCGCGGTGACGCGGCGTGCGCGCCTCACTGCGCCGCCCTGTCGCTCGACGTACGCGGCGGCCGGCTCCGGGAACAGCGCGGACAGGTCGACCCGCGAAAACACGAGGTCGCTTGCAGCGCGCGACGCATTGAGACTGTCGCGCAGGGCGTTGAGAAACACCTGCGCCGACGCGATCGCGGGCGGCGTGTTGAGCGCGGCGACGCACAGCGGACGCCACAGCAAGCACCGGAGCTTCTCGCTTTGTCCATAGCGATCGAGCAGCAGCTCGACGCTCGTGTCGTGCGCGAGCGCGAAACGGCTCGCGCGCAGCGCGCGCAGGAATCGCAGCGTCGCCAATCGCTCGGCTGCGTCCAGGCCGCGCGCGCGCAAGAGCCCGATCAGCAGGTGCAGCGGTGCCGGCAGCCGCGCGGCGGCCAGATGGAACTCGCGCTGAATGCACCACTCGAGCGGCGTGTGCAGCAAATGCGGCCCCGGGTTGACGAGGTGAACCATGCGCAGTGTTTCACGATAGGCGCCGAGCAGGATGTGCAGCCCGTTGTCGAGCGCGGTATCGCGATAGTCGACGCGCCGCGCCCGTCCGCCGAGCTGCTTGGCGGCCTCGAACACCGTGACCGGCACGCCGCGCCCGGCGAGCGTCACTGCCGCGGCCATGCCGGCATAGCCGCCGCCGATCACCGCGACGTGGTTCATGCCGTTTGCGCCGACGCGTAGTGGTCGCCAGATGGAATAGCGGCGTGCTCCGTGCAGCACTTTTCGGCCGAGGTCGACAGGCGGATCGGCTTATCGGGATACTCTTGATCGGATCGCGGTGCAGCGGCGCCAATGCAAGTTAGAGCGCAGGGCTGGCGAAGGTCATACTTAGGCATGACTTTTGGGCCGAAGGTCAGCTCGATTGAAAGGTTTAGAAGCGGCTCAACTGACCAAGGGTTCGAGGCCGCTTTTTCGGATTGCGGCGGCGGCTTCTCCGGATGCAAGCAGGCGAATCACAGTCTGCGCGACTGCTTTGTTTGATGAACTTGCGCCGACGCCTGCGCTGAAGATCGTGACCCGCTGCAGTTCCGCAGGAAGGGGGGTGATATGGTCGATGCCCGGTACGGGGAGCAGCTCACTCATCTGCTGAAAGCCGATCTCCACTCCGCCCCGTGCAATTACGGCGCCGACGCGTTCCCCGCCGCCTACCAGAATGCTTTTGGGAAGCGCTTGCTCGGCGATTCCCAGGCGCTGAAAGAGCTTCGTGGTAACGTACTTGCCGCTCTCGCTGGCGGAATAGCCAATCGACGCTGCCGTAAGCAGCGTGTTGCGTAAGGCGTCGATTGAACTGATATCCGGCTTAGGCGCGCCAGCGCGTACCGCCAGCCCGATACATGACCGAGCGAGTTGGGCGTGCCCTTCGCCAAGGACCAGACCTTCCCGAATGAATTGCTGAAGCACGCTATCTACACAGATCACGATGTCGGCCACCTCGCCGCGCTTCAAACGGTTTGGAATTGAATTGTCGCCGGTTCCGATTGACGTGGTTACGGTGACCACCTTCATGTGGGTGGACCTTTCAATCCGGGGTATTAGATCCTTATAAGCCGCGGTGAACCCCCCGGAAGTCATTACTCGGAATTCATTGTTGTTCGCTGTCACGGTTGTCGTGGGCTATTTGTCAAACTATTATGAGCTGGCCGATTTTTTGTGCCAAGCGCGTTGGGGATTCACTGCATTGCCTCGATGACTCGACGGTCAGCGAAGACGGTCGGTGAGCCGCCTCGTGTTTGCGGTATGGCTGGTCCACCACGGCCGCTGGATCAGGCTGGCCGCTTCCGCAACTTGACGTACCCCATTTAATTTGGATGTGTTGACGCCGTGCCGGATTTTGCCGTGGCGGCTCATACCTTGACCCATGTCCGCCATGCAATCCAGAACTTGCGCAGTGGCGTGAGCGAAATGCGCTGCATCAGTACCTGCGCTCCATCGGCGCGGATTTCAGCGAGCAGCGTTTGGTAGATCGCTGCCATCACCAGCCCGGGACGCTGCGACTTGCGGTCGGCGGCGGGCAACAGCGCGTACGCATCGCGGTAATAGCCAAGCGCGCGCTCGATCTGGAATTCCATCAGTTGCCGGAAACCGTTGCTTTCGCGCGCGTGCATGATGTCGGCGACCGAGACGGTATGGCGCGCGAGCTCGTCGAGCGGCAGGTAGACGCGGTCGCGGCGCGCGTCTTCACCGACGTCGCGGATGATGTTGGTGAGCTGAAAGGCCAGGCCGAGGTTCTCGGCATACTTGAGCGTATCCGGGTTGCTGTAACCGAAGATCTCCGCCGACAACAGGCCGACCACGCTGGCGACACGATAGCAGTAGCGCTTCAATGCCGCGAAATCCGGGTAGCGCCGCTGCGTGAGGTCCATTTCCATGCCATCGATTATTTCCTGCAGCC
>Ga0209415_10007676_pt1 | contig 18802 bp, 11 predicted proteins | sample PeaSoiSIISIP2007_FD_187696 | JGI IMG/M metagenome (GOLD analysis project Ga0209415, IMG submission 187696) | Peat soil microbial communities from Weissenstadt, Germany - SII-SIP-2007 (SPAdes) (version 2) | ecosystem: Environmental > Terrestrial > Soil > Wetlands > Peat | place: Germany...
GATCGCGCAGACCAGCACGATTCCCGCCAGCGCTCTCGATCTCGTCCTCTTCGTTTCCTTCTTCATCACCGCGTCCTCAGGTACTCGATCAGGTCGTTGAGTTCATCCTTGGTCAGGTCGTTGGTGCGCCCATGCTCGTCTTCAGGGTTGTAGATGGTCCAAATCTCTTCGAGCGTTTGCGCCGAGCCGTCGTGCAGAAAGGGCCCCGTCATCGCGATATTCGTCAGTTGCGGCGTTTTGAATGTCCCGCCGCTGTCGGTGGCCTTGCGCGTGCCCACGTCGAAGAGCTTCTGGTTCGTCCCCTTCGGTCCGCTGTGGCAGTACGAACACTGGTTGGCAAGCGCGATCGGCTTGCCGAATTTGTCCACGGCGCGCTCAAAGAGCACCTTGCCTCGCTCCTGCGCCGCGGTGAGATCGCCGTCGGCCGTCCGCCAGCGATTCGGCCGCGCCGGCAAGCTGCGAATATAGGTCACCAGATCGGCCAGCGTGAGGTCGTCGTAGTTCTCCGACCGCCAAAAATATTTCTCGGTGCGCGGTCCGCATTCAGTCGGCAGGTTCGCATTGCCTCCGTTCCACTTGTAGGGCGCCAGGTCCTTTACGTCCTCCAGCATCTTGTTATCCACAATGTCGATTCCGAAGCCGTTGGGCTCTAGATTCCACTGCAATCCGTCGAAGGTGGAGTCGATATGGCAACTGGAGCAGCTGATCTGCCCTTGAAACGAGTAGTGCGCGGAATAAAAAGTCTGCTCGCCGTGGCGCGCGGCGTTCACTTCTTTCGGCCCGTCCAGCGCGATTGTCGTCGCCACGCGGAGTGTTCGCGTGTCGATCGCGCTGATCGTGTCGTCGAGGCGGTTCGCGACAAACAGCCGCCGCCCGTCGCGGCTCAGCGCCAGCCCGCGCGGATTGTGCCCTACTGGAATCCGCGCCATCACGTAACTGCCGCTGGCCGAGAGATCGTTGACATACGATCCCGACGCCGGCCGCGGACGCGAATGGATGAAGTGCAGCAGCCGCGGAATGTCGATCGCCAACACGCACTCCGACCCGCCCACGCTCACATACAAGCGCGACGTGTCGGGCGCGATCGCCACGCCGAACGGCTGCGAGGCGTACCGATCCAACTCGTCGAGCGGCACTTCAATGGGCTTGCCGACCGCGGGTCCGAACAACGTGAGCGTATAAGCAAACGCGCCGCCGTGCTCCAGATGCGCCAGCGGCACCAGGTTTTTCGGATGATACTCGGCCACCGCGCCCAACCGGCCATCCGCCGACACCGCCACGTGAAACACGCCGGCGATCGCGTGCAGCGGAATGCGATCGGCAACCACGGCGCTAGCGGCGTCGATCACCGTGATCTCCGACTCCGGCGCCGTGCGATTCTCCAGACCTGTGCGCGTCGCCGAAGGATTGGGATAAATATGCGTCGCATAGATGCGGCTGCCATCTGGCGACAACGTCAGGTAGCTCGAACCGCGCCCGGCCATCAGCCGCTTTTCCTCAGCGCCGGTCTGCGCGTTCAGCACAGCCACATCGTCCGAAAGTCGATTCGCGACAAACAGCCGCTTGCCCGCGCGGTCTTCAGCCACGCCGGAAGGCTCCGCGCCGTCAGCCCAGGTCGCATCAACGGTCAAGGTCCGCGTATCGATCACTGAAATCGTGTCGTCCCACGAGTTCGTCACGAACAGACGATCGCCCGACGGCGATAGCGCCATGCCCCTCGGCACGCGCCCTACCGCGATGCCCTTGATCGTCGCGTAGGTGGATGCATCCAGCACGCGAACCTGCCCGCTCTGCTGGCACAGCACGTAGAGCCGTGCGCCGTCGGGCGAGAACAGCAACTCCAGCGGCGACGCGTAATTCAACCACTCCCCGGAGCGTTCTCCGGCGAGAGCCGCCGGATTCATCGCCGGCCACAGCGCGCCCAGCAGCAACGCTGCCGCAAACGCCTGCGCAGCGGCCATCGCTCGCCGCGCCCACCGGCCTCTGCGCATGCCGCTCATTTCGGCTCCTCAACCGTCAGAATCCGATCGACGCCGATGTTCTCGAGCGTCTGCTCGCGCCCGCTCGGCCAATGGACGAGAAGCTTATCGATCTTCGCCGCCGCGCCCAGGCCAAAGTGCAACCGCCCGTCGTCTTGCGAGAGATAGCCCGACGAGGCCACGCGCTCCGCCGTCCATCGCTTGCCGCCGGCGAAGACCTCCACCCGCGCGCCAAGGCCGTCGCGATTGCTCTTCGCGTTCGCCGAGCCGGCCGCAATCGCTTTGTCGCCCGCCCGCATCGCGCCCGCCAGCTTGATCTCGATCCAGTGGCCGGTGTTCAGCGAGACGTTGTGCAGCAGCGTGCCCGTCGCGCCCAGGTTCACCAGGTATGCGTCGATCTCGCCGTCGTTCATATAGTCGGCAAAGCACGCGCCGCGCGCCACCGTGCGCTGGCTCAACACCGTCCCGGCAGCGAGCGAAACGTCCTCAAACTTGCCGTTGCCCAGCCCGCGAAACAGCGTGTGCTCCTGCGGAATCATGTGGATCAGCCCGCCGTGAAAAATAAGAATGTCGGGGTTGCCATCGTTGTCGAAGTCGTAAACGCCCGTTCCCCAGCTCACGTATTGCGCGTTCGCTTGCGAAATGCCGTTGGCCGCGCCCACGTCATCGAAACTTCCGCTACCCGCGTTTCGCAAAAAGCGGTTATAGTGCCCGTCCGTCACCCACAGGTCCAGCAACCCGCGGCCTTCGAAGTCCGCAAACACCGGCCCCATCGACGAGGTCGCCTCGCCATTCTGTCCAAACGCCGTTCCCGTATCGTTGGCTATTTCTTCAAAGGTTCCGTCGTGCTTGTTGCGGAAGAGGAAATTCTCCGTGCGGTCGTTGGCAACATAAATATCGTCCCAGCCATCGTTGTCGAAATCCGCCGCGGTCACGCCCATCGTCCGCCCTACATAGGCCGCGATCCCCGACTTCTCCGTTACATCGGTAAACGTGCCATCGCAGTTGTTATGGAACAGCTGGTTGGTCTCGCCGGCGTAATCCAGCGGCCCCGGATAGTTATCCGCCGCATAGTAGCTGCGATACTTCGGATCGAACTTCACGTAGCGCCCGACAAACAAATCCGCGCAGCCATCGCGATCGTAGTCCAGCCACGTGGAGCTGATGGCCCAGCCGCTCACCTTGATTCCGGCCTTTTCCGTCACGTCGGTGAAGTGCCCGTTGCCATCGTTGTGGTAGAGCACGACTTTGCCGTATCCTGTCACCAGCAAATCTTCGTTCCCATCGTTGTCATAGTCCGCAGCAGTCACCGCGTCGGAATACATCTCCGGATTCAGACCAGCCTGCTCCGTCACATCGGTGAAATGGCCCTTGCCGTCGTTGCGGTAGAGATGGTTGTGCGGCAGCGGGTTCGGCTTCTCCTTCAGCGGATACGGATGCATCGCGTCGTCGAGCGGCCGGCCATTGACCACATAAAGCGACGGCAACCCCGAATTGTCGTAGTCGAACCACACGCAGCCCGCGCCCGTGCCCTCGAGCAGCGAGCCCAACTGCCGCGATCCAAAACTGTGGACGAAGTGAATGCCCGCCTGCTCGCTCGCATCTTCAAAACGGATCGCCGGCAGTTGCGCCGCCGCCACCACTCCTTGCGCACTCGCGCCGAAGCGTTCCGGCGTTGCCTGTTGCACTGACTCCGCGCTTTGCCCGCTGGCCATCGATGCGGAGATCAATCCGATCCCGAAAATCAATTGCACACCAACCCGCATCTCACTGGCCTCTCTGCAATGCATTTGTCACGTTGTTGCCGGTAAGATCTACAGGCGTCGTCGAGCGCATCAGTACTTGCGGCACGCGATTCTCCGATCCTCGCTCCGGTCCGGCGTGGCAGCCCACGCAGTAGCGCTGCTCGCCGCCGCGAATCCAGAACCATCCCTGCTCCTGCCGCAGCACCTTGCCGTCGCGGTCGAGGAGTGCAAAGCGGATCGGCCGGTCACCGGGTGCCTTCACGAAAAACGACCCATCAGCCTCAACCGGCGCAGTGCCAGCCGCGATCGCGCTTCCAATCGCGTCCAGTGTTTCGAGCCGCACCGTTGCCGGCGTTCCGCGCAACGCTCCGTCCCGCGAAACGCGCGAGTCCAAGGCCAGCAGATTCGCGTAGTTCCACGGGTGCAATCCTGAAGGGTGCCGATTCGGCCGCTCATGCGCAGCCACCACAACCGGATCGACGAGGTCCATCCCGTTGATTGCCAGCACGGTCTCAAGTTTCGCGCCATGCGAACTCGACAATGCGCCGCGATCCCACTGGCTGATCGCATAGTGCGCGCCGTTCGCCGTGCGCGCGCTCACCAGCCACGCACCGGAATTCGTCTCCACAATCGCACCCGCATACTGCGCCGGCGGCGCGGCAATCGGATCCTCATGCGCCAGTGGCGAAGTAAAACGTGCGAGCGATGCGCCATGCGTGAAGACCACGTCGCCCGATGCAATTTGCTGCGCGCCCCACCGTGCACGCCCGTGATCGCAGCGGTACGACTCGACGCCGGATCCATCGGCATAGACCAGATAGATCTCCGGCGTCGATCCCGAGCCGAGAGGGAACCCAGACTCGAAGAGAATCCGTCCGTCATGCAGCACGCCCGTGGGAAATGCATTCCCGCGGATGTACGTCAGCGGCAGCACGCCCGGCACCGCCGTCGGGTTCAGAAAATTCGTCGGCAGCGGTTGCCCATCGTCCGACGATTCAAGCTGAAATCCATTCGCACTGCGCTCGGCCCAAACCAGCCGCCCGCCGGGCAAATGAAACGGCCGCTCCGCATCGCCGTCGGTCGAAGTCACTTTGCGCACGGACCGGTCTGCGAGCGTCAGCTCCCAGATCTGCCACCGGTCGCCCGCCGCTCTCTTGCCGGCGAATAGCACCGACCCGCCGTCGTAAGAAACGTCGGCGTCGGCCGTGGCCGCAAAGCCCGTCACCAGCGGCTCCGTCTTGCCGTCGCGCACCAGCAAAAGTTGTGCACCGTCGGGAAACCGTTCCCCGCCGCGAAGTTCCGCCAGCGGTTTGTAGATCGGAGCGGAAGTCACAATCAAGTCAGCTCCAACACTCGCTGAAGGAGTCGAAGTGAACCCGCACAAAACCGCCAGTCCCATCATCGCGGCGCCCGCCGCAAGCATCCTGGGCATCAGTGACATCCCACCGCCTCCAATGCCCGTGCTTCGGCAGCATGTCGCCGATCCCGGCCGCGTTCCCGTAGCGCGATCCACGGCGCAATGTTCAGCATCATCGCGTCGTACTCGGCGAAATTCAGTGACTGCTCGCCGTCGCTCCACGCATGGTCTGGATCGGGATGCACTTCGACGATCAGCCCGTCGGCGCCGGCCGCAACGCCAATGCGCGCCAGCGCGGGAACCAGATCGCGATAGCCGGCCGCGTGACTGGGGTCGGCGATCACCGGAAGATGCGAGATCTGCTTCAGCAACGCAATGCCCGCCGCGTCGAATGTATTCCGCATCGCCGTCTCAAACGTGCGAATGCCGCGTTCGCAAAGCATCACGTGGGGATTGCCGTTTTCCAGAATGAATTGCGCGGACTTGAGAAAGTCGCCGATGGTCGCCACCATGCCGCGCTTGAGCAAAATGGGCCGCCCGCACCGCGCGGCCGCTTCCAGCAGCGAGTAGTTCTCCATGCTGCGCGAGCCGATCTGCAAAATATCGGCGCACTCGGCCACCATGGCCACGTCGCACTCCGACATCGCTTCGGTGACGATGGCCAGTCCGGTCGCCTCTCGCGCTTTAGCCAGCAGCTTCAAACCATCGAGGCCGAGCCCGTGAAATGCGTAGGGAGAAGTGCGAGGCTTGAAGGCGCCTCCGCGCAACACGCGTGCGCCCGAGCGGGCGACATGTTCCGCGGTGGCCATGAGCTGGCGCTCGGTCTCAACCGAGCACGGCCCCGCCATGGTCACAAACTCGTCGCCGCCAATGGCGAAGTCGCGCACCGGAACGAGCGTGCGCTCGCGCCGCTGGGCGATCAACACATCCGGGGTCTCTGCAAACCGCTCCTGCCAGCTTTCGCGCACGCGGGTGCGCTCCGATCCGCCTCCATCAATTGGGGAAGGATCAGGTTAGCGTTTTCAAAACGAGCGCGCCTCCACCCAAAGGTTGAGAGGGCCGTCAGGGGCCGACAACTGTGATGTAGCGCACACGGCCGGCACGCAGGTTCATTCGGCTGTGAAGCACACGGTGGAGAGTGCGGGCTAGCTCCGCGCCATCGGCGGCGGCTGATACCCAAACTCGCGGTCCACGAGCGCCGCCACGCCCAACGCAACCTCATCTTCGAACGGTCGCGCCACAACCTGCACCCCAATCGGCAGCCCCTCCGGCGACCGGCCCACGGGAACCACCGCCGCCGGCGCGGCCAGCGCATTCCACCACTGCGTGTGCCTCACCGCATCGAGATACGCGACCCGCTTGCCGTCGATCGTCCGCTCGCGCTCGCCGTGCCGGAACGCGGGCGTGCTTGCCACCGGGCAAAGCAGCACGGAGAACTCCCGCATCTCTTCGAGAGTCTTCCCGCGCAGAACGTCCAATTGCGCCCAGGCATTCAACAACTCGGCGGCGCTCAACGGCGTCTGCGCCCGCGCAATTGAAAGAAACTCGCTGAAGATCGGGCTCAGCCGATCTTCCTTGCCGGCAATCTCCGGCGCGTAGAACATCGCGCCGCACTGCACAAAAAACTTCCACCAGAGCCTGCGCAGCGGCTCAAGCGTTCGCGGGCGGAACGGCTCCATGCGGAATCCGGCATCTCGCAGCGCCCGTGCAGCAGCATTCACCGCGGCTCGCGTCTCCTGCGTCACCGGAACCAGGCCATCGTCTTCAAAATAGCCAATGGCATTTTGCCGCAAATCGTCGAGCGTCGGTTCGCGCAAGCTGAGCGGCGCGCTCACTGGATCGAGCCGATCCTGCCCGCCGAGCGCGCGGAAGAGCAGCGCCACGTCTTCAATCGTCCGCGCCATCGGCCCAACGGCGCCGAGAATGGAAAATGGCCCCACGCACGGCGGCAGATGGCCGCGGCCGGGAATGCGCCCCGGCGTTGGCTTCAGCGAGCAGATGCCCGTAAAGTGTGCCGGCACGCGCACCGATCCGCCGCTGTCGCTGCCCAGTCCTGCCGCCGAAAGTCCCGCCGCTATCGCCGCCGATTCGCCCCCGCTCGATCCTCCCGGCGTGCGATCGAGATCCCATGGGTTGCGTGTTTGCCCGTGCAGCAAATTCGCTGTCTCGTAGGCCATCAAGAACTCAGGGCAGTTTGTAGTTCCTAAGATCAGTGCACCCGCCGCGCGCATTCGCGCCACCGCCTCCGCATCCTCCGCCGCAACCTCGCCCTTGTGCAGCAGGCTGCCGATCTCGCAGCGGTAGCCCGCTGTCGCAATCGACGACTTCACCGTGACGGGCAATCCGTGCAACGCGCCGCGCGGCTCGCGAGTTTCATCGAGCCGCCGCGCCTGCGCGCGCACACGCTCCGCGTCGAAGTCAACCAGCGCATTCAACGTGGGATTCAGCCGCTCGATCTGCCGAATATGCGCCTCGGCCAAATCCGCCACCGAAACCTCGCCGCTGCGCAAAAGCTCCAGTTGCTGCGCCGCCGAGGACAGCACCAATTCGCTCATGGCTGCGCTGGACGCGGCATCGCGGGCACGTCGTCGGCCGGAGTCGAAGGCAGCATCTCGAAATTGAACCGGTACGAACGCACCGGTTCGCCCGTATCGAAGCGGTCGTTCCAATTCAGCTGATAATCGAGGGACTGCGCGTCCAGCGAGCGATCCTCAGCGTCGGGATAAGGGTAGGTACTCATCTCGTGAAACGGCATCTGCGCCACGGTGTACGGCGACGCATCCCACCAGTCCATATCCTTCTCGTAGCCGTTCGCGTAGAAGAAGTAATCGCGCTTCCATCCAGCCGGCAGCGCGGGCAGATTCGTCGCGTCGAACTCCGCCGCAATCTCCTCGCCGCTGCCGAAGACCACAAAGCGATCGTCGATGCGCGCGAGCAACGGCGTCACGTCACCCATGTGCGTATAGCTGCCGCGCTCGTGCTGGTAGCTGCCCGTGAGGCTCACGAGATTGTAGTCATAGGTCAGATCGCCGGGGCTCGGCAAATCCACTTCCTTCGGATAGCCTCTGAAGCGCAGCGTAGCCGACGCCAGCGGCGCTTCACTCGATCGCGCTTCCGCATCGGTGCTTTGATCGATTAGCACCTGATCCCAGTAGATCTGCAAATTCGTCATCAGCCGGATGCGCCGCGTGCCCGCCGACAGCTTCCCCGTCAGATCCACAACAATAGTCCGCTCCAGGCCCGCCGGAAATCCCGCATCGCCCGCAATCCGCTGCCACGATCCGTCCGGCAGCTCCGCCTCCACATACGGCGGAATCTCCTTCAGCTTCGCCTGCCACGCCGCATAGAGCGACGTCGCGCTGAAGTAGTTCACGTATCCCGTCATCAGCAGCCGAAGAGGCGCACCAGCCTTCACATCGCCAAGATCGAGCGTCAGCGCATGAAGATTCGCGAAGCCGTCGTAAGGCAGGGGCTTGAATCCGGTGGCAAAGCGATGATCGCGCCGGCTCAGCACGTCGAGCACGTCGCGCCCTTCGCCGTCCCACGCGCCGGCAGGCAGCCGCAGCCCGGCACTCGCCACTACGCGTCCCGAGGCAAACGGCGGATCGTCGAGAAAGCGCTCATCGGGATTCACCTCGACATTCGCGGGGTGATCCACTGCAATCAGCCGCAACTGGTCGATGTAGTTCACCTCTTCCATCGGCTCCATAAACCGCACGCTCACCTTGCCGTTCACCGGCGCAACGTCGCCGCCATCCACCTTCACCCACTCGCCGGGGTTCGGCGTGTTCCGACGCGTGGGCGTAAACCAGTGGCCCACCACGCCCGCGCCAATCACGTCCGTCACGAATTTGTATTGGTGCCCATCCCAGACGAACAGCACCGGGCACGAGCTGCCGCGCCGGTCCGCTTCCTTCATCGCGATCACCTGCTGCTGCGGCAAATCGATCTCGTCCTGCAGAACGCCGGTCGGCCACAGAATGCGCAGCAGGTCAATGCCGGGCGCTTGGCCCAGCCCAATGAGAATCTGCGGCGCAGCCTGCGTCTGGTAACCCGACGCGCCCGGCAGCTCCCACTTCTGCCATAGCCCGTTGGCGAAAACCTCCACCTTCACGCCCAGCGCCGTCTTGTTGTCCGCCAGCCCCGTCAGGTCGAGGCGCACAAAACGATTCTTGTTCGCTCCCACATTCCGCAGCAGCACCGGCGCGGCGTGCTCCTGGGTCACGATCAGATCCGCCGCGCCGTCACCATCTACATCCGCGGCCATCAGCCCGCGCGGCGCGTCGAGGTGAACGCTGTCGAGCCCCAGAGCGCGGCTCACGTCCTCAAAGCTGCCGTCCCCGCGATTGCGTAACACCACGACATGTGGACCGTCTTTTGTCTCCACAATCGCCGCCAGGTCAATCCATCCGTCGTTATCGATGTCGATCGGCGTCACGCCCCAGCCGCGGACCGCTCCTTGCACTGGTAGCTCCACGCGCTCGAAACGCCGGCCCACGCCATTCGGGCCCTCTACGTTGCGCCAAAGCGTCAACCCCGGCGCGCCCGCGTGCGTCACCGCAATGTCCATCCAGCCGTCTTTGTTGAAGTCCAGAACGGCGATGCCGGCCGTCGCCGGCAAATCCGTGGGCTCGTAAAGCGGCTGCGTCGGATACTTCCCTTCGCGCGGATTGATGTAAATCGTCGGCGCGGGTCCATCGCCCGTCACAGCCAGATCGACCGCACGGTCGTTGTTAAAGTCCGTCAGAATCGCCGCCGCCGTTTTTCCGCTGCCGCCCAATCCCGTCGGCTCCGTCTGTTCTGTGAACGTTCCATCGCCGTTGTTGCGCCACAGCACGTTGGGCGCGCCGCCCGGCTTCAATCCCGCGCCCGTAATCAGCAAGTCAAGGTCGCCGTCGTGATCGTAGTCCACAAACGTGATTCCCGAAGGCCGATTGCGCGGGACGATTCCCGTCTTCGCCGTCACGTCGCCGAACTTCCCGTGCCCCAGGTTGCGAAACAAAAGCACGCGGTCTTCCAGCGCCACCGCCAGATCGTTCAGCCCATCGCCGTCGAAGTCGCCCACGGCGCAACCCACCGCGTGGCCCTTCGCTTTCAGCCCCGCGCCCGCCGCATCCCACTCGCTAAAGCCTCCGTCCCCGCTGCTGTGCAGAACGCGAATCGCCTGCTGGCCCGATTGCATCAACACCAAATCCATCTGCCCCGAGCCGGTCGCGTCCATCATGCAAGCGCCGCCCGTCACCGTAGAGAACGCGCCCTTCGCTCCTTCCGCGGCAAGCGCCCGCGCCTCGAGCTTCACCAGAATCATCGCCGGAATCGCAGCCTCAGCCTCCTTCACCGTGCTCGCTGTCGAATAGTGCCCCTGCTCGCCGTAGCTCAGGCCGATGGCCGCTGAAACCTTGGTGCTCGTCATGTGCTGAAAGCGCTGGAAGCACTCGCGCGCCTCATCGATACGCCCCGTGCGCTGCAGCGATCGCGCCAGCACAAACTCGGCCGAGGCGTGCAGCGGCTCGATTTCGAGAGCCTTCTTCAGGATCGCGATGGCCTCGTCGTACTCCTTCATCTCCTGGTAGCAGACGCCGGCGAAATAGAGCGAGTCCGCGTCGCGCGGGTCAATTTGCGCAGCGCGTTGAAAGCTCGCTAGCGCCGCTTCCAGTTCGTTCCCCGCGTGTTGCGCCAGGCCCAGGTTGTACCACGCCTGCGCGCTGTTCGGGTCGATCGCGATCGATTTCTGCAGCCACGCCTTGGCGTCGTCGAGTTTTTGCTGCGCCAGCAGCGCGATGCCTTCGTTGGTCGCGGCTTGCGCCAGCCGCGAGTCTTTCTTGAACGCCTCGGCAAACGTCTCTACCGCGCGATCGGTAAACTGCTGGCCCATCAGCGCCACGCCGCGATTGTTCAGCCGCACTGCCCCGGCATCGTAGCCCGCTTCGCCTCGCGCCAGAATCGCGCCCAAAACCGCGTAGGCACAGATCGCAATCTTTCGCATCGTCATAGCGTTTGTTGCCGCCGCTCATTTCTTGCAGCGGACAATTCAGTGTACGTGAAACCCGCGTACGGGACGGCCGCGAAGTTTGTATCGGGGCACGAGTTTACTCGTGCCGAAAACGCCGCAAATGAGCTTGGCCTTTGGCCCTGCGCCGTTTCCCTGGGGCGACTGCCTCCACCCATTGGATGAGCCCGCGGTCCTCACATCGGCCCAAGACAGACGGGGAGAAACAAGCAATGATGGGCTCAACACTTCAACAAGAGTTTGCTCCTCAACAACCAAGGGGATGGCGCGGAACTGGGTGTTCCGTTCCATCCCCGTCCTCTTTGCCCCTGTCCTCTTTCAGGCTTTCGCGCCGTTGCCCGCGCACGGCCTCCTATTCAGCGCCGAGCTTATAGGGAATGCCGAAACGTCCGATCTGCACCATCGCCTTCTCGCCCGGAGGCCAGATGCGCAGGCTCTCTACGCGCGACGAACCGGCGATCCAGCGCGCCTCGGTCGTCCCCACCAGATCGCCGGTCTCGGCCAGATTGAAATGCACCTTGAGTACGTCTCCCCCGTTTTCCCGGGTCCATCCAAAGACATACCTGCCCGGCTTGAACGCAACTTCACCGATCTTGACCGGAGCCTGCACCAGCAGATAGTGCGAGTACTTGCCCTCCGCCGAGTACCCGGCGGTGATCAGCACGACGCCCGCAATAAAATGGCCGTGGCTGTCCACGATGCCTGACGCGGTGCGCATCTCCGTCTCGATGTGCTCGCTCCCCACCGGCGCGCGCGAGGGAAGCACCGAGGCCAATTCCGCGTCGGTTGCCTGGCGCCATGCGTTCTTTTGCGCCGGCGCGGCCAGCGCCGCGCACAGCAAAACTGCTCCGCTCAGGCCTGTGCTCCTCCAGCTTCGCATCCTCGTCACTCCGGCTTTCTCAGCGATTCAAACGGCACGATGCCTCGCCGGATCGCCGCCGTCGCCGCCTGCGTACGGTCGGTCACTCCCAGCTTGCTCAGCAGCGTGTTGATGTGCGTCTTCACCGTGGCCTCCGTGATCTCCAGCTCGGTTGCGATCTCCTTGTTGCTCTTTCCGGCCACAATCTGCTCCAGCACCTCGAACTCGCGCGGCGTCAGATCCTCGGTGCCCATGCGCTCGGCCAGCCGCTCCGCGATCGCGGGTGGAATGTGCGACCTTCCCGCATGGACCTCGCGGATCGTGGTAATCAGCTCATCGGTGGTCATGCCCTTCAGCAGGTATGCCTTCGCGCCAACCTTCAGCGCGCGATAGATATTCTCATCGCCGTCGTAAGTGGTCAGCACCACAAACCGCGCCTGGGGAGTCTCCGCGCGCACTCGCTGAATCACCTCGACGCCGTCCATCTTCGGCAGCCTCAGATCCACCAAGGTCACGTCCGGCCGATGCTTGCGGAACTGCGTAATGGCCTCCGCGCCATCGGCCGCTTCGCCCACCACTTGAATCCCCTCGACCAAGCTAAGCAACGCCACCAGCCCTTGGCGCACAACATTGTGGTCTTCCACCACCAGCACGCGAATCGGCTCTTTGCTCACCCTTGTTCTCCTGTCCGCTCACGCGCCGGCGGCGGCGCGGGCGCGCGCAGCCGCACAGTGGTTCCTTCACCGGCCGCGCTCGTCACCTCCAGCGCCCCGCGAATGGCTGCCGCCCGCTCTCTCATTCCGGTCAATCCAAAACCTCCGTGCTGCGTCGTCTGCGCCGCGTCCGGCGCGCCTCCCTTGCCGTCGTCGCGCACCTCCAGCTCGATTGCCGCCGCCTCGTACTTCAACTGCACAGAGAGCCGCCCCGCCCCCGCGTGCTTCTTCACATTATGAACGGCTTCCTGCGCGATGCGCAGCACTTCGCGTTCCGTTCCCGGCGCCAGCGGGCGGTAGGCGCCAAAAACGCTGAACTCCGCCACCAGTTTGCTGTCCGCCGCCGTTTCCACAATGCGTCTCATCCTCACCGGCAGCGCCGTCTCCTCGGCGTCCTGCGTGCGCAGCGCCCAAATCGATTGCCGCGCATCCGCCAGCCCCTCGCGCAGGTATTGCCGCGTCCGGCCCAGTTGCTCGTTCGCCGCATCCGTCTTATGCTGCCGCAACAGCTCGGCCAGCATCTCCAGTTGCACCGAGATTCCCACGTATCCTTGCGCCAGTGTGTCGTGAATCTCACGGGCGATGCGGCTGCGCTCTCCCAAGACGGCCCGGAACTCGCGCTGCGCGGTTTGCAAACGCCGCTTGATCACCAGAACTATGCTCGCCGCCGCCGCCAGCAGCAGCAGCGCGAAGAACCAGAGCGTCTGGTAGAAGCGCGGCCGCAGCTCGAAGGCAAACGCCGCCCCCGCCGTGTTCCACACTCCGTCGTTGTTCGCCGCCTGCACCCTGAACGTGTACTTTCCCGGCGGAATGTTCGTGTAGTACGCCGAGCGTCGCGTTCCCGCATCCGTCCAGTCGCGATCGAAGCCATCCAGCCGGTACCGGTAGCGCACCTTCAGCGGCGCCGTGAAGCTCAGCCCCGCATAATCGAATTGAAAATGCACGTGCCCCGCGCCGATCCTGAGCGCCGAACCGGCTTCGCGCAACGATTGATCGATATCGTCGACGGCGAATCGCTCCAACGCCACCGGGGGTACGGCCAGGTTCACGGGAAAGTGCGCCGGATCCACCTCGGCCAATCCTTTGGGCGTGGCGAACCACAGATGCCCATCCCTCGATCGAGCGGCCGAGGGGTGGCTGTTGGCCGCCGTCTCGCGGCTGCGCAGTCCATCCGCGGTGCCGAACGCGATGCAGTTCGCGGCGCCTGCTCCGGTGCCCGTCAGCCCTTCTTGGCTCCAATTACAGCGCGCGATTCCGCTGCCCGTGGCGAACCACACGTGCCCCTGCGGATCATCGAGAATCGCGTGAACCGACGACAGGTTCAGCTCCGGCGCCGAAATCGCCGAGAATCCCCGCCCATCCCACAGATCCGCCCCGTGGTCTTGCGTGCCGATCAGCAGTTGCCCGCCCGGCAGCGGCAGCAACGCCGTCACCACGTCGCTCGTTAGCCCGTTCGCCCTCGTGTAATTCGAAATCGTGTAGTTGGAAATCGTGTAGTTGGAAATCGCAGATTTCGAAATTGAGGAACTCGAATTCGCTCCGCTCCGCAGGCGCGAGAGTCCCCCCAGCGTGGCCACCCACAGATCGCCCTTGGCGTCGCGCGCCATGGCGCCCACCGTGTCGCTACCCAATCCATTGGCCTCGGTCAAAATCTCCATCTTTGGTTGTGAGTGTATTTCGACCGGGCTTTGCGGCACATCCACCCAATGGACGAGTCCATGCCGCGTGCCGATCCACAACGAGCCATCGCCATCCGCCAGCAAAGACCGGATGAAGTCGTCGGGCAACCCATCGGCCGAGGTAAACGACTGCACCTTGCTGCCGCGAATCCGGCTCAGCCCGTCCGGTGTGCCCACCCAGATGTCGCCATTGGGCGCAGCCGCCAGCGACAGGATCAGATCGCTCATCAGTCCGTCGCCAACCGTCCAGCTTCGCGCCTTGCCGATTCCCCCTCCCACACGCTCCATCGCGGTCAATCCCGCACCCTGCGTGCCCACCCACATGGTGCCCGCGCCGTCCTCGGCAACGGCCGTCGTGGCATCGGAGGCCAATCCGTCCCGCCCGCCAACCATGCGGAACCGCTGGTCGCGCAGGATGTGCAGCCCCGCCGTCTCCGTCCCCGCCCACAGATTGCCCTCGCGGTCCTCCATCAGCGAAAGCACCGCAGCGCTCGCCAGCGGGTCCGTCACCGGCAGCGTTTGCAGCTTGCCGCCCGCCAGCCGCGCCAGCCCGCTGCTGGTTCCGATCCATAGGCACCCCTCGCGATCCGCCAGCAGCGCCTCGATCTGATTTCCCGGCAGGTCCTTCCCCGCGTTGAATCGCTCCAGAACACGGTCACCCCGCATCGTCACCAGCAGGCTCTTGCTGGCATAGGCCGTCACCCCGTCTGCCAACGCCGCCCTAAACTCGATGGCCTCCACCGCAAGTCCAGCTTGCTCGGCGCTTCGTTTCCACGAAGTGCCGCCCATCTCGTCTGCCTGAGCCGTCTCTACCCAAAACCCGCTGCCGCCGCCCGGGGTTGCCGCCAACGTGCCGGCTGCGGCGGCATTCGAGGCCATGCTCCATTTGCCGCCGCTGAACCGTGCGGCTCCTTCGCTGGTATTTGCCCAAAGCTCGCCGCCCGGCGCAGCCAGCCCGCGGATCGCGTTGCCCGGCAGCCCGTCCTGTGTGGTGTAGACGCGCACCTGGCCGCCATCCCATTGCACCAGCCCCTCGCTCGTGCCGATCCACATCCCTCCCTCCGGCATCTCCAGCAGGCAACAGACATCGTTGTCCGGCAGCGCCACACTCGATCCCCGCTCGAAGAGCCGAAAGCTCGTTCCGTCGAATCGCACCAGTCCCGCCTCGGTGCCCAGCCACACAAATCCGTCCCGCGACTGCAGCAACGCCGTCACCGAGTTCTGCGGAAGCCCGTTTTCCATCACCCAGGATTGGCGCGCGTAATTCGCCAGCGCGGTGGAAGGGTCCAGCGCCAGGCAACGCTGCGGCCCCATCGGTGAGCACTCCATCAGCGCAAGGGCCAGGCAGGCGGCGCCCATCGCGCCGCAAGCTCTTCGCGGGCCAGCCTGTTTCAATGCGATGCGGATGAGCACGTCCCTACAATACTTCAACCCGGCCGCCTCCCGCGCCGTGCCATTTGACCATCCCGTCCGCCATCCCATGCGGTATACTCGGTTGCGGATTTCAAAAAAGGAGATGGAGCTATGAACAGATCGAAATTTTCAAGCACCCTCGTCACCGCGGCAATCGGCATTGCCATGTTGGCGGCGCCCACGCTGGCCTCTGCGCAAACCATTCTCAAGCCCGCGGATACGGAAAAGCTCCTCCCTCCCCGCGTCTTCTATCGTGGGCAAAGCGCCTCCACGCAACTGCGCAACTCCACCGGCGTCAAATTCGACGATGGGTTCTACGTGCTGGCCAGCTTGGTCGATACTTCGGGCTACTCCACGTCCGTCGCCGCCAAGTATCAGGCCTACTTCATCGCGGAAGTGCCCATCGCCATCGGCGGCCAAAAACTCCCCGCCGGCGTCTACGGCATCGGATTTATCGCCGGCAACCAATTTGCCGTCACCGATATCGGAGCGCACGACGTTCTTACCGTCACCTCCACCACCGACAACGACATCAAGCGGCCCATGCCACTTCAGATTCTGCCCGATGCGGCCAACGGCTTCAGGCTCTATGCCGGCCGTCAATATGTCGTCTTCCAGCGATAAGCCGGCGTTGGCTTTTCCAATCGTTTCGGAAATGTGAGGCTGACTGAGACTGGCGTGTCGCTGCTAACGATCCCGGGCCCTGCTCAACCTAGCGCCGTCAAGCCATCGCGTCAGTCCGTGCGCGCCGTGTCATTCCCCTTTCTGCGTCTCGGGCTGCTAACCGGCGCAGCCTTCGCCATCCACGGTTATCACCTCGGCGTCGAAGACGCCGAGATCTTCATCCCCTCCGCCAGCAAACTCATCCATCCCGAGCTCTATCCCTTTGGCGCGGAGTTCTTTCAGTCCCACGCCAGCCTTTCGCTCTTTGGGCACATCCTCGCCGTCACCGCCCGCCTAGGGCATCTCGGCACCGACGCGACCGTCTTCTTCTGGTATCTGGTCACGCTCTTCGCCATGCTCGCCGCCAGTTGGATGCTCGCCGCTCGTTGCTTTTCCACCGGCAGAGCGCGATGGGCCGCCGTTTGTACCGTGGCCGCGGCCCTCACCATGCCCGCGGCCAACACCGGCCTGCCGCTCATGGATCCCTATCTCACCGCCCGCTCCTTTTCCACGCCCCTCACGGTCTTCGCGCTCGCGGCGTTTCTCGGGCGCAGAACCCTCCTCGCCGCACTGCTGGCCGCCGTCTCCGCACTGGTTCACCCCCAGATGACGCTCTACCTGCTCCTTCTTCTTGCCGTTCTCTGCATCGCGGAGCGCATCTTGTCCGCCGCCCATCGCCTTCCCGCGGCGGCATTGGCCGCCATCCTGCCCGGCGATTTTCACCTTGGCCCCGCGCAGCCGCCCTATCGCGAGGCCCTCTACGCCCGCGACTATTTCTTCCTCTACAACTGGACCTGGTACGACTGGCTCGGCCTGATCGCGCCCCTGGCCATTCTCTGCTGGTTCTTAATCCGCCCGCCGCGCGCAACCACGCCCGCTTTCGCGCGCCTCTGCCGCGGCCTCATTCCCTTCGGCCTCATCGCGATCGCAGCCGCCGCCCTCATCTCCGCCTCGCACATCTTCGACATGTACGCTCGCTTGCAGCCGCTGCGCTGCTTTCATCTCATCACCGTGGTCTTTGTCCTCTTGCTCGGCGGCGTGGCCGGCGAATATGCGGCCGCCGCCAGCCGGTGGCTCTTTCCGGCCATCTGCATCGGCATCGCGGCCCTCATGTTCCTGGTCGCCCGCGATACCTATCCCGTCAGCCCGCACATTGAGTGGCCCTCGACGGAGTGGTCCTCGACGGAGTGGTCCTCGATGGAGTGGTCCTCGACGGGATGGCCCTCGATGCGGAATACATCGAATGCCTGGGTGAACACCCTGCTCTGGATTCGCCGCAACACCCCCACCGATGCGGTCTTCGCCGTCGACTCGCGCTACTTCAACGACCCCGGCGTGGACAAGCACGGTTTTCGCGCCATCAGCCGCCGCTCAAAGCTGGCCGACTACTTCAAAGACAGCGGCGCCGTCGCTCTCTTTCCCTCCCTCGCCGGCGAGTGGAAGCAACAGGCCGATGCCACCTACGGCCTCAACCGATTCACGCTTGCCGATTTCACCCGCCTGGCCCAGCGCTATCCCGTCACCTGGACCGTGATCCACGGCCCCGCGCCAGCCGGAATGAACTGTCCCTATCAACGCGGCGGCTACGCAGTCTGCAAAATTCCCTCCCGCACCGGTCTCCTCGCCGCTGTCGCCCGTTGAATTCAATGGCAATAGCAGGACTACTAACCGATGAGTGATCTGCGCAACAGACCGCGTCAGACACGTCATGCTATTTTCAGGCAAAGGAGCAGTTTGATCGAATCGATGCTCACCCCAATCAGAGTGTGTCTTCTCTTGTGCCTGGCCTCTGGCCTACACCTGTTTGGCGCCGATTTTTCCATGCAGGTCACCGCCAAGAACTACCTCGATACGCAAGGTTTTAGTGTTTTTCTCTACGACAGCACATATCATCCCGTCTTTGTAGACCAGAAGAACGCGGCCATGGAAATGATTCTCCACGGCGCACGTATCGCCACCAACGGCGACGTCCGGCTGATGCCAACGCCCGAGCAGTGGGACCTGGTGGCGACACTCAAAGCGCGTCACGCCGACAAGGAGAACAACCAGCTCACCGCCGACCTTGCTTTCCCGGCCTTTGATTTGCGCTACACCGTCGAAGTCGCGGCGGAACCCGGCGGCGTGAAGGTAAGCATCAATCTCTTGAAGCCGCTGCCGGAGAAGCTGGCAGGCCGTGCGGGCTTCAACCTGGAGTTCCTGCCCTCGATCTACATGGGCAAGGCCTATCTGGTGGACGGCGCCAAGGCCGGCATCTTCCCGCGAACGCCCAACGATCCAATGATCAAAGTATTGCCGCTGGCCGACGAACCGAAAAAGGCCTACTACCTGGAGGACTGGGACAAGGCCAAGGGATACACGCAGCCTCTGCCCTTCGCCCAGGGTAG
>Ga0209415_10007677_pt1 | contig 18799 bp, 15 predicted proteins | sample PeaSoiSIISIP2007_FD_187696 | JGI IMG/M metagenome (GOLD analysis project Ga0209415, IMG submission 187696) | Peat soil microbial communities from Weissenstadt, Germany - SII-SIP-2007 (SPAdes) (version 2) | ecosystem: Environmental > Terrestrial > Soil > Wetlands > Peat | place: Germany...
GGGTGCTGGTTGCCGGGGAAGCCAAACGGGGGAAGAGCACCCTGGTGAACGCGCTGCTCGGCCGGGCAGTGCTGCCGATGGGGGTCATCCCGCTGACCGCGGTGGCCACGACAGTGCGTTACGGCCAGGACGAGATCGTCACCGTGGTCTTCGCTGATGGCCGCACCGAAGCACTTCCGTTGCGCGCCCTGGAAGATCTTGTTACCGAACGGCGCAACCCGGGGAACTGCCGCCACCTCGCCTCGGTCACCGTCTCGGTTAATGCGCCCGTCCTCGCCCAGGGCGCTGAGCTGGTCGACACCCCGGGCACCGGATCGGTCTACGCGCACAACACCGCCGAAGCCGAGGCGGCGCTGGACACCATGGACGCGGCCGTGTTCGTGCTGACGGCCGACCCGCCCGCGTCGGCGAGTGAGCGTGAGTTCATGACCCGCGTGGCCGGCGGATCGGTCCGCATGTTCGTGGTGCTGAACAAGGCCGATTACCTGGCCAGGGACGAGCTCGGGGAGGCCCTGGCCTTCGCCGCCCAGGTGGCCGGTGAGGCCGCTGGCCAGCCGGTACGGGTGTATCCGCTGTCAGCGCGGGCGGCGCTCGGCGGTGGCCAGGGCGCCGATCCCGGGTTCGCGGCGTTCTGGGACGATTTCGCCGCTTACCTGGACCAGGGACGGGCATCAGATCTGCGGCGGTCAGCGGCCGCGCATGCCCGCCGCCTGGCGGGCGCGCTGCGGGATGAGGCAGACCTGACGCGCCGGGCCGCGGAGCTGCGGACCGGCGACGCCGCTCAGCGAGTGGCTGACTTCACGGCGCAGCTGGCGGCCGTCGCGGTGCGCCGCCGTGACGCGGCGGATCTGGTCCGGGCCGGCTCGGCCCGGATGCTGGCCGAGTTGAATGAGTCCGCCCAGCGGGCGGAGCGCGACTGCACGCACGCCGTGACTGCGGAGATCGACGCTGTCCTCCGCGGTGAGCTGGCGCCGGCCACGGCGGCTGAGATCGAGCGGTCCGGGCGCGCCCGGCTGGGCGAGCTGGCGGTGGCCGCGGCGGAGGACTGGCGGCAGGAACAGGCCGGCCGGCTGGAGAACGGCCTGACCCGGCTGGATGAGCGGATGACCGCTGACCTGCGGGCCGAGCTGGACGCGCTCCGCGACGCCGCGGCGCGGCTGCTCGGGCTGGACCTGGCAGTGCCCGATGCGGGCGGGCGGCTGGCCCCTGATCTGCGCTTCTTCTACCTGGTGGGGGAGCAGGCCGGGCAGACGGAACTGCTGGCCGGCGCTATCCGGCGCCATCTGCCCGGCGAGGCCGGCCGCCGCCGCGCCCGCGCCTACCTGCACCGGGAGGCGGCGGACCTGGTGCCGCGCCAGATCGGGCGGGCCCGCGCCGACCTGCAGTACCGGCTGGCCGAGGCGACACGTCAGCTGGTACGGGCCGTGGACGCCCGGTACACCGGGAGCACCGGCCGGCTGGAGGCGGCGCTGCGCAGCGCGGCTGCGGTGCGGGAGGCGACTGCGAGCGAGGCGGCCGAGCAGGATCAGCGGCTCGCGCAGCGCCAGCGGGCACTCGGCGAGGTGTCCAGGCGGCTGGAGGAGGCCGTCCCGGGCGCTGCGGGCAGCAGCGAGGAAATGAGCGCCGGCCCGGCCTGGTGACCGAGCCGCCCGGGCCGGTGCCGTGCTGCCGCAGCATGACCTCGCGGGTCACATCCTCGGCGCGGGCATGGGTTCAGGTGCCCACCCAGATACGGAAGACAGACGAGCGGACGGTGCGGCGCAGCCGGTCCACCCGGGCGGCATAGGCGGCGATGTCCGCCTCCCGGAGGGTGTCCAGCAGCAGGACCATGTCACTGGCGTCCACGTCCAGGAGCGGCGCCCAGGTGCGCGCGTCCAGCCCGTTGCCGATCCCGCCGGCCGGCAGCCAGTACAGCCGGGCGGCCCGTCCCGGCCATGACGCTGAATACGAGGACCCCATGCGCGGCCTAACCCAGCGCCGCCGACCGGTCGGGCCCGGTGGCGAAGACGCGGCGGTAGACGTCTTCGCCGTGGCTGGTCGGCAGCGGCTCTCCCGGGGTGATGCGGAATGTCCGCCGTCCATCCCCTTGCCGCTCGGCCCGCAGCAGGAGCGCTGCCGGCGCGTGCTCCCGGTGGAAGTGGCCGGCCAGGGCGAACAGGTGGGTGACGAACAGGACCTTGATGCCGCGGGCCAGCAGCGCCCGGACGATCTGCCGGGCGATCTCGGAGCCTTCCCGCTCGTTGGTCGAGGCGAATGACTCGTTGCACAGCAGCAGGCCGCCCGGGGTGATCCTGTCGACGATGCGGCTCATCCGGGACAGCTCCTCATCAAGCTTCCCGCTTTCCATGGCGGCGTCCTCCTCCCGCTTGTAGTGGGTGAAGACGCCGGCCCGGACGTCAGCCTGGAACTCGTGGGCGGTGACGAACATGCCGCACTGCATCATCAGCTGCGCCAGCCCGGCGCTGCGCAGGAACGTGGACTTGCCGCCCTGGTTGGCGCCGGTGATCATGACCAGCGACTTTCCGCTGGCGTGCACGTCGTTGCCGACGACGGCGGTGCCGGTGTGCAGGGCCAGGCACGGGTCGGACAGTCCCCGCGCGTTCAGGGCCGGCTGGCCGGGCGCCAGCGGGACCGGGAAGCAGGCCGGGGCGCCGATCGCGGTGAGCTGGTCGTGCAGGTCCAGGCAGCCCACGTAGAAGGCGAGCTCGGTGCGCAGCATGCGGAAGAAGCTCAGGATGTGATCGCATGCCTGGGCGAGCGCGTTGGCCACCAGGTTGGTACCCCGGGCCTGCCAGCGTGAGAGTGCCCGCATGCCGGCTTCGTCACGGTCGGCGATCTGGAAGCTGCCACCATCGCGCGCACCCAGTGGCAGCCGTGCCCGCCAGCTCTGCTCGCGGGGCCTGCGGAGCACATGCCCGGCGCCCTTGTTGCTGTCGCCGATCGCGGCGCTGATCAGCACCCCGCGGCGGAATTTCAGGGCGGCCAGGTGGGCCGCGATCTCGCGGAAATAGCCGTCGCTCAGTTCCGTGGACAGCGTGGCGAACAGCCGGGTGAACCCGGCCGACCTGAAGCTGCCCGCATGCTCGCCAGCGATCTTCCGCAACGCCTTGAGCAGGCCAGTGAAGAACTCCAGCACCTGCACCGACCGGTACAGGATGCTGTCGGGGGAATCGCTGGAGAACAGCCCGAAGAAGGACCTCCGCTCCCCTTCGATCGCGGTCACCGCGAGGCCGTACAGTTCCCGGGCCACCGCCGGGCAGGCCAGGCAGTCGGCCAGGATTTCCTGCCGGTAGCGGATCGCCGCCGGGTCGCTCAGCCCGCCCAGCATGGCCCGTTGCGCGACGTCGTACCGGAACTTATCGCCGGCCGCCATTACGTTCCACAGGGTGCCCAGTTCGAGGTCCTGGGCCAGGTCGGCGGACAGCGGCGGCGGACCGGCCGCCAGGTCGAAATCCCGGCCGTCGTGCAGGAGGAAGGCCTTCATGGGGTGATCCGCTCTTTCACCCGCTCGTAGGTCAGGCCGTACTTGGCGGCGATGGCCGCTGCGTAGGCCAGGCCGTCGGCGGCCCTGCGCGCCACCTTGAAGGTCCGCTGCGCCGGGTCGTCCGGAACGATCATGCTGGTCATGCTGACCGTCGACTCGCTCAGTGCCGCCAGCTCATCGACGAATGTGACGTACACGCACAGCAGGTCAAGGCCGATGACCCAGCGCATCACCTCGGTGCCGAGGAACAGGGCATCGTTCAGCGTGGTGGAGGTGAAGCTCTCGTTCATGACCAGCACGCTGGAGCCCGTGGCCTGCTCCAGGATCTGGTGGATCCGGGTCAGCTCGTCCTCGAGCTTGCCGCGCAGGGTGGTGATGTCCTCTTCCCGTTCGAAGTGGGTGAACACCGCATCCGGCAGCAGCAGCCGGGCCTGGCGCCCGGGGACTGGCAGGCCAAGGCTGGCGAGGTAGTGCAGCTGGCCGAACATCCGGGCGAACGTGGTCTTGCCGCCCTGGTTGGGGCCGGTGACGACGAGTATCCGCTCGGGTCCGGTCAGCTGGAAGTCGTTGCCGATCACGGGCCTCCGGTCCGGCACGAGCTTGCAGGCCAGGGCCAGGTCGAACGCGTCGGCCGCGGATGTTTCCTTGGACTGCGCGGAGACGCCGGGGTAGCAGAGGCTCAGCCCCGCCCGCCTGAGTGGCTCGGTGAGATCACGGTAGGCGAGATAGAACTGCACTTCCCGGTCGAACGTGGCGATCGTCTTGTCCAGGTATCCCTGGTTGCGTACCGCGTAGTCGTCCAGCTCCGCGAACACGTCGGGGTAGAGCCTGGCGACCAGGTCGAGGATGCGGGCCTCGACATGGTTCATCTCCGGCCCGTCACGGAAGGCGACCCGGTAGTCCTTGACCGCGCCCTGCTGGAATTTCGCGAACGTCTGCTCGACTTCCGCGCTATAGTCCGGCTCTCCGTCGTAGTGGCTGACGCGGACCCGGCTCCCCTTGATGTGGACGTTGTACGTCACGGCCGCCAGATCGCGGGACAGCTGGCTGGTGCTGGAGACCAGTGCGGTGAAGCCGTCCGACGACGTGTAGGCCGTCAGGTACTCCCGGAATCCCTGGAAACCGCGGGAGCCGAGGTCCAGCCCGGCCAGGCGGCTGGCCAGCGAGCTGACCGCCTGGCAGTAGGTGTCGACGGCATCGGCGAACCAGCGTTCCTTCTGGTAGGCGTAGCGGAGCTTGCCCGCCTGGGTGAGCCGGGCCCGCATGTCGCGCATCCCGGCCGCGAAGCCCTGCACCGCCGCCCGGACCGGCTCCTGTTCCAGGTCGCGCTGGATCTCGTGGCGGTACCTGACCGCGCCGGGGTCGTGCAGCGGAGTGTAGAAGAACGGATCCAGCTGGTATTCGCCGCGACCGGCGGTCATCTGGGCCAGGACCTGGTCGAGGTTCAGGTCGGTGAAGCAGGACGGTTCCTGGCTGCCGGTGACCCGGGCGGCGTCGTCGGCGTGCTCGAACAAGATGCTGTGGAAGGGCACCGGGAAAATCTCCTCGTCGCGGTCGGCAGGCATCCGGGGCTCACGGCCCGGGTGGGCGGACGAGGAGCGAGGCAGAGGAGTCCACGGCGATCCAGGCGAGACATGCAGCTTCCACCGTTTCCGTGCCGGTAGAAGCCATCAGCCGCTTTGGCGCATCCAGCGGGCTTCATCGCCTGGTTACAGGATACCTGGCCGCGCTCCGGCCAGCGGCAGCCGCTGGCCGGAGCGCGGCGTGTTCAACGGACGGGAAGCCCGTAGGCCAGCCCGGGGCGGCCGGCCGCGATCTCGGTCAGGCGGTTGTACTTGGCCACCCGCTCGCCGCGGGCGGGAGCCCCGGTTTTCAGCTCGCCGCACCCGGTGCTGACCGCCAGGTCGGCGATGAACGTGTCCGTGGTCTCGCCCGAGCGGTGCGACACGAACTGCGCGTACCCGCCCCGGCGGCACACGGCGATCGCTTCCAGCGTCTCGGTCACGGTCCCGATCTGGTTCACCTTGATCAGCGCAGCGTTGCCGACGCCCCGGCGGATGGCGTCAGTGATGATCACCGGGTTGGTGACGAAGATGTCGTCGCCGACCAGCTGGACCCGCTCACCGAGCCGGGCAGTCAGCGCCGCCCAGCCGTCCCAGTCGTCCTCGGCCAGCCCGTCCTCGATCAGCCAGACCGGGAACCGGCCGGTGATCTGCGCATACCGCTCGATCATGTCCGCGCTGGTCAGCTTCTCCCCGGCCACGTGGTAGCAGCCGTCCTCGCCACGGAACTCGCTGGCCGCCGGGTCCAGGGCGATCGCCACGCCCTGCGGCCCGGCGGTATAGCCCGCGTCGGTGATCGCCGTGGTCAGCAGGTCCAGCACCTCTTCGGGGCTGGACAGCTGCGGGGCGAACCCGCCCTCGTCGCCCAGCCCGGTGGCGTGGCCCTGGCGGGCCAGCAGGCCGCGCAGGGTCGCGTACACCTCGGCGCCGGCCCGCAGCGCCTCGGGGTAGGACGGCGCGCCCAGCGGGGCGATCATGAACTCCTGGAAATCGAGCGGATTGGGCGCGTGCACCCCGCCGTTGACCACGTTGAAATGGGGGACCGGCAGCCGCGGCGTGACCCCGGCCGGGGTGAGCCACTCCCACAGCGGCCGGCCCGTGGCCTGCGCGAGCGCGCGGGCGCACGCCATCGAGACACCCACGATCGCGTTCGCGCCCAGCCGGGACTTGTTCGGCGTCCCGTCCAGTTCGATCATGGCGGCGTCGATCTCGGCCAGGTCCTCCCATTCCCGGGAGCGCAGCACGGCGGCGATCTCACCGCGGACCGCGCCGGCCGCGCCGAGCACCCCCAGCCCGCCGTAGCGGTTCTTGTCCCCGTCGCGGCGTTCCACGGCCTCCCGGCTGCCGGTGGAAGCTCCCGACGGGACGCCGGCCTTCCCGGTGCTGCCGTTCCCCAGGCGCACCGTCACCTGGAGGGTTGGCCGTCCCCGGGAGTCGAGGATCTCCAGCGCCTCCACCTGGGTGACCTGATGGGTCCCGGTCCCGCCCCATGCGGACGCGGTCATGGCGTGCTCCCTCCGTGGCAGTCTCTTACCGGGCTGCGCTGGCCGTGCGTGAGCGTCTGCGGACCAGCAGGATGAACGGGATCGCGGCGAGCTGGGCGGCCACCGCGAACGCGACGACAAGGCCGAGCGAGACGTCGAACAGCGCCCCGACGGCGATGCTGCCCAGCATCCACGCCGTGCCGTACACGCCGGTGAACAGGCCGTAGGCCGAGGCCCGGCGGTCCGGGGACACCATGGGGGCCACCGCCGCCGGGATGATCGACTCGTGCACGCCCATGCCCAGCCCCCACAGCGACACGCCGGCCAGGCTGGCCCAGAACCCGCCGAGGAACACCAGCGGCGCGTAAGCCGCCGCCACCACCGTCAGCGGGACGAGGACGCCGATGCCCGCGCGGTCGAACAGCCGCCCGAACACCAGCGACCCAGTCCCGCTGACCGCCATCGCCACGGCATAGAAGACCGGTACCAGCGGCGCGGACACCGTGCCGGCTTGCTGGAAGCGGAAGGCGATGACGGGAAAGTCGGCGAACCCGGCCGCGACCAGCGCGGCCCCGGCCAGGTAGATCCAGAACACGCGCGGCAGGCCGGTGGTGGACACCTCAGCCGGCCCGGCCGACAGGTCCTGCGGCCTCGGGTAGAAGACACGGGCGACAAGCACCAGCGAGAGCGTGATCACGCCGGGCACGGCCAGGGCAGCGAAGGCGAGCTTGTAGTCGTGGCTGGTGACCGCGAGGACCAGGGCGACCAGCAGCGGGCCGAACATGGCACCGAACTGGTCCAGCGCCTCGTGCACGCCGAAGCCCCACCCATAGCCCATCTCCTTCGCGGCGTGCGAGAGCATCGCGTCCCGCGGCGGGTTGCGGGTGGCCTTCCCGATCCGCTCGGCGATGATGAGCAGCGCGGCGAGCGGCCAGCTCCCGGTCAGGGCCAGCAGCGGCACGGCGGCCATCTGCACGACGTAGCCGCTGATCGTGATCGGCCAGTACCGACCGGTCCGGTCCGCGCCCCGCCCGGAGAACAGCCGCAGCCCGTACCCGAGGAACTCGCCGATCCCGGTGATCACCGAGATCCCCAGCGCTCCCAGGCCCAAGGTCGCCAGGTACGGGCCGATGATGGACCGCGAGCCCTCATAGGTGAAGTCCGCGAAGAAGCTCATGATCCCCACCAGGAGCACGAATTTCAGCGCCGGGGAGGCCTGCCTGAGCTGCTGGCGGAGGGACCGTCGCCCAGCTGGCGCGGGGGCGGCTGGCTCCGCACCTGGGGAAGCCGGGGTCCCCCCTTGATCGCTGCTGGCCGGGCCTGGAGGCGGGCTGGCCGTCACCGCGGATCCTTCCTGGTCCTGCTGGGAGCAGAGGCCATCAGCCGCGGTGGCGGTTCAGGGCAGGTGGCCCTGCCGGGAGCCTCATCCGGCGCGAACATCATAGCGGCGGCCTGGTGACGGCCGCCGGGCATGGCCGCCGGGCCGGGCACTGCGGTCAGGCTGGGGTGCTGTCCAGGCCGGCGGCGAAGATGCGGCGGTACACGTCCTGCCCGTAGCTGGTCGGCAGCGGCTTCCCCTCGGTCATCCGGAAGGTGCGGGACCCGTCGGGGCGGCGCTGCGCGCGCAGGAACAGGGCGTCCGCTGCCTGCTCGGCGTGGAAGCGGCGGGCCAGGTCGAACAGGTGCGTGACGAATGCCACCTTGATGCCGCGCTCCAGCAGCGCGCAGACGATCTGCCGGGCGATCTCGGATCCTTCCCGCTCGTTGGTGGAGGCGAACGACTCGTTGCACAGCAGGAGGGAGCCGGGAGCCAGCCACCCGACGATGTCGTTCATCCGGCGCAGCTCCTCGTCCAGCTTGCCGCTCTCCATGGCGGCGTCCTCTTCCCGCTTGAAGTGGGTGAAGATGCCCCGGCAGACGCCGGCGCGGAACTCCGCCGCGGCCGCGAACATGCCGCACTGCATCATCAGCTGGGCGACGCCCACGCTGCGCAGGAATGTGGACTTGCCGCCCTGGTTGGCTCCGGTGATCATGATCAGCCGCTTGCCGTCCGCGGCCACGTCGCTGCCCACAACCTGGTCACTGACCTGCAACGCCAGGCAGGGGTCATAGAGCCCCCGGGTGACCAGGCCGGGCCCGCTGCCGGTGAGCGGGGCCGGGTAGCAGACCGGCCCGCCGGCGGCGGCCAGCCGCTGGTGCAGGTTCACGCACCCGATATAAAAAGCCAGCTCGCAGCGGACCATGCGGAAGAAGTCGAGAATATGGTCGACCGAGGCGGCGAGCGCGTTCGCGGCCAGGTTCACCCCCCGGTCCTTCAGCTCACCCAGGGCCCTGAATCCGTTATCGTCCCGGTCGGGTAGCTGGAAGCTGTATCCGGCCCGGCGGGACGAAAGACGCTCGATCCAGCCCTGTTCCGGCGCGTTGCGCAGCACGTGGCGCACGCCTTTGTTTCCCCGGTCAAGCTGGGCGCTCATCAGCACGCCGCGACGGAATTTAAGCTCGCCGAGATGATGGTCGGCCTGGCCGAAGAAATCATCGTCCAGCTCGGTGGACAGCATGCGGAAGAACCGGGTGAAGCCCTCGGACTGGAAGCTGCCGGCCTGCTCGTCGGCGATGGCCCGCAGCGCCCGCAGCTGGCCGGTGAATATTTCCATGACCCGCACGGACCGGTGCAGTACTGAATCGGGGGAAGCGCGGAACAGGCTGAAATACTCGCGCCGTTCCCGGTTGATGGCCGTCACGGCGACGTCGTAAACCTGCCTGACTACCGCAGGCTGCCGCAGGCAGTCAGCGAGGATGTGCTGCCGGTAGGTGATCTCAGCGGGATCGGTGAGGCTGCCCAGGACCGCCTTCTCCGCCACGCCGTACAGGAACTCATCGCCTGCCGCCATAGCGTGCAGCACCGTGGCCAGCTCCAGGTCACTGACCAGATCAGCCGCACCGGGCGGCGGCTCCCGGTCCGGGTCGAAGTCCTGGCCGGGGTACATGAGGAAGGCCTTCACGGCGCGGCGCGCTCCTTACCTGCTTGCCCTGCGGTTTCCACCACTGACCACATCGGTAGAAGCCATCAGCCGCGGGGGCGTTTCCAGCGGGCCTCATCGCTATCTCAATAATACTGATGCGCGCCTGCCCGGCCGGACCCGCCCGGCGGGCCCGCACCGGCGGCCGGGTGAGGGAGCCGCCGGGCCCTTGCCGGGGCGGTGGTCTCGGCTCACAATGCGTTACGGGATGTTCCCGATGCCGCGGGGTCTTGGCCGGGTAGGAGGCCGCGATGATTCCTGACGCACACGCAAGCCAGGGCCAGCCAGGAATGGGGTGCCCGTTCCGCCGGGTCCTGGTCGCCTGGGACGGGTCACCCGACGCAGCGGCCGCGCTGCGCCTGGCGGCAGCCCTGGTCGGCAGCGGCCCCGGGCACGTGGTGGCCATGGCTGTCCTGCCGGATCCGCCACTTCCCGAGACGGCTGCCCCGGAGAGGACCAGCCAGCCCGTGCCCCCGGAGTGGGCCCAGGAAAGCTTCGCCCGGGCGTACGCCGTCCTGACCCCGGCTCCGCCGTACCGGATCGACCTGCAGGCCACCCACGGCCGCCCGGTAGCCGAGGTGCTCTGTTCCCACGCGCGCGAGCATGGGTTTGACCTGCTGGTGCTGGGCCGTCATGGGGACGGCGGGGTGCTCCATCCGCGCCTCGGTCACGTGGCCGAGGCGGCCGCCCGGGCCAGCACGGTGCCAGTCCTGCTGGCCGGCGACCGCTGAGCAGCTGGCTGAGCCACTGCGCCGCTTCGCGGTAACGGGGCTGGGCCCGTGGAGGTTGCTGGTGCCGATACCGGGAGCGGTGTACCGTAGAAGTGGTTCACGCGATGAGGCTCGCGTACCGCCGCTATCGTGCGGCTGATGGCCTCTACCTGCGAAGACGTGGTGTGCGTCCGGCGACAGGCGGAGGCTGGGAATGCCCTACCTCATACAGGTCCTGCAGAGTCTGGTTGTGCTGGGCCTAGCGCCGCTGTATGTCGGCGCGATCTCCCGGGCTGAGGCCAGGGTCACCTCGCGGCGCGGTCCCAGCGTGCTGCAGCCCTACCGCGATCTGGGCAAGCTGCTGCGCAAGGGCAGCGCGGTCAGCGACCAGGCATCCTGGGTGTTCCGGGGCGCGCCGTTCGTGGCGTTCGCGTGCTACCTGACCGTGTCGGTGATCGTTCCCGTCATCACCAGCACGCCGCTGCCGCTGGCCTTCATTGCCGACCTGATCGGCGGCGCCTTCGTCCTCACCCTGGCCAGCTTCGTGATCTCCCTGGCCGGCCTGGACACCGCCAGCCCCTACGGCGGCCTCGGCGCCAGCCGGGCCAGCTGGATCGGCAGCATGGCCGAGCCCGCGCTGATCCTGGTGTTCTTCACCGTCGGCGCGGTGTCCGCGTCTGACAACCCGTACCTGATGAACCACGCCATCGCCGGCTCGCCGTACGTGCTGGTGCTGCCCACCCACCTGCTCGGCATGGTGGCGTTCTTCATGATCGTCCTGGTGGAGAACGGCCGGATCCCGATCGAGGCCCCCGGCGGCACCACCGAGATATCGATGATCGAGGAAAGCCGCGTCCTGGAGTACTCGGGCCGCGAGTACGCGCTGGTCAAGTGGGGCAGCTGGATGAAGCTGTTCCTGATGTCGGCGATCTTCATGAACGTCTTCGTCCTGCCCTGGGGGCTGGGTACCTCCAGCGACCTGCCTTCGGCGCTGCTGGCCATCCCGGTGCTGGGCGGCAAGCTGGCGCTGTGCGGCCTGGCGATCGTGGTGATCGACACCTCGTTCGCCAAGCTCCGGTTCTTCCGCATCGCCGAATTCCTGGGCGGGGCGTTCCTGCTCGCCCTGGTCGGCGTCGCCACCTCATACGTGATCGGAGCGTGAGGCATGGAAAAGCTGGCGGCGACGAGCCCGGCCGGGGTGCTGCTCGACCTGGCCGGGGTGCTGATCCTGCTGCTGGCCTTCGCCTGCCTGGGCTCCAAGCTGTTCAACCGTTACGTCGCCTACTACGGCGCCCAGTCCGTGGTCCTCTCGTTCGCGGCCGCGGTCGCCGCCTGGACGTTCCACAGCGTTGAGCTGTGGATCCTCGCCGTCCTCACCCTGGCCATCAAGGGCATCGGCATACCGCTGGTCACCCGGCGGCTGCTGGTACGACGGCTGGCGCTCAGCCGCGACACGGCCCTGTCCACCGGCCTGTCCACCTCGCTGATCGCCGGCGGGGCGCTCACCGCCTTCGCCTACCTGGTCACCCGGCCACAGCTGCTCCCCCGTGGCGTGGTGGCCGCGGCGGTGGTGCCGCTGTCCACCGCCGTGATCCTGCTCGGGGCGCTGGCCATGGTGGTCCGGCGGCATACCGTCGCCCAGCTCATCGGCTGGCTCATCGTGGAGAACGGCGTCTTCCTCGGGGCGATCACCCTGGTCGCCACGTTCCCGTTCATCGTCGAGGCGGGCATCTTCCTGGACATCGCCGCCGGTGTGCTGATCATGCTCGTGTTCGCGTCCGGCCTGACCCGCCAGCTGGCCGAGGCCAGCGCGGGCGAACTGAGGGAGCTGCGTGGATGACCGCCTTGGCGATCCTGATCGTGGCCGGCCCGCTGGCCGGCCTCGCCGCCGCCCTGGCCGGGGCCCGGGCCCGGATGGCCGGCCTGGCCGCCGCGGCCGGCGCGGCCATCTCGCTGGGCGCCGCGGTGACGCTGCTGGTTATGCTGCTGCACCGCGGGCCGCTGCACGGCTGGAACGGCTTCCTCTACGTCGACACCCTCGGCGGTTTCTTCCTGCTCACCGTCAGCGGGGTCACGCTGCTCGCCGCGGTGGGATCGATCGCCTACGTGTCCGCCGAGGAAAGCGCCGGGACGTTCAGCCGGTTCCAGGTCCGGCTGTACTTCGGGTTCTTCGGCCTGTTCGCCTCGCTCATGCTGGCCTCGCTGGCGACCGGCAACCTCGGGCTGCTGTTTGTCCTGATCGAGGCCAGCACCCTGGCCAGCGCCGCCCTGGTGGGCCTGGAGGGCAAGGCCCGCTCGCTGGAGGCGGCCTGGAAGTACGTGATCATCAGCTCGCTCGGGGTCACCATCGCGCTGGCGGGCACGCTGTACCTGTTCTACGCCGGCAGTGCCCTGCACCTCACCTCCAGCCAGCGGCTGACCTGGCCGTACCTGTTCGCGCACGCCGCCGCGCTGGCGCCCGCCCCGCTGCGGCTGGCGTTCCTGCTGGCCGTGGTGGGCTACGGGACCAAGGTCGGCCTCGCGCCCATGCACACCTGGCTGCCGGACGCGCACGCCGAGGCACCCAGCCCGGCCAGCGCCATGCTGTCCGCCGCGCTGCTCAACACCGGCATGTACGCGATCATCCGGTTCCTGGCCATCACCCAGGCCCGGCTGGGCCGGACGTTCCCCCAGACCGTGCTGCTCGCCTTCGGGTTCGCCTCGGTGCTGATCGGCGTGCTGTTCATGGTGCGGCGCGGGAACTTCAAACGGCTGTTCGCCTACTCCTCGGTCGAGCACATGGGCATCATCGCGGTCGCGCTCGGATTCGGCGGCGTGCTCGGCCTGTACGGCGCGCTGCTGCACACCATCAACCACGCGCTGGCCAAGTCGGTGCTGTTCCTGGGCAGCGGTGACGTGGCGTTGCGTTACGGGACACGTGAGGCGGCCGAGGTGCGCGGCGTGCTGACCGCCCTGCCGGTCACCGGCGGGGCACTGCTGCTGGGCTCGATGGCGGTGCTCGGCTCACCCCCATTCGGGCTGTTCCTGTCCGAGCTCACCATCATCAGGGCCGGATTCGCGCACGACAGCCCGGTGCTGCCGCTGCTGCTCCTGGGCCTGCTGGCGGTCGCGTTCATCGCCTTCGCCCGGACCACCACCGGCATGGTGACCGGGCAGCCACCTAGGCTGCCGGACCCCTACCCGCGGCCGGCGGCCCGGCTGGCCGCTGCCGCCCCGCTCGTCGCCGGCCTGGCGGCCCTGCTGGTCCTGGGCCTGTGGATTCCCGCGGGCCTGAATACGGTCATCCTGCACTCGGTGGCGGTGATCTCTTGACCGCCCTGCAGCCGGTGCCGCCAGGCACGGTCGCCAGCCTGCTCGGGGTGACCGGCGGTGAGCTGATCCGGGACGGCGGGGGCGCAGTGACCGTGCAGGTGCCGGCGGCACGGCTGGAGGCGGCCGTGCACCACCTGGCCGCGGCCGGGGCGCGGCTCGCCGACCTGTTCGCGGCGGACGGGGAGCAGGTGATGCTGCGCCTGGTCTGGGGGCTGCACGCGGAGCGGCGGTACCTGATCACCCAGACGCCCCTCGGCTCGGCGGAGTACCCGCCGCTGTCCGACATCGCCCCGGCGGCGTTCGTGGAGGAATGCGAGATCTACGAGCAGTTCGGCGTCCGGCCGGTCGGCGGGAAGCCGCTCAACCGGGTCGCCCTGCCCCCGCACGCCGGCCCGGACTTCCCGCGGCTGGGCCATCAGCCCCTGCAGGCGCCGCAGGAGGCGCACGCCCCGCACGCGGTCGGTGGCCAGGCGTTCGAGTTCCCCTTCGGCCCGGTCCGCCAGGCCGGCGTGGAATCGCTGTACTACGGCCTGGTGACCAGCGGCGAGGAGATCGTGGACCTGTACCTGTTCACCTGGCACAAGCACCGTGGGGTGGAGTGGCGGATGCAGGGCCGCAGCCCCGGCGAGGCCATCTTCCTCGCCGAGCGCGTGGAAGGCCTGAGCGCCGTCGGGGTCACCTGGTCGCTCGCGGCCGCCGTGGAGGCCGCCCTGGGCGTCGAGCCACCACCGGCGGCGCAGCTCACCCGGGCCATCGCGCTCGAACTGGAACGGCTGTACAACCACGCGGCGGCGCTGGCCGCGCTGTGCCAGGCGACCGGGCTGGCCGTCGGCCAGGCTGCCGCCGAGATTGCCCTGGAGTTGCTGCTGCGGGTGAACGCCGCCGCCTTCGGCCACCGGTACCTGTTCGGCGTCATCGACGCCGGCGGGGTGCGGCGGGCGCCGGATCCGGCCGCGCTGCGCGGCGGCCTGCCCAGCGCGTACGGCGAACTGCGGCGGGCCGCTGACGCCTTGCTGGCCACCAACTCCTTCATGGACCGGCTGGAGGCCACCGGCATCCTCACCGCCGAGCAGGCCCGCCGCCTCGGCCTGGTCGGGCCGGTCGCCCGGGCCTGCGGGGTGCCCATCGACAGCCGCCTGGACCAGCCGCCCGCCCCCTACGCCGCGCACCCGCCCGCCCTCGCCGTCCGGGAGGCCGGGGACGTGCTGGCCCGGCTGCGGGTGATGCTCGACGAGGCGGCCGATTCGGTGCGCCTCATCCGCCACCTGCTGGACGCCGGGGCGGGCACGGGCACGGCGCCCCTGCCCGCCACCCGCGGGTCCGGGCTCGGCTGGGCCGAATCACCCCGCGGCGAGGCCCTGGCCTGGGTGGGCCTGGATGACGCGGGCCGGATCACCCGGGCCCGGCTACGGCCCGCGTCGGTGCGGAACTGGCGGGGCTTCGACGACGCCGCGCGATCACAGAACGTGTTCACCGACATCCCGATCATCGAAGCCAGTTTCTGGCTGACCGTGGCCGGGACGGCCCGCTGAGCGAGGAGGCAGGCATGCCGCTGTGGTTCGCCCGGGGCATCCGCCGCGGGATCGTCACCACCCATTACCCGGCCCGGCCGGAGCGGTCCGCCGCCGGCCTGCCCACCCCGCCGGCGTTCCGCGCCGCGTCGATCGACGCCGCGCTGGCCGACCGGCTCACCGCGGTGTGCCCGAGCCAGGCCCTGCACCGTGACGGCGCGGCGCTGATCTTCGACGTGGGCCGGTGCACCGCGTGCGGCCGCTGCCAGGAGGCGGCGCCCTGGGCCGTGACCCCGAGCGGCGAGTTCGAGCTGGCCGCCACCAGCCGCGCTCATCTCGTTAAGCAGATAAGGCTGGCAGCAGGGGAGGACCGGTGAGTGCCGGGCCGGGCGGCCGCGAGCCGGATCCCGCCGCCGTGTCCGGCGCCGCGGCGCCCCCCGCGCCCGGAGGGGATCAGCAGGAGACCGCCGTCCGGCTGCGCCAGCGCATCCAGCGCCAGTTCGGGCGCAGCCTGCACATCCGTACCCTCGACACCGGCTCGTGCGCGGTGTGCGAGCAGGAGATCCGGCTGCTCGCCGCCCCGCACTACGATCTGCACCGGCTCGGGTTCTTCTTCACGCCCGCGCCGCGGCACGCCGACCTGCTCATGGTGACCGGGCCGATGATCCGGGCGTTCGACGTCGCCGTCCGCAAGACCTACCAGGCCATGCCCGGCCCGAAGCTCGTCGTCGCGACCGGGGCGTGCGCCCTCGGCGGCATCTACCGGGCTGACGCCTTCGTCCACGGCTCGGCCGACGCGGTCCTGCCCGTCGACGTGTGGATACCAGGCTGCCCGCCCAGCCCGCTGGCCCTGCTGCAGGGCCTGCTGGTGGCCGTGGACCGGCTCAGCGAGAAGGTGGCCGGCCTGGGCTTCACGGCCGGCCCGCCCGGCGTCCCGGCCGCCGGCCATGCCGCGCCGGCCGAGGGGACGAGCCGGTGAACGCACTGGCCTGGCTGGTGGCAGCCGCCGCCGGATGGGGGATGGCGGCGCTCGCGGCGCTGGCCGGGGGCGGCGGCCGGGCGGCGATCCGGGTGTCGTGCACGCTGTCCGCGCTGGGCGGCGCCGCCGCGGTAGCCGGCGGGGTGTGGTCGCTGCTGCACGGCAACTCCGGGGTCATCACGGTGGGCGCCGTGGAGGTGGCGGGCTCGCTGCAGCTGCAGGCGACCAGCCTGGCCGGGGTGTTCGCGGCCCTGCTCGGGCTGGTTGCCGTCGCCATCGCCGCCTACGTTCCCCGCTACCACGCCCCGGGCCGCGCCTGCGGGCTGTACCTGGCGGTGTACAACCTGGCGCTGGTCGCCTCGCTGGCCGTGCTGGCCGCGGGCGGGATGGTCACGTTCCTGGTCGCCTGGGAGTCCATGGCCCTGCTGTGCTACCTGCTCATCCTGCGCCACCCGCGCCGGGAGACGGTGGCCACCGGGGCGTTCTGGTTCCTGTCCCTGTCCGAGACCGGGTTCGTGCTGATCATCGCGGCGTTCGTCATCCTGGCCACCAAGACGCACTCGATGGAGCTCAGCGTGATCGCCGCGCGGGCGCACCAGGTCAGTCCAGCCTGGCGGGACACGGCCTACCTGCTCGCGCTGGCCGGCTTCGGCTTCAAGGCCGGGCTCGTCCCCCTGCACGTCTGGCTGCCCGAGGCCCACCCGGTCGCCCCGGCGGACGGCTCGGCGTTCCTGTCCGGCCTGATCGTCAAGCTGGGCGTGTACGGCATCGCGCTGTTCGGGTTCCGCCTGCTGCCCGTCCAGCCGGCCTGGTCCGGGCTGGTCACCATGGCCGCCGGGGCCCTCACCGCCGCCATCGGCATCCTGTACGCGATGAACGAGCGGGACATCAAGCGGTTCCTGGCCTACTCCACCATCGAGAACATCGGCATCATCATCACCGCGTTCGGCGCCGCCCTGATCTTCGGCGCCTACCATCAGCCTGCCCTGCTCGCCTTCCTGCTGCTGGCCGGGCTCTACCACGTGGCCAACCACGGCACCTACAAGACGCTGCTGTTCCTGGAGGCCGGGGTGATCGAGCACGCCGCGGGAACCCGGGACATGGACCGCCTCGGTGGCCTGATCCACCGGCTGCCCCGCAGCGCCGTCATTTCCCTGGCCGGCACCCTCGGCATCGCCGCCTTGCCCCCGCTCAACGGGTTCGTCAGCGAATGGCTCATCTTCCAGGGCCTGTTCCAGGGATTCCGGACCGGCAGCCACCTGATGGCCATCCTCATCGTGACGGCCGCGGCCACCCTCGGGCTGACCGGGGGCCTGGCCATCTACGCGTTCGTCCGCGGGTACGGCATCCCGTTCCTCGGCATGCCCCGCACCCGGCAGGCCGCCGTGGCCACCGAGCGCGGCCAGCCCATCGCCGGTCCCGCGCTGCTCGCCGTGGCCTGCGCGGCCCTCGCGGTGGGCGCCCCGGTGGTGTTGCTGGTCCTGTCCCGGGCGGTCCGGACCGTCACCGGCGTCGCGTTGCGGCCGGTGCTGCTGCCAGGCAACCTGACCGTCATCCCGGCGCATGCCAGCTTCTCCGCCTTCTCACCCACCTGGCTGGCGGTGTTCCTCATCGCGGTGACCGCTGTCCCGGTGCTCATCTACCTGGCGGGCCGGCCGCGGGCGGACAGCGTCAGCGTGCCGGTCTGGGACGGCGGGATGATCGCGTTCAGGCCGCGGATGCAGTACTCGGCGATGACCTTTTCCGCGCCGACCCGGGTCACCTTCGACGCCCTCTACCGGGCGTCCGTATCGGTGCGCCGTGCCTCCGACGACCCGGCCGGCCGGTCCGGGCCGGTGCACTATGAAGCCCAGGTGACGCCGCATTTCATCCGGTTCCTGTACCGGCCGGTGATCCGCGCCGTGGAATGGGCCGCCGACGTCATCCGGCCGCTTCAGTCCGGGGACGTCAGCCTCTACCTCTTCTATGTCTTCCTGATGATCCTGCTGGCGTACCTGGTCGGTGCGTTGTGACGGGTCCCGGAACGGTGGCGCGGTGGCAGCGGTATCCAGACGATGGTATGCAGATCGGGGGAGATGCCGGCCATGATGCAGGACTACCTCGCTGGAGAGCTGTCGGTACGGCTCGAGCTGCTGGAGGCCGCTGCCGGGCGGGGCCCCCTTCCTGACCTGCGCCGGCTGCGGCACCGGGTGGAAACGTGCCCGCTGACCGAGCTGGCGACAGCCACGACAGGCGCGCTGGCGATGGCGGACGGCCTGTGCTGGGACTCCCTGTCGCGCGGCGACATGCCCGCGTTCAGCCGCCAGGCCTGCCTCTCTGCGGAATTGCGCCAGTTCGGCATCTGCGCCTGCCTTCTGGCCGAGGAGTGACGGCTACCAGGCCGCCACCAGGAGAGCCGCTCCTGTGGCGGCGACACCCGCTACCACCAGCCACGGCGCGGCGGGAAACGTGGCCTGCGCGGTCAGCCCGGTGAGCAGGGCAGCCGCCAGCCCGGCCGCGAGGACCGGGCCGCGTTCGCGAATCCAGGACCGTGAGCCGCTGGTGAGCCGCGCGCCGGCTAGATCGAGAGCAAGCAGGTAGGCCAGGATCAGGCTGCCTTCCGCGGCGGCGGCGGTGACCGGCAGCGTGCCGGCGGCCACCCCGATCCCAGCCGCCAGCATGGCGGCCGCGGCGGCGAGCGTGCCCGCCGCGGCCCAGCGGCCGGGCAGGGCCGCGGCGAGGGCGCCCGCGCCCGCCA
>Ga0209415_10007679_pt1 | contig 18793 bp, 25 predicted proteins | sample PeaSoiSIISIP2007_FD_187696 | JGI IMG/M metagenome (GOLD analysis project Ga0209415, IMG submission 187696) | Peat soil microbial communities from Weissenstadt, Germany - SII-SIP-2007 (SPAdes) (version 2) | ecosystem: Environmental > Terrestrial > Soil > Wetlands > Peat | place: Germany...
CTCTTTATCGGCTTGCTGGTTTTCGATCCCTTCCGCGGCGAGAAGCGCCGGCATCATGGCCACGGCACTCATTCTCGCCTCCCGCAGCGCACCCTTCGGCAGCGCCTCGCGGCGCCCTTCGTCCAGATGAGGGCAAACTGGACGGTCTTGGCCAGCTTCGCCCGGAGGCGCGCCCGCCGCAGGGCCAGGGCCGAGCGCGTAGCCGAGGAGATGCGGCGCTACTCGAAGTGACCCGGATTCTCAGCGCGGGCTGGTCTCCCGCCGGATAGTTTTGACGGGGGCAGGGGTGCTGGGAGCGCGATTGATCTCAGTCCAGTAGATCTCGAAACGCTGGATGAGGTGAACCATTTGCTCGAACGCCACCGGCTTGACCATATAAGAATTGGCCCCGGCCTCATAGGCGCGGTCGATGTCCGCTTGCAAGGCCGATGAGGTCAAGACGACAATCAAGAGCCGCTTGAGACCCGGTTCGGCCCGAGCCCATTGCAGCACCCCGAAGCCGTCGGTCCCCGGCATCTTTAGGTCCAGCAAAACCAGAAAGGGCAGCGGGAATCGCTCGCGGTTGCTATACGGGCCTTGGCCGCTGAGGTATTCAATGGCCTGATTCCCATCGCGTACGATCTTCAGCCGGAGCGGCAGACCCGCCTTCTGGAACGCGCGTTGAATGAGCAGCGCGTCGGTCGCTTCATCTTCCACCAGCAGAATTGCACGCTCGTTTGGCATGGCTCCATCTTTCATGTTCAGGCCCACGCCATTCTGCCGGGCAGCGCCTCCATTTTCAATGCAATTCTGCCATGCGACAAAAACCAGGCCCCGGCTGCGCCGGGGAAATCCGAAATCCGAAATCCGAAGAGCCCGCAGGCGCCATGTCTTCACTCGCCGAACAGGTCGATTGTCATTTCCGCAAGGGGTCGGGCGGGTGGCTTGCCCACGAGGTCGAGGAAGGCCGCGAAAGGAACGGGGTACACGGGCTCGCCCATGCGCCTGGTTCACGCACCTCGCGGGGTGCAGGGACTTTACCGCGCTCACACTTTACGCCTGGCGCAATCCGGCTCCGCGGCCAGGCCTTGGTGCCACTTTTTTTCGGCGCGGGGGCCGTACGGCGGCGGCGCGAAGGCCAGCAGGTCACGCAGCCCGCCCGTCGCCCTTCGGATTTCGGATTTCGGGTTTCCTCCCCGCGCGAAAAATCCGCCCACCCCCCCCCCATCCAACCGGGGAGGACGGCTGAGGGACCCTTCAAGCGGGCGGCGCACAATAGCGGTTGAACCGCTCGTCCAGCCAGCACTTGCGCACGTCGTCCAGGAGACGAACGAAATCTTCGAAACTGTGCGGCTTGACCCGGTAATCATACACGCCCAGTTGTCGAGACCGGTCAATATCCGGCTGCAGTTTCGAGGAGGACAGCACCACGACCGGCAGGGTGTCGAATTGGGCTTGAGTGCGCAGCCAGGCCAGAACGTCGAAACCATCCAGGCACGGCATTTTGAGGTCCAGCAACATCACCCCGGGCAGCGGAAACCGGGCGCGATCGGCGAAAGTGCCCTTGCCGGAAAGGTAATCAATGGTCTCCTGCCCGCTATGGACAATGAATAACGGGTTGGGGATCTTGGCGCGATCGAAAGCCCGGCGTACGAGCAGAATGTCGTTTTCGTCGTCCTCCGCCAGCAAAATAGCAACATCGTTGAGCATGGTCGCAGGTCAATCATTTAACTGTGGCACAGACCACTCCACAAGACAACTCGACAGGTGCCTATAGAATACTCTTTCCAAGCAGCTTTGCAAGCGTTATTGAGTGCGTGATGATGCGATACGACAGACGCTCTTTCCCGGCCGGCTTCATGCTTGCCCTCCTGGCGGCCGTTCTGCTCTCCTCCGGCTGCCAGAAGTCTGAGCCGGACGCGGCGGCGCCGGGGCCCGAAAAGAAAGCCCGGTCCGGCTTCACCATTGGCATGAGCCAGTGCAACCTCAACGAACCGTGGCGCGTCGAGATGAACGCTCAGATCAAGGCCGCGGCCGACAAGCACCCCGGACTCAAGGTCGTCTTCAAGGATGCCCAAAACGATACCCTCCGCCAGCGCGGCCACGTCGAGGAATTCGTCAGCGCCGGCGTTGACCTGCTCATCATCAGTCCCAAAGAAGCCCAGCCGTTGACCGAACCCGTCGCCAAGGCCATGGACGCCCGCATTCCCGTCATTGTCCTGGACCGTCGGGTCTCGGGCGACAAATACACCTGTTTCATCGGGGCCGACAACCAGAAAATCGGCCGCGCCGCCGGCGAATGGATCGTCCATAAACTCGGTGGCCGCGGCAAGCTCGTCGAGTTGAAGGGCCTCATGACCTCGACCCCAGGCCAGGATCGCAACGCCGGCTTCCGCCAAGCCATTGCCGGTTCCGGCCTTGAGGTCGTCTTCGAGGCCGACATGAAATGGCTCGAGCCCGACGCGCGCAAAGAAATGGAGTCCGCCCTCTCCCGCTTCCCCAAGCTCGATTGCGTCTATGCCCACAATGACCCTGGCGCCCACGGCGCTTACCTCGCCGCCAAGGCCGCCGGCCGCGAAAAAGAAATGTGCTTTGTCGGCATCGATGCCCTGCCCCAGGAAGGCATTGCCTACGTCCAGCAAGGCATTCTCGATGCCACCTTCCAATACCCGACCGGCGGCGCCGAGGCCATCGACACCGCCTTGAAAATCCTCAAAGGCGAATCCGTGCCTAAGGAAATCACCCTCGGCTCCCGCGTTTTCGATAAGCAAACGGTCGCCCAAGGCGGACGCCAACTGCCCTGAGGAACATGCGGGAGTTATTTTCGGAACCGAGGATTCATCCGCCCCGGCAGAATGTCGCGGTCACTATAAAGTTCTGGCTCCTCCTGGAGAAAATCGAAAGCGCCACTGGCTTCGGCCAGGCTGGCAATCTGAACGCCACTCGGATCGTCCGGCTCCAGCGCCAGCACGGCCAGACGAGTGCGCGCGGGCAGCGACACGCCGGCGGGCAGTTTCAACACGCCGTTGGCCTCGACACTGACTTCGATGGTTTTCACGACCATAGAATACCGTATTCTGGCCAGCCGGCAATCGACAATTGCAACTTCAAATGGGCGAGCGTTACCGGGCTTCTGGCGGCCTTGCGCCGCCCCGCTCATCCCACGGCGGGGTCGGCGATGGCGAATTGCGCGCGGGGGTCGCTTCCGGCGGCAGCAGGCCCCAAACGCATTCGCGTCAAAGACCTGATCGGCGCAAAGCCGAATCGTTCGGCGGTCGCTTTGGCCGCATCGTTCCCGTCCGGAACGTCCCATAGCACGGGGCGGGTCGCGGTTCCGCGCAGCAACTCCGTGGCCAGCGAGATCGCTCCTTCAGGGCGGGAGCAGGTCACGGGGCCGAGGTAATCCGCGTCGGCGCCGCCGCGGAGCAGGCCCCAGCCCAGGACGGGCTGCCGCGCGGGCCAGACCAGCGCCTTCACGCTCTGGCGCGCCAGACCGCGCAGCAGGCGCGAGCGTGGCGCCCCAAAGGCCGCGGCGTCGATTTGCTCGACGGCATCCCAATCGGCGGGAGCGAGTTCCCGGGTCGTGGAAAGCCCGCCGTCGCCGGCTGAAGCCGGCGTTCCAGTGGCCGCCCGTTGGCAGCGGGTCAGAGTCCACTCGGGCACGAAGCCGAGTTTTTCGTAGAGGGGATAGCCGGCCGGCGTGGCGTCGAGTCTGATGCACCGGACGCTTCGCCGGCGCAGATGTTCGATGGCTCGGCTCATCAAATGGGTGGCGACGCCCCGGCGCCGATGCTTCGGATGCACGAGCATCATGCCGATCCAGGCAATGGCCCGGCCATAAGCGGTCGTGGTTACGGTTCCGGCCAACTCGTCATTCACCTCCGCAAGAAAGCAGCCCTGTGGTTCCAATTCCAGGAGCCGGCGCCAATCCTCCGGCGTCTGGTTCCACCCGGCAAGCCGGCGCAACGCGTCGACGGCAGCCAAGTCGCCTTCGGTCATCAAGCGCAGACAAAGCTCGCTCATTTTGGGCTGTTAGGGCTGGTGTAAAAGAATCCCGGGATCTGGATGCCTGGGGTGGAGCGTGGAGCGTGCCTACGACGCCCTCACGCTCCAGGCTCTACGCTCCGACGCTCCACGCCTCTGCTAGGGCCTTTGCGCGGTCCAGCGGATCGCCTGACGGAGGATCTGACGGTAATTCGGGTTTTCGTACGCGAAATGGTCGTGGCCGGATTGCAGATAGATGACCCGCGCGCCCGCGTAGGTCTTGGCCCAGCCGATGACCTGGTTGCTGAGCGGTTCATCCGTGGTCAACAGCGGATGGCATTCGTCCGCCACGTCGAAGAGCTTATACGTCTCATCATGGATGACATAATCCTGGATCCCCCGGACGACGGGATGCTGCGGGTCGGCGACGTGGATTTTGATGTGAACTCCGTGCTGGTAAAGCGAACGGGCTTTCTTGACTCCATCGACAACCGTGGGCTCGAGATAATAGCGCGCGCCGATGATTTTGGCGTATTCCGGCCACGTCTGGTAGGAAGCGATGGCATGGTGCAGCACCACGAGCCCTTTGCCCTCCTGCAACCGGGCCAGGAAGTCTGCCTTCGCTTCGTCAGTGATTTCCTGGTGCATATCGTAAAGGACCAGCACGTCGTATTGCTTGGCGGCCTCGGTCTTGAGCAGCGCGTGGGCGTAGGGGTGCTCGGCGGTTCGATAGGTGATGTCGGGATTCTCCTTGAAGACCTGGAAAAAGGCCTCCTTCTCGAAATCGTGGCCACCGGTGACCACGAGCACCCGTATCTTTCCGGGCGGCTCCTGGGCTTGGGCGGCCCCGAAACCCCAGGAAGCGAGCAGTGAAATCAAAACGGTGAGAATGACAAGACGCATGTATTTCATGGCGCTGTTGTAGCAGGACCCGGCGAGTTTTCCAGAAGAAACGGGGACGAAGCCGTCCAATGTCGCTAGGATTTCGTGTTCGTCCCGGAGGGACGCCCGATAATAGCCCAGCGTTTCAACGCTGGGTTTAGCCGTAAAAAGACCAACAAGTCCCGAAGGGACGGCCGACACTGGCCCCGCGCTCAATCGTCCCTTCGGGACGGGTGACGGTCAGGGCGCCTGACCCAACGTTGAAACGTTGGGCTGCTGTCGGATGTCCCTCCGGGACAAGGACTTGGCCCGGTGCGCTGCCACATGCAGTTCAAGGACGCCCCGCAAATGCGCAAGTCCACCCTGCGCCGCCTCCTGCTCCGCCCGACCTTTCCGCTCGAGTTGGAACTGCACCGCCTCGACTGCCTGGGCTCCCAATGGCCGCTTGGACTTCTATGACTTCCTGGCCGCCCAGTCTGCGGCCTTGGAGCGCCAACCGCGCATCCCGCCTCCGCTCTTGAAGGGCGACGACTTGATCGCCCTGAGCATGAAACCCGGTGCAGCTATGGGCGCGCTGCTGGCCGAAATCCGGGAAAAACAGTTGCAGGATGAGCTCAAGACCCCCGCCCAGGCGCGTCGCTGGGCCAAGGGGCGAATCCGGGCCGCCGAAAGAGCCGAGCCTGTCCCGCAACTCAAAAGAGCGAAACCGCGGCGAGCCGGCCGAAGGCCGGAGCGCGGAGCGTGAGAGCAGAATACACCCGTCCGCCCGCCACCAGAAAACCTTGAACCTCGAACTCTGAACCCTGAACCCTGAACGCCGGACCGCCGGGGGACGTGGGTAGCGCATCCGGTCGAGCCTTGTTTCCAGGGGAGTTTGGCGCTATCGTGGATATAGACACTTGGATGAGTTTACAAGTAACAGTGGAACTGCCGGAAGAGGCGTCTCTCCTCCTTGGGGACGAGGTGGAGCACCTTGGGCGTGAAATATTGACGGCTGCGGTGCTGCGTTGGTTCGAGGAGGGGCGCTTGTCCCAAGGCCAGGCTGCTACCGTTCTCGGCATGAAACGTGGCGCGTTCTTCGACCTTCTTGATGAGCGCCACCTGTCGCCGGTGCAGATGAGCTTGACGGACCTGGAGGAGGACTTCCGGCGTGGCTGAACGCTGGGTGGTCAACGCCTCGCCGGTCATTTTGCTCCCAGCGGACAAGGCGTCAAGTAATTCGCCCGCTCGGAGCTTGCACTCTCCGCGGGCGGTGGTTATCCTGTACGCGCTATGGAGAACGAGGAAATATTCGATGTGCTGAACGAAGGCAACTGGGGGCAGGCCGAGCAGATCCTTGCGAAGGGGCAACCACTGCGGCTCGTTAACACGACCTGGGAGCAATTCGAGGACTTCATGCAATACATGAGGGACCGATGGCCGACCGGGAAGCCTGCGGGGTTCACCGTGGAATTTCTACCGGTGTCCAAGGGATGATCCGCTCCATCCGCCTTGCCCTCAGACCTACCAGGTAAAACTGGGCAAAAGCCTGAACATAATGAGTGCTACCAGGAACAAGAACGCTTTGAACCGCGCAGGGAGTTTAGAGCAGTGCCGTTCGTGCCTACGCCAAGCGGGGCTTGCCAGACGCCTTCCGCGCAAGAACTTGGTAGATATATTCAAAGGCAGCTACGTCCTCCCGGCGGAATTCAACCGGGGTCATCTTTTTTCCAGCCCCGGGCTGGTCCGAAAGAAGCAACCCCTTAAAATCCTTCCTCTTGTCCCGAAATCCAAGAGGCGTCGGGTACTTCCCCGCCCAACTCACGAACGCGGACATTCGTTCCATCAATTTCTCCTGTTGAGCGTCAAGAAGGAGGATTTGTGAGGAACAACACATGGCCACCAGATCGTGCTGTGTAGCGCCCCGCGCTTTCCAGTCAACGCTTCCGTCATCCTTGGCTTTGGCAATGCCCTCCTTCAGGAGCGCGGCCTTAAGGATATTCTCCATCGCCAAACCGTAAAGCAGCGTGGCAACCCCCGCCACCCGTGTATCCTCTGTCTCCGCCTGCTCCTCTCCAGACAATCGGCTGAAGGATTCATACGCCGCGAAAAGCAAATCAGCACCGCGCTTCAACTTTTCAGCACTTTCGCGCCATCGCGCCGGCTTGTTCAGGTGCTCCTTAAAAAGCCATTCTCCAAAGTCTTCAGTCATGCGCCCATGCAATACTATTGCTCGCTTCGCGGCAAGGATTCCCTGCGAATCTTGCGGCCCCCGGTTCACGAAGAAACTCTTGCGCGGCTCGGTCCGGCGACAGGTTGCTTGCAAATCGGCTGGCTCTATAGTTCAATCCGTCCATGTTCAATCTGTTCAGGCGCGATCCGGCCAGGGAAAAGCTTAAGATACCAGTCCATCTCTTCGGCGTGACCTTGGCGGCTGCCGCTAACGCATCCAACATACTCAACGGTGCTGGACTCAAGGGGAAGTTCAGCAGGCAGGCCATATTCGCAGAGGTGTGCGGCTGCCACGTGAATATCGCAATCAGCACGATGGCCCGTGTGGACGATTATCTTGGCCCGGTTTGGAGTTACGATAAAGGGGAGCGGTTCCTTTCGGAGAATCTTCCTGGCGTCTTGAACAGGCTGAAAGACCCCAAAGTATTGAACCGCTTCAAGGCCGATCATTTCACCTCTTCTGACCTGGCATTGATTGAAGAACTCCTCATCGCCGAGAAGACGTTCTCGCTGGCCGCTTCGTATTATTCAAGAAGCGGCCTTAACGTCAGCGATGAGGACGTGCTAAACTTCGGCAGGAAGTACAACCCCAAGCTGCTAACCATGAGCAGGGAAGACCGATCCAACTCGGCGTGGGCGTACATTATTAGGTGCGTAAGAATATCTCACCTGGAGGACATCCAGTCTAAGGAGTTCATGACTTCGTATCTGATACGCTTCAACGATACGCTATTTGAGGCCGTCCTGGACCTGGAGGCGAATGTGGAGCGGCTAATGCCGAAGAGCCCCTAGATCGCTTGACTACCGAACTGCTGGATCCACAATCGCCGCGCTCTGACAACCTGGAAAGTCGGTGATTTGGTTCAACTGAACTAGGGCGGCAGTGGGGTCAGCCCTCCCGAGGTCGCTTGGGCTGGTTGGGCAGGACCGGTTTGGCTCATCGCCGCGTGCAAGCGGACGTTGGCGCCAAGTCCCCGGGGCGCCCGCATGGGCCGGAACGCCTTTCCGCTACGGTTCACTTGGCTGGTGTCCCGCTTGACTCGGGTCCGAAATGGCGGGAAGTTAAGCCTATGAAGACCTGGACGGTTGACGACCGCAAGCCGATTCGCATCCGGGACGCTGAACCGGGGCCGAGGTCTGGCTATACCCATAACGGGCCTGGCAGCTTTTGAAACCATGAACGCGAACACTGAGACCGTCGGTTACCGGTACATCACGCGCCAGCCGGGCGTGCGCGGCGGGCACGCCATCGTCGAGGGCACGCGCGTCGGCGTCCACGACGTCGTGGGCCTCCTCCAGAACGGTGAAACCGTGGACAGCGTTGTCGTTCGCTGTTTCCCGAACATCACCCGCGCCCAGGTGTATGAGTGCCTCGCGTACTACGAGGACCACCGCGGAGAGATCGACCTGCTCGTGGCCCGCCAGATGTCCGCCCCGACACCGTGAGGTTCCTGCTCGACCACGACGTGCCGGATGACGCCGGCTTCTCGCTGGAAGCGCTGGGACACGTCGTCATCAAGCTGCGTGAAGTGCTGCCCGTCACCACGCCTGATGACGAAGTGTTGCGGCAGGCCGGCGAGCGTGACTGCGTGCTTATCACCTGCAATCGCGATGATTTGCTGGCTGCCGCCGGGCGCGTCGCCCACCGTGGCATCATCATCCTCATCCGCCGCAGGTCCCGGGCGTTGGAGCGGGCGGCGTTGGTTCGGCTCTTGGATTCCGCCGGGGAATCGGGTTTGAGCGATAACATCAATTTCGCGTGAACGCCTGTTGCGGTCAGAGAATGCCCTGCCCTGCCGGGCTGCGTCTCGCGAGGCAAGACACGCGCCGAAGCCTTGGCCAACTTCAAGGACGCCAGGACCGGGTATCTGGCCAGCCTCAAGAAACACAGCGAGCCGGTGCCCCGTAGGGGTGGCCTGTCTATAGGAGAACCGCGACCAAACCCCGTTCTTTTTGCGCAGGTGGCGTGCCTATCAACAGGCCACCCCTGCGAGGTTTGAGCGGGTCCGCGGAATGTCCAAACTCCACGGCAAGTTGGAAAACTGCGCTGCGCCGTGGGAGCGTGGCCGCGATGTCCTGACGCTCTACGCTTCACGCTCCACGATCCACACGCTTACCACTCGAGCCCTGCGGCTTCGGCCTCGGCTGCGGCCAGGAACGCCTTGAGGACTCGCACGCGGCGCCGGGCGAGGCGGCGGGCGGCGGGGAAATGCAGCCGGGCCGGCAGTTGGTCTGCCTGCCGGCGGAGGCAGGCCAGGGCGTCTGAAAAGCGGATAAACCGAGTGTCGCGCCCGACCTTGCTCACCGTGCGCAGGATGCCAACGGCCCCGAGTTGCTCGAGGATGTCCGCATCGCGCACGAGCCAACCCTCCAACGAAACCGGCCGGGCCGACGGCAGATGCGAGCGAATGACTTCGAGGACGGCGGGAATCTTTTCCGGTGGAAACCCGAGACGCCGCAGCACCTTCGGCGCCTCGCGGCACGCGTAAGCGACGTGGTCCCAGGCCGCCAGCGCGGCCGGGGTTTCCGGACGCCGGCCGATAAACACGCCGAGGTCGTGCAGCCACACGGCCGCAAAGACCACGTCATCATCACAGGCCCGGCCTCGCGCCAACTGCTTGGCCAAGGCATAGAGCCGGGCTTGGTGGCTGAACTTATCAGGCGGCTTGGCGTTGCGGCGGATAAAATCCACCAGGGCCGGGCGATAATCCTTCATAGCACGGTGATCCTTCCCTCCCGGTCCATGCCGGCGGCCAGGTTGACGAGGTCACGCTGGGCGCAGAAGGCGACATCCTCGCGCAGCCCCTCGAGGCCGAGCAACCGGCCGCCGTTGCGGGACCGCCCGAGGGCGGCAGCCAGGTCCGCGGATTCGGCGGCGAACAACCGGCGCGCCATCAGCGCCGAGTCTGCCACCCGGGTGTCGCTCGAAGGCGGCCGGAGCAGGTCGCTCAAGGCCCCGGCGCCCAGGACATCTTCATAAGCCGCCTCTTCAAGCGTCCCCCCGCACACCAGCAGAAGTGGGCACGGGCCTTCGTTCGCCAGAAACCCCGCGGTCGCGCGCAGGTTCAGAAAGCTGCCTATCAAGACCCGCCTGGCCGCCGCGCAGGCGCGCAACGCGCGCGTGCCGTTAGTGGTAGTCATGGCGATGGTTTTCCCGCGCACCTTGTCCCGAGTGAATTCACGCGGGGAGTTGCCCAAATCAAAGTCAATGCTCCCGGTGAGGCTGGCCGGGATGCGCACCCCGTCCCGTTCACCCGCCAGCAGGATGGCCGGCTGCCGTTCGCGCAGGCGCAGCGCCTCGGCGATGCTGGCTGCCGGGATGATCGCCTCGGCGCCGTTGCTCAGCGCCATCGCCATGGTGCTGGTGGCGCGCAACACGTCAAAGACCACGCAAGTCGTCCGGCTCAAATCCCGGCCCTTCAAGGCCTCGAATTCTGCAGGTGTGAACGTCACTTCAAGGGCGGCCTTCATCTTTGACCTTTCTCATGTAGTGAAAGAGATATTGCTGCGCATAGCCGGCGTAGGGACCGAAATGGGTTGCGGCGAACCGCCGCAGACGCGCGAGCTGAATTCGGCGGCCGGGGAAGTAGAGCTGCCTTAGCGCCCTCAGCACCCATACGTCCAGCGGGAATGCATTTTGGAAGCCGTAAGCGAAGAGCAAGACGCAGTCGGCGATTTTAGGTCCGACTCCCGGCAACTCCATCAGTTCGGCCCGGGCGCTTTCGGGGGAGCGCGCGGCCAACCGTGCCAAATCCAACTGGCCGGCGGCAACCCTTTGGGCCGCGGCCAGCAGATAAGGGGCGCGAAAGCCCATTTTGCAGGCGCGCAGCCCCGTCTCGCCGGCGAGCGCCAGGCGGGCCGGAGACGGAAAGGCGCAGGCGCGCGCAAAGCCCGAGGCTCTCGGGGGCGGCAACGGCTCGCCATAGCGCTCGCAGAGCGACTCGACGATCTGGCGGATTTGAACGATCTGCTTGGTGGAAGAGAGGATGAACGAGGCCAGGCACTCCCAGGGGTCCTGCCGCAAGAGCCGCAAACCGCGGCAGGACGCCAAGGCCGCGCGCATGGGTGCGTCGTCCGGGAAGGTCGGCAGGACCACTTCAAGACGCAAACCGGTTTGGAGGTACTCCGTGAGCCAGCCCCACTCGGAAACCGGGTGAGCGGTCTCGGCCTCGAGGTCCCGCCCCTGCGAGCGCAAGCAAACGCAGTGCGTGCCGATGACGCCGGTCCAACCCCGCTCGGTCAACTGCCAGCGAAAGGCCTGGCCGGAGTTCAGCGTCGCCTCGAGGTCATAGTCTGAATCCAAAGGAATCCTCAAGACGCTTGCTTGGGACAGGGATTGAGTCGGGCTGATCAACGGAGCCCCCGGCATTCAAAGAATTGCAGCGGCCGCAGCAGGTAGCGGTCCTGGTAGAGGACATCGCGCACGCCTAAGCTGGTCACCGACTCGAATTCCTGTTCCAACTGTGGCGGGGGCGGCCTGGGCACCGGCGGATCGCGAGCCAACTCGCGGACGTAAATGGCATTCTGGCCCGTGCGCCGGCTGTAGCCGGGCCAAAAGTAGAACTGATTATCCGGCCGCCCCTGTGCCAGGCAATAGACCAACGGGTCGTCTGGAACGCCCGCTTTGGCTTCCGGAAGATAAAACGAGAGTTCCCCGGCCAGCCCGTAGTGGCCGGCAATGATAAAAACCGGCTTGCCTTCCGCCAGCAAGTCCTGCCTCGCCTGGCCGACGACGGCGGCGACCTGGGGCCATTGGCGCACCCGGTGCAGGACGTCGAGCTTCACGGGCAGCGGACGTCCGATGAGCTTGGCGACGCCGTTGGTGTTGTGGGCCAGGATGACCAGCGGCAAGCCCAGGCCCAAGCCCGCGGCGAGCCAGCCTTTGACGCGGGCGTTTCCCAGCCGCCATTGGGTGTCCCAGTAGAGGACCATCAGGCAGAACAACGGGAGCACGGCCGGGGCGATCCAGTTGGGCATCACGCGCGAGTGAAAGGTGTAGAGCAGGTAGGCCAGGAAGAGCGGCGCGCCCATGCTGAAAAGATAGACCTGGAGCGGATGATGCCGTCCCCGGCGCCAGAAGACGACGGTCGTCCAGACCATCCCGACAAAGAAGACCGGGTTCAGCAGGCCGGCCTCGCCCGCCAGGAATTCCCCCAGGTAGCGGAGCGTCGGTTTCCACGGCACGCCCACTTGCGCATCACCCGCCACGTGGGTGACGGTAATCCATTGGTGCTGCCAATTCCAAATCACGACCGGCAGGGCCAAGAGCAGGTTCAGCGCCAGCGCCAAGTACGGTCCGGGGCGGCGGAGCTGCCGGCGAGCCGGGGGCCACAAAACGAAGAAAACCGCCCAGCAGAGCCATTGGAACAGCCCGGTATATTTGCTCAGGAACCCCAAGCCCATCCAGAGCCCCACCCGGAGCCAATCCCGGGTCCGGGCGTTTTCCCGGACCGCGCGCCAGCCCGCCAGCATGGCCAGCGTCCAGCACGATACCGAAAGAGAATCGACCGTCATGAGCACCGAGCCGACCGCCAGGAGAGGGGCCGCGCTAAGCATCAGCATCAGGAAGAATCCGGCGCGGGCGTTCGCCTCGCGCGCGAAGAACCGGAGCAGGGCCAGGCCGAGAAGGGTGGCGATGACCGGCGAGAAAAAGCGCACGCCCAGCGCCGTATCGCCCCAAATCGTTGTGCCCAGGAATTGGGCGTAAGCAATCAGCGGCGGTTTGCTGTAGTAGGACAGGGCCAGGTGCTTGGACCAGAGCCATTGATACGATTCGTCCTCGCTCAGGCCGATGGTGCCGCTGGCGATATACGCCAGCCGTGCCAGCAACAGCACCCCAAGCCATAAGTAGCCGGCCCGCAGCCAATGCTCGTCCAGCGTCACCTGCGGCGGACGAAAGCCGGGCTCCGGCCGCCCTTGCTTAGCTGGAAACGCCAAGGGCTCCGCTTCTTCACCCTCGGCGGGTTGCCTGCGCGGGACCGGGACCAGCAGGGACGGCAGCCTGGGCCACCAAAGCGGAAACCATCTCCGGCCGGCCCAGCGCCACAAACTGTCGAGCGACCAGACGATAGTGGCGCCATAGCCGGCCCCCAGAATCGCTCCCGCCGCCACGTCGCTTGGGTAATGGACCCCGTTATAGAGCCGGGAAAAACTGACCAGGACCGCCAGCGGCAGCATGAACCAAAGGCTGCGGCGATAGTAAATGAACACCACCATGGTGGCGGCAAACCAATTGGCCGCATGGGAAGAGGGCATGCTCCCGGAACTGCTCATGGGCGGGGAGAGGGGAGAGGGGAGAGGGGAGAGGGGGGACATACCGGCATTCTGGTCCTGGGTTGCGCCATTCGCCGCAGCCGCGGGCGCTTGCGCGCCCGCGGTCTCCTCAATGCGGTTTGGACGGTCGGGACGACGGACCCCGGAGAGGGCCAGGAAAGGCCGCGGGCGTCCCAGCCCATGCTTGATGTTGCGGCAGATGAATCCATCTCCGAAGGCCAGGACCGTGACCGCCATGACGAGGCAAACGGTTCCTCGGGCTCGCCCCTTCCAAAGGACCAGCGCCGCCACCAGGGCCAGCAACGGCAGGAAGAAGCGATTGCCGCTCAGGAACGGCATAATGACATCAAAGACAGGATTCGCCAACTTGAGGTTGACGAAGCGAAACATTTCGATGTCGAGAGTCTGGAGCCAGCGCATCCGACAGACAGTTTAACGCCACGCCGGCACTTGCAAGTCTAAACCAAAGCCCGAGGCCCGAGGCGCGGCGCCTGAGTTTATCGCGGTTTGCCGACAAGCCCAAATCCTCGGTGGGATTTTTCGTCAACTTTTCTTCAAAATATTTGTTGACGGACGGTCGGAAAGTGGCGATAAGAGTACTGCCGCGAGCAAAACTCGGCCCCGCGCCGTGAGAGCCTTCGGGGCTCCTATACTCGCGGCTTTCTCTTTTTCTGCTTCAGCGGTGGAAAACGCGCCTCCAGGAGCAGGGGTTGACGCACGGTGAAGAAGGTGCCGTGGGGTGGACCGAAATGGAGGTCGTGGACCTCACCCACCTGGGGCCACATGGCCTTGAGGAAGCGATCCTCGCGGATGACCAGGCCGGAGCTTGGGTCGAGTGATTTCTTCCTCGTCTTCGGGTCCCACTTCACTTCGTAGAATCGTTGCAGCGCCCAAAGGAAATAATCCACGGCCTGGAGACACGGCGCTTCCTTGGACTGTAGCACGGTTACTTTCCGCGCTTCGGGCTGGCTGCGGCGAAAGTCGAACTTACGCTCGAAATCCTGCTCCGCGAGGGCGATGGCCGCCTTGATCGCCTCGTTGCGCGTGCTGTTGCCGCGCCGGGCGACGTTGATCTCGTAGCGGTCAGCGAGGCGGTGGAATTTGCCGAACAGCTCGCGCATGAGGCAGTCATAGACTGAGTTTTCGTTGAAGCGGTAGCCCGGTTCTTTGGCCCGTCTGGCGCTCTCGGTTTCCGTGAGTCTGAGTTTGTCGCAGACGACCGCGTAAAAGCGCAGTTGGCCACCAAAGCCGCGAAGCAGATCAAAAACGCGGAAGCGGACTTCGGGCAGGTCGTCCTTAGCGTGGAAGGCGACCGCGGTCTTCTTGCGCTCCGGCTTGAATGACTCCGTTCCGGCGAAGAGGGGGTCGGCCAGCATTTTCTGCCGGAGTTCCGTGAGTGCGGCAGCCAGGGCCGGCGGGTTCTCCACTTCCAGTTTGCCGAGGATGAAGAAGCGGGAGCAGCCGTAGGTGTCCGCGATGGGTTTGCCGCTCTCGTGGAAAAGCGTGGGCGTGCCGGCCTCGTCCACGAAAAGATGCTGAATCTCGGATGAACTCGGCTCCGGCTCGGCGGCGTTGTGGAAAAGGTCGGCCATAAGGCTAGCCGGGCACGCTGCTCAGCATGGCGCCCAGCCTCGATTGCATCACTGCGTATTGCTGTCGTAAGGCTTCGAGAGGCTCAATGAGGTGTTCCCAGTGCAGGGTCACGGGCTGTGGAGTTGCGTCATCCCGCTCCCGGAAAAACACCAGGCAGTGGGCGGCTTCTAATGTGTCGTGCAGGAGTCGCAGGACACTCGTCGCCATAACGCGAGGTTCCTCCTTGGAGAGGAGCCCCGCCGGTGTGTTGTGCGCAGCCTTCGAAAGCATGGAATAATACTCGTTATGGTCATCAAGAAGGCCAGCGGCTTCCGCGGCTTCCTTGATTTTCCATGCCCGCTCCTTCACCCCGCAGTAAGACTGTCGCATTTCTTGGAGGAGTTGCCGATGATGCTCGAATGCTTGCCGGAAGATTTGAGGGTTGCGGGCCCCGTTGGCGACTTCCTCCAACTCGCGGAGGTTACTCTGCGCTTGCGCAATGAACTTCTGCGCAGCGAAGTCTGGGACGCGCATGGCAGCGCAGAGATTAATGCGCGATTCGAAGGCAACACGGCATAGGCCGACGATGTTTTGCAGACGGTTGTTCGTCAGGAGAACGTGGATGTCCAGAGCTACAGCGGCAACGCTCCGCGCCTGCTCCCGAACGTAAAGGAGTCGCGCATCCTTGTCCGCGCAGCTTGGGACTCCCTGGACGGCCAGGAGCAGGCGCTCACCAGCGTCTCTTGGAGCGGCGGCCACGTCGCCAACGAGGGCTGCCAAGGGTGTGTTAGAGTCAAAACTCATTTAGTGGGCAGTTTAGCGCCAAGCCGGCAGTTGCAAGTCTAAACCAATGATCCATGCCCCTGAGAGGCGAGGGTCTTGACGATCTCGAGATACTGTTGCAGCACTCGGGAGCCGTTGCTCCGGCTCCAGGCCACACAGTAGTCACTCTTAAGCGGGGGGGCCAGGGGGCGGAGGGCGACCCCGGGGTGGGGCAATCTTTTGATGTGCTCGCGCGCCAGGGTGACGCCCAGGCCTTCCGCGACGAAGGTCATCAAGGCGGGCTCCAGCTCGGCGTCTTGCAGGACCCGCGGCGTAAAGCCGGCCTGCCGGCACGTGCGGTTGAGCCAATCACGAAAGCCCGGGTGCGTTTTCTCGGAGAGGCCGACAAAAAACATCGTTTCGAGCTCGCCCAGTTTTACCTGGCGCCTCGCGGCGAGGGGATGCTTGGCGGGCAGGACGGCGACGGTCCGGTGACGGGCGATGCTTTCCCATTGCAGGCCGGGGGCGGACGCCGGAGGAGGCAGCCCCAGGAAGCCCAGATCGATCTTGCGCGCCTCGAGGGCGCGAAGTTGTTCCGCCGGCGTCATGTCGAAGAGGTTGAGGGCCACGTGCGGAAAGGTGTGCCGGAAAGCCCTGAGCGTTTCGGGAAGCATCTCGAAATCAAAATTGGACAAATAGGCGATGTTCAACTGTCCGGTCTCGCCCCGGCTCAGACGTTGCACCGCGAGGACACTTTCCGTCGCCAGGGCCAGAAGGCGTTGGACATCAACCAGGAAAGACCGGCCTTCCTCGGTCAAGGTGACCTGGTTCTTGGAACGGTTCAGGAGGAGCACGCCGAGTTCCTCTTCCAATTTATGGATTTGGCGCGTGAGCGAGGGTTGGGCTAAATGCAGTTTAGCGGCAGCCTTGGTGAAATTCAGATCTTCGGCGACCGCCGCGAAATACCGGAGGTGACGCAGTTCCATAACGTGAGCGGCAGTCTAGGCAGTTTCGACCCTTTTGGCAACGGGCCGGCATCGGAGAGCGCGAGCCGTGAATCCGTCACCCGGTTGACGGCCGGACCGGCTGTCTGCCGGCGGCGGTTCCCGCAGCGATTCCATGGCTTGGTCGACGTACTGCGGATTCAGCTCGATCCCGACGAACTGGCGGCCAAGGCGCCGGCAAACCAGCCCGACGGTGCCGCCTCCGAAGAAGAGGTCCAACACGAAGTCTCCGGGCACGGTGGAAGCGAGCAGGCAAGGCTCGACCAGCCCTTCGGGGAAGGAGGCGATGTGGGTGCCGTTAGTCGGAGAGGTGTTGATGCTCCAGACGGTGCGTCGATTTCGAGTGCCGCCGTCCTCGGCCTCTTCCAGGACCGCGTCGGCATAAAACGCGTATTTCTGGCTTTTCGTCAGCATGAACACGTACTCGTGCGCCCGGGTCGGCCGGTCTTTGACGCTCTCGGGCATGGCATTTGGCTTGTGCCAGATGATGTCGCTGCGAAGAAACCATCCGTCGGCCTCCAAGGCAAACGCGAGGCGCCACGGAACGCCAAGCAAATCCTTGTCCTTGAGGTCGGGAGGGTTGTCGGGACGAACCGACATCGCCCGGTTGGGGTTCTTCTTGTCCGGCGCCCGCCAGCGACGATTTCCACTCGTATAGCCGTCACCGACGTTCAACCAGAAAATGCCGTCTGGTTTCAATATCCGGCGCGCCTCGGCGAAAATGCTCACCAGCTTGTGAAGGTACGCCGCCAGGGTTGGCTCAAGGCCGATCTGGCCGCGAATGCCATAGTCCCGCAGCCCCCAATACGGTGGTGACGTAATGATACTCTGGACGCAAGCGTCTGGAAGCCGGGGAAGGACTTCAGAAACGTCTCCCTCGAGCACCAGCGACTCCAGAACCTGGAGTCGCGACGGAGCAAGTATTCGCGATCGAATCATTTGTCTGCGCGAGGAGAAAACTACCACAACCGGGCCGGGTAGAGAAAGAGGTTCCGGGGGCGGCCCATAGTTTTAAGGTATCGCCAGGCAGCAATCTAAGTATTGGCGCTCGGGGCTCGATCCAGGCAAGCTGTGGGCGTGATGAAACCCTATACGCGGCAGGCCTCGGTCCTTTGGCTGGGGACGCGCGCGCATGGCAAAGGTGCCGTGAACACCCCGAGTGCGGCTCTGAAGATGGCGCTTCACGCCTCCGGGGGCGACCTGAAGCGGCGCGGCACCAGTCCGCCCGAACTGATCGCGGCGGCTCACGCCGGGAGCTTCGCGCTCAGCCTGGCCAGTGAACTGGGAGTGGCCGGATTCAGCCCGCGACAGATCGACACGACGGCAACCGTCACGATGGAAAACATCGCCGCGGTGTGGACGCTGACGCAGATTCATCTGGACGTGGCGGCCGCGGTGCCCAGGGCGGCGGAGTGCGACTTTGTGGACGCGGCGTTGCGGGCCAAGGCGAACTGTCCCGTCTCGCGCGCGCTCAACGCGAATATTTCGATGCGCGCCCACTTGACCCGCCATGGCGCGGCTGCGCCGACGGGCGGCCCGGGCCGGAAGAGAGCTTTACAAAAACATAAATGAATGCTGCCCTAGTCAAGAAAGCCCTCGAGAAAGTGCTCAACGCAAACGTCCTGGTCAACCTCGTATCACGGCGCGTCCGCCAGTTAAACGCCGGCGGCGGAGGGGCGAGCAGGCCGCTGGTGGCGGACGTCGGCAACCTGGGCTTTGCGGACATCGCCTTGCGTGAGATCATCGAGGACAAAATGGGCTTCGATATACCCGATTTCGTCGCGCTGACCCGCCCGACGGGAAAGAACCGCAAGCGGCCCCAGCACTGGGCCAGAGAGTAGGAGTCGGGCAAGAGGGACCTGGGGCCAGCCCCAATGCCTTTCGGGAATTCAACCCGGCCTTTCGTCCCGGAGGGACATCACGACAATAGCCCAGCGTGATAACGCTGGGATAGGTCAGTTTCGTGTTTCACCCGTCCCGAAGGGACGGCTGAACGCGAGGAGGGCGGAGCGCATGCTCTTCACGCCGGCGGTCGGCCGTCCCTTCGGAACTTGGGGTCGCTTGACCGCAAAACCCAGCGTTGAAACGCTGGGCTATTCTCGGATGTCCCTCCGGGACAAGGACCG
>Ga0209415_10007680_pt1 | contig 18793 bp, 14 predicted proteins | sample PeaSoiSIISIP2007_FD_187696 | JGI IMG/M metagenome (GOLD analysis project Ga0209415, IMG submission 187696) | Peat soil microbial communities from Weissenstadt, Germany - SII-SIP-2007 (SPAdes) (version 2) | ecosystem: Environmental > Terrestrial > Soil > Wetlands > Peat | place: Germany...
GTGTCGACTGTGCGCGGTGACTCTGTTGTTGATGGTGCACCAGTGGAAAATGAGAACAGCGGATCCTCAATCGAGACGAGGAAATCCCACGGGTAGTGTGACAGCCTGCTGTGGGGGGGCTCCCCGTGGTACCCCCGGCGGAACTGTCGTGACTCGGGCGGGGCACGGTCTATCGAGCCGGTGGTCTCTCCACGTCGGATGCCTTGTTGCTTCGTCACCAGGGAAAGGCACGATGGATCGCGAAGTCGAGTGGCCCCTCCCGGCGAACGTCGTGGTCACGCCGGGGGAGCTGTCGCCCCCCACCGGCCTCGTGCACCGGGCCCGTGAACTGGCCCACATCGACCATCTGCTGACGTCGGTGCGTCGCGGCGAGCGGGCGGCCGTGGCGCTGCGGGGCTGGCCCGGTATCGGCAAGACGGCCCTCATCCAGGCGGCCGCGGGCCGGGCCACCGATCTGGGCACCGTCCAGCTGCGCGGCACGGCTGACGTCCGCCGGGCCTCCCGGGAGTGGCCACCGGCGCTGTACGAGCTCCTGACGCGCTTCGAGTCCTCAGCGCCGGAGCCGGGTGGGGCGCCGGCGTCGGCCCGCAAGGGGCGGTCCGAGGACCCCGGCCGCCAGGCGGCCATGGTCGGGTCGGCCGTGGCCGCGCTGCAGCAGGTGGCGGACGTCGGTCGGCGGCCCCTGCTGCTCGTGGTGGACGACTGCCACGTCCTGCCCCGGTGGTTCTCGGCCGCCCTGGCCGAGGCGGTGGCCGGACCGGAGCTGGCCGTCCCCGTGGGGTTGGTACTGGCGTGGCGCGACACGCCCCACGTCCCCTCCTTCGAGCTCGGCGTGCCGGGAGTCCCCGAGCTCCGCCTCGCCCCGCTGGGGGTGGAGGGGGCCGAGGAGCTGTTCGTCCGGCTCGAGATGCGCGTGCCCGAGCGTTCGGTGCTGCGGCTGCTCGTCGACGCCACCGCCGGCGTGCCGTGCGCCCTCATCGAGGTGCACGACCGCCTCAGCGTGCCCCAGCTGCAGGGCCGCCGGCCGCTGCCGTGGCCGGTGCCGGTGGGCCACGGTCTGGCCTCGGCCTACGGGGTGCGCCCCGCCGCGCTGTCGGAGCGGGGCCGGATGGCAGCTGCCGTCGCCGCCCTGGGCGCCCCCACGCCGGTGTTGGCCGCCGCCCTGGACCTGCTCGGGCTGTCCATCGAGATGCTGGAGGAGCCTCAGGAGGCCGGCATCTTCAAGGTGCTGCGCGACCACGTCGACTTCGAGCACCCCCTCGTACGGGTGGCCGCCTTCCGGCAGATGCCCGAGGAGGAGCGCGACCGGATCCATCTCGCCGTGTCCGACGCCTTCGAGGCCGGGGGCCACATCGTGCACAGCGCCTTCCACGCCGCCCAGAGCGCCATGGCGCCGCACGACGACGTGGCGCGGCGCTACGCGGCGGTGGCGCGTCTGGCGCTCGACCGGGGCAATCCGTCCCGCTCCGCCACCTACGAGGAGATGGCGTCGGAACTGGCCGAGTCCGACGATCGAGCCGCGTCGCACCTGGCCCACGCGGCCGCGCTGTGGACGTCGGTGGGCGACCACGATCGGGCGCTCGCCAACCTGGATCGGGCCGACCGGCTGTCAGTGTCGGGCCCCGTCCGGGGAGAGCTCGACTATCGCCGGGCCCGGCTCGCCTTCGCCGCCGCCGCCGACAGGGGCACCACCACCGGCGTCGCCCCGGCCGAGGCCATGCGGACCGCGGCGGAGCTGTGCCTGGCCACCTCGCCCCACCGGGCCGCCCTCATGTTGGTCGACGCCGCCGCGTGCGACCTGCTGCACTCCTCCCCGGCCGGGGCGGTGGCCACGGCGCGCCGGGCGCTCGAGCTGGCGAGCGGCGTCAACAGCCACGTGGAGGCGCTGGCCCAGGCCACGTTGACGGCGGCTTGCAGCTTCGAGGGGCGACCGGCCGACGACGACACCGGCGGCTGGCGGTGGACGATGGTGCTCGACAGCCTCACCCAGGGGTTCTCGGCGTCGCCGCACCTGGCCTACGTCATCGGCGATCACCTCGTGCTCGACGGTCGACGGTCGCTCGCCACCCAGTGGGCCCAGGCCATCGGCCGGTGCGCGCAGTCCTCCGGCAACCGGGCGCTGGCGTCGGCGTCCTTCGCCCTGCTGTCCACGCTGTCGCTCAGCGCGGGCGCGGTGGACGAGGCCCGGGCCCACGCCGAAGCCGCCCTCGTCCACGCCGACCGGCAGCTGGCGGCGCGCGTGCTCGCCACCCTGACGGCCGTGCACGCCGCGGCGGGCAGCTACCGCGAGGGTTTCGAAGCGGCCAGCCAGCTCTTCGCCCTGTCGGGCGACGTCGGGCGGGTGCCGCGCCTGCAGGCGCGGGTGTCACTCGCCAACCTCGAGCTGCAGTCGCACCCCGGATCGTCGATGTCGGCGTGGCTGGCGTCGGCCTGGGAGGAGGTCACCTCGCGCCTCGACGACCGGGGCGAGGCCGACCCGTGGGACGCGGTGTGCGCCCGCTGGGCCCCGTCCATCGCCGAGATGATGGTCCTCGGCCGGCGCGGGGCGGAGGCCTGGCCCCTGGTGGGCGTGGTGGAGCGGGCCCTGCCCCCGGGGCGCCCGCGTGCCTTCTGGATGGCGTGGATCCGGGGCTTGTGCTCCCCCGACCTCGACCAGGCGCTGGCCCACCTGGCGTCGGCCGCCGCCTCCGTGGGCGATGTGCCGCTCGTCGAGGCCCGCGTGCAGCTCATGGCCGGCGTGCGCCTGGCGGAGGCGGGGAAGGAGGCCGACGCTCGGACGCGCCTGGCGTCGGCGGGTCGGTCCTTCCGGTCCATGCAGGCCCAGGGGTGGGCCACCCTGGCCGACCGCGAGCTGGCCGCCCTGGGGGCAGCGGCGCGGGCCGAGGCTGTGTCCCCCCCCGGCGCCGCGCCGGGATCGTCGGAACCTGCCGCCGCTGCCGCCGCCACCACCGCCACCACCGCCACCACCGCCGCCACCGCCGGCCCGCCCGGTCCGGCCGGCGCGCCCGGCCCCGACGGCACCGACACCGCCCTGTCGGCGTCGGACGAACCCCGACCGGAGTGGCAGATCGAGCTGCTCGGCTCCTTCGTCGTGCGCCGCCACGGGGCAGTGGTGCAGATGCCCTACAGCCTCGCCACCCAGGCGCTCATGATCGCGGCGTTGCGGCGCAAGATCCCCGTGGAGGAGCTGGTGGAGATCCTCTGGCCCGACGCCGAGCCGGGGGTGGGCATGCGGCGCCTGCGCAACGTGCTGTGGCGCATCCGGGTGGCGTGTGGCGGGTTGCTGCTGCGCGACGGCAACTTCATCCGGCTGGCCGAAGGGGCCACGGTGGACGACGACCTGTTCCGGCGGTCCGCCGCCACCGCCCTGAAGCCGTCCACGCCGAACGACGAGGCCGTGACCGCCGCCCGTGCCGCCCTGCGCATGTACCACGGCGACCTGCTCCCGGGCGAGCGCTACGCCGACTGGGCCACGGGTCGGCGTGAGTCGTCGGCCCGGCTCCACATCCAGCTCCTCGAGCTGCTCCTGACCGAGGCGCTGCGATCCGCCCACATCCACGACGCCATGCAGATCCTGGAGCAGCTGATCGAGGCCGACCCCTACGAGGAGCAGCACCATCTGCAGTTGGCCGAGCTCTACGTCCGCAGCGGCAACCGGGGCCGTGCCCTGCGGGTCATCGAGCACGCCGCCCGCATGCTCGAGGAGCTCGACCTGCCGCCGTCGGACGCCCTGGCCGAGGTGCGCCGCTCGCTTGGCGCCGTCACCCCCGACGACGACCAGGTGCCCGCCCTGCCCCTGTAGCACCCCGAACCCCGGTCCAGCTCCGGGCTCGGCCTCCCGGCCCGGATGCAGGGACGGTCCGGGGCCGCGTCTCAGGACCGTCACGGCCGGGACTTCCCCCAGGTGGGACGCCCGCAGGATGGCGGCGTGCGAACACAACACCGTGCAGACGTTGTTCGTCGCCAGTGCGGGCGGGCACCTCGAGCAGCTCTTCACCCTGCGACCCCGGTTCCGGGGGCCGCAGGACCAGGGCTTCGACGGGGACTGCACGTGGCTGACCTACGACACCCCCCAGAGCCGGTCGCTGCTGCGCGACGAGCAGCACATCTTCATCCCCCCGGCCCGGCCCCGCGACGCACGGGCCACGGTGATCCACACCCGGTTGGCCCTGCACGTCCTCGGCCTGGGGGGGTGGTCGGCGGTGATGTCGACCGGCTGCCTGCCGGCCGTGCCCTTCCTCACCCTGGCGCGCACGCGGGGCATCGAGTGCCACTTCATCGACAGCGCCACCCGGGTGCAGGGCCCGTCGCTCAGCGCCGCGCTGCTGGCCAAGGTTCCCGGCGTGCACCGCTACAGCCAGTACCGGTGGCCGGACCGCCCCGGATGGCACTACCGGGGCTCGGTGTTCGACGACTACGTGGGTGAGCCGGCCCGGCGCCGGGACGTGCGGCGGGTGGTGGTCACGGTGGGGACGAGCGACTACGGCTTCCGGCGCCTCGTCGCCGCCGCGTGCGCCGCCATCCCTGGCGACACCGAGGTGCTGTGGCAGACGGGGACGACCGACACCGCCGGCCTCGGCATCTCCCCCCGCCCCTTCGTCTCCGAAGAGGAGCTGTGCCGGGCCATGACCCAGGCCGACGTGGTCATCTGCCACGCCGGCGTGGGCTCGGCCCTGGCCGCCTTCGGTGCCGGGCACTGCCCGGTCGTCGTGCCCCGCCGCCGGGCTCGGAGCGAGCACATCGACGACCACCAGGCCCAACTGGCCACCGAGCTCGCCACCCGTGGCCTCGCCATCGCCGTCGAGGCCGAGCAGCTCACCTCCGAGGTCATCGACCGCGCCGCGTCGCGCCGGGTGGTGGGCAACGAGGACCCGCCCCCCTTCCTCCTCGGCCCCACGGCCCGTCTCGGCCGGCCCGGCGGCGCCACCCCGGGCGTGGCCCACCAACCCGGGCGATCTGCAGCGGCATGACGCGTCGCGCCCGTGGGGCCCGGCTCGGCACCGAGCTTCTCCGGATGCCGTCGGTCGACCGCCGGGGTGGCGCCGGCGGTGTCGTCTTCCTGGCCTGGGGGGCGGTGCAGGGCCGTTCGGTGGAGATCGTCGCCGCCCTGGGGGGCACCGCCACCTGCATGTATCCCCCGGCGACGGCGTGGCGTCCCCCCGTCCTGGTCCGCTATGCCCTGTCGACGGTGCGCACCGTGGTGCTCCTGGCCCGTCGCCGCCCCCGGGTGGTCGTGGTCACCAACCCGCCCGTGATCCCCGGGCTCCTAGCCCTGGTGTGGGCCCGGTTGACCGGGGCGGTCGTCGCCCTCGACAGCCACCCCGGCGCCTTCGGGGCCAAGGACAACCGGGTGGCGGCGCGGCTGCTGCCCGTGCACCGCTTCCTGGCCAGGCGGGTGACGGTGTCCCTGGTGGCCGCCCCCGAGTGGCAGCGCGAGGTGGAGTCGTGGGGAGGGCGGGCCATGGTGGTGCACGAGGCACCGGGGCCGCCGTCCGGTCACCGCCATCCCCGTCACCGGCCCCTCCGGGTCCTGTACGTGGGGACCTTCGCCCCCGACGAGCCCATCGGGGAGGTCGTGGCCGCCGCCGGGCTGGTGCCGGAGTGCGAGCTCGTCGTGACCGGCGACGTCGCCCGGTGCCCCGACACCGTGCGGGCCGCGGCGCCGCCCAACGTGCGCTTCGTGGGCTTCCTCGACCCGCCCCGGTACCAGGCCCACCTGGAGGAGGCCGACGTGGTCGTGACCTTGACCACCGAGCCCGACTCCGTCATGCGGGCCGCGTACGAGGCCGTCTACGCCGAGCGGCCGCTCGTCCTGTCGGACTGGCCCATCTCCCGGGAGCTGTTCCCGGCCGCCCTGTACTGCGCCAACGACGCCGCCGGCCTGGCCGCCGCTCTGCACCGCGCCGACCGGGAGCTCGACCAACTCGACGCCCGGGCCGGCGCCGCCCGGGCCACGCAGCTCGCACGGTGGGAGGAGCAGCTGCGGGAGCTGCGGGGCTGGCTCTTCCCCGACGGCGTCCCGTGGCCGTCATCTCCAACCTGTGGACTGCCCGAGACGATGGCTGGATGACCTCGTGGGAGACAGCGGCGTGCAGACGTTGTTCGTAGCCAGTGCGGGCGGGCATCTCGAGGAATTGTGGAGCCTTCGTCCCCGCTTCACCGGGCTCGAGGGGGAGTGCCGGTGGCTCACCTTCGACACCCCTCAGAGCCGATCGCTGCTGCGCCACGAGCAGCGCACCTTCATCCCCCCCGCTCGGCCCCGCGACGCCCGGGCGACGGTGGTCCACACCCGCCTGGCGATGCACGTGCTCGGCCTCGGGCGGTGGAAGGCGGTGGTGTCCACCGGCTGCCTGCCGGCCGTGCCCTTTCTGACCCTGGCCCGCACGCGGGGCATCGAGTGCCATTTCATCGACAGCGCCACCCGGGTGGAGGGCCCGTCGCTCAGCGCCACCCTGCTCGACAAGGTGCCCGGCGTGCACCGTTACTGCCAGTACCGGTGGCCGGACCGCCCGGGGTGGCACTACCGGGGCTCGATCTTCGACGACTACGCGGGCGAGGCCCGTGGTCGGCGCGACGTGCGCCGGGTGGTGGTCACGGTGGGGACGAGCGACTACAGCTTCCGGCGCCTCGTGGCCGCCGCCCACGCCGCCGTGCCGGCCGACGCCGAGGTCCTGTGGCAGACGGGGGCCACCGACACCTCGGGCCTGGCGCTCTCGCCCCGCCCCTTGGTGCCGGACGACGACCTGCGCCGGGCCATGGCCGCGGCCGACGTGGTCATCTGCCACGCCGGGGTCGGTTCGGCCCTGGCCGCCTTCGGCGCCGGGCACTGCCCGATCATCGTGCCCCGCCGCCGGGCCCGGGGCGAGCACGTCGACGACCACCAGGAACAGCTGGCCACCGAGCTCGCCGGGCGCGGCCTGGCCATCGCCGTCGAGGCCGATCAGCTCACGTCCGAGGTCATCGACCGTGCCGCCTCGCGCCGGGTGGTGGGCAACGAGGACCCGCCGCCGTTCATCCTCGGCTCGCCAGCGCCTCCCGACCGGCCCGACGGTGCCGCGTCGGGCTCGGCTCGCCGACCCGGGCGCCGCGCCGCTGCATGATGCGCCGGGCCAACCGGGCCGAACTCAGCTCGGCGTCCGACCACCCCAGCCGGGCCAGCGCCGTCCCGCTCCCGAGGACGGCGCGGGCGATCGGGCCGGCCGCCGGTGAGGCGCCGGCCACGCTCACGGCGGCTCCCAGGGCGAGGCCCAGGTGCCGCGAGCGCCGGCCGTGGACGGCCCCGGCCCGGTCGGGGTAGGCCCGGGCCAGCGCCGTCCACGCCGCCCCCTGCCGGCGGGCGTCGGCCAGGAACGACGCGTTGGCCCGCCGGTGCACGTGCACCGCCGCCAGCGCCGGGTCGAAGATCCCCTCGAGACCGGCGTCGGCCAGGCGGAAGCCGAGCTCCTGGTCGGCGTGGTATGAAAACGGGAAGGCCGACGAGTACAGGCCGACCCGCTGCGCGTCGGCTCGGCGCAGCGACACGTTCCCTCCCCACAGGTAGTCGAGGACGCCGGTGGTGCCGGCCTCCCACGACCGGCACCGGCCCAGGTACTCGCGGGCGTAGAGGGCGGTCCCCGGCGGCAGCTGCCCGTCCTCGCCCACCATGACGGGCATGGCCCCCACCACCACCAGGTCGGGTCGCCGGGCGTGGTGGCGGGCGTGCCCGGTGGCGAGCAGGGGACCGGGCACCACGTCGTCGTCGAGCAGGAGCACCACGTCGGTCGACGCCCGGGCCACGGCGGCGTCGAGGGCGGCCAGCTGGCCCCGGCGGGACACGCGCACGGGTACGAGCTTCGGTCGGCGGGCCGCCAGTTCGTGCAACGTCGTCATCGACGCCGCATCGTCCTCGCCGTCCACCACCACCACCATCTCCACCACGGCCGGGTCGGCCAGTACGGCGTCGACCAGCGGCTCGAGCAACCGGGCCCGGTTGCGGGTGGGGACGACGACCGAGATGGTGGGGGTCAACCGGACCGCTCGGCGCGCCCCGCCGCCGGGCCCTCGGGCCGCCCGCCCCCGGCCAGGAGGGTGCCGTTGCGGCAGTCGTCGCGGTCGCCGTCACCCCGCAGCAGGCGCCCCGGGGTCTTGGCCAGGATGCGCAGGTCGCACCACAGGGACCAGCCCGACAGGTACTGGGCGTCCAGGCGGTAGAGCTCGTCGAGGCGCAGCGCGTGCTGCCCGCACACCTGCCACAGTCCGGTGAGCCCGGGCCGACCGTCGAAGCGCCGCTCGGCCCAGTCCGGAAGATCGGCACACTCGTGGGGGACGAGGGGGCGCGGGCCCACCAGCGACATCTGCCGGCGCAGGACGTTCACCAGCTGGGGCAGCTCGTCCACACCGGTGCGGCGCAGGATGTGGCCGAACGGTGTGATCCGGGGCTTGTCGCCCTCGAGGCAGGGTTCCTCCATGGTGCGGAACTTGAGGACCTCGAAGGGCTGGCGGTGGCGGCCCAGCCGCGTCTGGCGGAAGATGACCGGTCCGGGGGAGGTGAGCCGCACCCCCAGAGCGGCCAGGCCCAGCACGGGCAGGGCCACCACGAGGACGGTGGCCGCCCCCACCACGTCGAGGACCCACTTGCCCGCCCGGGCGGCGGGACCGGCCAGCGCGCCCAGGCTGAGGACGGCGATGCCGTCGACGTCGCGCACCCGGGCCCGCCACCCGGCCAGGTCGTAGTAGCGCGACACGATGTCGACGCCCACCGACGGGGGCAGGCTCCGGAGGCTGGCGGCCATCCGGGCCGGGTGGGCGGTGGAGAAGGCCACCACGACGCGTCCGATGTGGTGGCGGGCGCACAGGGTGGGCAGCTCGTCGAGCCCGCCCACCACGATCTGGCCGTCGACGGGGTCGTCGTCCACGTACCCGGCGAAGTCCACGAGGCGCGACCGCGTCAGTCGCCCGGCGATGTCGGCGGCCATGGTGCCCGTGCCCAGGACCAGGATGCTGGCCCGCCGGGGCGCCTGCCGGCAGCATGCCGCCAGGACGAGGAAGCGGGCCGTCACCAGGGCGAGGGTGCACGCCGCCGCCCCCACCAGGACGTGCGCGGGACGCAGCGCCGGGTTCGGGGGCGCGGTGAGGACGGCGTCGGCCGCCAGGACCAGCAGGGCACCCAGTACCACCGCGCTCACGGCCCGGCCCAGGCCGTCGGTGGAGTTCGGCACGAGCTGCTGTCGGGCCGCCCCGTGCAGCCGCAGACAGACCCCGGCCACCAGGAACGATCCCCACGTGACCCCCACGAACAGGGCGATGTGGCGCCACGACGAGGTCGCACCGCCGCCCGTGTCGAGCACCGCCCCCACCACCGCCAGGGCGAGCAACGGGGCCAGGACGTCGCTGGCGGTCATGACGGTGTGCAGCGCCACCGGCCGCCGTGACCAGGCCACCGGGGCGGCCGTCCAGCGGTCGTGGCGCCGGGTCCGGAGGCCCGGAGCGGCCGACGGGACCGAGTCGGTCGTCACCGAGTCAGTCGTCACCGTGCCCATCCCGCAGTGAGGGATGCGCCCCCGTGCCCACGGCCCGGGGCCGTCGCGTCCACAGCGCCGTCCGGGCCCGGGCGCGGTTCGAGGTGCACATGCCGGCACGGTAGGAAGCCGGCGTTCATCGCTCGTCCCGGCTGACGCGGTGGCAGCGGCCGTCATGGCCGTCCCCCGGGGCACCCGGGGGGGCGGGACACGCAGAAGACGGGCGAGGGACTGCGCCTCCCTACGGTGTGACGATGGCCATGCGGAACGAGGACCCGGCCGGCTCTGCCGGCACGGACCACCCCGGCCCGCAGCCCACCCTCGCCCCTTTCCGGTCCCCTCTCACCCGGAGCCGGCCGGCCGGTCCGGAGCACCGCCCGACAGCGGAGCCGGCCTTCATCAGTCCCCCGGCCACGCCGGCGCTGGTGGCCCTGCCCGCCGGGGCCGCGGTCTCGACCACGCCTCCCGTCCCCGCCGCCGCCGGACTGGGCGTGCTGCGCCCGTGGATGCGTCGGCGGGCCTGGATCCTGGTGGCGGCCCTGGTGGCCGGGGCGGCCGGGGGCCACGTCGCCGCCGCCCGACACGCCCCGTCGTACACCGCCGAAGCAACCTTGGTGGTGCCGGCCGGGGCCGGTGCCCAGGGCCCCGGGGACGCCAACGACGCCGCCGCCCTGGCCATCACCTACGCCACCTTCATCCCCGAGGACAGGGAGCTGCTGCGGTCGGCCGCCCGCCGGTTGGGCGTTCCGAGCGACGCGTTGACGACGGGCGTCTCCATGTCGGCGCAGACGGGCACGTCGGTGATGGTGCTCAAGTACGCCGCCCCCACCCCCGGGCTGGCGATTCAGGGGGCGCAGGCCCTGGCCCTCACCATCGTGGACACGCCACCGGTCGGCAGCGGCGTCCCCAAGGGTTCCGTCGACGTCGTCCGGCTACCGGCCACGGCCACCTCCACCGCCTCCCTGCAGAAGTACGCCCTCCCGCTCGGGGCCCTGCTCGGGCTGGCGCTGGGATGCATCTGCGTGCTGGCCGCCGAGCGGGCCGATCCCCGGCTGGACGACGACCTGGCCCTGGCCGAGGCGGCCGGGTGCCCGGCGACGGCGGTGCCCGGAGCCATCGGCCTGCCCGAGCTGGCCCGCGCCATCGCCCTGCAGTGCCACGGCGAGACGCCCATCGTCCTGGTGCCGCTGACGACGGCGGAGGTCCCGGCGGCCACGGCGTTGGCCGACGCCCTCCGGGGCGTGTGGCCGCGGTACATGCCACCGGCCGAGATCGAGGTGGGCAGCCACTTCGAGGCGGCCGTGCCGGATCTGGCCAAGGGGCACGGCTCGACGGTGCTCGTGGTCCGGACCGGCACCCCGCGCCGGCGGGTGTCGTCGGCCGCCGGCCGGCTGCGCCTGCTCGGGGGTTCGCAGATCTGGGCCATCCTGTCGCGGCGCCGGCCGCGGTGGGTGCGCCGTGCTCGGTGAGGGGCTGATCGCCGCCCCCTGGGGCGACGTCTGCACGAGCCGCCCGGCCGAGAGCTGGTTGACGACCCGCCCCCGCACGGCGCTGCTCGGCACGGCGGCCGTGGCCCTGGCCCTCGCCACCGGGGCGGTGGGGGCCACCCACGCCAAGTTCGGGGTGGCCATGGTGCTGGCCGCAGCGGTGGTGACGGTCGTGCTGCTGTGGCCGCTGGTGGGGGGTCTCGTGCTGGCGGGGGTGGTCCCCGTCATCTCCGGCCTGGCCACCGGCGTCCCGCTGCCGGCGGTGCGGGCCTCGGAGGCGCTCGTGGGCCTGATCGGGGTCACCCTCCTGGTGGCGGCGCGCCGGGGCGACGCCGTGGCGTGGGGGGTCCTCGACTGGCTGGCCCTCGTCTACGGCGTGGCCTGGGCGGCGTCCGGGGCCTTCGACGCCGTGGCCCTCAAGGAGCACCTCACCTTGTCGGAGTGGGGGACGGTCTTGGGCCAGATGCAGTTCTTCCTCATCTACCGGGGCGTGCGGGTGTCGGTCCGCACGGCGCGTGAGCGCCGTATCGCCCTCGGCGCCATCCTGGCGGCCAGCGTGCCGGTGGCCGCCCTGGCCGTGCTGCAGGAGGCCGGCGCACCGGGGGTGCGTTCCTTTCTGTTCACCATCACCGGCTCGGCCGAGGCGACCGTCGCCGCCCCGGGCACGGTGGCGCCGCTGTCGATCTCGGACTTGCACCGGGCCACGGGGCCGTTCGCCAACTGGACGTCGCTGGCCGGCTATCTCTTCCCGCTCGTGCTCGTCATGTGCGCGCTGGCCCTGGCGGGCCAGGTGGGCCGGCGCCGCCGGTGGTTCGCGGCCGTCGCCGGCCTGGCCGGTGCCGGCCTGCTGGTGAGCGACGAGCAGTCGGCCATCATCGCCCTCGTCGTGGGCGTGATCGTCCTGGGGGCGCGCTACGCGCGGACGCAGCAGGTGCTGCGCTGGCTGCTCGTGGCCGTCGTCGTCGGGGCCGTCGTCTTCGGGCCCACCATCGGGCGGCGCATCGCCACCGAGCTCACCCCGAGCGCCCGGTCGTCGAGCAGTTCGGTCGTGCCGCAGACGCTCAGCTACCGGGGCGAGGTGTGGACCCAGCAGTACTTCCCGGCCATCGAGCAACGCCCGCTCACGGGCTACGGCGTGGTGACGCCGCCCACCATCCAGTGGCCCTACACCGAGTCCGAGTACGTGACCGTCCTCATGGAGGGGGGCGTGCCCCTGCTGCTCGTGTTCGCCGCCACGACGTGGGCCATGATCCGGCGCAGCCGCCGGCTCACGCGTGCAGCCGACCCGCTCGACCGGGCCCTCGGCCGCGGCCTCACCGTGAGCGTGGTCGCCCTCGTCGTCATGGACGTCATCTGGCCCTACATGAGCAACGGCGGCCTGCCCCAGGTGCTGTGGGCCCTGCTGGCGCTGGCCGAGGGGGGCGCGTTCGCCACCACCGTGCACGGCGCGCCCCGGACGCGCCCCGTCCTGGCCGGTGTCGCCGCAGCGGGCGCCGGGCTCGTCCCACCGGCGCCCTGAGCGGCACCGCCGGCGCCTGCGTGGCGTCGCCGGGCGGGGCGGTGACCAGGACGTTTCAGGGGGACGTCGGGCGAACAGCCCTGGGACGCGGGGTTCGTACCGTGCGGCAGCCCGCGCCCCGGCTCGTCCCCGTCGGGCCGGTGGAGCGCCGAGCGCGGAGGCCAGAGCCAACGATGAAGTCCGAGCGATGCGGAACTGCGGTGGGGACACGGCGTGCGCACGCGGCGCAGCCCCGTCTCCGCCCGTCGTGAGTGCCCGACACCTCCACCCTCTGGGTTCCGGGCCACGCGCCGGGCGGGGCCCCGGACGCGTCGGCCCTGTGGCTCGTGCCGGGCCACGCGTCGGAGCGGCAGCTGGCGGCGGTGCACGTGGACGACGGTGGTCGGCGCGGCGACCGGCTCTCGCAGGTGGCCATCCGGGGGGGCGCGTACATCGTCCGGCGCGAGGGCATCGGGATGCTCATCCGCCTGGCCGGTGTGGTGGTCACGGTGCGCGAGATCGGGCCGGGGGCCTACGGCCTCTACAGCGCGGCGCTGGCCTTCGTCACGGTGGCGGCGGTCATGGCCCAGATGGGCTCGGAGGTCTATCTCATCCGCCAACCGGGCGAGCTCGGCCGCGAGTACTTCGACCGCGCCTACACGTTCCTGCTGTGCACCTCGCTGGTGGTGACGGTGGTCTGCCTGTGCGGGACGGTGGCGTTCGCGCCGTGGCTGCGACCGGTGGGCGTGCTGTTCCCGTTGCGGATCATGTTGCTCAGCATCCCGATCAACGTGCTGTGGGCGCCGGGGCAGGCGCACATCGAGCGCCAGTTCGCCTACCGCCGGTTGGGGTGGCTGGAGATCGGCGGGGACGTGGCCCTGTACGGCACGGCCGTGCCGCTGGCCATCTTGCACTTCGGGGCGTGGTCGCTCGTGGCCGGCTACTTCGTGTGGCAGGCCTACCTCCTCGTCGGCAGCCTGCTGTTCTCGGGGCTGCGACCGCGCTGGAACTGGTCGCGTGACGACATGGTGACCCTCGTGCGCCACGGCAGCGGCTTCTCCGCCACCCAGGCGGTCGTCAGACTCAACGGCGTGGTGAGCGCCCTGGTGGTGGGGACGTTCGCCGGCGCCACCGGCGTGGGCTACGTGTCGTTCGCCCTGCGGCTGGTGGACACCGTCGGCTTCGCCTCGCGGGGCGCGTACCGGCTGGGCCTGGTGGCCATGTCCAAGGTCCCCGACATCGACCGCCACCGCCTGCGCTTCGCCATCGAGCAGGGCTCGATCCTGCAGATGCTGGCGCTCGGGGTGCCCTTCGCCGGCTTCGCGGTGGCGTCGCCGTGGCTCGTGCCCGCCCTGTTCGGACACGAGTGGACGGCCGCCATCCCCGTCTTCGCCGTGCTGGCTCTGGTGGCCACGCTCAACGCCCCCAGCATGATCATGGGCACGTTCCTCCTCTCGCGCGGCCAGAACCTGCGGTGCTGCCTGTCCGCCCTGATCGGCGTGGTGGTGCTGGCCGTGGCTTCGGTGGTGCTCGTGCGCCACCTGGGCGTGGTCGGGTTCGGATGGGCCAGCCTGATCGCCCTCGTCGACACGGTGTACCTCGACCGCATGGTGCGGCGCACCACCGACGTCGCCTACCGCTCGATGGCCGCCTTCGCCGCCGTCCTGGCGCCGTCCATCCTCTTCCCCCTCTTCCCCCGGCCCGCCGCCTTCGCCGCCCTCGCCCCCCTGGGCCTGCTGCTCGTCGTCCCCGCCCTCCGGGCCGAGACGGTCCGGATCGTGGCCCTGGTGCGCACCGCGCTGGGGCGGAGCCCGGCATGAGCGCCCCGTCCGACGTGGGGTGCCGGGTGGGCGTCGACCTGGTCGACATCGCCGAGGTGGCCGAGGCGGCGCAGCGGTTCGGCGACCGCTACCTGTCCCGGGTCTTCACCGAGGGCGAGCTGGCCGTGTCCGTCGGGCCGCCCGAGGTCAGGTTCGCCTCCCTGGCGGCGCGGTTCGCGGCCAAGGAGGCCACCATCAAGGTGCTGCGCCCGCCCGACGGCGCCCCGCAGTGGCGGACCATCGAGGTGGTCCGCCAACCGAGCGGCGCCTGCGAACTGCGGCTGTCGGGAGCGGCCGCCGACCTGGCGCGCCAGGCCGGTCTCGGGCCCATGACCGTGAGCCTCACGCACCACGCCGGGCTGGCCGCCGCCGTGGTGGTGGCCCTCACCGGCAGCGCCGCCCACGGGCCCCGCCCCCATTTCGATCCGCAGCCCCTGACCGTCCTGAAGGCCGCGCTGGCGGGTATCAGGGGCGGGCGATTCGCACACAAGGAGGAGTGATGGAGGAGCAGATCCGAGAAGTGCTCGCCGCCTACGGACGGTTGCCGGTCCCGGCGGAGGCGCTCGGCCTGGACGACGATCTGTCGGACGCCGGGCTCAGCTCCCACGCGCTGGTCAACGTCATGCTGGCACTCGAGGACGCCTTCGACGTGGAGTTCCCGGAGTACATGCTGCGCGAAAGGGCCACCTTCGAGTCGATCGGCTCGATCGCCGCCGCCATCGGCGAGCTGAGCCCGGCACGGGCGGCGTCGTGAGCACGAACGGGCAGGGCCATCTGGCGTCGGCCCGCTCCGAGGTAGAGATCGGCCGCATGGCTCGGCAGATCGCCCGGGACGTGGCCGCCCCGGCGTCCGCCGACGTGGACGCCAAGGCCCGCTTCCCGAGCGAGACCATCGAGGCCTTCAGCGAGGCCGGTCTTCTGGGCGCGCTCGTCCCGACGGCACAGGGGGGCTGCGGCGCCACCATGGCCGAGGTGGGCGACAGCGTCTACGCCGTGGCCCAGCAGTGCGCCTCGAGCGCCATGATCCTGGCCATGCACCACCTGCAGGTGGCGTGCCTGGCCCGCCACGGCACGACCCCGGCGCTGCTGTCGTACCTCGAGGAGGTGGCGGGGCTCCAGCTGCTGCTGGCCTCGGCCACCACCGAGGTCAACATCGGGGGCCAGCTGCGCGTCAGCTCGTGCGCGGTCGAGGCGGTGGCGGACGGATTCCGACTGGAGAAGCAGGCGCCGGTGGTGTCCTACGGGGCGTACGCCGACGCCATCCTCGTGACCGCCCGCCGCCGGTCCGACAGCGCGCCCAACGACCAGGTGCTGGTGCTGTGCGCATCGTCACGGATGTCGCTCGAGCAGACGGGGGAGTGGAACACCCTCGGCATGCGCGGCACGTGCAGCACGGGGTTCCACCTGAAGGCCGAGGGCGAGCTCGACCACGTGCTCCCCGTGCCCTTCGCCCAGATCGCCGAGCAGACGATGCTGCCTGCGTCGCACGTCCTGTGGGGCTTCGTGTACCTGGGCGTCGCCGCCGCGGCGGTGTCGAAGGCCCGCCACTTCGTGCAGGCCGAGGCGCGCAAGCGCCCGGGTGAGACACCGCCCGGGGCCACCCGGCTGGCCGAGCTGGTGGTCTCGTACCGGCAGATGGAGGCCATGGTCCGTGACGCGGCCGGCCGCTACGACCGGACCCCGGTGGGTGAGGGCCATCGCGTGTCGACCGCCCTGTTGTTCAACGCCCTCAAGGTGGGCGCCTCGACGGCGGTGATCGACGTGGTGACCCGGGCCATGGCCATCTGCGGCATGGCGGGCTACCGCGAGGACTCGCCCTACAGCCTGGGCCGGCTCCTGCGCGACGCCCACGGGTCGGTGGTGATGGTGAACAACGAGCGGATCATCAGGGACAACGCCCAGCTGCTCCTGGTGGACAGGGAGGACATATGACCGACGACCAGAGTTTCGAGGAGTTCCAGCGCCGCCTGCTCGACGCCGGCATCCTCGTCGGCGCGGGCGTGGACGGCCTCTACGGCCGCTCCCGCGACTTCGAGGCGGTGGTGACGGGCGTGATCAACCTGGTCGACGACTGGGGCCACGGCCTCGGGGCGACGCGCCTGGACTTCCCGCCGGTGGTGTGGCGCGGGACCTTCGAGCGCACCAACTACCTGGAGTCGTTCCCCAACCTCATCGGGTCGATCCACGTCTTCACCGGCGACGACCGCGACCACGCCGAGCTGCTGCGCCGCCTCGACGGCAACAAGGACTGGCCCGAGCTCCTCACCCCCGCCGACGTGGTCATGTCGTCGGCTGCGTGCCATTCGCTGTACCCCTTGTGCACCGGGACGCTCCCCGCCGAGGGCCGGCGCTTCACGGTGCTCGGGTACTGCTTCCGCCACGAGCCGAGCATCGACCCCGCCCGCATGCAGTCGTTCCGCATGCAGGAGGTCGTGTACGTGGGCGACCCCGCCGCCGCCCTCGCCCACCGCGACGACGGCCTCGAATACGGGCTCACCATGCTCGAACGTCTCGGCCTCGACATGGAGGCCGTCGCCGCCAACGATCCCTTCTTCGGCCGGGCGGGCACCGTGCTCGCCGCCGGGCAGCTCCAGCAGGAGCTGAAGATGGAGGGTGTCACGCCCATCTGCTCGGTGGAGCGCCCCACCGCCATCATGTCGGCCAACTACCACCAGGACCATTTCGGCGTGCCCTTCGCCATCGAGACGGCCGACGGCAAGGTGGCTCACAGCGCGTGCGTGGCCTTCGGGATCGAGCGCATCACCCTGGCGCTGTTCCACCGCCACGGCCTCGACCTCGGGGCGTGGCCCGCCCACGTGCGGGAGGCACTGGGAGCGTGATGGTGCAGGTGCTCGACGTCGATCCCGCCCGGTACCGGTCGCACCCGCTGCACGGGAGCGACCGGATCTGGAAGGAGACCAACTGCGCCGCCGACCTGTGGATCGAAGCCCTGCATTCGCTCGGCTTCGACCCCGTGGCCGCCCTCGGCTTCACCCTGAGCGCCGACTTCGACGGCGACCAGTGGCGCATGTTCACCTTTCCGGCCGAGGACCTGCGGGTGCTGTTCGGCATCGAGATGGACGAGCTCAACGTGTGGCGCCCCCTCGTCGAGCACCTGGTCGACCAGCTGGCGCTGCGGCGGCTGGTCGTCGTCGACGTCGACGCCTGGTACCTGCCCGACACCGCCGGCCTCACCTACCGCTGCGCCCACCAGAAGACGTCGGTCATGGTGCAGATGGTGGACCTCGGCGCCCGGCGCCTCGGGTACTTCCACAACCGTGGCTACTACGTGCTCGAGGGCGAGGACTTCTCCGCCCTGCTCGAGCCGCCCGCCGACCCGGACGGCGCCGTGCTGCCCCCCTATGCCCTGAGCGTCCGCCTCGACGGCCTGCGCCCCGCCGACGACAGCACCGACGCCCGGGCGCTGGCCCTCGGCCTCGGCCACCTGGCGCGGCGCCCGCAGACCAACCCGGTCGCCCGGTTGCGCAAGCGCATCGACGAGGACCTGCCGTGGCTGCGCCAGCACGACCTCGACACCTTCCACCGCTACGCCTTCGGGACGGTGCGCCAGTGCGGTGCCAACGCCGAGCTGGCTGCCGACTTCGCCAGCTGGCTCGACGCCCGCCCGGGCCGGGGGCGCGCCGAGGCGGCACCGCTGTTCACCGGCGTGGCCGCCGGCATGAAGTCGATCGAGTTCTCACTGGCGCGCGCGGCGCGGGGTCGTTCGTGCGACCTCGAGGGGCTCTTCGCCGAGCACGAGGTGGCCTGGGACGAGGCCATGGACCGACTGGCGCTGGCGTGAGCGGGGGCGACCTCCCCGCCGACGTGCTGGCGGGGGCCCGGTGGGAGTGCGCCGGAAGCCCGCCCGGCGCCATGGAGGGCCCCGCCGACCTGCACGTCGTGGCGGACTGGGTCCCGGCCCGCGTGCCGGGCACGGCGGCCGGCGCCCTGCTCGATGCCGGCGTCGCCCTGGCCGACGAGCGCGACTACGACGAGGAGGACTGGTGGTTCCGGTGCCGCTTCCACGCGCCGGCGGGAACGTGGCGGCTCACCTTCGACGGCCTCGCCACCGTGGCCGACGCGTGGGTCGACGGGGCGCACGTCGCCCATGGCGACAACATGTTCCGCCCGCTCGAGCGGGCGCTCGCCCTCGGGGAGGGGGAGCACGAGCTCGTGATCCGCTGCGCCGCCCTGGCGCCGCTGCTCGGGGTCAAGCGGGCCCGGCCCCGGTGGAAGACGTATCTCGTCCGCCATCAGAATCTGCGGTGGTTCCGGACCAGCCTGCTGGGCCGCATCCCGGGCTGGGCGTCGGTGCCTGCGCCGGTCGGCCCGTGGCGCCCGGTGCGGCTCACCCCCGCCGACGCCGTCGTCGCCACCGGCGTGCACCTGCTGGCCCGCTGCGACGGGGCTGACGGCACGGTGGACGTGGTGTTCCGCCTGCCCGGCCATGTCGCCGACGCGGTGGCCGCCGTGTGCGCCGGGCCGGGCCAG
>Ga0209415_10007681_pt1 | contig 18790 bp, 12 predicted proteins | sample PeaSoiSIISIP2007_FD_187696 | JGI IMG/M metagenome (GOLD analysis project Ga0209415, IMG submission 187696) | Peat soil microbial communities from Weissenstadt, Germany - SII-SIP-2007 (SPAdes) (version 2) | ecosystem: Environmental > Terrestrial > Soil > Wetlands > Peat | place: Germany...
ACCGCGTGGTCCCAGGTGTCCATGTCGGAGTGGTGCGTGATGGTGCCGTAGTCCAGCGGGTCCTGGATGAACTGGAAGCCCGGCAGCCCCACGGCGGCGAAGCTCAGGTGATCGGTGCCGCCGGTATTGCGGATCGATACCGTGGTGACGCCCATGTCGCGGAACGGGGCCAGCCACGACTCGAAGATCGGCCGCATGGCTTCGTGCCCCTGTAAGTAGACACCGCGGATTTTGCCGCTGCCGTTGTCCAGGTTGAAATAGCCGGAAAGCTTGCCGTGCTGGGAAGTGACGCGCATGGTTTGAGGGTCGGCAAAGTGTTCCTTGACGTAGGCCCGCGAACCGAACAGGCCCTCCTCTTCGCCACCCCACAGACCGATGCGGACGGTGCGGTCGAGTTTCAGGTTGAGGGCCTTCAAAATGCGCATCACTTCGATCATCACGGCGCTGCCCGCGCCGTTGTCGGTGGCGCCGGTGCCGGAATGCCAGGAGTCGAAGTGAGCGCCCACCATGACGATCTCGTCTTTCTTGTCGCCGCCGGGGATCTCGCCGATGATGTTCAGGCCGTCCACGTCGTGGTCGGAGGTGGCGGCCTTCAGGCTCAAGCGCACGCGCACGGAGTTCTTCTTCTCGAGCAACCGGGCGATGCGGTTGTACTGCTCGGCGGTCACTACGAACGTGGGCGGCGCCGGCGTACCGGCTGCCTTGAACCCGCCGGCGGCTTCGCCGAAGAGCATGCCTTCGTGCGCCCGATCGTCTTCCAGCAGCACGCCGGCGACGCCTTCCTTGGCGAGGAACTCGCCGCGCTCCGCCGCCGCCTGGTCGTAAAGGTCGTACAACTGCTCCATCAGCGCGTTGGGCAGACCGCTGAAGAACCTGCCCATTTCGGCCGGGTCTTCCGGCCATTCCAGATCGTCGAGCTTCTTGGCCGTGAGCTTGGCGGCGGGCGCCGGCGCGTTCGCCAGGTCGGACAGTTCGGCCGCCGTCAGACGACGGAACTGCGGGTTGGTCTGCGGGGCGGGCACCTTCGGATCGTTGAGCAGCACGATCTTGCCGCGCAGTTTCCCCGTCCATTTCGCGCGATATGCCTCGATCCCCTCCTTAGATTTCTTGGGGCCGTCGCGGAACGACCCGCGCAGCGGCGCCAGCACCAGTTCGCCCGTGACCGCGCCGTTGGTGGACGCGCTCCAGGCCAGCGGCACCGCGGTGAGCTGCGAGTAGCTCGGCTCGATCAACTCGAGTGACGACTGTTCCAGCGTCCAGGCCCGCCCGAACGGTCCCCACTTTTCGAGGTGCACGTTCTCGAGGCCGTAGCCGTTCAACTCGCCCATGGCCCACCGCGCGGCGCCTTCGAACCCCGGCGACCCGGTGAGGCGCGGGCCGTGCACGTCGGAGAGGTTGCGCAGAGTCTCCATGACTTTGGAACGTTCGAAGGCCTCCGCCTTCACGCGGTCCACGATCGCCAGGTCGACGCGCTCCTGGGCGAGCGCGGGAAGCGCGATGAGTACGAGTACGGCGATTTTTCTCATTGCCGCAGTATACAGCGGATCAGTTCCAGTGAATCATCTCCCTGGATTCCACCTTGGCATCGTCCAGCTCGATCGCGTAGCCCGCTGCCTCGGGCAGCGCGAAGCGGGCGTTCTGGATCGCGGGCGGCTTCTTCTCGAAGTGGTAGTACGACTGCATCTTGAGAATCAGGTACTCGGCCAGCGGGCAGATGGCCGGAGACTGCGCCGCGATGACGTGCAGGGCGGCGTGCAGGCTGTGCCCGTGCGGAATCACCGGAACATCGAAAACCGAAGCCAGGGCGCAGATCTTCTGCAGCTCGCTGGTGCCGCCGCACCATTCCGGGTCGCACTGCACCACGCTCAGGGCGCCCTCTTTCAGATAGTCGTAAACCTCCCACCGGCCCTGGATGTGCTCGCCCGATGCCACGGGTATCGACGTGCCCTTGCGCAGTTGCGCAAAGCTGTCGATCTTCTCCGCCTGGGTGGCTTCTTCGATCCAACGCGGCCGGTAGCGCTCCACCTGCTTGGCCCATTCCAGGGCGTAGGTCAGGTCCCAGCCGCTGTAGACGTCGAACATCAGCTCCGTATCTTCTCCCACGGCTTCGCGCAGAATGCGCACCAGGTCCACGTTTTTCCGGAGCCCTTCGTAGCCGTCGCCCGGGCCATACGCCAGGAACCATTTCTGGTGGCGAAATCCCTCCTTCTTGATCTGCGCGGCGCGGGTCTGGACCTTGCCGGGCTCGAGCGAGTAGCCCAGGCAACTGGCGTAGGCTTCCACCGAAGAGCGCGTCGGACCGCCCAGCAGGCGGTAGACGGGCGTTTTGAAATAGCGCCCGCGCAGGTCCCACAGGGTGTTGTCCACGGCGCTGATGGCCATCAGGAAGTGACCGCGGCGGGCGTGACGGTTGGAGCGGTAGAGCTGGTCCCAGAGCTTCTCCTGGGCGAGGCCGTCTTTGCCCATCAGGAACGGCCGCAACTGCTCGTCCACCACGATGGCGACCTCTTTGTCGATCGGTCCGTAAAAGCCCTCCGCGTCCGCGTCGGTCTTGATCTTAAGGTACAGCGCGCTGACGGCAGCCTTGGTGCTGGTGGGATTGGCGCTGTCGCGGTAGGGCGGCGGGCGAAGCTCGTCATAGATGTACAGCGGGTTCGCCTGGTACTGCTGGTCGACGCCGCGCATCGTGTCCCTGTGGCCGCGCACCTGCCAGATCTCGACGGCGGTGATCTTGGCGGGTTTGGATTGGGCAAGCAGCGGGAGCGCCGGCATGGCGGCCAGAAAGCGGCGTCGCGAAAGAGGGTGGTTCATGTAGATTACTGTAGCTGGTCGCAGCGGGGTTGCGAATCGGCAGGGCCAGCCTCGGAACAGGGCGTAGAAGGGCGGGCCACTCTTCCGCCCTTTCAGGGCTGGGCGTGTTCGGCGCTCGAACCACACGGCTCACGCCGTGGGCTACTCTCTTCCGCCCTGCCGGGCGGGCACAAAGCTCAGATCCCGCTCGTTTGGCGGGGATTCGGCAATGAAGGGGGGGTTATACTGTGGCGGGGCGGGTCTGCCGCACCAAGGAGCAGCGATGCGGTCATTCCGTTACCTGGTGGTTGCCGTGCTGGCATGGGCGGCACACCTTGCCGTGGCGCAGCAGGCGAGTCCCGGCGCGGCCGATACCGGCTGGTGGAAGAACGCCGTCATTTACGAGATCTATCCGCGCAGTTTCGGCGATACCAACGGCGATGGTGTGGGCGACCTCAACGGCATCACCGCGCATCTCGACTACCTTGGCGATCTGGGCGTGGACGCCATCTGGATTTCACCGTTCTATCCGTCGCCTCAAGTCGATTTCGGATACGACATTTCCGACTATTTGGCGATCGACCCGCAATACGGCACCATGGCCGATTTCGACAGGCTGGTGGCCGAGGCCGGGAAGCGGCGGATCCGCGTGATTACCGACCTGGTGCTGAACCACACCTCCGATCGGCATGGTTGGTTTCGCGAATCTCGTGCGTCGCGCACCAATCCCAAGGCCGACTGGTATGTGTGGCGAGATGGCAAGGCAGGGGGCCAGCCGCCCAACAACTGGATTTCGATCTTCGGCCACAGCGCGTGGCAGCTCGACGCGGCGCGCCGCCAATTCTACTACCACGCGTTCTACAAAGAGCAGCCGGACTTAAACTGGCGGAATCCCGACGTCCGCAAGGCCATGTACGACACCATGCGCTTTTGGATGAAGCGCGGCGTGGCGGGTTTCCGGCTGGACGCGGTGACGTCGCTGTTCGAAGATCCGCAGTTCCGCGACGAGACGGTGCGGCCGGGGAAGACGGCGTACGGCGACCCCAACGTGTCGCGCGAGCACACCGACAATCTGCCCGAGGTGCACGACGTGCTTCGCGAGATGCGCAAGGTGACGGACGAGTTTCCCGGGCGGATCCTGATCGGCGAAACGTACCTGCCGAATGTCGAAGAGCTGGCCAAAATGTACGGCAAGGGAAACGACGAAACCCAGTTGCCCATGGACATGCAGTTTGCCATGCACCGGGACTTCTCGGCCGCCGTGTTCCGCAAGAAACTGCGGGAGGCGGAGACGCAGTTGAACGGGAATCTGCCGCTGATCGTCACCGACAACCACGACAATCCCCGCAGTTGGAACCGCTTCGGAGACGGCCGGCACAACGAGGAGATTGCGCGGCTGATGGCCACCCTTTTGTTGACTCCGCGGGCCACGGCGCTGCTGTACTACGGACAGGAACTGGGGATGGCGAACAACGATCCGCAGCGCGTGGAAGACGTGCGCGATCCCATCGGGAAGATCGGCTGGCCCAAGGAGAAGGGCCGCGACGGCGAGCGCACTCCGATGCAGTGGGACGCCACCGCGACTGCCGGCTTTACGAAGGGCGCAACGCCCTGGCTTCCCGTGGGAGCGGACCATGCGGTGCGGAACGTGGCCGCGGAGTCGCGCGACCCGAAGTCGCTGTTGAGCTACTACAAGACCCTGATCCGCCTGCGCCGGGAGAATGCGGCGCTGCGCGACGGACTGGTGAAGATGGTGGATGAGAGCAACCCCAACGTCCTCTCGTTTTTGCGGCAGAAGGATGGAACCACCGTGCTGGTGGCGCTGAATTTCAGCGGGCAAACACAGACGGTGCGGTACGATCTGGGGGCGGCGAAGAAGCTGAAGAAGCTGGTCACCTCGGTTGCCATGGGGTTTGCAACCGGCGATACGGCCATCGCGGATGGGTTGGTTCTTCCGGCGTTCGGGGCGTACGTCGGGGTGGCGCAATAGCCGGCAGGTGACAGGCGACAAAAAACGATCGCCTGTCCCACCTGGCTGAAGCCTGCTCCACAGACGCTACGTCCGCTTGGGCACCGAGACCGTTAGGTTCCGGAACCGGATGCCGGCAGCGTGCGTGCCTTGCAGGTTGAACGGACCCGGGGCGTCCTCATTGCTGTCCAGCGCGCCGCCCGTGATGCCCGGAATCTCCTGGTTGTCGACGATGGTCACGCCGTTCCGCACCACCGTCACCCACCGCCCTACCAGGGTGATGTCCATGGTCTCCCACTCGCCTGGCTTTTTCGGCAAGTCCTGAGATGGCGCCACGTAGCCGTAGATCGAGCCCATGCCGTGGAGCTTGTCATTCATGCCCTCCTGCCCGTACTCGATCTGGACCTGGTACCGCCCGCGCAGGAAGATGCCGCTGTTGACGCCTTCGGGGCAGTTGAATTCCAGGTGCAGCTTGAAATCGTCGAACTTGCCGGTGGTGCGCAGGTTCGAGCCGGCCTGCTGGTTCACCAGCTCGCCGTTCTGCGCCACCCAGTGATTCTCCGCGGGATCGCCGGGCGCCCACCACGTGAGATCCTTTCCGTTGAACAGGGCTACGGGCGGCATCCAATTCTTAGGCGGCTTGTTTTTCAACTCCGGCGCGCGCTGTCCCGCGATCTGTGCCTGCACTTCCTGCCCGCGCTTGACGGCGCCGGTGAGCACGCTGCCCTTGACGTTCAGCTCCCATGTGACTGCCGGACGATCGTCCGCGGCTGGAGAAATCGTGAGGACCAGGAGGCTGCCGTTCAGCTTCACCTCGTGGGCCGGCCGCACGCTGCCGCCCCGCGGTTGGATGCGAGCTTCGGGCTTGCCCTCCTTATCGACCACCTCGACCCACGCGGGATACACCGCGCTGGACGTTTTGACGGTAAGGTCCCACCTGCCTGCAAAGGGGTCCTTGCCCGCCGCGCCAAGCAGAAGAACCGAGGCGCCGAGCAGACTGCAGAGCTGTCTCATGCCTGAATTGTGCGGCTAAAAGAAGAAGATATCAAGGTTAAAATCAGCACTTATAGCGGCACGACGGAATTCGGGCTGCTCGACCAGTATTCGAGAGGCGCAAACCCCGAAAAAGTACGGATAGGCGGCGCCGCGAGCCTGAACCACAATGGCTTAGAGCGCAAAAATTGCGCATGAAGGCCGGGCCAAGTTTGCATTCTCCAGCGAGTCACAGTTCAGCCATCGGTTCGCCGAAGTCACTAATCCTGGTCGTCGACGACTATGCCGGAGTGCGCCGCTATATCGCGGCTGTCTTGCGAAGGCTCGGTTACCCGGTCCTTGAGGCGGCCACGTGGGCCGAGGCTGCGGAGGTGTCTCAAAAGTGCACCGACCCGATCGATCTGCTCGTCACGAATGTCGTACTACCCGATGCCACGGGGGAGGATGTCGCGCAAGAGTTGATGGCCACCTGGCCGGAATTAGCCGTGGTGTATATTTCCGATCATCCCAGAGACGGCCTTAGGGAGCGTGCGCTGCCGGCTGGAATCCGGTTTCTGCCAAAGCCGTTTACCAAAGATGCCCTGGTGCTGCACGTGCAAGAGGCCCTACGGAAACAGATGCCTTATCGGATTTTGTTTGTAGACGACGATCCCATCGTCACGCGACTTGCCGCCCGGGCCCTCAACCATGCCGGCTTTGAAGTCCTGGAGGCGGCAAACGGGAGAGGCGCCATGGCAATTCTCATGGAGCAAGACGTGGACCTGGTCATTACCGACATTGTCATGCCGGAAATGGAAGGGCTGGAGATGATCGGCGCTTTGCGCAAATCGCGGCCGTCGTTACCGGTGGTGGCAATCTCGGGGGCGTTCGACGGGCGGTATCTGGATATGGCCCTGGTGCTGGGGGCACGCGCGACTCTCGCCAAGCCACTCTCCATGCCGAAACTTCTGGAGACGGTCCGGCAAACCCTGGGATTGGACCCGGCTACGCCTAAGCAAGGGTCTGGCGCTCCTTGAGCGAGGCGGCAACATGCAGCATAGATTTTGGCATCGTGCCACAAGAACCCCGGGCGATCTCGGCCAAGTTCCTAGCCACTGGCTAGAGCGATACTCTGGGAGTGAGTTGGCGGGACAGGCGAGGCGGCATTAAGGAACTGTGACTGACCCCAAGGCCTGCCATCCCGAATTCAGAGCGTTGCTCCTCGCGGCCAGAAAGAACACCCGGTTGCCCGCGAAGCCGGCGTTGAAGGCGATCGAGAGAGTCACAGTCAGTGTGTTTCCGCTGCCGCTGAATGAGCTGCCAACTCCGCTGACAGTGCACTGGCTGTTACTCACGGTCCCCGAACCGGGCAGCACCATGCCCGAGTACGGTCCGCCGGCATCGCCTGCGTCGTCCACCAGGTCGAGGGCGCCGCTGCCGGGCAGAAAGGCCAGATAGCAGGCGTGACGCCCATCGATGGCGCTGTTGATCAGCACGTTGGCGACGCCGATGTCCTGCCAGCCGTTGGTATCGGTGAACGTGAAGATGTAAGTCTGGGTGAGACTGTTGTCGCTCTGCGCCGGTGTCATTCCGGTGACCCAGGGGCCGGACGGCGGCGCGCCCGGCACGTTCCAGGCGCCCAGTGCCTGCCAGCCCGAGTTGGCCGGCGAGGTATCCTGCGCGGAGAGGTAGATCACTTTGTTGCCGCTGAAGGCGGCGCTGAAAGTGATGGTCAGCGTGAGAGTGAGTGTGTTGCCGTTACCATTAACGGCGCTGAGAGCGCCGTTGACGGAGCACTGACTGTTGCTCACGGTTCCGGACCCGGGCAGGACCATCCCCGAGTAAGGTCCGCCGGCATCGCCCCGATCATCGACCAGGTCCACGGCGCCGGAATTCGCGCCCGAAGGAACAAACGCGATGTAGCAAGCCTGGCGTCCATCGAGCGCGCTGTTGATGAGCACGTCCAGGACCGAGAAACTCCGATACCCGCCGGTATCGGAGAAGGTGAAGGCAAAGGTCTGGGTAAAGCTGCTGCCTCCGCCCGTGACGACTGATATCGGGGAAGGCGGGGCCGATGGCGACAACTGAATCACGGCGATGGCCGAGTTGTCGAAGCCCGAACCGTTGGACGCGGTAACGGCGACCGCCTGCGGCGTGGGGATCGAAGCCGGCGCCGTATACACCCCCCCGCCGAAATGCTACCGACTTGCGGGTTGAGCGCCCAGCTCACCGCGGCGCTGCTATGAAAGAAGGTACGGGCGGTGAGTTGGACCGACTGGGACGGCCCGAGCGTTGCGGTTTGGGGAGCGAGGCCGACGGTCGGGAAGTTGTCGAAGAGCAGAGTAAATCCCTGGGCCCCGAGGCTCAACAGATACGGACGGCCACTTCCATCCATAGCGGCTACGGAATCGATGCCGCCCCAGAGTGGCACGCCGCTCTGAAAGCTGCCGTCGCCGTTATTCAGCAGATAGGCGGCGCCTTCGCCGTTGGAGAGAATCAGGTCGGGGAATCCGTCGCCGTTGAGGTCGGCGAGGGACACGCAATAATCGAACGGCACGCCGGAGGTTACGGGTCCTGTCACGAAGGTGCCATCCCCTTTGCCGATCAAGGTCTGGATGGACGAGGGATTGGCGGAGGATTCCTGGTTCACGAGCACGGCCAGATCGGCTTTGCCATCGCCGTTGAGATCTCCGATGGCGACTGCTACCGGAGCAGTGCCGCCGCTCCCCAATGGCGTGACGCCCGCCGCCTGGAACGTTCCATCGCCCTTGTTCATGAGAATCCGCACGTTTCCGGCCGTGGCGCTGCCGACGTACGCAAAGCCGGCGGTGGTGTCGGTGATGACCACGAGTTCGGGTTTGCCATCGCCGTTCAAGTCACCGGCCGCAATCCAAAACGGGCGTTCGCCGAACGTATAGCTCACCGGGGTCTTGAACGAGCCGTCGCCGTTGCCGATCAGCACCGAGACGCCTCCCAAGTCTGTAGGGTTCGAGGGATCGGCCAGGTTGATAACGGCGGCGTCGAGCTTACCATCGCCGTTAAAATCCGCCAGCACCACGCCGGCCGCGCGATTGCCGGCGGAGTAACTTTGCGCCGGGCCGAGAGCGCCGCCGCCTTTGCCCAGCAGCACGGTGAGAATCCCACCGGCGCCTCCGGCGGGCTCAGCTTCGGCCACCACGATATCCGGTTTACCGTCGTTGTTGAGATCGCCGGCGGCGACCAGCGGCATGGCAATCACGCCCGCCAGCCCTAAGGTGTCGGGTGGCACGGGATAACTTGCCGCCGCTTGCGGAACCCCCTGGGAGTTCACCGCCTGGACCAGGATGCTTTCGCCGTCGTACCCGATGACGTCGGAGATGCCGTCTCCATTCAGATCGGCGGTGGCGGCCGCGACCCAGGGGAAGGTCCCGGCCGGATAGATGGACGGGGTTTGCAACGTGCCGTCGCCGGGGCCGGGAGTGAATCGGAGGTTGCCGGTGTTTGCGTCGAGTGTGATCAGGTAGAAGCTCCCGTCTTTCAGCGGCAGAACGGCTAACGAAGTAGGGCTGCCGCCGCTGACATAATTCTTGGGAGCCTCGAAGCTTCCGTCGCCATTGCCCAAAAGCAGAGACATGGAATTCGAGAGTTGATAGACAGCGGCAAGATCCATCTTGCCGTCGTTGTTGAAATCGGCGAAGGCCAGGTAGCCGGTGTTCGATCCGGAGGGCCCCAGGCCTCCGCCGGGGGAATTCACCGCCGGCTGGAACGTGCCGTCGCTCTTGGCCAGGAGGACCGAGATGGCTTGGTCGCCATGCACCGCCAGATCCGGCCTGCCGTCGCCATTGAAATCCGCGGCGACCATCGACAGAGGCCCTTCGGCAACCAGGTAAGACACGGCGGTGCGGAGCGTCCCATCGCCATTTCCGAGCAGCACCCAAACCACGTTATGATCGAAGTCGCTGACCGCGACGTCCAGCTTGCCGTCGCCGTTAAAATCGGCCGCGGCGATGCCAAACGCCTCGCCCGCGACCGGAAATCTGCGGCCCGGCTTGAACGTGCCGTCGCCGTTGCCCAGGTAAATCCAGACGCTCCCTTGCGTATTGACTTGCCCGGAGGGGCCGGTGTCGCTGATCGCGAGGTCCAGCTTGCCATCGCCGTTGAAGTCGCCGGCCACGACAAAATACGCGGTCGGGCTGATGGCGAACTGGGAGGTGGAAAGTTGATTGCCCGTTGGCCCGCTGAGAGTGACGGTAGCATTGGGCGGATTCAGGATCGCCGAATCGAGATTGCCGTCTCCGTTGAAATCGGCTTCGACGAGCCCCTGCGCGGCTTGGGGAGAGAGAGACAGCGCGGGGGACGTCAGCCGTGGGGTTTCGCCGGACTTAGTCTGGGAGCCAGACTGAGACGGAAGGTTAATCACCGGAACAATCAAACCACGGGCGCACGAGCTATTGAAAAAGCTGAGTGCGTTCTGAAAATTCCCGCCGAAGTTGAAGGTAAGATCTACCAGGGGTTCGGGTTGCGGAAGAATACCGTTCTCCCCACTGGCGCTTCTAATAAACACCTGATACTCATCCTTGGCCGGCGAGTAGCTTCCCCTCTCGTAAGGGGGATTGCTAACCAGGATGACTTCTGCAAGCGTTTCAAACTCCGGCTGGTTAGGGCTCTTAAAGCCCATGAAATGGGGCGGACAGGAGTTCACGATGTCCGCCCATGCCGCGGCCAGACCGGCGGCGGCGAAGCACACGAGAAATCGCATTCCCGCTTTCATTGAAACTCTCCGAAACCCTTGGTGGTGGGACTCCCAGATCCCGCAACCATTCTACCTGCCACAGACCCTCACCGCTTGCGGAAAGCCACCACTGCGAGCGGCGGCAGCGTCACCGCAATGCTGTGCGGACGGCCGTGCCGGGGGGTGGGCGTCGAGGTGACCATGCCGCCGTTGCCGACGTTCGATCCGCCGAACAGCTCGGAATCCGTATTGAGGATCTCTTCGTAAAATCCCTCTTCCGGAACGCCGAACTCGTAGCCTTTGCGCACCACCGGAGTGAAGTTGCAGCAGACGACGATGTAATCGGCCGGATCTTCGCCGCGGCGCAGAAACGCGATCACCGAATTTTCCCAATCGTGGAAGTCCACCCACTCGAAACCGGTATGGTGGAAGTCCACCTGGTAGAGCGCCGGGCTGGCGCGATACAGCCGGTTCAGCTCGCGCACCAGCGCCTGCAGCTTGCGGTGCGGATCGAATTCCAGCAGCTCCCAGCGGATACCGCGGTCGTGGTTCCACTCCTCGCGCTGGCCGATCTCCTGCCCCATGAACAGCAGCTTCTTGCCGGGATGCGCCCACATGTACGCCAGGAAGGCTCGCACGGTGGCGAACTGGCGCCACTCGTCGCCCGGCATTTTGTTGATCAGCGAGCTTTTCCCGTGCACCACTTCGTCATGCGAGATGGGCAGTACGAAATTCTCGGTGAAGGCGTAGAGAAGGCTGAACGTGATGTGGTTGTGGTGGAACTTGCGGTAGATGGGATCGGTGCTGAAATATTCCAGCATGTCGTGCATCCAGCCCATGTTCCACTTCATGGTGAAGCCCAGCCCGTTGAGGTACACCGGCTTCGACACTCCGGGAAACGCGGTGGACTCCTCCGCCACGGTGAATGCGCCCGGCACCTGGTGGGCCAGTTCGTTGAAGCGCCGCAGGAAATCGATGGCCTCCAGGTTCTCGTTCCCGCCGTATTGGTTGGGAATCCACTCCCCGGCCTTGCGCGAATAGTCCAGGTAGAGCATGGAGGCAACGGCGTCCACGCGCAGCCCGTCGATGTGGTACTCCTTCAGCCAGAACAAGGCGTTCGAAATGAGGAACGTGCGCACCTCGTTGCGGCCGTAGTTGAAGACCAGCGTGCCCCAGTCGCGCTGCTCGCCCTTACGCGGATCGGCGTGCTCGTAGAGCGCGGTGCCGTCGAAGAACACCAGGCCGTGCGCATCCTTGGGAAAGTGCGCGGGCACCCAGTCGACCAGCACGCCGATTCCCTCGCGGTGGCAGCAATCGATGAAATACTTGAAATCGTCGGGAGTGCCGAAGCGCGACGTGGGCGCAAAGTAAGCGATGATCTGGTAGCCCCAGGAGCCCGAGAAGGGATGCTCCATGATGGGCAGCAGCTCGATGTGCGTGTAGCCCATCTGCTTGACGTACTCGACCAGCTTCACCGCCAGCTCGCGGTACGTGAGCGGCTGCCCCAGCGGACCGCGGAGCCACGATTCCAGGTGCACTTCGTAGATCGCAAGCGGCGATTTGAGCCAGTCGGTCTGGGGGCGCGCCTCCATCCAGGCGGCGTCCTGCCACTGGTACCGTCCGGTGTCCCACACCACCGACGCGGACTTCGGCGGCCGCTCGCAGTAGAAGGCATAGGGGTCGGCCTTGAGCTGCTGGTAGCCTCCGAAGCGCGACCGGATGTAGTATTTGTACGCCGTGCCTTCCCCCAGCCCGGGGATGAAGATTTCCCACACCCCGCCGCTGCGCCGGCGCATGGGGTGGCGGCGGATGTCCCAATCGTTGAACTCCCCGGTGGCGGTGACGTTCAAGGCGTTGGGAGCCCATACGGCGAAGCGCACGCCGGAGACGCCGCTCACCGTGACCAGGTGCGCGCCCAGGGTGCGGTACGCCTCGTGGAGGGTGCCTTCGGTATGCAGGTAGAGGTCGGTGTCGGAGAGCTGCGGGCCGAAGCGGTAGGGATCGTCGATATCGATTTCGCGGCCGTCCCACAGGCGCGCGTGAATGGTGTACTGGCGCGGATCGCCGTTCAAGAGAACGCAGTAGAAGCCCTCGGCGTGATGCTTCAACATGGGGCAGCGCTGGTCACCCACCACGATGGCAGCCGATTCCGCCTGGGGGAGGAACGCACGGACCTCCCACTGTCCTTGCCCGCGCCTTTTCCGCACGCTGTGGGGTCCGAGTATGCGAAAGGCGTCGCCGTGATATCCACCGACGATCGCTTCAATCTCTTCAGCAGTCATGAGAGCCTAATAGATAAGTATGGACGATTTCCTGCTGGAAATGCCCAAAGCGGAGTTGCATGTACACCTTGAGGGCTCGGTGGAGCTCGAGACGCTGCGCGAGTTGGACCCCGCGACGCCCGCGGATCTGTACGGTTATGCAGATTTCGACGGGTTTTTGAAGGCCTTCGGCGCGGTAGGGAAGCTGCTGCGCACGCCGGCGGATTACGCGCTGATCACGCGGCGGCTGCTGGAGCGGCTGGATGCGCAGAATGTGCGCTATGCCGAGATCATCCTGGCGGCGGGGGTGGTGTTGTGGAAGGGGCAGGAGATCGGGCCGATCTTCGACGCGGTGCGTGATGCTTCGGCCGGGTCGCCGGTGAAGGTGAAGTGGATCTTCGATGCGGTGCGGCAGTTCGGTGTCGAGCAGGCGATGCAGGTAGCGGAGTGGGCAGCTTCGCGCGTGCCGGATGGGGTCGTGGCGATCGGGATCGGCGGCAGCGAGGAGCGCGGTCCCGCGGAGTGGTTCGGAGAAGTTTTTGGGTTCGCGAAGCGCGCCGGGCTCAGGCTGCACGCGCATGCCGGCGAGGGGACGCGTGCCGGGAGTGTGTGGGCGGCGCTGGAGATTGGGGCGGAGCGGATCGGGCACGGGATCTCGGCGATCGAGGATGCGGAGTTGATGCGGCATTTGCGCGATAGCGGGATTCCGCTCGAGATCTGCATTACGAGTAATGTGGTGACGGGCGTGGTGAAGCGGATCGAGGATCATCCCGTGCGGCGGCTGTACGACGCGGGCGTTCCCATCGTGCTGAATACGGACGATCCGGCTATGTTCGGGTGCACGCTGGTGGGCGAATATCGGTTGGCGGCGGAGCGGTTCGGGTTCAGCGAAGCGGAATTGCGCGGGATTGCGGAGAACGGGTTTCGATATGCGTTTTGAGAGGCGGATTGCAGTAGGTTCTCAACCGTGCTCACACAGAATATGGGCTATGCGCTCTTGGCGCGACCGCCGAATGATGTTCTCGACGACCTCTACCGGCAATGGATGACCCGTTCGATAGATCAGAAGACCGTCCTCCATGACCAGGCCGCTCTGAGTGACCTCCACACCCACAGAAGAGTCGTCGCTGCCGGCAGTCGGTCTCATGTTGAAGTCCACAAGGTCTCCCCTGCCAATCTTACCGCTTATCTTCGCGGGAATGCGGTGCACGATACAATTGGAGCAGCAATGACACTCGATGACTACAAAGTCGTGTTGTACCGAAATCAGCCGTCGGGTTGGGTGGCTGAGGTGCCCGCGATCGAAGGATGCTACGCGCTGATGCCGACGCGCGAAGCGGCGCTCGCCGAATTGGGAGACGTTTTCACGATGATCGCCGCGGAGTACGAGGAGAAGGGCCTGCCGCTGCCTTCCGACACCACGGAAATCGTTCATGCCTAGCGCGCGAGCCGATGAATTCCGGCGGGTCGCCTTGCGACTGGGATTCAGGAGGGCGCGTCAAACCGGCAGCCATGAGCGTTGGATTCACGAGGATGGGCGCGCCACGACAATCCCGGTCCATGGCGGGCAAGATATCGGACCGCCGCTGTTCAACCGGATTCTGAAGCAGTTGGGCATCTCGGCCGCCGAATTCGATCGGCTGCGCTGAACCCCTCAGGCTTGTCTTCACACCGGCCCCGCGCAAGCCCCTTGGTAGAATAAGACCGATGCCGATCAGACGCGTGAATCGCAAGAAGCCCACACGCCTGCGCACCGAACGCCTGGCGGAAATCTCCAGGCGCGTGCGGGAAGAAAGCATGCGCGTCAACGCCGAATTTGCGGTGGTTGAGGGAGATCCGGCGCCGACGCGAGTCCCGGCGTCATCCCGGTGCCCGGCGACAAGTCCGTCTCCCACCGCTATGCCATGATCGCCGCTATCGCCGAGGGCTACACCCGCATCGCCAGCTAATCGCCACTCGCCACTCGACTGCGCGCCCGCCCCCTGTGATATTCTTGGCTTCCATGCGGATGATTCGCTTTCTCCTCACCGCGGCAGCCGCTGCCGCGCTCCTGCACGCGCAGGACTTCACAACCCGGGCCGACAAGTACATCAATCCCCTGGTCGAGCAGAATCAGTTCATCGGCTCGGTGTTGGTGGCGCGCGACGGCAAGCCGATTTTCCGCAAAGGCTTCGGACTCGCCGATCGCGAATGGAACATCCCCAACGGTCCCGACACCAAGTTCCGCCTCGGCTCCATTACCAAGCAGTTCACCGCCACCGCCATCCTGCAACTGGTCGAGGCCGGTAAGCTGAAGACCGAGGACCCAGTCTCGAAATATTACACCGATGCCCCCGCGAGTTGGTCCAAAATCACTATCCATAACCTGCTGACCCACACGTCCGGAATCCCCAGCTACACCGAGATCCCCGGTTTCTTTCAGAAGCAGGCGATGTTCGACCTGACGCCTGCCGAAATCGTCAAGCTGACCGAGGACAAGCCCCTCGATTTCGAGCCCGGAGAGAAGTGGAAGTACGACAACTCGGGATACATCCTGCTGGGCTACGTGATCGAGAAGGTCTCCGGCCAGACCTACGCAGACTACATCCGCCAGCACATTTTCGAGCCGCTCGGCATGCACGATACCGGATACGACAATACCAAGGACATCCTGCCTCACCGCGCGTCCGGTTACGTGTACCAGGGCGGGCGCTGGCAGAACGCTCCCTACCTCGCTATGACGCTGCCGTACGCCGCCGGATCGTTGTATTCCACGGTCGATGATCTGCTCATCTGGGACCAGGCACTCTACGCGGGAAAGCCGCTCACCGCCGCTTCGTTCGAGAAAATGTTCACGCCGTACAAGAACGGCTACGGGTATGGTTGGGGCATCGGAAAGCAATTCGACCACAAGCAAATCTCGCACGGCGGAGGAATCAACGGATTTTCCACGGTCATCAGCCGCTTCCCGGACGACAAGGTCACGGTGATCGTTTTGTCGAACATGCAAAGCCCCGCCGTGGGAAGGATCGGGTCGGCGTTGGCCGGAATGGTGTTCGGAATCGACCCGGTGGTGCACAGCGAAATCAAGATCGAGTCCAAGCTGCTCGACGACTACGCAGGCGTCTACACTTTGCCGCCCGGCGCGTTCACCATCGCTCGCGACGGCGACCGGCTGATGGGCGGTCCCGAAGGGCAGCGCGCGCAGCCACTGATACCCTACGATCGCGACAAGTTCTTCGTGCGAGCCGCGGAAACGGAACTGGAGTTCCGGCGCGATCCGCAGGGCAAAGTCATCGAGCTGGTAGTGCGGCAGAACGGCGACGAGATTCGCGGCGCCCGCAAATAAGCCGCTACTCCGAGCGAAGCGCCGCGGCCGGATCCACCCGCGTCGCCCGTCTGGCTGGAATATAGCTGGCCAGGGCGACTACCGACATCAGCAGCAATGCAACCGCGAAGAGCGTTCCCGGATCGCTCGAACGCACTTCGTAAAGCTGGCTGCCCAGTGTGCCGGTAACCAGCAAGGCACCGCCCGCGCCGAGCAACACTCCGAGCGTCGCCAAACCGACGCCGCGCAGCACCACCAGGCGGAGCACCGCAAACCCGGAGGCGCCCAGGGCCATGCGAATTCCGATCTCACGCTTCCGCTGCGCCACCGAGTAAGCCATCACTCCATAAGTCCCCACCGCCGCCAGGAACAGCGCGAGCCCCGCGAACGCCCCCAGCAGCAGCATACTGAAGCGCCGCGGCGACAAGGCGGTATCGACCAGTTCATCGATGGTGCGGAAGCTCGCCACCGGCTGGTCGCGATCGATGGACCAGACCGCCTGCCGGATCGCGGGCGCCAGCGCCCCGGGCTGCAGCGTCGTTCGCACCACCAGGTCCATGAAAGTGAATGGGAACTGATCCAGCGGCAGGTACATCTCCAGTCCGGCCTGTTGGTCGAGCCCGGAGTGCCGGACGTCTCCGGCGATTCCCACGATCTGCAGGGTGCGGCCGTTGACCAATACCTGCTGCGCCAACGCGACCTGTTGTCCCGACGGGTCCTGCCCCTCCGGCCAGAATCGGCGCACTGCCGATTCGTTCAGGATCACCACTCCGGGAGCATCGGCGGTGTCGCGGTCCGTGAAGGTTCGGCCGCGTTTGAGCGGAATCCCCATCACTCGAAGATACTCGGGAGTGATGACATGCGGAAAGGCGGAGGGAGCGTTTTCGGGTGGGGTTCCGCGCGGGCGGATGTCCCAGCTTCGGTCGCGATCGAGCGGCAGTGTGTCGCAGAAGGCAGCAGCCTCGACTCCCGGGATTATCGCGACGCGGCGCAGTACGTCGTCGAAAAAGCTGGTGAGACGCGCGCTACGCCCATACTTACTCGCAGGGTCGATGCGGGCGGCGATCACACCTTCGGAGCGAAAACCGGGATTGACTTCGAGGATCCGCCAGAAGCTCCGCAGCAGAAGTCCTGCACCGGTCAGCAACACCACTGCGAGGGCCACTTGCGCCACCACCATCGCCTCGCGCAGGCGCTGGCCGCGCCCGGCAGGCTCGCGGTACGCCTGCAGCGCCGGAGCCAGGCCAAACAGCAGGCCCGTGAGCACGGATACCAGGAGCGCGAAGCCGAAAGTCCAGGAATCCACCTGGACCTCGCTCAACCGCGGAATCGAGACGTGCGGCAATCGGGCGATCAGCGGGACGCCCGCCAGGGCCGGCGCCAGGCCCAGTACGCCTCCCAGGAGAGACAAAATCAGGCTCTCCGTCAGCAGTTGGCGGACCAGGCGCAACCGGCCGGCGCCCACGGCCACCCGGATGGCCATCTCCTTGCGGCGCGACGACGCCCGCGCCAGCAAGAGGCTGGCGAGGTTGGTGCATGCGATGAGCAGCACCACGGCCACGGCGCCCAGCAGGACCAGCAGCGGCGAACGAACGTCACTCACCGCTCTTTTCGCCAACGGCACGAGCACCGCGCCGGTGACATTGCGATCCACCAGGCGCTCGCGGGTCACGAGCGAGTCCATCTCGCCCTGTGCCGCCGCGACGCTCACGTCCTTCCGCAGCCGCCCCAGAACACCCAGGTAGTGACCGTAGCCCTCGCTCGCCTTGTCGAGGATCAGCGGCGTGATCACGTCCAGGTGGGAACCGGGCGCAAACACCGCGGCGAAATCGAAGCTCGCGGGAAGCACTCCCACAATCGTGGACGGCTTGTCATTCAGGGTGATGGTCTCGCCCAGCACTGCGGCGTCGGAGGCGAACCGCCGTTGCCAGAATCCGTAAGTCAACAGTACCGCCGGTCTGGCGCCGGGCCGGTCCTCCTCCGGCCGGAACACCCGCCCCAGCGCCGCATCCACGCCGAGCAGCGGAAGCAGGCCTTGCGAGATCTGGATCCCCGACAGACGCTCCGGCGCGCCGCGCCCCGTCAGGTTGTAGCTGAGATAGCTGAAGAATGCGTGATATGCGGCCATGCTCTCGAAGCTGCGGCTTTCGCGCCGCCAATCCTGAAAGATCTTCGACGATACGACATCCTGCCGCACCAGGACCTTTCCCGCCCTCGAGGACGGATCTCCGTCCCCGATCCACACGATGCGGTCCGGTTCGCGGAAGGGCAGCGGCCGGAAGACAATCGAGCGCACTACGCTGAAGATCGCGGTGTTGGCGCCGATGCCCAGCGCCAGGGTCAGCACCGCCACCGCGGCGAAGCCTGGATTGCGCCACAGTGTGCGCAGCGCGTATCGCGTATCCTGCCAGGCGGTTTCCAGCCAGCCGATGACGTCCGCGTCGCGTGTGCGCTCGGTGATGAGGGTGTGGTTGCCGAAGCGGTGGGTGGCGTTCCGCCGGGCCTCCTCCGCGGTCATCCCGGCGGCGAGGTTGTCACGCGTGCGCGATTCCACGTGGAAGCGGAGTTCCTCCTCTACTTCGGAGTGGAGGCGCCTCGCTCGAAACAGGTTGCGCACACGATCGGTCCAGGGCACCATTCGCCTCCTATGCAAATCGCAGCACGCGCGCCACGGCGCCCGTGAGCTGCTCCCAGTTCTTCTCCTCTTCCGCCAGTTGTTTGCGGCCCGCCGCGGTGATGGAGTAGTAGCGCGCGCGGCGATTGTTCTCCGACGCGCCCCA
>Ga0209415_10007682_pt1 | contig 18790 bp, 19 predicted proteins | sample PeaSoiSIISIP2007_FD_187696 | JGI IMG/M metagenome (GOLD analysis project Ga0209415, IMG submission 187696) | Peat soil microbial communities from Weissenstadt, Germany - SII-SIP-2007 (SPAdes) (version 2) | ecosystem: Environmental > Terrestrial > Soil > Wetlands > Peat | place: Germany...
GACCAGCTGCGCCACGAGGTCACGCTCGAGCGCGAGATGCGCGGCGTGGCCAAGTTCGCGGCCCGCACGCTGGTCGACGGGCAGCTGGTGTGCGAGGCCGAGCTGATGTGCGCCTACCGCTTCATCGATGCGCAGGCCGGCAAGCCATCGGCCCCCGGAGCGGGCTGATGGCGCGGGTACACGCGAGCGCGATCGTCGATCCGAAGGCGCAGCTCGCCGAGGACGTGCGCATCGGTCCCTTCAGCATTGTCGGCGGCGGCGTGCGCCTGGGCGCCGGGACCGACGTCGGCTCGCACGTGGTGCTGGCCGGCAACACGACCATCGGGCGCAACAACCGCATCTTCCCGTACAGCTCCATCGGCAGCGTGCCGCAGGACAAGAAGTACGGCGGCGAGGACACGCAGCTCGTCATCGGCGACGGCAACACGATCCGCGAATACTGCCTGATCAACACCGGTACGGTGCAAGGCGGCGGCGTCACCCGCGTCGGATCAGACAACTGGATCATGGGCTACGTGCATTTTGCCCACGACTGCGTGATCGGCAACCACACGATCATTGCCAACGGGGTGCAGCTCGCCGGGCACGTGTGCGTCGATGACTGGGCCGTCGTCGGCGGAACCGCGGCGGTGCACCAGTTTGTGCGCATCGGCACGCACGCCATGTGCGGCGGGGGCTCGGTCCTGATCCAGGATCTGCCGCCGTTCATGATCTGCAGCGGCTACCCGGCGCGTCCCCACGGGATCCATGTCGAGGGCCTCAAGCGGCGCGATTTCCCCGAGGAGAGCATCGCCGCGCTGCGGCGCGCCTACCGGATCGTGTACCGGGAAAACCGGCCGCTGGCCGAGGCGCGCACCGCGCTCGATGACCTCGTCGCGGAGCTGCCCGAAGACCAGGCGGCCCCGCTGCGCGTCCTGGCCGATTTTCTGGCACTTCCTGGTCGAGGCATCATTCGTTGACCGAGGACGGCGCCTGCATCGCGTTTGTCGCCGGCGAACCCTCCGGGGACCTGCTGGCCGCGCCGGTGATTGAAGCGCTTGGGCGACACGTGCCACCCTACCGCACGGCAGGCGTTGCCGGCGACCGGATGATCGCCGCCGGCTGCCGCGCATGGCACCACGTGCGCGAGCTGTCGGTGCGCGGGTACGTCGAGGTGCTGAGCGAGCTGCCGCGCTTGCTGTGGCTGCGCCGGCGCCTGGCGCAGCGCTTGCGCGCCGGCTCCTGCGCTGCGCTGGTCGGTGTCGACGCCCCGGACTTCAACCTCGCCCTGGAGACGGCCGTGCGCCGCCGCGGCGTGCCCACCATCCACTATGTGAGTCCTTCGATCTGGGCCTGGCGCGCGGAGCGCATCGAGCGAATACGCCGGGCGGCGGATCGGATCTTGCTTGTCTTTCCCTTCGAACAGGCGATCTACGACCGGGCCGGGATTGCCGCCACCTACGTCGGGCATCCCTTGGCCAGCGCCATTCCGATGCGGCCCGATCGGGCCGCGGCGCGCCGCCGGCTCGGCTACGCGGCCGAGCAGCAGCTGATTTGCCTGATGCCGGGGAGCCGGCGCGCCGAGATCGAGTGCATTGCCGCGGCTTTCTTCGCCGCCGCCAACCGGCTGACGGTGAGTCTGCCCGGCGCCCGTTTCCTGCTGCCCGTGGCCGATCCCGGCCTGCAACCCTTGCTGCAGCGGATCCGTGAGCACACGTGCACCCCGAGCGCAAGCGATCGCCTCGCCCTGATCGGCGGCCGCTCCCATGAGTGCCTGGAGGCCTGTGACGGTGTGCTGGTGGCCAGCGGCACCGCAACGCTCGAAGCCGCGCTGTACAAGCGGCCGATGGTGATCGCCTACCGGGTGCCCATGTTTTCGGCCTGGATCATGCGGCGCATCGGCAGCTATCTGCCGTGGGTCGGTCTGCCGAACATCCTGGCCGGGGAAGCCCTGGTGCCGGAGCTGCTGCAGGAGCAGGCAACCGGCGAGGCGCTTGCCCGCCAGCTGCTGACCGTGCTCGAGGATGCCAGCGGGCAGCATCGCCTGGAGGAGCGCTTTTGCGCCCTACACGAAGCGTTGCGCCGGGATACCCCGTCGCTGGCAACCGAGGCGATCTTGCACACCATCGCCCAGGCGCGGGCCCGCTAGCTATGGATGATCCACAAGTCGATGCCGCCGGCCCCGCTGCGGCCCGGCCGCGGTACGTTGCCGGGGTCGATGAGGCCGGACGCGGCCCGCTGGCCGGACCGGTGGTTGCTGCCGCCGTGATTCTCGACCCGCGGTGGCTCATCGGTGGCGCGCGCGACTCCAAGCAGCTCTCGCCCGCACGGCGGGAGCGGATCGCGCAGCAGGTGCGCGAGCGGGCCCTGGCGTGGGCCGTGGCCAGCGCGAGCGTCGAGGAGATCGATGCGCTCAACATCCTCCAGGCCAGCCTGCTCGCCATGCGGCGCGCGCTGGAGGCGCTCTCGCCGGCGGCCGACTTCGCGCTGATCGATGGTGACCGGCTGCCGCGGCTGGCGATCGGTGCGCGGGCAATCGTCGGCGGCGATGCGTCCGAACCGGCGATCTCGTGCGCCTCGATCCTGGCCAAGACGCACCGCGATGCGCTGATGCGCCAGATCGATGCGCAGTATCCGGCCTACGGGTTTGGGCAGCACTTCGGTTATCCGACCCGCGCGCACCGCGAGCGGCTGCAGGCGCTCGGGCCCTGTCCGATCCACCGGCAGTCCTTCGCCCCGGTGCGCGAGGCAATGCAACTCTTCCAGGTGCGCGCCAGGTGAAGGCCATCGCCTCCGATGCCAACCCGGCGTTTCGCCGCTGGCTGCGTATCGCGACCACGCCGCGTGCGGCCAGAGCATCGGGACAGACACTGGCCGAGGGCATCCACCTGGCGCAGGCGGCGATCGCCGCGACGGCGCGGGTCGACGCGATCGTCCTGCGGCGCGGTGCCGCTGCGCCGCAGCTCGAAGCGCTCCTGGAGCAATTTCCGCCCACGGTGGCGCGCTACGAACTGGCCGCCGCGCTGTACGAGCGGCTCGCGCCGGTCGAGCAGGGCGCCGGATTGCTGCTCGTGCTGCCGATTCCCGATGCGCCACTGCCGCGGCATGCCGGCGCCGATCTGGTTTACTTGGATGGCGTGCAGGATCCGGGAAACGTCGGGGCCGTGATCCGCACCGCGGCTGCGGCCGGCGTCGGGCACGTGCTGGCCTCGGCCGGCACGGCCTCGCTGTGGGCGCCCAAGGTGCTGCGCGCCGGCATGGGTGCGCATTTTCGTATCGGTCTGCACGAGCGGGTTAGCGCGGCGCAATTGCCGGCGGCCCTGGACGGGAACTGGGTCGCCGCAGTGGCGCACGATGCCCCGTCCCTGTGGGAGCATGCGTTCTCCCGCGGTCCGATGGGTTGGATCTTCGGCGCGGAAGGGCGCGGTCCGTCGGCCGAGGCGCTGGCGGTGTGCCGTCAACGGCTGCGGATTCCGACCAGCAATTGCGTCGAATCGCTCAACGTCGCCGCCGCTGCCGCCGTGTGCCTGTTCGAGCGCCTGCGCCTGAGGTGATGCCCTGGGCCGGCGAGCGCGCCGGCCCAGGGCCGGTTGCGGTGTCGGCGCCGCCGCGGGTCTCCTTAGCCTCCGGCGGCGGCACGCAGGCTCTGCTGGAAATCCTGCGCCAGTTCCTGCAGATCCGCGCGATCGATATCGGAAATCGCAACGTAGTCCATGGTGTCGTCGGCCCAGCGCACTTCCCGGTAGCCGAGCGCGACTGCGCCTTCGCGGACGGCGCCGCCGGTGTCCTTGCTGGCCGCTGCGCCATAGGGGCGCGGCCAGACAAACACGTCGATCACGTGTTGGCGGCGCCGGTAGACCAAGACCGCGACCGTGCGCCGCTGCACGTAATCGACGCGGCCACCGAGAAGCTCGAAGCCCTGGCCACCGAGGTCGACGACCGGTGGTGAGAACTCGAGTTTTCCGCGAAACCACGGCTTGACGCTGTGACGATCGGAGGAGGCCACGTCGATCGTGTGATCGGTGAGCAGCGCGCGAGCATGACTGTCGATGAAGGCTTCGTCGACTGCGCGCCCGGCCAGCGGTTCGCGCAGCTGCAGCGACAACAGTACCAGCGCCAGGCCAGCGGCAGCGATCCAGCCGCCGAAGCGCCCCACCCAGCCCCAGCGATCGCCACCGTACTCGATGCGCGGCGCGTCGCGCTGTTTTCCGATTTGCGCCTCTATGCGTTGGCGCAGCAGCGCGGGAGCCGCAAAGCGCGTCGCCGTGTGCCCAATGGCCTGGCGAACGAGGTCCAGCTCCCGCAGCCGCGCGCGACACGCAGGACAGGACGCGAGATGCGCCTGCAGCGTATCGAAGGCGCCGGGATCGAGCTCGCGGTCTGCGGCCAGCGGCAGCAGCTCCTTCACGTCGTCACATCGCGTCATCGCTGCACCCGGTCAATCCTGCTGCAAGATCGTCGCGAGCCGGGATCGGGCCCGCGACAGCCGCGACATGACCGTGCCCGCGGGGACGGCAAGAACCTCGGCGATCTCGCGGTACGACAGCTCCTGCAATTCGCGCAACACGATCACCTCGCGGAACTCCACCGGTAGCTTGCGCAGCGCAGCATCGAGCCGGCCTCGTTCCTGCGTGCGCATCGCAATGAGCTCCGGGTCGGCCTGTCGATCGGGCTCATCGTGTTCGTCCTCCACATATGGCACCTCCTTGGCCCGCTCGCCCCGGCGAGCCAGCAAACTCAGCGAGGTATTGCGCACGATCGCCAATAGCCACGGGCGGATGATGTCGCCGCGCAGTCCGTCGAAGGCGCGGAAGGCGCGCAAATACGAGTCCTGCACCACGTCGCAGGCATCCTCCTCGCTGCGTACCAGCCATCGCGCCAGGTTGAAGGCGGCATCGAGGTGCGGCAGGGCGAGCAGCGCAAAGCGCTCGCTGCGCGTACGCGTTTCGGATGGGTCTTGTGCCACAGTCTTCCCAGATACCAGATACCGCCCAAGGATGCGAAATATTCCCGGAGTGCGCGAAAAAGCAACTTTCTTGCGTAGTGCCGAATTGCGGGAATGACTCGGCCACCGCGGCAGTATTGCATGGGTAATCACTTCTGCCATCGGGAGACCAACATGCGTACAGCCATTGATCGGCGATCCTTCCTGCGGCTCGCGGGCTACGGAGGCGTCGTGTACGCCTCCGGGATCGGACTTGCCTCGTGTGCCGCCCCCGGCGCCGGCGGCCCGGCAACCCCGGATTTTTTCTTTGTGCAGCTCTCCGATACCCATTGGGGATACAGCGGAGCGGCCAATCCGGACGCGCGCGGCACCTTGCCCCGGGCGATCGATGCGGTAAATGCCTTGCCGGTGGATCCGGACTTCATCGTTTTCACGGGCGACCTCACGCACCTGACGCTCGACGCCAAGGTACGGCGCGAGCGCATGGCCCAGTTTCGCGAGCAGGTTGCCGCGCTGCGCGTTCGCAACATCCGCTTTCTGGCCGGCGAACACGACGCATCCGTCGACCGGGGCGAGGCCTTTACCGAGACGTTCGGGCCGACGTTCTACTCCTTCGACCACAAGGGCGTCCATTTCGTCGCGCTGGACAACGTCTCCGATCCGGGCGGCGCCATCGGCGAGGAGCAGCTTGCCTGGCTGCAGCGGGATCTGCTGGCCAGACCCAAGGACGCGCCCATCGTGATTCTCACCCATCGGCCGCTGTTTGCACTGCAGCCGCAATGGGGATGGACGACGCGCGACGGCGCTCGCGCACTCGAGCTGCTCGATGCGTTTCCGCAAGTCAGCGTCTTTTACGGACACATTCACCAGGAGCATCATCACCGCACGGGACGCATCGAGCACCACGCGGCGGCGTCGCTGATCTTTCCCCTGCCGGCACCGGGACCCGGTACCGAGCACCTTCCCTTGCCCTGGGACGCGGCCCAACCCTACCGCGGGCTGGCCTGGCGCGACGTGCAGGCGCAGGGCGCAACGCGCGCGCTGCAGGCGCACGAACATCCGCTGAGCTGACCATGCGGCAGACTCGGCGGATGCGCCTGTTGTACCTCCTGCTGGCCGTGGCGGCGGCGGGCGCCGTTACGAGTGCGCCTGCTGCGGCGGCGGCCGGCGCGATCCGCTTCACCGCCTCCCAGATGGGGGTGCCCCTGCAAGGAGCATTTGGCAACTTCGTGGCCGAGGTCGACTTTGACCCCGGCCGGCCCCAAGCGGGGGCGGTGCGCGTGCGCGTTGCCGTCGGTTCGGTGGACGCCGGCGCCAATTCGGCCAACGAGCTGCTGCGCGGGGAGAGCTTCTTGGATGCTGCCCACTATCCCCAGGCAAGCTTCGAGGCCAAGGAATTTCACGCGCGCGGCGACGGCCAGTACGTCGCCACGGGGGCCTTTACCCTCAAAGGTCGTAGCGTTTCCGTGCCCGTGGCGTTCACCACGGCTAGCGGCGCCGGGGGGCGCTCGTTTGATGGCACTTTCACCGTATCGCGGCTCTTCTTCCAGGTCGGGCAGGGCGAATGGGCGGATACCTCCACCCTGGACGACGCGGTCCAGGTGCAATTCCATCTTGTGCAGGACGCGCCCCCCCGCTAGTTGCCGGCCGCGGCGCACGCGGCCCGGGCGCGAAGTCCGCGCGGCGGCGCAGCAGGGGCGCTAGGCTATTCGGCCTGCTCGCCCAAGAAGTCCTGCAGCACGGTGACCGCGATTTCCTCGATCGACTTGGTCGTCGTCGACAGCCAGCGTATGCCGGCCAGGCGCATCAGGCGCTCGGCCTGCTCGACCTCGTAGCGGCAGTTCTCCAGGGAGGCATAACGGCTGCTCGGGCGCCGCTCATAGCGCACCTCCGCGAGACGCTCGGGAGCAATGGACAGGCCAAAGAGCTTGTGGCGGTGCACCTTGAGCGCGCCGGGAAGCGCGCCGCGCTCGAAGTCCTCCGGTATCAGCGGGTAGTTCGCGGCCTTGACTCCGTACTGCATTGCCAGGTACAGACTGGTCGGTGTCTTGCCGCTGCGCGAGACGCCGATAAGGACCACGTCGGCCCGCTGCAGCTCGGCCGCCGACTGTCCGTCGTCGTGCGCCAGCGCGTAGCCGATGGCCTCGATGCGGTTCTTGTAGGTATGCGAGTCCGCGATGTTGTGAAAGCGCCCGATCGTGTGGGTGGACTTGCAGCCCAGCTCCTGCTCGAGCGGAACCACAAAGGTCTCGAACAGGTCCAGCAAAAAGGCGTCGGCGGTGTGCAGGATTGCGTTGATCGCCGGGTCGACCAGGGTGGAGAAGACGATCGGCCGGCGCCCGTGGCGGCGATTGGACTCGTTGATGCGGGCGACCGCATCGAGCGCCTTTTCGCGGGTATCGAGAAAGGACATGCGGTGCGCGTGCACCCGCACGCAGTCGAACTGGGCCAGGACGCTGTGTCCCAGGGTCTCGGAAGTGATCCCGGTACCGTCGGAGACGTAAAAGACGTCGCGCTGCTGCGCGGTCGGGGATTGCGTATGCGAAGTCATATATAAGACTTTGGCAAGCAGGTAGAATGGCCCGATTTTGGCACAGCCCGGCAGCGCGCTCGCGACGCTGCGGATGGGCGCAAACGGTGACGGGCTGGCGATGGTCGACGGCCGGCGCAGCGGCGCGATTTGGAGGTCTCATGGATAGGGATAGCGCGGAACTGGTTATTCCCCTGCGCAAGCTGCGCATGGCGGACGTCGAGCGTGTCGGTGGCAAGAACGCCTCCCTGGGCGAAATGCTGGGCCTGCTGGCCGAACATGGCATTCGCGTGCCCGACGGCTTTGCCACCACGGCCCACGCCTTCCGCGAATACCTGCGCGCCAACGGCCTGCGCGAGCGCATCGCGGCCCGGCTGGCCCATGTCGATGTCAGCGATGTCCGCGCCTTGTCCGAGGCCGGGCAGGAAATCCGGCAATGGGTCGCAACCGGCAAGATCCCGGCAGCGCTCGAAGCGGCGGTGCGCGAGCACTATCGCGCGCTCGCCGCAGGCGAGCAGGTGATCTCGGTGGCGGTACGCTCCAGCGCCACCGCCGAGGACCTGCCGGAGGCCTCGTTCGCCGGTCAGCAGGAGACGTTTCTCAATGTCGTGGGTGTCGATGCCGTGCTGGCGCGCATGCGCGAGGTGTTCGCCTCGCTGTACAACGACCGCGCGATCTCCTACCGCGCGCACCACGGTTTTACCCACGACGAAGTGGCCCTGTCGGCCGGGGTGCAGCGCATGGTGCGCAGCGATCTGGGCTCTGCGGGCGTCATGTTCACGCTCGACACCGAGTCCGGATTCCAGGGCGTCGTGTTCCTGACCTCCAATTACGGCCTGGGCGAGACCGTCGTCCAGGGTGCGGTCAACCCCGACGAGTTTTACGTGCACAAGCCTATGCTGGCGGCGGGCAAGTTCTCGATCGTCCGGCGCAGTCTGGGCTCGAAGCTGATCAAGATGATCTACCAGCCGGCGGGCGACGATGACGGGCGCCACGTCAAGACGGTGGACGTCGAGGACGCCCAGCGCCACCGGTTCTCGCTCACCGACTCGGAGGTGCTGGAGCTGGCTCGTTACGCCGTGACCATCGAGCAGCATTACGGCCGTCCCATGGACATCGAGTGGGGCAAGGACGGGGTCGACGGCAGGTTGTACATCCTGCAGGCGCGGCCGGAAACGGTGAAGTCGCGCGCCCAGGACGAAACGCAGCTGCGCTATCGCCTGAAGGCGCCCAAGGACCGGCCGGCCCCCGCGGTATTGATGACCGGCCGCGCGATCGGCCAGAAGATCGGCGTGGGCAAGGTCCGCGTGGTGCGCGATGCCTCGCAGATGGGGTTGGTGCAAAACGGCGACATCCTGGTGACCGAAATGACCGACCCGAACTGGGAGCCGGTGATGAAGCGCGCGGCGGCCATCGTCACCGACCGCGGCGGACGCACCTGCCACGCCGCGATCATCGCGCGCGAGCTGGGTATTCCGGCCGTGGTCGGCTGCACCGATGCGACCCAGCGCCTGACCGACGGCATGGATGTGACCGTGAGCTGCGCCGAGGGCGATACCGGCATGATCTACGCGGGCCGGATGGAAGTCGAAACCGAGACGGTGCAGCGCGGCTCGCTGCCGAAGGTCGATGTGAAGATCATGCTCAACGTCGGCAACCCGCAGCTCGCCTTCGATTTCCAGTCCCTGCCCAACGCCGGTGTTGGCCTGGCGCGCTTGGAATTCATCATCAACAACCATATCGGTGTGCACCCCAAGGCCGTACTCGACTATCCGAACCTCGACGATGCGCTCAAGCGAGCGGTCGAGAAGCTCGCCTACGGCTACGGTAATCCGCGCGATTTCTTTCTTGGCCGCCTGACCGAGGGGGTGGCGATGATTGCCAGCGCATTTTGGCCCAAGCCGGTGATCGTGCGCCTGTCGGACTTCAAGAGCAACGAATACAAGAAGCTCATCGGCGGCACCCGCTACGAGCCCGACGAGGAGAACCCGATGCTGGGTTTTCGCGGGGCTTCGCGCTTCATCGCACCCAGCTTTGCCGGCTGTTTCGAGCTCGAATGCGAGGCGTTCAAGCGCGTGCGCAACACGATGGGCTACACCAATGTCGAACTCATGGTACCGTTTGTGCGCACGCTGGGCGAGGCCCGGCGGGTGACCGAGCTGCTGGCGGCGCATGGGCTGCGCCGCGGCGAGAATGGCCTGCGCGTGATCATGATGTGCGAAGTGCCCTCCAACGCCGTGCTGGCCGAGGATTTTCTCGAGTACTTCGACGGCTTCTCCATCGGCTCCAACGACCTCACCCAGCTCACCCTGGGCCTGGATCGGGATTCGGGACTGGTCGCCGAAGAATTCGACGAGCGCGATCCGGCGGTGCGCTGGCTCATCGCCCGGGCGATCTCCGCCTGCCGCAGCAAGGGCAAGTACGTGGGCATCTGCGGCCAGGGTCCCTCCGACCACCTCGATTTCGCCCTTTGGCTGGTGGAGCAGGGAATCGGTTCGATTTCGCTCAACCCCGACTCGGTGGTCGACACCTGGCGGCGCATTGCCGCTGCCCGGTAATCGGCGGCGCGCCCGCGGCGCCGCGGGCGCGCGCGGGGGGCTACTTCGAGCGCTGCTTGAGCAGGCGGTTTTGCTCGCGCTTCCAGTCGCGCTCCTGCTCGGCCGCCCGTTTTTCGAACTGGCGCTTGCCCTTGGCCAGGCCTAGAGAGAGTTTTACCCGGCCGTGCAAGAAGTGCAGATCGAGCGGCACCAGCGTGTAGCCCGCTCGCTCGACCTTGCCGATCAACCGGCGGATCTCCTCGGCCCGGAGCAGCAGCTTGCGGGTACGGGTTGGCTCGGCATGCACGTGTGTCGAGGTGGTCGGCAGCGTGCCGATGTGCGCGTTCAGGAGAAAGAGCTCGCTGCCGCGGACCACGACGTAGGCCTCGTTGATCTGCGCCCGGCCGGCGCGGATGCTCTTGACCTCCCAGCCTTCCAGGACCAGGCCCGCTTCGAATCGCTCCTCGACGTGGAATTCATGCGTTGCCTTGCGATTTTGGGTGATCGACATGATGGCCGTGCGACGAGGCTCGATAGAATCGAGTGTAACAACCGATTGCCATGCACCGCGTCCATCGTTCCGTAATCGTTCCCTACAGCAGCGCACAGATGTTCGCGCTGGTGCACGATGTCGCCCTGTACCCGCGCTTTTTGCCCTGGTGCGCGGCGAGCAGCGTGCGGCCGCAAACGCGCGAGGACATCCTCGAGGCGCGCATCGAGATCGCCTACCTGGGCGTGCGCAGCCACTTCACGACCAGCAATGCGCACCGTTTTCCCGAATCGATCGTCCTGACCTTGATCGATGGACCGTTTCGCGAATTGCGCGGAGAATGGACTTTTCGCGCGCTGGGGGAAGACGCCTGCAAGGTCACGCTCGAACTGCACTATCGCTTCGCCGCCGGACTGCTGGGGCGGGCGATTGCGCCGGTGTTCGAACGGGTGGCCAACTCGCTGATCGATGCCTTTGCGGCGCGCGCGCAGGATCTGTACGGACATGTCGGCGATTGATCGGATCCGCGTCACGGTCGTCTATGCCCTGGCCCAGCACCAGTGGGAGGTCCCGGTCGCGGTAGAGGCCGGGGCATCGGTGCAGGCCGCGATCGACCGCTCCGGCTTGCTCGAGGCGTTGCCCGAATTGCGTTCGCGAGTGCTCGAGGTGGGCATATTCCACCGGCGCTGCAGCCTGGATGCGCAGGTGCGCGATGGCGACCTGATCGAGATCTACCGGCCGCTGCAGATCGATCCCAAGCAGGCGCGCCGGCTGCGTGCCGCTGCCAAGGACGTGCGCCGGCGCACGCCCGCGGGACGGCCGTGACGGCTGGCCCGCAGGCGGCCGCGCGAGCGTGCGCGCATCGCCTGCAGCGGCATTCCTTGCGCGACGCGGCGGCCCCCGAGTAGCAGGCGCGAGCGCCGGCACAAGGATCCTTGCGTGACCGATCGTTCCACCGCACGCATGCCGACGGGCATCCCGTTCATCGTCGCCAACGAGTTCGCGGAGCGCTTTTGCTTTTACGGCATCAATTCCATCTTGGCCCTGTACCTGGTGCAATCGATGCACTTTGGGGAGGCGCTGGCCACGACCTGGGTGTCGCTGTTCAAGTCCGGGGCCTACTTCTTCCCCCTGCTGGGTGCGGTGGTCTCGGATGTCTTCTGGGGCAAGTTTCGAACGGTGATCGCCTTCTCTTTGGCGTACTGCGCCGGCTGCGTGGTCTTGGCGCTCGGCCGCGACCCGCTCATGATCTCGATCGGCTTGTTCCTGATCGCCTTTGGCACCGGCGGCATCAAGCCTTGCGTGGCCACCAACGTTGGCGACCAGTTCACCAGCGCCAATCAGCAACTGATCGAGCGCGCGTTTAGCTGGTTTTACCTGGCGATCAATGCCGGTTCGACGATATCCATTCTGCTTTGCCCTTTGCTGCTTGCTACGAAGGGGCCGACGATCGCCTTTGGCCTGCCGGCAGCGATGATGTTCGTGGCTACGGTCGTGTTCTGGATCGGCAGAAGGCGCTTTGCCGTGGTCGCACCGGCCGGACGCGCCTGGCTGCGGGACGTTTTCTCCACCAAGGGCATCTCGACGATCCTGCGTTTGCTGGCAATCTACCTGTTCATCGCGTTCTTCTGGGCGCTGTGGGACCAGAGCAACGGGACGACCTGGTCCTTGCAGGCGCGTTCGCAATCGATGGACAAGGACCTGGGCCTTGGCATCACCCTGTTGCCCGCGCAGATCCAGGCGGTCAACGCCGTACTGATCCTGATCCTGGCGCCGCTGTTCAGTTACTTGGTCTATCCGCTGGCCGGGCGCGTGTTCGCCGTGACGCCGCTGCGCAAGATCGGGGCCGGGCTTTTTGTCACGGCCAGCTCGTTTGTCGTAATCGCCTGGATCGAGTCGCGCATCCAGGCCGGTAGCGTGGTGAGCGTCTGGTGGCAGATCGTGGCGTACGTGATTCTCACGGCCGGAGAGGTCTTGGTCTCCATCACGGGCTTGGAGTATTCCTACAAGCAGGCACCGCTGTCGATGAAGAGTCTCATCATGGCGCTGTTCCTGCTGTCGGTTAGCGCCGGCAATCTTTTCACCGCTGCCGTCAACCACTTCATGGTGCGGCCCTTGGCCGTCACCTCGCTGCAGGCCGGCAGCCCGACCTGGCTAGCTGTGCCCGACCCGGCGGACCTGGTCGCGGGACAGAAGATCGATTTTGCGGGCGCAACCGGCATCGAGGTACTTGGCGCCGGCGACAAGGTGGATCGCTTGGAGGGCACCTACCTGGTGCAGTCGGTTGACGCGGCCACGGGCCGCGTCCAGCTGATGGATGCCGTGACCCGTCAGGCGCTGGTGACGCGCGGCGTGTTCGCCATCTTGAGCGCGCGCGTGTCGACCTATGCGCTCGTTGGCCCGGCATACTTCCTGTTTTTCGCCGCGATCATGGCCGGGGTTGCCGCGCTCTTTGTACTTGTCGCGGTAGTGGTTCCGGAGGCGACCTATCTGCGCAGCGATGCGAGCGGCGCCACTGCGGCGTAGCGATGGGATCCTCGGATCCGGGCTCCGCGCATTTGCCGCGAGCAACGTGCGCTAGCAGCTCTTGGCGACGGTCTCTTGGGTCTTTTGTATTTCCGCCGCGCGCTGGTCGTCGTCGAGAAAGTTGCGATCGCCGTTGGCGTCGGGGCGCAGCAGGCGCGTGCCGCCCTCGAGCATTTCCAGGTAGCTCTTTGCCTGGGCGCAGGCGCCCGCGCGCTCGGCTGCCTGCGAGTCCTCCTCGGCCTGCTTTTGGTCGGCCTTTTGCTGCTCGCCCAAGCGCTTGCGAAAATCGGCGTCCTGCTCCGCCAACGACTTGGGAGCCGAATCGGGCTTGCTTGCCGGGGCGTTTTGCGGCGCCGCCGCAGGCGGCGAGGGCGGGGCCGTCCCGGCCGATCCGGTGGGTGCCGGCGGTGTGCTGGCGGCGTCGGGGGCGCTGGAGGTGGCGTCGGAAACGCTGGTCGTGGCCGGCGCCCCGCCCGAGGGCTGGCGCAGGATATCGGAGCGGATAACTTCCGCAGGCGGCGGGGAATCCGAGTAGGTGATTTCCCCGGATGTATCGCGCCAGACCCACTGCGCGTGGGCGCTGCCGGCAAGGGCAAACAGGAACAAAAAGGCCAGGGGGAAGGTGCCGCCCGCCACCAGCCAGGGCTTGGATGTCATGGACGCTCCGGGAAATCGGGACACGGTACGGTCAACGGTTTGTGTGGTCGCTGCATCGACAGCGGGCGCAAGGCGCAGCGCCCGTGGTTGTACTCCTACCATTGTAGGGGTCATCGCGCGGGGGTAAAACCGGAAAAACGGACGATTTCGGGCAGACGGCGGGCTTTTTGCATGCGTCTATAATCCGCTTTTGCGTCAAGAGGATGGGCATGCGTTTCCAAGAAAAAGCGCTGACTTTTGATGACGTTCTCCTGGTACCGGCCTATTCGTCGGTGCTGCCCCGGGAGACCGACCTGAGCACGCGGCTCACCCGCCGCATCCCGCTGAAGCTTCCGCTGGTGTCGGCTGCCATGGACACCGTAACCGACCACCGATTGGCGATCGCGCTGGCGCAGGAAGGCGGAATCGGAATCATCCACAAAAACCTCTCGCCAAGCCAGCAGGCCGCCGAGGTGCTCAAGGTCAAGCGGCACGAGGCCGGCGTGCTGCGCGATCCGATCACGATCCCCCCCGAGATGCGCGTGGGCGAGGTGATCGAGGTCACGCGTGCCCACAAGATCTCGGGGCTGCCCGTGGTCGATTCGACCGGGCACGTCGTGGGCATCGTGACGAACCGCGATCTGCGCTTCGAGACCCGCCTGGACATCCCGGTGCGCGAAATCATGACTCCGCGCGAGCGCCTGGTGACGGTCCCCGAAGGCGCGACGCTCGAGGAAGCCAAGGCCTTGATGCATCGTCACCGGCTCGAGCGGGTTGTCGTGATCGACCACGATTACCTGCTGCGGGGTCTGGTGACGGTCAAGGACATCACGCGCACCACCGAGCACCCGCTGGCGGCCAAGGATGAGCTGGGCAAGTTGCGCGTCGGGGCCGCGGTCGGCACCGGCGAGAGCGAGGAGGAGCGCGTTGCCGCGCTCGTGCATGCCGGGGTCGATGTGGTGGTGGTGGACACGGCCCACGGTCATACCAAGGGGGTGCTCGATCGCGTGCGTTGGATCAAGCGAAACTTTCCCAACGTCGACATCATCGGCGGCAACATTGCCACCGGGGCAGCGGCCCTGGCGCTGGTCGAGCACGGGGCCGACGCGGTAAAGGTGGGCATCGGCCCGGGCTCCATCTGCACCACGCGCATCGTGGCCGGGGTCGGGGTGCCGCAGATCAGCGCGATCGACAGCGTCGCGCGTGCGCTCGAGGGCTCGGGCGTGCCGATCGTCGCCGACGGCGGGGTGCGCTATTCGGGCGATATTGCCAAGGCCCTGGCGGCGGGCGCATCGACCGTCATGATGGGCAGCATATTTGCCGGGACCGAAGAGGCGCCGGGCGAGCTCGTGCTGTACGAAGGGCGTTCGTACAAGACCTACCGCGGGATGGGCAGCCTGGGTGCCATGAAGCGCGGCGCCGCGGAGCGCTACTTCCAGGACAACGAGGCCAACGTCGACAAGCTGGTGCCCGAGGGCATCGAGGGCATGGTGCCGTTCAAGGGCAGCGTGGTTGCCATCGTCTTTCAGCTCGCCGGCGGGGTCCGCTCGAGCATGGGGTACTGCGGTTGCCGCACGATCGACGAGATGCGCCGCCGTGCCGAGTTTGTCGAGATCACCAATGCTGGCATGCGCGAGTCGCATGTCCACGACGTGCGCATCACCAAGGAGGCACCCAACTACCGGGTGGAATAGCTTGGGGTTCGAACGCGCGTACCCTGGCCCCAAGGCGAAATAGCGCAACCCCATGCAGCACGATCGCATCCTGATACTCGATTTTGGTTCGCAGGTCACGCAGCTGATCGCGCGGCGCGTGCGCGAGGCGGCCGTGTACTGCGAGATCCATCCGTGCGACATGAGTGCGGAGGCGATCCGCGCGTTCGCCCCGCGCGGCGTGATCCTGTCGGGCAGTCACCAGTCGGCCTACGAGCAAAGCACCGACAAGGTGCCCGCGGTCGTCTTTGCGCTGAGCGTGCCGGTGCTGGGCATCTGCTACGGCATGCAGACCATGGCGCAGCAGCTCGGTGGCCGGGTTCAGCTGGGCGTCAAGCGCGAGTTCGGTTTTGCGCAGGTTCGGGCGCGCGGGCACACGCGACTCCTCGACGGCTTGCAGGATGCCACGGGGCCGGGCGGCGAGGGTCTGCTGAACGTCTGGATGAGTCACGGGGACAAGGTCGAGCAGATGCCCCCGGGGTTCCAACTCATGGCCTCGACGGAGAGTTGCCCGATCGCCGCGATGTCCGATGAGACGCGCCGCTTCTACGGGGTGCAATTTCACCCGGAAGTAACCCATACCCTGCAGGGGCAGGCCATCTTGACGCGGTTTGTGCGCCAAATCTGCGGCTGCCGCGGCGACTGGAACATGCCCGACTACGTGAGCGAGGCGGTGGCGCGAATTCGCGAGCAGGTCGACGGCGACGAGGTCATCCTGGGCCTGTCCGGCGGCGTTGACTCCTCGGTGGCCGCCGTCCTGATCCACCGCGCGATCGGGCGCAAGCTCACCTGCGTATTTGTCGACAATGGACTGCTGCGCCGGGACGAGGCAAAGCAGGTCGTGGATACCTTCGAGCGGCACCTGGGCCTACACCTGGTCCACGTCGATGCCTCGGAGCGCTTTCTGAGCAAGCTGGCCGGGGTCACCGATCCGGAGACCAAGCGCAAGATCATCGGGCGCGAGTTCGTTGAAGTGTTTCAGCAGCAGGCCGCCAAGTGCGCCAAGGCCAAGTGGCTGGCGCAAGGGACCATCTACCCCGACGTGATCGAGTCGGCCGGCGCCAAGTCAAAAAAGGCCGTGACCATCAAGTCGCACCACAACGTCGGCGGCCTGCCGGACTCGCTGCACCTTCGGCTGCTGGAGCCTTTGCGAGAGCTCTTCAAGGACGAGGTACGCGCGCTTGGCTTGGCTCTGGGGCTGCCGGCGGAAATGGTGCACCGGCACCCGTTTCCGGGTCCCGGGCTGGGGGTGCGGATCCTGGGGGAGGTCAAGCGCGAGTACGCCGACCTGCTGCGCCGCGCGGATGCAATCTTTCTCGAGGAGCTCCACGCCAGCGGCTGGTATGAACGCACGAGTCAGGCGTTTGCCGTCTTCTTGCCGGTGCGCAGCGTTGGAGTCATGGGCGACGGGCGCACCTATGACTGGGTCGTGGCGCTGCGCGCGGTGCAGACGCAGGACTTCATGACCGCGCAGTGGGCGCCGCTGCCGCATGAACTCCTTGCCAAGGTGTCCAACCGCATCATCAACGAGGTGCGCGGCATCAACCGGGTCGTCTACGATATTTCGGGAAAACCCCCTGCGACGATCGAGTGGGAATAAGTGCGAAAACGCGGTCAGGCAGGCAAACCGAAACGGCCGGCTGCTGCTTGAAAACTCTCCAGTAACGGGGCCCCGTCAACCTCGATGCGTGCGCGAAAGCGCGACGCGTCTCTACTTCTAATTGCGATTAGCCACCTGCAAATTATTGTGTACTGCCTTCACTGCCTTTATCGTTGAAGCCAATTCCGTAGCACGATCGGACTTCTTCGTGCTATTGGCTGTTCCGGTCAAGTCCACAACGCCATGACCGGTGCGAACGCTGATGTCGCGCCCTTTCACCCATTGATCCTCGGCAAAGGCCGCTTTGACTTTTGCGGTTATTGCCGCATCGTCCAGATATTCCCCCGCGGTGTCGCTGGTCATGTCCGCTGCATCGGAGCACACGGGCATTAGTAACGCGCCCGATAAGACAGGCGCTCCACCAAATCTGATATTCATGATTGCTCCTTTCTTACATGGAGCTGAAAACGACCGACTTTGCGCAAGGTTTGTCTACCGCGATTGCAAGCCAAGGCAGGCCAGCAGAACGCAAACAAAGCCGAACCGACGGCCTCGAGGGAAATACACCCCGCCCGGCTCGTCCGCCTTTGCTTACGTTTGATCACTCCCACGCGGGATGGTATGTTCGCTACAGAACATATAGGGTTGATCTTAGACAATCGTTGCGACAAATGAGTCGATAGGCTTGGCCTTTGGCCTGAGTTTGACGGCCCACTTGCTCGTTTTGCGGGAGTCCCAATGCCTGAGGGACATTATGTTCGGTCGCATCGGGACACACACTTCTTAGGCCCGGACGGTGAGCGTTGCGCATCAGCGCAGCAAACATCCAGACAAAACCGGCTTCTTGCGGCGCTGCCGCTGGCGGATTACGAACGCCTGCTGCCCGACCTTGAGCCTGTTTCCTTACTTCCGGGCAGGATCATTCACCGCGCCGGCGATCCGGAAAAGTATCTCTGTTTTCCCACTGCTGGCATCGTCTCGCGGTTGTATGTAACGCAGAACGGTGCGTCGGCAGGGTTCGCGGTAACGGGGAGCGAAGGCGCAATCGGCGTGGCGTCGTTCCTGAGCGGCGAGAGCTCGCCGAGCCAGTCGGTCGTGCTCAGCGCCGGCCATGGCCTTCGGCTGGGAGCCGCCCGGCTGAACGACGAGTTCGAGCGATTCGGCGCGCTGGCGCATTTACTGCTTCGATACACCCAGGCGCTGATTACGCAAATCGGCCAGACCGCTGTGTGCAACCGGCACCATTCTCTGAAACAGCGACTGTGCCGCTTGATCTTGTCAAGCGCCGACCGGTCGCCCTCTAACGAATTGGCGTTGACGCAGGAACTGATTGCCCATGTGCTGGGCGTGCGCCGAGAAGGCGTCACAGAAGCCGCTGGAAGATTGCAAAGGGCGGGATTGATCGGCTACCACCGCGGCCACATTGCGGTACTCGATCGCCTCGAACTGGAGGCGCAGGTATGCGAATGTTATGCCGTCATCAAACGTCAGTATGAATGTCTGCTCCCTCCGGAAAACGCCTCGCTGCCATGCCCCCTAGCAAAGGTTGCAACACATGCGAGCTAACCCTAAACGTGCCGAGCTGGCCTATGGGCAGATAATTTATGGACGTTTCGCTATATGAGTGACCGATCACAATGCCGGTTCTGCCTGTCGCCAGAACGCAAGAATGAGGTTTGGACGCGGCGGTAGGGACTTCAGACGGCGATGTGCGAAGTTGCCCCCTTGCGCGACGGTGGTCGGACACAGGCTGGCGATCCCGTTTTTTTTCAAGTAGGCCCAGATCGCTTCGACCGGATTGAGCTCCGGTGCGTATGGGGGCAGAAGGGCGATCG
>Ga0209415_10007683_pt1 | contig 18789 bp, 16 predicted proteins | sample PeaSoiSIISIP2007_FD_187696 | JGI IMG/M metagenome (GOLD analysis project Ga0209415, IMG submission 187696) | Peat soil microbial communities from Weissenstadt, Germany - SII-SIP-2007 (SPAdes) (version 2) | ecosystem: Environmental > Terrestrial > Soil > Wetlands > Peat | place: Germany...
TAAACCCGATCGTCGTGACCACTTTAGCTAATTGCTCCCGCACATCGGCCTGTGCAGAGCTTCCCTAGCGGTTGCCGCGGCGCGCTAGCGCGCCCGCAGAATCTCCAGCGCCTCGCGATCGAACCAGCGGCCATCGGGATCGAGCCTGCGCACAGAGCGCAGCAGCCGCGCGTGGCTCTGCCGGCACAACGGCGGCGGCACCGGATGATCGAAGAGCCGCGCCTTGTCGAGATCGAGCATCAGGACCGCGAACTCGTCGCCGCGATGGGTCACGAACAGGTTGTGCAGATTCAAGTCGGCGTGCTCGAGGCCGAGTCGATGCATGGTTTCGATCGCCGCGCTGGCGCGCTCCAGCACGTGACGGCGTACAAGCGGATCGTCGTCGATGCGGACGAAGTCCCACAGCGACATTCCGTCGATCGCGCGGGTGATGAAAAATCCGCGATAGACCCCCGGCATCAGCCATTCGACCATCGCGCCCATCGGCTCCGCGATCGGCGCGCCGCGCCGATAGGCCTCATCCGCGACCCTGAGCTCGCGCCGCAGCCGCGGACTGAAGCCCAGGAAGACTTCGCGCGACAAGCGGCGCATTAGGCCGCCGCGCCGGGCCGCGCGCGCGAAGAGTTCGGGCAGCCCGTCAATCGAAAGGCGAAAACCGCTGCGTCGATTACCGGTCCCCGGCGCGCCGCTCGCGCGCCATTGGAGCAGTCGCGCCACGATCGCCGGGGCCTGCACGGCGAGTTCGGACTTGAGGTCGAGCACGATGCGCCCGAAGGCGAGGCTGGCGAAACCGGGCGCCGGGTCGCGCCGCCGCCGGGCCGCGTGCGGACGCCGCATGGGATTGCTTCGCGCGCCGCGCTTACTTGAGCGGTTGGGCCTGGTCGATGAGCATGATCGGAATGTCGTCGCGGATCAGATAGACCAGCCGGCACGCTTCGCATACTAGCCCGTCCTGGCTCGAATTGAGTTTCACTTCGCCCTTGCACTTGGGGCAGGCAAGAATATCGAGCAGTTCCTGGCTGAGCGCCATCGGCACCTCCTTCTGATACGCGCGGACGGCCGCCTCAGCTGCCGCTCGCCATCGTGAGCAACCGCGCCTGGTCGGTTTCATCCATCACGACTTCCAACCGTAAAGCGTACAGCGAATCCGGAGCGAACGGAAATCGTTCCAGCTTGACCAGGTCCTTCTCGGTCGTGACGATCACCGCCGCGGCGGCGCGGGCCGCTTCGCGAATCGTTTTCGCGTCGGACTCCGTGTATCGATAATGGTCGCGATAGGTGAGCTCGCTCACGACCTCCGCTCCCAGCCGCCGCAGCATCCGCAGGAACGAGCGTGGGTCGGCAAGCCCGGCGACCGCGACCACGCGGCGGCCGCCCAGCGCGAGCTCCAGTTCGCGCCAGGCCGAGGCGTCAGGCGCCACCAGCGCGCGCGGGCGGAGCATCGCGTGAATCAAGCGCTCGCGGCCGCCGGCCGCAAGTTCGGCCACGCCGGGACCGGCCGGACCGTTTTCGGTGATCATCAACACGACGGCGCTGGCGCGCGCCGCCGCCCCCAGCCGCTCGCGCATCGGTCCCGCCGGAAGCATCCAGCCATTCCCAAGCCCGCGCTCCGCGTTGACCAGCAGCAGATCGACGTCGCGGCGCAGGCGTAAATGCTGGTAGGCGTCGTCGAGTACGACCAGGTCAAGCGGCCCGCGGCGCGCGAGCAGCTCGATCGCGTCGATGCGGCGGCGCGCGATCGCGATCGGACCGCCGAACGATTTCGCCATCATGACCGGTTCGTCGCCGGCCTCCTCGGGCCCGAGGATAACCTCGCCGCCATCAGCGATCAGGCGCGCGTCGTCGGCGCGGTGCGGCGCGCCATAGCCGCGGCTAACGATCCCGACGCGCAGGCCGCGTGCGGCCAGCCGCGAGGCCAGGAACAGCGTGAAGGGGGTTTTGCCGTTGCCGCCGACCGTCAGGTTGCCGACCGCGATGGTCCGCAAGGGGGCGCGGCGGGCGGCGATGCGCCACCACGCGGCGCGGCATCGAAGCGCGGCGCCGTAGAGCGCCGAGGCCGGCGCGAGCGGCGCCCACAGCGGCCATTGATACCAAGCCAGGCGCTTGCGCCACAGACGATCGACGGAGCGGAGGGACGAACCGCGCATCAGCGGCTCAAGAGCAGCGCCTTGAGCAACGGGATGGTTGCGCCGACCGCACCGCCCATCAGCTCGAGCGATCGGCGCGCCGCCCGGCCCGCCTCGCGCCGCCGGCCTTCATCGTCGAGCAGCGCGGCGCAGGCCTCGTAAAGCGTGCGCTCATCGGTCACGACCCGCCCGCCATCGCCGCTCAGCAGCGCGTTCGCCATCGGGCGCTGATTTTCATGGAATGGACCGAACAGCACCGGCACGCCGGCGGCCGCCGGCTCCGCGAGACTCTGCCCGCCGCGGCCGGGGACCAGGCTGCCGCCGACGAACGCGATCGCTGCATGCTGATAGAGCGCGCTCAACTCGCCCATGGTGTTGACGAGCAGCACGCGCGCCGACTCGTCGACGGCATCGGCAGCCGTGCTCGCCTTGAGATACGGCGCTCCGGCGCCATCGCGAATCAGTTGTTCGACCGCGCCGATGCGATCGAGATGCCGTGGCGCAAGCGCGAGGCGCAAGTCCGGGAACCGCTGCGCGAGCCTCTGCCAGGCCGCCAGCACGATCGCTTCCTCGCCGGGCGCGGTCGAGCCCGCGATCAGGGTGGGGCCGGCGTCCGCGAAGCGCGCCAGTTCGCTGCGCAGCGCAGGCGGCGGGGCGAGGCGGGCGAGATCGAACTTCGTGTTGCCGGTGACGATCAGCCGGCGGCGGGGCGCGCCGAGCGCGCGATAGCGGCGCGCGTCGGCGACCGTTTGCGCCAGCACCAGGTCGGTCTCGCCGAGCGCCGCGGCGAACAGCGGCCGCAGCCATTGGTAACGTTCGAAGGAATGTTCGGAAACGCGGCCGTTGACGATCGCGATGCGCGCGCCGGCGCGCCGCGCCTCGACGAAATAGCCGGGCCATAACTCGGTCTCGGCGATCACGACCAGCGCCGGGCGGACGGCGGCGACGAAGTGGCGCACGGCGGCCGGATGGTCGAGCGGGGCGAGTTGATGAACGGCGGCCTCGGGGATGCGCCGGCGCGCGGCGTCGCGTCCGGTCTCGGTCATGGTCGTGACGATCGCCGCCGCGCCGGGCAGCTCGCCGATCAGGCCGCGCGCCACCGCCGCGAGCGCCTCGACCTCGCCCACCGAAGCGGCGTGGAACCACAGACGCGGCGTTCCGTTGAGCGCCATCGCGCTCGCCTCGATCCGTCCCATCCGCTCGCGCCGATCGCCGCCGCCGGCGATCAGCGCAAAGGGCAGCGCCGGATACCAGATCGCGTTGTAGAGCCGGTAACAGGCGGCGGACACGGCAGGTGCGCTGGCCCCGATCATCCGGCCAGCTCGCCATTGCCGGCGATCGCGGCCGCCTCCGAGAACTGGAGATCGTAGAGCTTGCGATATTCGCGGCCAAGCGCGAGGAGCTCGTCATGGGTGCCCTGCTCGACGATGCGGCCGTGGACGAGCACGGCGATGCGATCGGCGCGCCGAATGGTCGAGAGCCGATGCGCGATCACGAGCACGGTGCGGTTGGCGATCAGCAGCTCGATGGCGTTCTGCACCAGCCGCTCGGCCTCGGAGTCGAGCGCCGAGGTCGCTTCGTCGAGAATCAGGATGGGCGCGTCCTTGAGCACCGCCCGCGCGATCGCAACCCGCTGGCGCTCGCCACCCGAGAGCCGCACGCCCATCTCGCCGACCATTGTCTCGTAGCTTTGCGGCAGACGCACGATGAAGTCGTGGGCGTCGGCAACGCGGGCGGCCGCCACGATCTCGTCGGCGCTCCGCTCCTGGCTGCCATAAGCGATATTCGCGCGGATCGTATCGTTGAACAGAAACGTATGCTGCGTGACGAGTCCGATATTCGAACGCAGCGAAGCCAGCGTGAGACGGCGCAGATCGAGACCGTCGATCAGGATGCGGCCCTGCTGCGGATCGTAAAAGCGCGGAATCAAATCGGCGATGGTCGATTTGCCGCCGCCGCTCATCCCGACCAGCGCGATCACCTGGCCCGCGCCGATCCGCAAATTGACGTCCTTGAGCACCCAATCCTTGCGATAGCGGAAGCTGACGCCCTGGAGATCGATCGAATGGTTGGTGCGGGGCAGTTCGACGGCGTCGGGCGCTTCGACCACTTCGACCGGCTCGTCTATCATCTCGAAGACGCGCTCGGCGGCCGCGAGGCCCTGCTGGATCGAGTTGTTGGTGCGCGTCAGGCGCTTGAAGGGCTGGTAGACGATCAGCATCGAGGTGAAGAACGCGCCGAAGGTGCCGGCGGTGCGCGTGCCGGCCAGCACCGACGCGGTGCCGTACCACATCACGGCCACGATCGCGAAGGCGCCCATCACTTCGATCAATGGGCTGGTCAGCGCGCGGATCACGACGATCCGCATCTGGATCTTGAGCAGGCGGGCGAGCTCGCTGTCGAAGCGGCGCCGCTCGTAGTCCTCCATCCCGAAGGCCTTGACCACGCGGTTGCCCTGGAAGGTCTCCTGCAATACGACCATCAGGCCGCTGATCTGCTTCTGCGCCCGCTTGGTCATCTTGCGCATCCGCTTCGAGAAGCTCATCACCGGCAGTACCGCGGCGGGGAAGACGACGAAGGCGATGAGCGCGAGCTTCCAATCGATATAGAACGCCGCGCCCAGCACCGCGAGCAGGGAGCAGCCGTCGCCGAAGACCGAGAACGCGCCGTCGGTGGTGGTGCCGGCGATCTGCGCGACGTCGTTGACGACCCGCGAGACCATCACGCCCGACGGCGTGCGATTGAAGAAGGCGAGCGACAGGCGCTGCAGGCGATCATTGAGCTGGGAACGAAGATCGAGCGTGACCCGTGCGCCGACATAGGCGTTCAAATAAGTGCTGACGAAGTTAGCGACCGCACGCAGCATGAAGATCGCGAGGAGTTCGAGCGACAGAGTGTGAAGCGCGTCGATATCGCGGAACTTCGAGAGTTGATTGACAAACGGCCGCACCAGCAGCGGGATCGCGCCATTGGTGGCGCTCAGGAGCAGCGTCGCGCCGATCAGCATCGCCAGGTACGGGAAAAGGTAGGGCCTGAGGTAACCGAGCAGGCGCCGTTGCAGCGGGGTGAGCACCGTCATGCGATCATCCCCAGCGCGATTTCCGCCACCCGCGCAGCCGCGCCCGGCGCGCCCAGGCGCGAGCGAGTCGTGTTGAGGGCGGCGATGGTCTCGGAACGGACCGGCTCGTCGAGCATCGGCTCGCCGGCGCGCACCAGGTTATCGGCGGTGACCTCGCGCTGAATCAATTCGGGCACGATACGGCGGCCGGCCAGGATATTCGGCATCCCGATCGATCCGACCCCTCTGACCAGCGCGCGCGCGATGGCATAGCTGAGCGGCGACATCTTGTATGCGATCACCATCGGGCAGCCCAGCAGCGCGGTTTCCAGGGTTGCGGTTCCAGAGGCCACCAGGGCGAGCTCGCTGGCCGCGATAATACTATATGAATCGCCGGATATAATCCGCATTCCCGCGATCGCATCGCCAGCCGCCGCGCGCAGGTCGGCTGCAGTGAGGGTCGGCGCCAGCAGGATGACCGGGATGAGCCCGCGCCGGTCGGAGAGCAGCCGCGCCGCCTGCGCCATCGGCGGCAACAGATGGAGCACTTCGCCGCGCCGGCTGCCCGGCATGAGCGACAGGAGCCGCGCCGCGGGCGGGAAGCCATGGCGCGCGAGGGTCGCGGTCCGATCGGCCGCCGGCCGCGCGATATCGAGCAGGGGATGCCCGACGAAGGTCACCCGTTCTCCGCCCGCCGCGTAGACCTGCTCCTCGAACGGAAAGACCACCGCCAACCGGTCGGAGCGCCGCACGAGCTTCGCGATGCGGCCACGCCGCCAGGCCCATACCTGCGGCACGATGTAGTAGAGCACCGGGACGCCGGCGCGCCGGGCGAAACGAGCGAAGAACAGATTGAAGTCCGCGTAATCGATTAGGATCACAAGGTCGGGCGGGTCGCGCTTCAGGAGCCGGATGAGCATGCGCATCGCGCTCAGCGTCCGCCCGATGGTGGAGGCGAGCTCGACCACGCCGAGGCCCGCAATCTCTTCGACGTTAACCAACGCTCGCACGCCCGTCGCCCGCATCCGCTCGCCGGCAATCCCGAACAGCTCGCAATCCGGGACGCGTGCGCGAAGCTCGCGGGCCAGGCTCGCGCCGTGAAGATCGCCGGAGGCTTCGCCGGCGACAATCAGGATCCGCGGCGGTCGGTCCTTATCCGGCCGCAAGCGCATCGCGGACGTCTTCGACGACCGTCTCGGGGCTGACTGCGAGCATGTCGTACTGGCGCACCTGGCGGCCGTCGGGGCCGAGCAGGAAGGCGGCCGCGACGTGCCCGATCGAGCCGTCGCTCTCGCGCATCCGCTTGATGCGGAACAGCGCCAGTTCCTCGTCGACGGCCGCGGGCGGGCCGGTCAGAAACAGCCATCCGTTTTCGCCCGCACCCTGATCCTGCGCATATTTCAGCAGCACGGGGGCGAGGTCATGCTCGGGATCGAGCGTGATCGAGACCATCCTGACCCGCTTGCCGAGCAGCGGGCCGAGCGCCCGCGCGATGAGCCGGAATTTCGAGGTCAGCACGGGGCATTCGAGATGGCACGAGGTGTAGACGAAATCGATTAGGACCGGTCTGCCCTTGAGCGAGCTCAGCATGACGCGATCGCCATGCTGATCGACCAGCGCGAGCGCGGGCAGGCAATCGCCGGGGTTCGCCGCCGGATACGAGCCGGCTTCCGCGGGCGGCCGGCGGGAGCATCCCGCGAGCGCGAGGCTGGCCATCAGCGCGAGGCATACGATTCGCATCCGACGCCGAGAGTCCACGTCAGCGACAACCTTGAAACATTTCAGGCGCCCCCGTCTGTGCTCGCAATCGACGATTTTATCCGCTCCGTGAGCTCCATCACGCGCAGCCCGTCGATCGCGCTCACGGCGGGAGCGGTGCGCGTGCGGACGGTGCGGGCGAAGGACGCGATCTCGTCGGCCAGCGGGTCGCCCTTGTCGAGCTCGATCTGCTCGGCCGAGATGACGGGAAAGGCCGAGCCGGCGGGCGGCGGACTCTTGCGATAAATCTGGATTCGCCGCGCCTCGTAGTCGACCGAGAGATAGGCATCGTGCTGGAAGAAGCGAATCTTTCGCTCACGGCGCGGCGCCACGCGGCTGGTGTTGAGGTTCGCGATCATCCCGTCGGAGAAGCGCAGCCGCGCGTTGGCCACGTCGATGCGATCGGTCAGCACCGCGACCCCGATCGCTTCCGCCGCGACCACCTCCGCGTTGGTGCAGCTCAGGATCACGTCGAGGTCGTGCGTCATCAGATCGAGAACCACGTCGACGTCGATGCCGCGCTCGGTGAACGGCGCAAGCCGATGGCATTCGATGAAGCGTGGCGCGCGGAGGATCGAGCGCAGACGCAGGATCGCCGGGTTGAAGCGCTCGAGATGTCCGATCTGGAGGATGCGCTGATGGCTGCCGGCGATCGCGGCCAGCTCGCGCGCCTCGGCCAGCGAGGCCGCCATCGGTTTTTCGAGCAGCACGTCGATCCCCGCGCGGAGCATCGCGGCGGCGATCTCATGATGCGTCAGGCTCGGGGTCGCGACGCTCACCAGGTCGACGCTGCCCGCGAGCTGGCGATAATCGCCGAGCGCCGCCGTGTTGCATTGCGCCGCGATCTCGCGCGCGCGGGCGGCGTCGCTATCAACAACTGCGGCCAGGCGCACGCCGTCGAGCGCCGCATACTTGCGGGCATGGAGCGCGCCGAGCTTGCCGACGCCGATTACCGCCGCGCGCAGTTCAGCCGCCATAGCCGTAGATCGTGACGCCGCTGCTTTCGACCATCGCGAAGGTTCGCTTGCGCTCCAGGATGAGCGCCTGGCCGGCCTCGACGCCGAGCACCGCGGCGCGCAGCTCGATCAGCAGCTCGATGGTTGCGGGGCCGATCGCGGGGCGATCGAAGCGCAGGTCCTGGCCGTGCTTGGCGGCCTTGGCGACCACCAGTCCGGCGCCGGTGAGATTCGCCGCGCGCCGCAGCGCCGCGTCGGTGCCCTCGACCGCCTCGATAGCGGCGACCACGCCGTTTTGAATCGCGACCGCCTGGCCGACGTCGAACGCGCCGAGCGCGCGCATCACGGCGAACGCAAGCGCGAGGTCCTTGAGCTGCGCGTCATTCGGTTCGGGGCCGGCGAGACGCCCGGACCCGGCCAGCGCGCCGGGGATCATCGGCACGGGATCGATCATCGGGATGCCCTCGGCCTCGATTTCGCCGGCGAGCGCGCGCAGCACGGCGTCGTCGCTGAGGCGCGTGACGCGCCCGAGCATCTTGAGCGCCCGCGCGTCGGGCGCGAATGAGTCGCCAAGCCGGGCGCGCGCGATTCCACCGGCCATCGCGGCTTCGTCGACCGCGGCAGCCTTGAAGACGTCGATGATGCGCTGAACCTCGCCGACCTTGACCCAGGTGATTTCGTCGACCAGTGGTTCGAGTTCGGGCTTGGTTTCGCCGCGATGGGCAACGGCGATTATCCTGATGCCGCGCTCGTGTGCGGCCTTCGCGACTTCGAGTGGAAAGATGCCGTTGCCGGCGATTAGTCCGAGCTGACGCACTGGCCCGATATGTTGTCATAAGCGGGCGAGGGCGGAAACTTTCCTGCTCTCTCCCCCAGATTGGGGGAGAGCTGGAGAGAGGGTCATGATCAGCCGCGCGATTTCTGTGGCGCGCGGTTTGCGCTGATGACGGGGTGAAAAAGCATCGCGGCGCAAAAGGCATCTGCGCCGCGATGCGACCCTCTCCCTAACCCTCCCCCAATCTGGGGGAGGGGAGCAGAAGCATCCACTCGCCTGATCATACGCCTCTGCTTGTCCGAGGAGATGACAAAGTAAAGGAGCGGGCGCGTCCCGACAGCTCAGTCGCGTTCGCGGCCGACGACGCCGCGCTTTGAGGCGGCGACGAAATCGATCACCCGGCGGACTTCCGCGATGCCGCCATCCTCGGTGAGCGCCTCTCTGATCGCGTCCTCGCGGAGCATCCCCGAGTAGTAGAGCTTGCGATAGGTGCGTTCGATAGCGCTGATCGTCTCGCGGTCGAAGCCGCGGCGCCGGAGCCCGACCGTGTTGACGCCGACCAGCCGCGCGCGGTCCCCCGCGACCATCGAGAACGGCGGCACGTCCTGCGAGACCTTGGCTCCCGCCGCGACCATCGCATGCGCTCCGATGCGGGCGAACTGATGAATCCCGCACATCCCGGCCGCCACCACCCACTCCTCGAGCACGCAATGGCCGCCGAGCTCGGTCGAGTTGGCGATAATCGAATGGTCGCCAATCTCGCAATCGTGCGCGATATGGACGTAGTTCATCAGCAGCACGCTGCTGCCGATGCGGGTGAGCAGATGGCCGCCCTCGGTGCCGCGATGGATGGTCGTGAACTCGCGAATCGTGTTGTCGTCGCCGATCTCGACCCGCGAGGGCTCCTCGTGAAACTTGAGATCCTGGGGCGGCGCGCCGATCGAGGCATACTGAAAGATCCGGTTGCGCTTCCCGATCGTGGTATGGCTCTGGATGACCGCGTAGGGACCGATGACGGTGCCCGCGCCGACCTGCGTCGCCGGGCCGATCACCGCGCCCGGCCCGATCTCCACTCCGTCGTCGATTTCGGCGCCCGGGTCGATGATCGCGGTGGGATGAATGCGGGCGGCTATGGGACCTGCTCCTCCACTTCCATCGCCGTGATTTCGCCCTCGGCGACCAGCTCGCCGTCGACCTTCGCCGTCGCCTCCATCTTCCAGAGCGGCGCGCGATGCTTGAGCAGGCGCACCTCTATCCGGAGCTGATCGCCGGGGATCACGCGGCGGCGGAAGCGCACCCGGTCCAGCCCGGTGAGCATCAACAGGCGATTTCCGTCGCCTGCCGCTTCCCCCGCGATGCGCATCGCGAGCACGCCCGCCGACTGCGCGAGCGCCTCGACGATCAGCACGCCGGGCATCACCGGATGCTCCGGGAAATGACCCGGAAAGAACGGCTCGTTGAAGGTCACGTTCTTGAGCGTTAGGGCGTGCGTGTCGTCGAGCTCCAGCACCCGGTCGACCAGCAGGAAAGGATAGCGATGCGGCAGCAGCCGCATCAGGCGTCCCAGGTCAGGCAGTGGCGGCTCGCCGCTCAAGGCGTCAGCGCGAGATGGTCGAGCGCTTGTTATGGGTGGTGGAGGAACCGAATTCAGAGCTCTGCGGACCGCCGCCGAGATCGATCTCGTTGCCACCACCGGCGCTGGCGCGCGGATGGCGACCCGCGGCGCCGACCTGCTCCTCGCCGAGCGATCCGGTCGGCACATGCATCGCGTCGTAGGAGCGGATCACTTCATCGGTGATGTCGATACCCGGAGTGCCCCAGAGGATTTCGCCCTTTTCCATCACCATCGTATAGCCGTCCTTCTCGCCGATATTGCGCACCACGGTGGCGAGGTCGCGGACGATCATCGAGGTGACTTCGTTGTCCTTCTGGCGCAGCTCGTCCTGGGCATTCTTGTAGTTCTGCTGGAAGTCGCGCAGCTTGGTGGCGTACTCGTCCGAGAGCGACTGGCGCTGGTCGGGCCGCATCAGGGCACCCTTTTTCTGCAGTTCATCCTGGAGTTCCTGGAGCTCGGCCTGCTGGCGCTTGAGCCGCCCGGTGACCGCGTCGACCTGGCCGCGGATCTGCTGCTTGGCCCGTTTGCCGGCATTGCACTCGTTGAGCGCGCGCTGAATATCGACATACGCGAGTCTGATTTCGGCCCACGCGGGGACCGTCACCGCCATCGCGAGTAGCACCATCAAAACGACCAGTCGCTGCCTCATGACTAACTGCAACCCTCCACCTAAGAATGGTTTCCCAAGCCGTATCGGGCCAAGCTTTGGATGCGCGCGCGGGCCGATTTTCGCATCGCGCGACAATTAAAGCCTGTTTTATGCCCTACGGCTACAGGGAGCCGGCCCCGATATCGAACTGGATGGATTGATCGTTGGGCCGCTTGTTGATCGGGAACGAGACGTCCGCGCTGACCGGGCCGAACGGCGAGCGCCAGAAGACGCCGAGTCCGACCGAGGCCTGCAGTGAAGTCAACGGCCAAGCCGCGTTCAAGCGCCAGGCATTTCCGGCGTCGGTAAAAGCGAAGCCGCGGATGCCGAGCGGGCTGATCAATGGGAAGCTGACCTGGTTGCTCAACAACAGTTCCTTGCTGCCGCCCACCGCCGAGACATTAATCGGCTGACCGAGCTGATTATAGGTGATGACCTCGGGGCCGAGAGAGTAAAGCTGGTAGCCGCGCACGTCGCCCTGGCCGCCGACGCCGCCGGGGAAGAACCGCGCATAGACCGGCAACTCGCCGCCGGTGCCGCCCTGCAGCGAGGTGCCGATACCGAAGGTCAGGCTCGGCGACTCGACCCACGAACCCCATACGGGGCTCTTAAGGAAGTTGAAGAAATAGCGGAGGTGGAAGACGCTCTTGACGTACTGGGCCGAACCGGGGGAGAGGGCCAGATCGACGTTGAGGCTTTGCACCGAACCGCTGCGCGGATCGATCGGGTTATCGACCGTGAAGCGGCGAATCGAGGGCGAGATGATCGAAAGCGTGTGATAACCGTGGTCCCGCAGGATCTCAAAAGTCGTAAAAGGCGACAGACCGGTGACGCCGACGCTCTCGAATGAATAGCCGAGTCCAGCGTTGACGTTGCGCAGCGAGAACGGTCCGATCTGTTTGAGTCCCAGTTCCACCAGCGGATAGTAGCTCTGGATCGTGAACCCGACCGCCGACTGGTTGAAGCTGATCAGATAGGTGTAGTTGTCGAACGCCTGCATCGAGACCGCGAGCGGCATGTCGAGGAACCAGGGTTCCGTGTAGCTCAGGCTGTAGTTCTGGAACAGGAAGCCAACCTGCGCGTTGAACATCAGCGACTCGCCGCCGCCGAACAGATTGGTGTCGCCGACCGTAAAGTTACCGAACAGCGACGAGGAGCTGTCGAAGCCGCCGCCCAACTGGAAGGAGGCGGTATTAGCCTCGGTGACGTTGACGTTGAGATCGATCCGATCGGGCTGGGTCGCCGGCTGTGTCGTCAGATGAGTCTGCGAGAAAAAGCCGAGCCGATCGAGCCGCGCTTTGGACTCGCGGATCTTGTCGGCCGAATAGGGCTCCTGCTCCTGCACCGTCAGCTCGCGCCGGATGACCTTGTCCGAGGTCTTGGTGTTGCCGCTGATGTTGATCCGATCGACCAGCACCTCGCGGCCAGGATTGATCGCGAAGCTCACGTCCACCGTATGGGTCGCCGGGCTGACCGCGGTATGCGGGTCGACGGCGACGTAGGCGTAGCCCAGGCTTGAGTAATAGTCCGAGAGCGTCAGTACGTCGTGCTGCAGGTGGGTGCCGCGGAAGGTCTCGCCGCTTTTGATCGTGAGCTGCTTCTGCAGCTCCTTTTCGGGGAACTTGAGATTGCCCTCGAAGCCGATCTTGCCGAACTTGTAGACCGGGCCTTCGTCGATATGAATCAGGATCGTCAGCGTGTCGCCGGCGCGCTTGACGACCGGCTGGGAGATGACCGCGTTCAGATAGCCGTTGTCATAATAGAAGGCGGTCAGCCGATCGACGTCCGTGGCGAGCTTCTTGCTGTCGAGCACGCCGGTGCCGGTAAAGAAGCTCAGAATGTTGTGCGCGCCTGTCTCGATCTCACTGCGCAGGCGGCGGCTCGAGAAATGCTCGTTGCCGGTGAATTCGACATTGGTGACGCGGACCACCGGCCCTTCGATAACATCGAACTCCACCGCCACCGTATTACCGGGACGCGGAAGCTCCACGGGCTCGATTTTGGCGTCGAGGTAGCCCTTGGCCTCGTACACTTGCTTGATCGCGTCAGCGGTTGCCGCCACCCGCGCCGGATCCAGTATCGCGCCGCTATGGACCTTGATGACGGCGACGATCTTGTCATCGGTCGGCTGGATCGCTTTCATTCCCTTGAACTGGACTTCGACCACCTGCGGCTGTTCCTGGACGTGAAAGACCAGCACATTGCGGCCCGCCCGGTTCTCGATCTCGGCGTAAGCGCGCCGGAAGAAGCCCATCCGGTAGATCGACTTGACGTCCTGGTCGATGGTGGCGGGATTTTCCGGCTGGCCGATCGGCTGAGTGATATGGAGCCGGATTGCGTCTTCGGAGACGCGCTGATTACCGACCACTTCGATCGCCGAGACAATCGGGCCGCCGGGCTGCGCCCATCCCGCCCCGGGCGCGCCGAGTATCGCCGCCGACGCCAGCGCGATGCATAGCGCGATGCGTGAAATAAGCGCGATCCGCTGGAACTCAGAGATTTCCGGCCTCACCAAGCAACACCACATCTGGAAAGCGCGACCAAGCTAACCAATCACGCCAGTCATGTAAACCAAAACCGCTTGCCGACAGTGCACAGCGTGTCGATGCGGGCGGCAATTTGCTGCGCGGCCCGAAAAACCCGCGTTCAGCGGATGCGCTCGTCGAACAGGCGTCCGTCGCGCAGTCGCAGCGTGCGGCCCATCACCTGCGTCAGCCGTTCATTGTGAGTCGCGACGACCAGCGTGATCCCAAGCTTGCGATTGAGCATCGTGAAGAGTTCGTGGACTTCGTCGGCGGTCTGGGGATCGAGGTTCCCGGTCGGCTCGTCGGCCAGTACCAAGCGGGGCCGCATCACCACCGCCCGCGCCACGGCGACCCGCTGCTGCTCGCCGCCGGAGAGCTCGGCCGGGCGGCGCTCGAACTTGTCGCCGAGCCCGACCAGCTCGAGCATCTCTGCGGCCCGCGCGCGGATCTCCGGGAGCGGCAGACGCGCGATCATCCCCGGCATCATCACGTTCTCGAGTGCCGTGAAGTCGGCCAGCAAGTAATGGAACTGGAAGACGAAGCCCAGCATCCGGTTGCGAAAGCGCGCCAGCGCGGCGGGATCGAGCGCGAACAGATCTTGTCCCTCGAAGTAGACCACGCCGCCGCTGGGCGGCTCGAGGCTGCCGAGCACGTGCAGCAGGGTCGACTTGCCGACGCCCGATTGCCCCACGATGGCGATCCGCTCGCCCGCGCCGGCCTCGAAATCAAGCCCGCGCAGCACGCGAATTTCGCGATCGCCGTCGTAGAAATTCTTGGCCAGCCCCGCCGCCCGCAACAGCACCGGTAGCGGAGCGGCGGCGGCCCCAGCGCCCTCACTCATAGCGGATGACCTCGACGGGGCTCAGCAGGCTCGCCTTGAGGGCCGGGTAAGCGGCGGCGACCAGCGAGAGCCCGGCGGTCGCGATCGCGACGCTCACGAAGTTGGCCGGATAGAGGCGCATCGGCAGCGTGCTGACCATGAAGACGTCGGCGGGCAGATGGATCAGTTTGTAATGGCCGATCAGAAAGGCCGCGATAAAGCCCGCACCGACGCCGGCCAGCGTGCCACCGCCGCCCAGGATGGCGCCCTCGCACAGGAAGATCGCAGCGATCGAGCGCCCCCGCGCGCCCATCGCGCGTAGAATCGCGATCTCCTTGCGCCGCTCCATCGCCACCATCACTAGCGTCGCGACGATATTGAACGCCGCCACCAACACCATCAACAGCAGCACGACGAAGTAGGTGAGCTTTTCGAGCTTGAGCGCCGAAAACAATGGCGCCTCGGTCTCGGTCCAGTTCGCGATCCGAAAACCCGGCCCGGTCAGCGCCGCGATCCGCCCCGCGATCGCGGGCGCATCGAAAATGTTGGCGACGCGCACCTCGAGGCCGCTCTCGAGACTCGGTTCATCGGCGAGCAGCGCGCGGCCCTGCTTGAGATCGACGAAGATCAGCGCCGAATCGAACTGGTAGAGGCCCGAGTAGAACATCCCGCCGACTACAAAGCGTTTGAGGCGCGGCGCGCCGATGCCGCCCAGGCTCGCAGGCGAGACCACGGTCACGATATCGCCGGGGGCGAGGCCCAGGTCGAAGGCGAGGGTCTTGCCGATGATCGCGCCGGGCAGATTCACCGATCGCTTCACCCCGTTGTCATTCACGATCACCGGCGTCTGCCGCTCGAGCGCCGCGAGGCTGCCGCTTACCAGGGTCTGCTTGAGCTCGGCGAGCATCCCCGTCCGCTCGCTCATCACGCCCCGCAGTTCACCGCCCGCAACAAAGCCGGGCGCGCCGCTGACCGTGGTCGAGACCGCCATCACCTGCGAGCTCACGTAAGGCGCGACCGCAACCACGCCGCCGAGCGCCTTGATCTGAGGTGCGAGCTTCTCGGGGTCCCATAGCCCCGCGTCGCTCTTTTCGATCGTGATATGCGGGGTGAAGGCGAGCAGCCGTTCGCGCAGGACCTCCTGGAATCCGCTCATCATCGCCAGCGTTACCGTGAGTACGAAGGTGCCGAGCGCCACCCCGGCGAGCGAGATCACCGCGATCAGCGACACAAACCGTTCCCGCCGCCGGGCCCGCAGGTAGCGCAGCCCTATCAAGTACTCAAAATGCATGGTTTTTCGGGTCCGGCACCGGCTTTCGAATGAATACTCGCCGACGCTCGTCTCTATTGCAACGATCGGCAGTTGCAATGGTCATGATCGCTTCGTATAACCGAGACACTCCGGCCGGAGGGCGTTGTTGATGAAGTATCCATTTGTTGTGCTGCTTGCCGCGGTGCTGATGCTGGGGTTGGCGATGGCTCGCGTGCAGGCTGCCGACGACGACGCCTCGGGCGCTGCGGCCGGCGGCCCGGCCATGGCCGCCGACGGCACCGGCGACGCAAGTGGCGCGCCCGATGACGGCGCTACCGCCGATCCCGCCGACGGCACCGGTGATGGCTCAACGGCCGCTGCGGACGGCGCTGCTGCGGACGGCTCTGATGACGGCTCCGCAGCGACAGCCGAGGCGCCCGCGGCTCCGGTCGCGTCGTCGCCCTCGGATTCCGCCCCGGTCGAAGGCCAGGCGCTAATCACGATGAACTTTCAGGACGTCGATATCCCGGTCCTGGCCAAGTTCATCAGCGAGATAACCGGCCGCAACTTCGTCGTCGATGAAAGCGTGCGCGGCAAGGTGAGCATCATCTCGCCGACCAAGGTGACGCCGGCGCAGGCCTACTCGATCTTTCAATCGGTGCTGCAGGTGAAAGGTTTCACCACTGTGCAGGCCGGTCCCGTGATCAAGATCGTGCCGGCGCGCGAGGTCCGCGAATCCGCCCCGGTGACCACGTCGCAGGGCGGGAGCGATGCCTACGTTACGCGGATGATCAAGCTCAAGAACATCGAGGCGGCGTCGGTGGTGCAGGTCATCCAGCCGATGGTCTCGCATGACGGCCTGGTCGCGGCCTTTCCCGAAGACAACACGCTGATCGTCACCGACGACGCCTACAACGTCGAGCGCCTGGTGAAGATCATCGGCAGCCTCGACATCGAGGGCACCAAGCAGAACGTCGAGGTGATTCCGCTCCAGCTCGCCTTCGCCGGCCAGCTCGCGCCCGAGATCGAGCAGATCGTCGGCAACAAGGGCGGCAGCAACGGCACCAGCGGCTATATGCGCCGGCCGGGCTTCGGCGTGGTGGCGCCCTCGGCGCAATCCTCGGGCACCGAGTTCAAGGTCCTTGCCGACGAGCGCACCAACTCGCTGATCGTGCTGGCCGGGCCGCTGCAGATGCGTCAGATCAAGGAGCTGGTCGCGAAGCTCGATATCCGTCCGCCCAACGAGACCGCGAAGATTCACGTCTATCATCTTAAGAACGCGCAGGCGCTCGAGATGGTCCAGGTGCTGGGCGGATTGCTCGGCGGTTCCGGACCGAGCCAGCTCTCGCCCACCAGCGGACGCGGCTCGCTCGGTCGCGGCAGCGCGCTCGGGATGTTCAGCGGCGGGAGCTTCGGCGGCGGTTTCGGCGGCGGACTCGCCTCCAGCGGCTACGGCGAAGGCGGCTATGGCGGCGGCGGGTACGGCGGCGGGATGGGTGGCATGGGCGGGATGGGCGGCGGCGGGGGGATGGGGATGGGATCGCCGTTGGCCAATCGCGGCGCCGCCAACAACGTCGGCACCGCCTCGGTCAGCACCGGCGGATCGGGCGGCACCAGCACCACCGACAAGATGTCGGGCGTGTTCGAGAACCCGGTCAGCATCACGGCCGACCCGGCCACCAACTCGCTGGTCGTGAGCGCCTCGCCGCAGGACTATGAGACGCTGCACACGATCATCACACAGCTCGATATTCCGCGCGTGCAGGTCTTCGTGCAGGCCGTGATCGTCGAAGTTTCTACCAACCGTATGCGCGATATTGGCGTCACCTTATATGGCGGTACGGGCGGTATCGGCACCTTTGGCGTCGGTTCGGTCAACTTCGGGCAGTTACAGAATGCGCTGGCCAACCCGCTCGGCTTGACCGGCCTCGCAACCGGGCTCGTCTCCGGCAAACAGTGTAGCGTCCCCAGCACAGCCACCGGCACGAGCACGGGCACCGGCAGCGGCACGACCACCACGACTAACGTCCAGATACCGTGCGACATCGCGCTCATTACGGCCCTCGAACAGGATACCCATTCCAACGTGCTATCGGCGCCGACGCTGCTGACGGCGGACAACGTCGAGGCGATGATCGTGGTGGGCGAGAACCTGCCGTTCGTCGGTTCCTCGACCGCCAACGCCGGGCTGCCCAACGCGATTTTCAATTCGGTCGATCGGCAGAACGTCGGTATCACGCTCGATATCGTGCCGCAGGTATCCGAGGGCGACTATGTGAAGCTCGACCTCTACGAAGAGGTTTCCAATGTCGTGGCCGGCACCGAGAACCAGTCGACCAATCCGCTCGGACCGATCACGACGCTGCGCTCGGCTTCGACCACCGTGATGGTGATGGACCATCGGACCGCGGTCGTCGGCGGACTGCTCTCAGATGACACCGAGAACGCGACCCAGGGCGTGCCGTTCCTCTCCGAGATTCCGGTCATCGGCAACCTGTTCAGCGATCGCAACCGCCAATACCAGAAGCAGAACCTGATTATCTTCCTGACCCCGCATATCATCCGCACGCGCGAGGATCTGCGTGCGCTCGCGCTCGCTGAGCGGCAGGCGACGATCAACTCGCTCGGCCGCAAAGAGATGCACGATATGCCGAGGACGCAGCTCGACCAGCTCTCCAAGCCGAGCTTCAGTATCTCGGTGCCGCCGCGCGACACTCTGCCGGCGCCCTACAACAGCAACGGCGTGACGATTACGCCGCCGGGCGCTTATCAGCCGGCGCCCAATGGTGCGTACTTGCCGCCGGGAGCGCCGGGCAGCGCCTACGGGCCGTCCTCGATGAGCGCACCGGCTGCGGCAGGCGGCTACACCTCATCCTCGACCACCACTTCATCGGGATACAGCGCGAACCTCGGCCCGAGCGCCTATCGATCGAGCAGCTCGACCACCACTTTCACGGCGCCCGGGGCCGCGCCGCCGTCGGGCGCCACTCCCCTCGACTCCGGGGCCGGCAGCGTCTCGCGCCCGCGCTTCTGAACGCCGCTCGCGATCGCGCAATAGTTTCCCGCGGCGGAGCGCAGCGCATATTTCCTCATAATACGCGCATGAGAGATGCTGCTTGTTACGAAGTGTTCCTTCAAGGCCCGCTTGCCGCTTGCCGCACACTCTTCCAGTTCGGAGGGCAGCACTGCCTTTCCGGTCAAGGCACAACGCTCGAGCACGCCCGGCAGCACCACGTGTCCGGTTAGTACGCAACG
>Ga0209415_10007684_pt1 | contig 18788 bp, 18 predicted proteins | sample PeaSoiSIISIP2007_FD_187696 | JGI IMG/M metagenome (GOLD analysis project Ga0209415, IMG submission 187696) | Peat soil microbial communities from Weissenstadt, Germany - SII-SIP-2007 (SPAdes) (version 2) | ecosystem: Environmental > Terrestrial > Soil > Wetlands > Peat | place: Germany...
CGGCGGCGTGTCGAGCCGCATATCGAGGCGGAAGCCGTCGATCTTTATCGCCTCGCCCGCCATCGTGACCTTCTCGCCGCGGAAGATCGCGCGCAACGCCGCGACCGTCTCGCGCAGATGGGTCAGCGGTTTGCGATAGGGCACATTCATCCATTTTTCGACGATCGGGGCGGTCGAGATGCCGAGTCCGAGCACGAACCGGCCGCCGGAGATTTGCTGAACGGTCGCGGCCGACATCGCGATCAGCGCAGGCGGGCGCGTGAACACGGGCACGATCGCGGTGCCGAGGCGCATCTTCGTGGTTACGACCGCGGCCGCGGCCAGCGGCGTGAACGCCTCGGCGCCGAACGATTCATACGACCACGCGTCGGTGTAGCCCAGACGCTCCGCATGCTGCGCCAGCTCGACGACGCTGCGGTTGATAAAGGGCTCGAAGGGGAGGGTGATTCCGAGGTTCATCATGGCTCCGCAGCTTAACGCAGGACGCTTTCGCAGCGAAGCGCTCTGCACGAGGACAAATCACCGGCACGGAGGCCGGCGCTACGAAGAGAGAGGGGCAAGGCTCTTCCTTAATGTAGCGCCGGCCTCCGTGCCGGTGATTTCCTTTCGTGAAGCCTCCGCGTTGGCGTGAAGTTCACGAAGTCATGTTCAACACCTGCGCGAGATGCATCGGGCGCGCGCCCGGGCACAATGCCCTGATCTGCGTGCGGCACGAGAAGCCGTCGGCGATCACGATCGTATCGGGGCCGCTGGCGTTGATCGCGGGTATGAGCGCGCGCTCAGCGATCGCTCGCGACAGATCAAAGTGGCGCGCGTCGTAGCCGAACGCTCCCGCCATCCCGCAGCATCCAGCGTCGAGGACCTGAAGCGCGAGTCCGTCGATCCTGCGCAGAATTGAAATTTCATTCTCCACGCCGGCGATCGCTTTCTGATGGCAATGGCCGTGCACAATCGCTTTGCCCGCGTGAGCCGGCGGCGCGAATCGCGGAGCCTCGCGGGCAATGAACTCATCGAGCATCAGGCTGGATTGCGCGAGCGCGCGCGCCCGCGAGTCGCCGCCGAGGAGTCCCGGCAATTCGTCGCGGAAGGTCAGGATGCAGGAGGGCTCGAGGCCTATCACAAGACTGCCGCGTTCAGCCGGCGGCCCGAGAACTTCAAGTATTTGTTTAAGGCGGCGCTTCGCGCGCGGGAGCATCCCCTGGTCGTAGAGGGGCCGGCCGCAGCACAGATCGCGCCCGGGAATAGCGACGCGAAAGCCGGCGCGCTCGAGCACCTCGACCGCGGCGATCGCGACTTCGGGCTCGAAGAAATTGGTAAAGGTGTCGGGAAACAAAATTACCTCGCGCCCGGATCCGTCAGGCGTTCCGTTCGGTGTGCAACGCGCGTTGAACCATGAGCGGAAAGTGCGCCGCGCGAAGCGTGGAACCTCGCGCTCGCGATGGATCCCGACGGCTCGTTTCAGCAATCCCGCGAAAATCGGATTGTGCGCGAGCGCGTTCGCGAGACCCGGCGCGATTTGCGCGACGCGGGCCAGTTCGTGGATACGGCCGAACAGATGGCCTGTCAGCGAGCGGAAATGCTGCTGGTGATAGTGAGCAAGGAACTCGGCCTTGTAGGTCGCCATATCGACCGAGGCTGGGCATTCGGTCTTGCATCCCTTGCACGAGAGACAGAGATCGAGCGCCTCGGCGAGCGCCGGATCGGCGAAACCACCGGGCAGCGCGCCGCCGCTCAGCGCCTCGAACAGCAGGCGCGCCCGCCCGCGCGTCGAATGCATCTCATCGCGCGTCGCCATGTACGAGGGGCACATCGTGCCGGCGTCGGTCTTGCGGCATTTGCCGATCCCGACGCATTTCAGCGCTGCGCCCGCCAGGCCGCCGTCGCGGCTGAAATCGAAATGCGTATCGAGCGGTTGAGGCTTCAGCGCGGCCAGGCGCAGATGCGAGTCGAGCGGTTCGGCGTCGACGATCACGCCGGGATTCATCTTGCCGTCGGGATCGAAGGCGCGTTTGAATTCCCGGAACGCTTCGATCAGCTCGGCGCCGAACATCATCGGCAGGAGCTCCGAGCGCGCGCGGCCGTCGCCGTGCTCGCCCGAGAGCGAGCCGCCGAATTCGACCACCAAGCCGGCGATCTCCACCATCGCAGCCCGGAACCTCGCGATGCCGGCCGGCGTGGTGAAGTCGAAATTGATCCGGCAGTGAACGCATCCCTCGCCGAAATGGCCGTAGTAGGTGGCGGCTTCGAGCTGATGGCGCTTGAGCAGATCGGCGAAGCGCCGCAGATATGCGCCGAGCTTCGCGGGCGGCACCGCGGCGTCCTCGGCGCCGGGCCAGGTGCGCGGACCAGCGCCGACGACTGCGCCCGCGCCGAGGCCCGATTCGCGCAGGCGCCATACCGCCTGCTGCTCGGCAACGCCGCCGATCTGTGCGACGCCGGTGCATTCGCGGAGCTTGCGCGCCTGCGAGATCAGCGCAGCGGCCCGGTCACGGAGTTCGTCTTCACGGTCGGCGGCGAGCTCGACGATCAGGAACGCACGCCCGGCGGGCATCAGGCGCATCGCAGCACTTTGGCTGCCTTTCGCCTTGGCGAGCCCGATCAGCCGGTCGTCGAAGCCTTCGAGCGCATCCGGCCGATGCTCGAGTATCCAGGGAGTCTGATCGGCGGCGAGAAAGACGTCGTCAAAACCGATCACGATCAGGCACAGGCGTCGCGGGCGCGGCACGAGCTTCAGCGTGGCGCTCAGCGTGATTGCGAGCGTGCCCTCCGAACCGGCCATCGCGCGCGCCAGATTGAAGCCGTTTTCGGGCAGGAGCGCATCGAGATTGTAGCCCGAGACCCGCCGCGGGATTTTCGGAAAGCGCTCGCGGACCAAATTCCCGTAGCGATCGGATAATTCATGCAGCGTCGCGAGCAACGCGGCGCGCCGGTCGCTGTCGGCACTGCCCGACGCTCCGTCAGTATCGCCGAGAGTGAGCCGCGTGCCGTCGTAGAGCAGCGCCTCGATCGCGGCGAGATTGTCCGCGGTTTTGCCGTAGGCGGCCGAATGGGCGCCGCACGAGTTGTTGCCGATCATTCCGCCGATCGTGCATCGATCTTTGGTGGTGGGATCGGGCGCGAAGAAAAGACCTTCGGCCGCGAGCGCAGCGTTGAGATGGCTCTGCACCACGCCCGGCTCGACCACCGCGATGCGCCGCGCGGCGTCGATGCGCTGAACCGCGTTCATGTATTTCGAGAAATCGAGCACCAGGGCGGCGTTGCAGGTCTGACCGGCAAGGCCCGTGCCTCCGCCTCGCGCGAGGACGGGAATCGCATTCTCGCGCGCCAGCTCGAGCGCATTGATTACGTCGCCCTGATGGCGCGGAACCACGACTCCGACCGGAATACGCCGGTAGTTGGAGGCGTCGGTCGAGTAGATCGCCTGCGTGGCGGCGTCGAAGCGCACGTCGCCTTCCACGCGGCGGCGCAATTCGGCCTCGAAATTCGAGGGCGGGTGTGCTTGGAGCCTTGACACTGATGCCTTCCTGGGACAGCTTTGGCGCACATCTTCTTCGGACACAACTCTGCGCCGTGTGAAATGGCCGCCTGCGAATCGCCAGCCGTTGACCCTTTCCGGTACGCGGACTAAACAAAAGGTCGCTCGACCGATCTTGCGGCGAGCCATCGGCCAATTATCGGGAGGACTGCCAAATGCCGCGCGCCTATACAATCACTGCCGACGCTATCGCCTCGGAGCGCGCCCGCGTCAACGACGACCTCTCGAAGTTCGACGTGTCCCGCGTCCTCAAGATGGACACCCTGGAGCTACGGCCGATGTCCCGCCGCGACGTGCATCTTCGCATCCTGGCGGTTTCGGCCGAGCACAACGTCGATCACGCGGCGATCGCCGATACGGTCAATATCACCGAGCTGCGCGGCGGAAAGATCTATCCCGGTAACAGCGCGGTAGGTGAGGTCCTGGCCGTGGGCGCCGAGGTGAGCGGCTTCAGGCCCGGCGATATCGTGATTACGCACTGCAACGGAGAGCCCGACATCTATGGCTATCCGCTGCGTATCTGGGCTTACGACCAGCCCGATTCGGTCGGATGGTACGGTGAGGAGGCGATAGTCGGCGACTGGCAGATTATCGCGGCGCCGCTCAAGTGCGGGCTGAGCCTGTGGGAGATCGCGGCGCTGCCGCTGCGCGCGCCGACCGCGTACCATATGTGGCGCCGCGGCCACGGCATCTTCAGGCTCAAGGTGGCGGAAGAGAAGCGCCCGCACTTGAACGTGCTGGGTTTCGGCGGAGGCGTCTCGGAGCTGTTTCTGATGCTGGCGAAGGCGGAGTCGCAGCACGCCTTCTTCTGCTCGGGAAGCCCGGAGCGCCGCGCGCATCTGGAACGCCAGGGCATTACGCCGATCGACCAGAAGGCCTTCAACCGCTTCGCCGGCGCGGAGGACGTGAAGAACTTCAGCAAGGAAGTGAAGCGGCTCACGGACGGCGACGGGATGCATATCGTGTGTGACATGCTGCGAGGCCCGGTGTTCGCCGCCGGCCTCGCGGCGCTCGCGCGCGAGGGCGTCAATGTGAGCGCGGGATGGCAGCTCGACAAAAAGATCACTTACGACTCGGCGGGGCTGTCGGTGCGGCAGATCACGCTCGATCACATCCACTTCGAGACTATCGATGGATGCCGCGCGGCGACCGAGCTCTATGGATACGTCTTCCGGCCTACGGTGCATCGCGAGATCTATCCATTCGAGGATCTGCCGCGATGCATGCAGGAGCTGTTCGAGAATACCCAGACCGGTATCCCGATCGTGCGCGTTGCGAAGGCGATGCCCAAGGCTGTCGAGGCGCTCATCAAATAGCCAACTATGAGCATGGCTTTTGCCGGATTGACCGAAACCGTGGAATTACATAAAAACTGGGCTTACCGACAGCGACCGATGAATTAGGCGGATTTATAGTGGCAATTCGGAAAATCGAGCGCGGCCACTTCTTCGAGGACTTCACGGTCGGCCACGTCTTCAAGCATCACTGGGGCCGGACCATCAATGAAGGCGACAACAGCCTCTTCACCACCGTCACGATGAATTTCAATCCGATCTATTTCAATCGGCCGTACGCGCGCGCGATGGGTTACCGCGATATCGTGGTCAACCACATGCTGGTGCTGAACGTGGTGTTCGGGCTCTCGGTCGAAGACCTGAGCGAGCGCGCGATCGCGCATCTCGGCTACGAGAAGCTCAAGTTCCTCGACACGGTTTATCCCGGCGACACGCTGACCTCGCAATCCGAAGTGCTCGAAAAGCGCGACACGTCGCGGCCCGATCGCGGCGTGGTCAAGTTCCGAACCACCGGCTTCAACCAGGACGGGCGCAAGGTGCTCGAGTACGAGCGCCCGGTGCTGGTCCGCAAACGAAAGGCGGAGTGAATCGCGATGCCGTTCGTAATGCCGGAACACGAGGAGATTCGCCGCTCGGTGCGGGACTTCGTCGAGCGCGAAGTGAAACCGGTCGCCAACGGTCTCGACCGCCGCAACGAAGAGATCCCCGCGAGCATCCTCAAAAAGATGGCTGAGCTCGGCTACTTCGGGATTATCTTCCCGGCCGAGGACGGCGGGCTCGGAATGGATTACATCGCGATGGCGATCGTGACCGAAGAGCTGTCGCGCGGATGGCTCTCGGTGGGCTCCGTGATGACCCGCAACCTGATCACCGGCACGCTGATCACTTCCAACGGCACGCCCGAACAGAAGAAGCGCTTCCTCCCCCGGATAGCGCGCGGCGAGTTGATGACCGCGGCGGCCTTCACCGAGCCCGACGTCGGCTCCGACACCGCCTCGATCAAGACCCGCGCAGTCCGCAAGGGCGACGGCTACCTGCTCAAGGGCTCCAAGATGTGGTGCACGTTCGCCAATCGCGCGCACATCCTGACCGTGATGGCGCGGACGGATCCCGACCCGAGCAAGCGCCACAAGGGACTTTCGCTGCTCCTGTTCGAGAAGCAGCCGGGCGACGGCTTCATGCCGCCGCAACTCACCGGCGAGCCGATTCCCACTATCGGCTACCACGGGATGAAGAGCTTCGGCCTCTCGTTCGACGACGCTTATGCGCCGGCCGCGAACCTGATCGGCGGAGTCGAAGGGCGCGGCTTCTATCAACTGATGGCGACCTACGAGTCGGCGCGAATCCAGACCGCGGCGCGCGGCGTCGGCGTGGCGCAGGCGGCCTACGAGTGCGCCGTCAAGTACGCGCGCGAGCGCAGCCAGTTCGGACAGCCGATCGGCAATTTCCAGGTGATTCGCCACAAGCTCGCGCACATGGCGGTCGAGATCGAGGCGGCGCGGCAGCTCGCCTACTTCGCAGCCTCGCAGAAGGACACCGGCAAGCGCTGCGATTACGAGGCCGGGATGGCCAAGGTGTTCGCGGCCGAGATGGCCGAGCGGGTGACGCGCGAGGCGATGCAGATTCACGGCGGCTACGGATATTCGATGGAGTTCGACGTGCAGCGCTACTGGCGCGACGCGCGGGTGCTGTCGATCTTCGAGGGCACCAGCGAGATCCAGCTCGAAGTGATCGGCCGGCGTATCATGGAGCAGAGCGAATAGGGCGATGGGAATCACCAGCGCAGGCAGCTACTTCGAGGATTTCACGGTCGGCGACACGCTGGTGCATTTTCGCGGGCGCACGATCACCGAGACCGACAACCATATGTTCACCTCGCTGGTGATGAACACGGCGCAACTGCATTTCAACCAGGACATGGTCGACAAAGACCCGAAGAATTACTACGACGGCCGGCGCGTGGTGTACGGCGGCGTGGTGCTGGCGTTCGTGGTCGGGCTCGCCTCCGAAGATACCAGCGAAAACGCGCTGGCCGAGCTCGAGATGGACAACGGCAAGCACACCAACCCGGTGTTCCACGGCGACACGGTCTTCGCGGAATCGACCGTGCTCGAAAAGCGCGACAGCGACCGCGCCGACGCTGGAATCGTCAAGTTCAAGCTGGTAGGCAAGAATTCAAAGGGACTGCCGGTGGTAGAAATCGAGCGCACGGTCCTGATCAAGCGTCGATCTCACTTCCGCGAGAGTTAGGGCGCGCCAGGGCGAGTAATCAATTCGGAACCAATACGGGAGAGCCACGCATGTACGTTCTGGACAACGGCAACCGCTTCGTCATTCCGCGCACCGAGCTGACTTATCCCGGCCACAGCATGAAGCTCCATCAGACCGCCGCTGACGCGGTCAAGGCGCCGGTCGATCACGTTATGGCCGACTTCGAGGACGCCTGCCCGTACGAATTCAAGGGCGAGAAGAGCCGCAAGGTGATGGTCGAGGCGCTCAATGCGCTCGACTTCGGCAAGAAAGTCGTGACCGTGCGTCCCAACAATATCCATTCGCCGTTCTTCAAGGGCGACATGGAAGCGATCGTGCTGGGCGCGCCCAACCGCTTTCATGGAATCGTGCTGCCCAAGGCTCGCGGCGCCGAGGAGATCAGGCAGCTCGCGAAAGTGCTCGACGAGCTCGAAAAGCGAGCCGGATGGAAATACAAGATTCAGATCGAGGCGTTGATCGAAACGCCGCATGCGCTGGTCAAGGCCTATGATATCGCGACCGCCGACGATCGGATGTGCGGCCTGATCTTCGGAATCGCCGATTTCGCCGCCGGAATCGGCGTGCGCGAGATCGTCGAGAATCAGAACCAGAATTTCCACTACGCCAAGCAGGCGACCGTGGTCGCGGCCAAAGCGGCCGGCCTGCACGCGGTCGACAATGTCTTCCTGCGGTTATGGCGCGCCGAGGACGCCCCCGCGCGCGTCGAGGAGCTCAAACGCGGCCTTCGCGAAAAGAATATCGGCGCGGCCAACCTCGGCATGGACGGGACCTGGATCATTCATCCGCAACAGGCGGAAATCGCCAACGCCTGCTACACGCCGACCCAGGCCCAGATCGATGAAGCTCGGCGGGTAGTGAAACTCTACCACGAGAAGGGCGGCGGCTCGATGGCCGATCCGAAGTCAGGCGAGATGATCGACGAGGCGACCATCAAGATGGCCCTGATGGACCTCGCCAAAGGCGCGCAGGCCGGAATGGTCAGCGACGAGGAACTCAAGGAGTGGTCGTCGAAGAGCCATTCCATCACCGGCTACGACATCCTGGAGCTGATGCGCCGCACGGCCTGAGCCCGAGACGATCGGCGCGGCGCTCCAGTCGCCACCCGGAGCGCTACTTCCCGCCGGCTTGGATGTACTGTCCGGCGTGGCGCAGGTTCTGCATGAAGGTGTTCAGGGCCGTGTCGCGGCGCATGAACTGGGGCAGCGTGTCCATTCCCAACGCTTTGCTTGGGTCCGGTGACACGTTGACAAAATGAATCTCCGTTGACTTGCCGTCCTTTGACGCGGTGAGAGTGTAGTCGGCCCGGAACTTGATCAGCGCTTTGCCGACGCTCTGAGCCGTCATCGCATTTTTGGCCGGATCGAAGGTGAATTTGATCTGAATCGACTTGGGCGCGTTTGGAATCGGAATCGCCTGGCCGGTGTATTCGACCACTTTGCTGTTGGGGGTTGTGGAGACGACCTTTATGGCGGTGATTTGGGGATCGTACTTGGCGACTTTGTCGGGGTTGCTCAGCGCGTCATAGACCTTGGCCAGCGGCGCGTTGAGACTCGCCGAGGCCTCCAGCCGCATCTGGTTCTGCTTGTCGAACGTGCTGCTCTGATCTTCGAACTGCGGCTCGATGTCCTCCGCGCGCGCCAAAGATCCAAGCGCGAGCGCAAGGGTGAGCATCGCAATCGTTACCGGCCATCTGGACTTGTAAGGCATTATTGTTCCCCTCCCGTGGGAAGCTCCCCGTACGTACCAATATCAAGGTGAATGCGAAATTGTGAAAGAGAGTTCCCGCGCCGTCAAGGGACGGGCGCGGTGCTGAGCAGGCCGGCCGCCTCGTCGTAGCCGAGCATCAGGTTCAGGTTCTGCACGGCCTGGCCGGCGGCGCCCTTGCCGAGGTTGTCGATCGCGGTCAGCACGCACAGCGTCTGCGAGCGCCGATCGAGCGTCAGGGCCAGCTCGCACATGTTGGTCGCGCGCACGTTGCGCAACTCGGGCAACTCGCCCGGCTTCAGGATTCGCACGAAGCGCGCCTTGCCGAAGCTGGCCTCGAAGGCGGCGCGGACGTCCTGCTCGGTCGTGCCCGTGCGCGGGCGCATGAAGATCGAGGTCATGAGGCCGCGCGTGACCGGAAGCAGATGCGGCACGAACATCACCGCCACTTCGCGGCCCAGTGCGGCGCCGATCTCCTGCTCGATTTCGGGAGTATGGCGATGGGTTCCGACGCTGTACGGCCGGAAGTTTTCGTTGACCTCGGCAAAGAGCTGCTCGACGTTGGCAGCGCGGCGCGCGCCGGTGGTGCCCGACTTCGAGTCGATTATGATCGACCCCGGATCGATCAGATCGCGCCGAATCAGCGGGATCAATCCGAGCAGCGCCCCGGTCGGATAGCATCCGGGATTCGCCACGATTCGCGCCTCACGCAACTCGCGCACGTGGAACTCGCTGAGCCCGTAAACCGCTTCCTTGAGCAGCGCGGGCGCGGGATGTTCGGCGCCGTAAACCGCGCGATAGACCGCCGGATCCTTGAAGCGAAAATCCGCCGACAAGTCCACCACTTTGATCCCGCTGGAGACCAACTCGGCGATCATCGCGGCGCCGGTCCGCTCCGGCAGGCACGAGACGGCGACCTCGGCACGGCCGACGAGCAAGTCCGGCCGCAGCTCCTCGAACGCGGGCAGATCGATCCCGGCCAGATGGCGGTATACCTCGGCAACCTCGCGCCCGGCGTAGTGCTCGGAGGTTAGCGCGGTCAGTTCGACGAACGGATGCGCGGCCAAGATGCGCACGGCTTCAATTCCGGAATAGCCGGAAGCACCCAACACTGCCGCTTTGACCCTGCTGTTAGACGCCATCGGGGCCCTCTGTTCCGCGCGCGGAATTCAAGCTTCGGTCATCTTCGAGTAACATGAATTCGCGAGCGACGCCAGTTGCACTCGGGCCGGGGGGCTGTCCTTGGGACAGCACCCGGGCCGGGCTTGGGTACTGGCCGAATTAGGCCACGCTGCCCGTCAAATTGGCAATCGTGGGCAGATTGGCACAGTACCAATCCGCTAGAGGCAACCCCAAAGCAGGCGGTCGCCGCGACCAAGCCACGCACCGTGACCTGCTCGCCGCTGCTATTGGAGACCAGTCCGCCCTTGCGGCCGATCTGCTTCCCACCACGCTTCGGTCGGCCGCGCCGCCGTAGCTATATTTGCGGCGAGGCCGCCCCAAGGATTGATGAGGCGGCGAACCTCGTGGCACCCAAGCCACACGCGAGCGCACCCCATACTGCATCATTGCAACAATGAGAGTGGTTTAACGCTGCTTCGCGTCTGCGATCGTCCGCTGCGCAGGCATCGCGCTTGCTTATTCAAACTGGCGCGCGTGCCCCGGAGCGCGACCCGCCCGGCTTGTTCGTATCGCGAAGGAAAGCAAGTTGATCGGCACACCTGCCTATACTGAATGCTGATTTCTCTCTATTCCGTGGCGCTTTTCGTGAGCGCGTTTCTGCTGTTCTGGGTGCAGCCGCTTTTCACCAAAACCGTGCTGCCTCTGCTGGGTGGATCGCCGGCCGTGTGGAATACCGCGATGATGTTCTTTCAGGTCGTGCTTCTGGCGGGCTACGGCTACGCACACCTTCTGACTCGCGTCGCAAAAACCAGCCGCCAATTCTGGATTCACGTTGTCGTCATCACCGTTGGATTTGCATTCCTGCCGCTCGGAAACCTGCGGGGCTGGAACCCGCCGAGCGATCACTCCCCAATGCTATGGCTGGTCGGGCTGCTGGCTGCTTCGATCGGATGGCCTTTCTTCGCGTTGTCGGCGTCGGCCCCGCTGCTCCAATCGTGGTTCGGGCGCAGCGGCGATCGATTGAGCGACGATCCCTACTTCCTTTATGCCGCGAGCAACTCGGGGAGTTTGCTGGCGCTGCTGGCATTTCCCCTCATGCTCGAACCGTCGTTGACGCTGGCGCAGCAGGACCGGGCCTGGATGACTACCTACGCGATGTTCGCGATCCTAATAAGTGCCTGCGCACTGTCGTTTCGCTACTCCGCAGGTAATTCACAGCCAGCCGGCGTCGAAGCAAGAGCACCCGCCGATTGGCGGCGGCGGATGATATGGATCGCGCTCGCCTTTGTCCCTTCGAGCCTGTTGCTGGGAGTTACTTCGTATATCGTAACCGATCTCGCCTCGGCGCCGCTGCTTTGGGTCGTTCCGCTCGCGCTCTATCTGCTGTCATTCATCGTGGCATTCGGTCGCCGGAAACTTCGGCTGGCCGGCACCCTGCTCAAAGCGGAAGCGGCCGCGATCATTTTGGTCTCCATGCTGGTCCTGCTGGCCCTCGTATTCGGCCTTGGCAGTTCGATCGCCTTCGCCGCAATCATTCATCTGTCGGCATTTTTTCTGATCGCGCTGGTCTGTCACACGGAGCTGGCCAATCGCCGCCCCGATGCCGACGGCGTGACCGAATTCTACTTTTGCATGTCGATCGGCGGTGCCGCCGGCGGGATCTTCAACGCGCTGGTGGCGCCGCTGATTTTTTCATCCGCCTACGAGTACTATCTGGCGCTGGCCGCGGCCTGTGGCGTTCGCAAGTTTGTCGGCAAGCCGGCCTCCGCGGAGCGGCTTCGCGACCTCGTTCTTCCGGCGATTTTGGCCGCCACCGTTGCGGCGCTGGCTTATCACTGGGCCGATGGCGCCCCGCCGGAGCCGGCCGGCCGCCTGCTCTTTCTCATGCTGGCAGCGGCCGGACTCTACAGCTTCAGGGAGCATCCGGCGCGTTTCGCACTCGGCGTAGCCGGCGTGATCGGCAGTGCGGTGATGGTCCAGGGATCGGTCGGCGTACTCCATCAGGAGCGAAGCTTTTTCGGGGTCAACAAGGTCAAGGTCCTGGACCACGGACGAAAGACGGTGCTGATCCACGGCACCACGACCCACGGCGCAGAATTTACCGATCGCGATCTTCGGCGCGAACCACTGATGTACTACGCGCGTTCCGGCCCCGTTGGGCAGATCGTCGAATCGATCGGCGATTTTCATACGGTCGGCGTCATCGGCTTGGGAACCGGGGCGCTGGCCTGCTATCGCAAGCCGGGGCAGAATTGGACGTTTTATGAAATCGACAGCGCGGTCGAGCGAATCGCGCGCGACGATGGCTACTTTCACTACCTGGAAGACTGCGGGGCAAACACCAGCGTGGTGCTGGGCGACGGCAGGCTGTCCATCAAAAGAGCGCCTGATAACTACTACGACATAATCATAGTTGACGCATTCAGTTCTGATTCCATACCTCTTCATCTGCTCACCAAGGAAGCCCTGTCACTATATCTGGCGAAACTGACTAATCATGGAATAGTGCTATTCCATATCAGCAATATGTATTTACACCTCGCGCCGGTGGTCGCCACCCTGGCCGAAAGTGTCGGCGCCACCGCCAGGGACGAGCCCTTCTATCCGACCCTGGCCGAAACCGCGCAAGGCGCCTCGGCCGCCGAGTGGGTCGCGATAGCGCGCAATCGAAGCGATCTGGCCTTCCTCGACAGGAACCGGCGCTGGAAACCACTGGTGTCGGCGCCGGGCGCAAAGCCCTGGACCGATGACTTCTCGAACATCGTCAGCGTAATGAAGTGGTGATTGCCGGCGCGTGGCACGGCTGGAATCCGATCTCCTTACATCGCATCTACATTCCAACTTGTGCGGACCATGTGTGGTTGGCGGTGCTGAAGCTCGACATCGCCGCGGGCACGGTCGGCGCGGATCGGGCCTATTCCACGGCGGGCGGCGTGCAGACCGGCCTCACGGCCGGCCATAGCCACCGCACAGCGACGAGAATTGCCAGACTCGGTCCCCGGAAGTGAGGGTTTCTACCGCTTCGAGTATTGCGGCCGTTTGCGCGCCTTGTGATGGCCGTACTTCTTGCGCTCGACCTCGCGCGGATCGCGGGTGAGCATGCCCGCTTTGCGCAGCGCGGGACGCAGGCCCTCCGAGGCTTCGATCAGCGCCCGCGAGATCCCGTGGCGCACGGCGTCCGCCTGCGCGGAAATTCCGCCGCCGCTCACGCTGACGATCACATCATAGTGGCCCTTGGTTTCGGTGAGCTCGAACGGCTCCAGGATTCGCATCCGGGCGGTGTCGCGCGGAAAGTAGTCTTCCAGCGCGCGCGTGTTGATCGTGATCGTGCCGCCGCCGGGCAGCATGCGCACGCGCGCGACTGCGGTCTTGCGTTTGCCTGTGGTCCAAATGGTGATCTTTTTTTCGGCCATCGATCTCTTCAGAACCTCGCTCTTCGGAACCTCGCGGAACCTCGATCAGATTTTGAGCGCTTCGGGCTTCTGCGCGGCGTGCGGATGCTCGACGCCGCGATAGACCTTGAGCTTCAGGAATAAACGACGTCCCAGCCGGTTCTTCGGGAGCATCCCGCGCACCGCCATCTCGATCAGCCGCTCCGGCTGCTTGCTCTGCAGAATTTTGCCCGCGGTCGTGGTGCGGACGCCGCCGGGATACCCGGTATGGCGATGATAAATCTTGGTCTGAAGCTTCGTGCCCGTGAGCCGGACCTTCGCCGCGTTGATCACCACCACGAAATCGCCCATGTCCTGATGAGGAGTGAAGTCGGGCCGATGCTTTCCGCGCAGGATACTGGCCGCTCGCGATGCGATCCGCCCCAGCGGGCGGCTGTCCGCGTCGATCACTATCCAGTGGCGGGCTCGCAGTCCGCCCTCGCGCGATACACTTTTGGTCTGTTCGCTAAGCTTCAATTTTGCACACCCGTCATGCTGCGCGGCCCCGCTCTCGGAGGTCGGTCGTGCAGCCGCTAAATTGTGGCGGGGCCGATGGGATTTGAACCCACGACTTCCGACGTGACAGGCCGGCGTTCTAACCGAGCTGAACTACGACCCCACCGATCCATCCTTTGTTACATTTTCCCAAGAGCGTAGCAACCAAGGAGCTTCGGGGGTAGTGGGATGATTCAGTGTTGATCTCGGTCTGCGACGGCTGCGCTCAGCTCACGAGGCCTCAGCGACCTGAACAACGCAGAAAAGATTGCCGTCGGGATCTTCCAAGACGACGAAGTCACTGCCCGGCCTGTATCGCCAGGGATAGCGAGTCGCGCCGAGTTTTATGAGCCGCTCCACCTCGCCCTCCTGGTCCGTCGTATAAAGATCGAGGTGCAACTTGCTTCTCTTCCCCGTGCGCTTTTCCGGGACTTGGTCCAACGACAGGTCCGGGCCGCTTCCCGCGGGGTCGCGAAGGATCACGAAGCCGCCCTTTACAGGATCTCTGGGAACGTAGTGGAGCGCCTGCTGCCAGAATGCCAACATTTTGTCGAATTCATGGCAATAGACCACGATAGAGCCGATCTTCACCTTCACGACTCCTTACCTCATAGTGACCCGCTATCCGATGCGCTTCTTAAATTAGATTCGGAAACCTGTCGGCGCAATGTTGACGGCGCCTCACTTGAAATAGTCGAAGCAGCAGACGAAGCCCCGGTTCGGCGGTAGCGGGCGCAATTGACAGGGTTGCGCAACTCACCTAGCCTCGGAACCGTCGGCGGAATCACCGCCTGAATCATCAGGAGGATCGACGGCGTGCGAAAGAACTGCTCCTAACGATCGAGTCCGCTTCGATCAACCGCGTATGCGCGATTGTCTGTCCGCGCGTACGCCGCTTCCCAGGAGCAGTTATGCCGTTGGTTCGTCTGATCGATGTCTCGTTTTCCTATCGCGATTCGGTCCCAATCCTGACCGGCGCCAGCTTGCAGTTCGGCTGCGGATGGACCGGCGTGGTCGGTCCAAACGGAGCGGGCAAAAGCACTCTGTTGGCGCTGCTCGCTGCCGAGCTCACGCCCGAGCGCGGCCACGTCAAGCTCGATCCAGTCGGCCTGCAGGTCCAACTCTGCCGCCAGACCGCCGAGCTTCTGACGCCCGAGATCGAATCGTTCGCTCTCGCAGCCGACGGCGTCTCGCGGCGAATCCAGGGCGAGCTTCGTCTCGACCCGGGCGACTTGCCGCGATGGAGCACGCTGTCACCCGGCGAGCGCAAGCGATGGCAGGTCGGGGCGGCGCTCGGCGCGCAGCCCGCGGTGCTGATGCTCGATGAGCCGACCGACCATCTCGACGCCGAGGCCCGCGCGCTTCTGCTCGCCGGCCTGCGCAGCTTCACCGGCATCGGAATCATCGTATCGCACGACCGCGCGCTGCTCAGCGAGCTGACCTCGTATACCGTCCGCTTTCATGAGGGCGGCGCACGGATGTGGCGCGGCGAATACGGCCTCGCCAGGGAGAGCTGGGAGGCCGAGGAGCACGAGCGCCTCGAAACCTATCAGCGGACCAAGGAGGAGCAGCGCAAGGTCCTGCGCCGGTTGGCGGACAAGCGCCGGATCAATTCCGCTGCGGAGCCGCGGGCCAGCCTCAAACAGCGTATGAAGGGCATTCACGATCACGATTCACGCGACAAGATGGCGAAGGGCAAGGCTCAGATGGCGTCTGCGCGTATCTCGCGCGACGTGGGCGTGCTGCGGCGCAAGTCCGAGCGAATCGCGGACGAGCTCGGCGGATACCGCTTTCGCAAGCTCCCCGGACGATCGCTGTTCGTGGATTACGTTGCGGCGCCGATGTCGCGGCTGCTGTCGCTCGACGTGGCCGAGCTGCGTGCCGGCGACAAGCCGATTCTCGAAGAGGCGCACGTCGCCGTGATGAGAGACAGCCGGGTCCATGTGAGCGGTCCGAATGGAATCGGCAAGAGCACGCTGCTCAACGCGCTGCTTGCCAACGCTCGAGTCCCGGCCGAGCGGCTGGTCTATCTGCCGCAAGAGCTGCATCTCGACGAGACGATCGCGCTGCTCGATTCGATCCGCGAGCTGGGCGGAGACGAGCGCGACCGCGTGCTCACGCTCGTCGCCGCGCTGGGAATCGATCCCGGCAGGCTGCTCGAGTCCGCGCGCCCGTCGCCCGGCGAGGCCCGCAAGCTCAAGATGGCGTACGGCCTTGGGCGACGAGTGTGGGGAATGGTGCTCGACGAGCCGACCAACCATCTCGACATGCCGGCGATCGAGCGGCTCGAAGCGGCGCTGATCGACTATCCCGGAGCGCTCGTGATGGTGACCCACGACGAGGTCCTCGCGCGCCGATGCACCACCACGCAATGGCGGCTCGCCGATCGACACATCGTTGAGCGCTCGAATTAGGTCCGGCGATTACTCTATCAAGGCCACGCTGATAGGATTGAACGGGCGTATCGAAGCAGCACGATGAAAAAAGTCTTGATGGTATGCACCGGCAACCTCGATCGCAGTCCGACTGCTGCGATGGTGGCGGCGGAGATGCGCGTGGCGGCGTGGGTCGCCTCGGCGGGCACCGAGCCGTGGGCGGAAAATCGTCTCACCCTGGAGTTGGTGGAAGAGGCGGACGTGATCTGCGTGATGGAAGAGGCGCATCGGCGGATCATCCGCAACCGGTTCGGCGAGGATCACGCCGCCAAGGTGGTCGTGCTGGAGGTGCCCGACGTTTACGTCCACGGCGAGCAGCATCTGATCCAGTTGCTGCGCGGCAAGCTCCGCGCCGCGTTGGGGCTCCCGTATTCGGGCTAGCCCAGAGGCGAAAAAGCCGCTTGCTGGTATACACCTCTCCCTGACCAGGGAGAGGTCGCCCGAGCACCGCGAGGGCGGGTGAGGGTAGTTTGTCCTCGCACACGCCGTCAGATCCCGAGCTGTGCGCGAATCGATGCGACGATAGCGCCGGGGCTCGCGGAGATATCGGCCACGATCGCGTCGCGCGGCTCCTCGAGCGCGTCGAACTGGCTCTGCAGAAGCTCCGGACGCATGAAGTGCCCGCGGCGATCGCGCAGGCGCGATGCGACCAGCTCTTGCGGCCCTTTCAAGTAGACGACCTTGACCCGCGATGGGTCGACGACGATCCGGCGGCGGTGGGACTCCTTCAGCGCGGAGCACGCGATGACGGCGTTGGCGCCGGCCGACAGGAAGCGCTCGACCGACTGGCGCACCGCGTCGAGCCACGGCTGCCGGTCCGCATCGGTGAGCGCGATCCCATGACTCATCATTTCCCGGTTTCGCGCCGGGTGCAGTTCGTCGCCATCCAGAAAGATCCAACCGAGTTCCCGCGCAAGCCGCGCGCCGACCGTACTTTTGCCGGCTCCTGATACGCCCATCAGGATGATAACGAACCCGGCCACGCGGCGGTCTTCCGGCTCTGCCATGTGCGCCATCAATTCAATGCGGATGCGGCTTTCCAGCGACCGCTGCGGGAGTTAGGGGGTCGCGGCGGGTGACGGCGATGGAATTGGCGACGCGACTTGCGCAGCCTTGTGTCTCCAAAACTGCCACCAGTGCCGCGGCTTGGTTCCCGATGGAGCATTCGCGGCGCCGGCAGTCGGCGTCGGCGAGGGCTCCGGCGTGGGGGTCGCGTTCTTGCCTCCCCAGAGATGCCACCACGGACGATGCTGCGCACCTGGAATCGGAGTCGGCGCGGGCAGCTCGCTCTGGTAGGAACTTCGCTCGACTACCAGTTCCGGTTCAACGGTGCCGCTGAACTCGATAGGTTCCGTGCCTTCGACCATGCTCGGCGTGATCATGTAGTCGCCGCCGAGCGCCATTTTCCACACCCTCTTCGCAAGCTTGGGTTTGCCGCCGGCTACCACCCAGCTCGCGGCGCCTACGAAAATTCCGATACCGGCGTAAGCCAGCTTCGCCGGTACGTAAACCACGTTCTCGCCCGCCGCGACGGTGCCATAGCCCAGCTTGCTCCAGGTGAACGGGCGCTTCGGCTCCTTGGGGGGTTGCAGCATTGCGAAAGGCGTCGCCATCGGAGTGGTGATCGGGGTTGGGGTCAGGTCAGCAGGGGTAGCGCTGGCGCCGGAGAGCGGTGTCGGCGCCGCGGTTGCGGTGGAGGCCGGAGTAAGCATCGCGGCCGGCGTACTCTCGGCGATTGCCGGCGAGGGCAGGGCGAGAACATGCGCCAGGGCGTATGCGATCAGCGGTCGGGCGTAGCGTCGTGCGAGCATCGTCCGCTCACGACCTTAGCACGCGGTATTCAGGGGAGAAGAGAGTATTTCTGCCCGTCAGCGCGTAACTACCGCGCGCGGACGATCGGAGAGCTCCACCCGTTCAGCCAAGCAATTTCGTCGCCTCCGTTTTCAGGGCGTTAAGATGCGGCGTCCGAGGGGCGGCTCTCACTCTGCCTTGACAAGGTCGAGCCCTTCAATGCGCTCGAAGTGACGACGGTTGCGCGTCAACAATACGCCGCCGACGGTCAGCACGATGCCCGCAATCAGACTGTCGGCCATCCCGATCCCCGTGCCCTTGCGCTCAAGCCCGCGTCGGACCGCAGCGGCGCGGTCGGCGGCCGTAGGGTCGAGCGGCACAGTCTTCATGGAATCGAGCAGCCGGCCAATGATCTCCAGCTCGCGAGCGCCTCTGGCGCCGGAAAGCATCTCGAACCGAGTAATCACAGTAGTCGCCAGATTAGCCCGCCGGAGTTCGTCGCTCACGCGCCCGGCAAGCGGCTCGCGTCCGGCCAGAAAGTCGATCAGGACGTCCGTGTCGGCGACGATCATCGCCAGGACCGGCGGAGTTGAGCGGTGTCCGCACGAAGACGATCGGCCTGCCGGAGCGACAGAGCGCCCCTGAGAGCCAGCACCTTTCGCCGGTCCGCTTCCGAGCGGTCGAATGCGGTCAGGTACTGTTCGATCGC
>Ga0209415_10007686_pt1 | contig 18782 bp, 13 predicted proteins | sample PeaSoiSIISIP2007_FD_187696 | JGI IMG/M metagenome (GOLD analysis project Ga0209415, IMG submission 187696) | Peat soil microbial communities from Weissenstadt, Germany - SII-SIP-2007 (SPAdes) (version 2) | ecosystem: Environmental > Terrestrial > Soil > Wetlands > Peat | place: Germany...
TCTTCCGGGCGTTCGTTCGCGTTGAAACCGAAGCCGAGGCCAAGCCCGCGTGTCGATTCCCACTTGGTCTCGCCCATGCCCGCGCCGGCGCCGTACTCGACGGTGCGGAAGTCTGAGTGCGGCGGGGCGGGCTGGGCGAGCTCGCCCTTGGCCGCCGCGGTCGCCGCCTTGATCGCGGTGTTGAACCCCTTGCGCGCGCCCTCGTCGCGCAAGCCCTCGAACAGGGCACGCTCGCCCGTCCAGCGGTCGTTGACCACGCCATCGGGCACGGCGGCGTAGTAGTCGCCGAACAGACCCGGCAAGTCGCGCCCATCGGGCCAGGCGATGTCGTTCCACAGCACCGAGGGCCGGTAGCGGGCGATCAGCTCGCGCACCTGGGCGGCGGCATAGGCGCGGTAGTCTTCGCCCAGCGGAACGCAGGCCAGCATGTCGCCCATGTCGGCGATCGGTCTGGCTTCGAAGGTCCAGTCGAGGCCGCCGGAATAGTAGACGCCAAACCGCGTGCCGCGTCGGCGGACCGCTTGGGCGAGCTCGCCGACGAAGTCGCGCCCCGAGCGCCAGTCGGCGCGATGCGGGTTCCCAACCCCGCTCGGCCAGAGGCAGTAGCCGTCGTGGTGCTTGGTCACCATCACGACGTAGCCGGCCCGCGCCCCGGCGAAGAGATCGGCCCAGGCGTCGGCGTCGAACGCGGCGGCCGCGGCTTCGAAGTCTGCCTTGAAGCTCTCGTAAGGACGATCGCCCCAGACCTCGGCGTGATGGGCCGCCGTCGCGCTGCCGGGCAGGCGCAGCGCGTTTGCGTACCACTCCGAGTAAGGCGCGCGGGCGAACAGGTTGTCGTAGTCGTTGCGCGCGATCTCGTTGATCGGCTCGCCCCGCGGCGCGTAAGCCGGCATGGCGAAGACGCCCCAGTGGACGAAGATCCCCAGCTGCGGCCGCCGGTACCAGGCCGGGCAGGCGCGGCCGGCAAAGGCGCTGAAGTCGGGCATGGCGCGGCTCAGCTAGAAGTCGGTTGGAACCTCGCGTCGCCTGTTCGCCACATGATGAAGGCGATCTCGTCGGCGGTCTCGCGGTCGCGCTGGTCGCGGGTCGAGCCGATGCCGTGGCCGGCGTCGGTCTCCACGCGCAGGATGATCGGGTTCTTCGATGCGGTCGCCGCCTGCAGCCGCGCGGTCATCTTGGTCGGCTCCCATGAGGACACCCGCGGATCATTCAGGCCGGTCGTCAGCAGCACAGACGGATAGGCAACGCCGTCCCTCACGTGCTGATAGGCGTCCATTTCGTAGAGTGGCTTGAAGTCGGCTTCGACGGTCACGGTGCCGAACTCGGGAATGTTCGGCGGGCCGTTCGGCGAGAACTCGGCGCGCAATGTGTTCGACGAGCCGACCTGGTCGATAACGACGGCCGCCAGATCCGGCCGTTCGGTCATGAACCGGCCGACGGTGATGCCGCCGGCCGAGCCGCCGACGATCGCGAGCTTGGACTTCGAGGTGTAGCCCTGAGCGATTAGGTATTCGGCCGCGGCAATATCGTCGCCCCAGGTGTTCGGCTTGGTCGCCTTCTTGCCCGCCAGATGCCAGTCCTCGCCCAGCTCGCCGCCGCCGCGCACGTGGGCGGTCGCGAATACGCCGCCCAGGTCGAGGAATGGGAAGAAGCGGGCGAGGAAGCCAGGGTCCTCGGTGATGCCGTAGGAGCCGTAGGCGTCGAGCAAGAGCGTGGCCGAGCCGTCGCGCTTCAGGCCCTGCTTGTAGACGATGGAGAGCGGAACCTTCACTCCGTCGGCGGCGGTGCAGAAGGTCTCCTCGGAGGTATAGGACGAGGCGTCGATGGCCGGCTTGGGCGCGAGGTTGGTTTCGGTCACCTTGCCGTCCGGCGCGATGTAGAACACCGTCGGCGGCTTCGCCCAACCCTCGAGTTCGAACCAGCAGCCGTCGTTCGCGGTGTCGACGAAGACCCCGCCGAGCGCGCCGTCGAAAGGCATGGGGACAGTGGTCAGCGTCCCGTCCCACGCCAGGCGGCGGATTCCGCCCAGCCCCGCGTTCAGGTCGGTGATGTAGAGCCCGTCGCGCGCCGCGCCGATGCCGCGGATCACCGACGCGGACTCCGGCACGACCAGCTTCGCGTTTGTGACGTCGGGCTGCGCCGCGGTGGTCCGGAGGACCTTGTAGCGCGAGGCACCGTCGTGGCTCTGCAGGTAGATGTCGTCGCCATGCACGGCGAGGTCAGTGACGTTGTCGGCCGGGGTGCAGATTCGCCGCCAATTGGGTTTGCCCGCGCGAGCGTCGGCGACGCTGGCGGCGTAGGCCGAGAGCTCGTTCTGCACGCCAGAGACCAGCAACCCGACCGCGACATCGGACCCCGTGGTTGTAGCGACGACCGGAAAATCAATGTCGGCGATGTCTACGTCCGGGCTCGTCCCCTTGGCCAAGACCTTGATGTCGCTGGCAGGGTCTGAGCCCAGCTTGTGGAACCAGCAGGCGCTGAGCTTGAACTTGTCGAGGCTGTCCGGTGGCAGCCCGCCTTGCAGGCGGTTGTAGAAGAACCCGGATCCGTCGTCTGTCCAGCTGGACGAAGCGTCCTCGGTGCGGTCGATCGTTTCGGGCAGAAGCTCACCGGTGTCGGTGACCATGATGTGGGCGACTGACGCCTCCGAGCCGCCGGGCGAGACGCCGAACACAAGGTGCTTGCCGTCGGGTGAGGCAACCCAATGGTCGATCGCGGCATGGCTTCCCGGCGGCGCGAAGCGGTCAGGATCGAGCAGCAGGCGGTCGGCGCCGTCGAGCCCGTTGCGCACGTAGAGTTTGAAGCTCTCGGCCTGCGCTGGCCTTACTTCGCTGAACACATAGTCGCCGGCCACCTGCGCGCCGGCCAGCGCGACGATCGCGCCGCTGTTCTTGCTGATAGCGGCATAAAGCGCGTCGCGGCCGGGGATGGCCGCCAGCATCTTGCGCGCATAGTCGTTCTCGGCCAGCGCGTAGGCCTTCCACTCCGGCCCTTGCTGCTCCATCCAGCGGTAGGGATCGGTGACCTCGACGCCCCAGAGCGTCTCGGTGACGGGCCGCACCGGCGCGACGGGCGGCCCACCCGCCGGCGTTTGCGCAAAGGTAAACCTGGGGGCGGCTAACGCGCCGGCCAGCGCGGCGGAGCTCGCGAGCAGCGCGCGCCGATCGATCGATTGTGACACTTGGACGTCTCTCCAAAGCGGATTGCCTAACCGACGCGCGCGCCGGTTGATCTGGCGCCTGCGTTGCGCGAGGACGGCCGAATGTCAACGTGACGCGCCCGGCGTGCCAGGTTGGCGTGGCGTTCGCGCTGGGCGCGCCCGCGAAGCCAGTGCTAGGTTAAGCAGACCCCAAGAGCACAAACGCCGGGAGACGCCTCGATGAAGTACGTTCGCATGGGATCGACGGGGACGCAGGTGTCGAGGCTCTGCCTCGGCTGCATGAGCTTCGGCGGCATGGCCGACTGGACGCTGAACGAGGACCAGAGTCTGCCGATCGTGCAGAAGGCGGTCGAGGCGGGCATCAACTTCTTCGACACCGCCGACATCTATTCCCGCGGCCAGAGCGAAGAGATCCTCGGGCATGCGCTGAAGGAGCTGAAGGTCCGCCGCGACGAGAGCGTGATCGCAACCAAGGTGTTCAATCCCATGGGCCGGGGCCCGAACCGCGGCGGCCTCTCGCGCAAGCACATCCTGCAGTCGATCGACCTAAGCCTGGCGCGGCTCGGCACGGACTATGTCGATCTCTACCAAATCCACCGTTTCGACTATCAGACCCCGATCGAGGAGACGATCGAGGCGCTGGACGACGTCGTGAAGTCCGGCAAGGCGCTCTACGTCGGCGCCAGCTCGATGTTCGCCTACCAGTTCTCCAAGTACCTGCACCGCGCCGACGAGCTCGGGCGCACGCGCTATTCGATGATGCAGAACCACTACAACCTGCTTTACCGCGAGGAGGAGCGGGAGATGAACCCGCTCTGCCTCGAGGAGGGCGTCGGCCTGATCCCCTGGAGCCCGCTCGCGGGGGGCGTGCTGGCGGGCAGCCGCGAGGCCGGCACCACCCGCTCGAAGTCGGTCATGGGCCGCGACCGCTACAATCGCCCCGCCGACCAGGCGGTGCTGGCCGCGCTCAAGACCCTCGCCGCGGCGCGCGGCGAGACCCAGGCGCAGGTGGCGATCGCCTGGCTGTTGTCGAAGCCGGCGGTCACCGCGCCGATCATCGGGGCGACCAAGGCCGCGCACCTCGACGATCCCCTGAAGGCCGTCGACAATCCGCTGAGCGACGATGAGATCGCGGCGCTCGAGGCGCCTTACGAACCGCAAGGCGTGATCGGCGCGCTCGGGCCGAACGACGTCCCGATGCGCGAGATCAGAGCCGCCTCGCAGCCGCGCGTCGCGGCGTAAGCGGCGGTGGAGGTCATCCTGCTCGGCACGGGTTCACCCGTGCCCAGCCCCGATCGCGCCGGCCCGGCGACCTTGGTGCGCGCAGGCGCCACCAACCTGCTGTTCGACTGCGGGCGCGGCGTGGTCATGCGGCTGGCGGCCGCCGGCATGCCCCCGCCGGCGCTGACGGCTGTGCTTCTGACCCACATGCACTCCGACCACGTCACCGACCTGAACGACGTGATCACCACCCGCTGGGTGATGGCGCCGCAGCCCCTGCCGCTGAAGGTGTTCGGCCCGGTCGGCGCCAAGGCCCTGGTCGAGGCGACGCTGGCTATGCTGGCCTTCGACGTGAAGTACCGCATCGACCACCACGCCGACCTCAACGATCCGCCGAAGGTCGACGTCACCGAGCTCGAGCCCGGTAGCGCCTTTGCACTGGGCGATGTGAAGGTGACCGCGCAAGCCACCGACCACGCGCCGGTCGCGCCCACGCTGGGCTATCGGATCGAGCACGCCGGCCTCGTTTGTGCAATTGCCGGCGACACCGTGCCCTGTCCCGGCCTGGACGCCCTGTGCGCCGAAGCCGACATCTATGTGCAGACGGTGATCCGCGACGACCTCGTGCGCATGGTCCCGAACCAGCGCTTCAAGGACATCCTCGACTACCATTCGACCGTCGCCCAGGCCGGCCAGACGGCGGCGCGCAATCGTGTGAAGACCCTGGTGCTGACCCACTATGTGCCGGCCATGCCCAAGGGGCTGGAGGCCGAGTGGCGGGGCTTCGCCGCCGCCCACTTCGACGGCGAGATCGTGCTCGGCGATGACCTGACCGCGGTCAGCATCCCGGCGAAAGGATAGTGGATGGACGAGCTCTTCGACCTCACGGGCAAGGTCGCCCTCATCACCGGCGGCTCGCGCGGGCTTGGGCTGCAGATGGTGCGCGCCTTCGCCGAGCGCGGCGCCGACGTGATCATCGCCAGCCGTAAGCTCGACGCCTGCGAAGTCGCTGCTGATGAGGTCCGCGCGCTGGGGCGCCGAGCCATGGCCTTCTCGGCCAACGCCTCCAGCTGGTCTGAGATGGACCGGCTGGCGGAGGCGGCCTACGCCGAGTTCGGCCGCGTCGACATCCTGGTCAACAACGCCGGCATGTCGCCGGCCATGCCGTCGCACGAGATGACCGAGGCCTGGTTCGACAAGATCGTGGGCTTGAACTTCAAGGGTCCGTTCAGGCTGGCGGCGCAGGTGGCCAAGCGCATGGCCGACGGCGACGGGGGCGTGATCATCAACATCTCCTCGTCGGGCGCGCTCGTCCCGTTGCCCGGCGTGATCGCCTATTCCGGCGCGAAGGCGGCGCTGAACGCCATGACCGTGTCGCTGGCGCGCGAGTACGGACCGAAGGTCAGGGTCAATTCGATTTCGGCCGGCCCGTTCCTGACCGACATCTCCAAGGCCTGGACCGAGGAAGCGCGCCAGCGGTCGAACAACTCGCTCGGGCGGCCCGGCCGGCCGGAGGAGATCGTCACCACCGCCCTCTACCTGGCCAGCCCGGCCTCGAGCTTCACCACCGGCGCCATCGTCCGCTGCGACGGCGGGCAGAGCTAGCGCCTCTTGGCCGCAGCGCGCGCCGCCCTGTAAGGTCGACGAAACGGAACGGCGGCGGATCGGGGACGCTCTTGAACGCAGGCATCACCGGCGTGTTGGCCGGCTTGGCGGCGGCCCTTTTCGCGGCAGCTGCCTCGAGCGCCGCGCCGGCCAGCGAGACGCCGGCCCAGTTCGTCCAGCGGGTCTATGCGATCTATCGTTCCGACAGCCCGTGGTGGAACCTCGGCGAAGGCAAAGCTGAGAAGGCCTACCAGAACCGCGCGGCGAAGACCGAGAAGCAGGCCGACGCATGCATCGCTTAGGCCCGCCGGCGTTGGCCAAGCTGATCGGAGAGCCGTAGATGATGACGTCCCGCACGCGCGGTCTGTTGGCCGGCCTGGCTGCTGCGCTGCTGGCCGCAACGGGCTTGGGCGCGGCGCCGGCAACCGAGGCGCCGGCCCGGTTCGTCCAGCGGCTCTTCGCCGTGTACGCCGACAACAGCGAATGGTGGGCGAACGCCGACACCCCAGCGGGCCGCAAGGCGGACGAAGCCTACCGGAACGAAGTCTACGCCAACTTCTACGACCCGGCCTTCGTCAAGCTGATGGACGACAATGGCGCGCTGGCCGGCGCGAAGAACGCTGGCGCTGATCTCGACTACGACCCGGTCTGCCAGTGCCAGGACCTGGGCGGGGTCTACCGCTATGTCTCGGGGGCGCCGAAGGGCAGCTTCTTCGATGCCAGTGTCACCAGCAATGCCGCCGACCAGAAGCCCTGGACGCTGGTGTTGCAGAAGACGTCAGCCGGCTGGCGGCTGTACGACGTCGTGGACACCGGCGGCAGCGTGCGCACCCGGCTCACCCGCCACAACGCCTGCCTGAGGAAGGCGAGGACGGAGACGCAGGCGGAGGACTGCATCGCCTAGGGCGGATCGCGATCAGCCGGGGGAACGGCGCGGCCGCCTGGAGCCACGCAATTCTGCTGTGGATTCACCAAGGCGTTCAACCGGGCACTAACCAGAGTGTCGCGAAGGTGGCCGATCGGGAGAGCGCGACTTGTCTTCGGCGAAGCAGGAACTCGAAGCGCTTTGGCGAGAGGTGTTCGGCGAACCGCCGTCGATCAACGCGGATCCCGCCATGCTGAGCGAAATTCTCGTGCGGCACCTGCCGCCGGCGCCGCCGTACATCGATGGCGAGGGGGCCGCCGCGAGCGTTCGTCCCCCGCCTGACGACGACCCGAACGATCCCAGCGCGACGTCGACTTGATCGCGAGTTCCGCTCGACGCAGGGCTCGCGCCCGCCTACTCCGGGTCTGGGGCGCTCGACCAGCGCGAGGGCAAGACATGGGTCAGGCCATCGAAACCGACAGGGTCGTAGGCCTCCAGGTCGAGTGCCTTGACGCGCCGCTCGGGCTGGAGACCGTTGTGCCCCGGCTGTCGTGGCGGCTTGAGTCCGCGCGACGCGGCGCCCGGCCAGTCGGCCTTTCGCGTCCGCGTCGGCTCGAGCGAGGCGGGCGTGGCCGGCGGGGGCGCAGATCTCTGGGACTCCGGCCGGGTTGGCTCTGACCAGTCCTTCGACGTCGCCTACGCCGGCAAGCCGCTCGGCTCGCGCCAGCGCTGCTGGTGGACGGTCGAGGTCTGGGACGAGGCCGGTGAGCAGCTCGCCGCGCCGCCGCCGAACTGGTGGGAGATGGGCCTGCTCGAGCCTGGCGACTGGACCGCGGCGTGGCTCGCGGTCGAGGGCGAGGAAGAGCGCGAGGATCGCCTCGCCGGGCTGAACTGGATCTGGGGCGACCCCCCCGACGCCGAGCCGGCGCGGCGGTTCCGCTTTTGCTTCGAGCTGGCCGACGCCGCCGAAGATGCCGTGCTCTACATCGCCGGCCGCGATCGGCTCTTGAGCGCGCACATCGATGGCGGCGCGATCGCGCTGCCGGCCTGGGAGCGCAATGCGTTCGGGCGCGCCGGCGCAGCGGAGCTTAGGCTCGGGCGGCTCGGCGCCGGGACGCACACGCTCGCCTCCGAGGTTCGGTTGTCGCGCAACGCGACGCGTCTGCCGCCGGGCCGGGGCGCCTTTGCGGCGTTGCTCAAGCTCAGGCATGCGGACGGCCGCGTGAGCCGCCTCGCGAGCGGGCCCGGTTGGAGGACCGCGCTCGATGCGGCTGAGGACTGGACGCGCCCGGGCTTCGACGACGCGGCCTGGGCTGCGGCCCGACCGGCGGCCATCGATCCGGGCCAGCCCCTGCCGCCAACCCCGGCTCGGCTGTTCCGCCGCGACTTCGCGCTCGGCAAGCCGGTCGAGCGCGCGCGGCTCTACATCACCGCGCTCGGCGCCTATGAGGCGTTTATCAACGGTCAGCGGGTGGGCGACGGGCGGCTCGCACCGGAAAGTACGAACTTCCGCAAGCGGGCGCTTTATCGCGCGCACGACGTTACGACGCTGCTACGTCACGGCGCCAACGCCATCGGCGCCCACGTCGGCGACGGCTGGTACGCCAGCGTCGTCGCGCCCGGCGGCCGCTATGCGTTCGGGCCGCCACCAAGGCGGCTTCGAGCCCAGCTCGAAGTCGTCTTCGCCGACGGCTCGACCGCGGTGGTGAGAACCGACGGCGACTGGCGCATCGGGTCGTCGCCGGTGCTGACCTCGGAGATCTACGACGGCGAGATCTGGGACGCGCGGGCCGAGCAACCGGGCTGGAGCGCGCCAGGGTTCGACGCCTCGGGCTGGCCGCAAGCCCGCTCGGCGACAGCGCCGCCGTGCGCTCTCGTGGCCGAGACCGCGCCGCCGATCCGGCCGACCATGACGCTCGAGCCGCGCACGATCAGCGAGCCGCGGCCCGGCGTCTTCGTCTTCGACTTCGGGCAGAACTTCGCCGGCGTTTGCCGGCTGCACGTGAAGGGCAAGGCCGGTGACCGCGTCGAGCTGCGCTTCGCCGAGATCCTCAAGGCGGACGGCGAGGTCGACCAGGCCAACCTGCGCGCCGCCAAGGCGCGCGACATCTACATCCTGAAGGGCGATCCGGCCGGCGAAACCTTCGAGCCCAGCTTCACCTACCACGGCTTCCGCTATGTCGAGGTCGAGGGCTTCCCCGGAACGCCGACGCTCGAAGCGCTGGAGGGCGTCGTTCTGCACTCGGACCTGCCGATCGCCGGGGACCTCGGCATCGAGCAGCCGCTGATCGGACGCCTTTGGCGCAACAGCCTCTGGAGTCAGCGCTCGAACTTCACCGGCATACCGACCGACTGCCCGCAGCGCGACGAACGGCTGGGTTGGCTGGGCGACGCCTGCGTCTTCTGGGACGCCGCCGCCTTCAACATGGACGTCTACGCGTTCACGGCCCGCTTCACCGACGACATGCGCGACGCACAGACCGAGGCCGGCGCGTTCTCGGACTATGCGCCGCCGGCGATGCGGGCCGGCGACGAGCCCGCGCCGGGCTGGGCCGATGCGGGCGTGGTGCTGCCCTGGACCGCCTGGATGCGCTCGGGGAACACCTCGGTCATCGACCGGAACTGGGACGCGATCGTCCGTTACCTCGGCTACCTCGAGGCGGCCAACCCGGACCATTTGTGGCGCAACAAGCGCGGGCTCGACTTCGGCGACTGGCTGGCGCTGGACGCCAAGCAACCGGGCGACCCGACAACGCCCAAGGATCTGATCGGCTCGGCTTGGTGGGCGCATAGCGCGGGCCTTGCGGCCGAGATGGCGGCCGTCATCGGTCGGACAGACGAGGCGGAGCGGTTCGCGGCGCTGCGCGAGCAGATTGCCCAGGCGTTCCAGTCGACGTACGTGCGCGCCGACGGCGGCGTCGGCAACGACAGCCAGACCGGCTACATCCTCGCGCTGCAGTTCGGCCTTGTTCCCGAAGCCCTGCGCGAGGCCGCGGTCGAGCGGCTGGTCGCCGACATCGACCGCCGCGACGGGGCGCTTTCGACCGGCTTTCTTGGGACGCCGTTCGCCCTCGACGTCCTGGCCGACGCGGGCCGCGCAGCCCTCGTCTACGACCTTCTCCTGCGCACCGAGTTCCCGTCCTGGGGCTACATGGCGGCCAAGGGCGCGACGACCATATGGGAGCGCTGGAACGGCGATGTGGGCGACGTCGCCATGAACTCGTTCAACCACTACGCCCTGGGCGCGGTGACAGGCTTCCTGTTTCGCCGCATCGCCGGCATCGCGCCGGCGGCGCCGGGATTCAAGCAGGTCGCCATCCGCCCCGTCCTCGACCCGCGGGTGAAGCGCGGAGGCGGCGCGTTCCGCTCCGTGCTCGGTCCGATCTCGACCGAGTGGGAGCAGGGCGAACACGGCGTCGTCCGCCTCACCGCCCTCATCCCGCCCAACGCCCAGGCTCGCGTCCACCTGCCGGCGCGGCCCGGCCAGAGGGTCCAGGACGACGCCGGCGAGCCGGTCGCCGAACTCGCCCGCACGCCCGACGAGGTCATCGTGGAAATCGGCTCAGGACGCTCCGGACTGCAGGTCGGCTAGCCGAGAGCCCGTGGGCCCGCTTTGTCCCAGCGGCATGGGCTCGCGCTTCACGAACGATTCTACCCTGAGGGGTAGACCGTTCGCATTCCCCAAGGCAGAAGTTGAGGTGGCTCGCGCAATATTCGTAGGAGACGAACTCCCTACCACCGTCGATGCCCCGCTCAACAATTGTTAAACCGTCGCGATTATCCCTATCGAGCGCCTCGAAGACTGGGGCGGACGATGGAGCCGACCATGCAGCGCGCCCTGGCATCCTATGACCCGGAGTCGGCCGAGGAGACCATACTGAGCATCGAATTCAGCGAAGGCTCCAGCGGCCAAGCCGCCGCCGGCCCTTTCAGTCTGACGGCTCGGGACAAGCGCAGCGCGCCGCGGCGGCGCGTGCTGCTCAGCGCGGTCGTGGTCAACCGCGAGTTCGACGCCATCTTTCCTTGCCAGGTGCGCGATGTCTCTGACACGGGCGCAAGGCTCGCCATTCCCGATAGCTTCCTCGTACCGGCGGGCTTCTGGCTGATCGCGGTCAGCTCGGGTCTGGCGTATGAGGCCAGCTTGGTCTGGCGGCGCTACCCGCACGCCGGAGTCGCGCTTGGCGAGCCGATCGAGCTCGACGAGCCGCCAACGCGCCTCGCCAAACGCCTGCGCAAGGTCTGGGTCGCCCACACGCGCTAGCCTTCCCGCGAGCGTTCGCGGCCGCGATCGGCCATAACCCCTCCATGCCGAGGGGTCTTGCGAGCACGCGGTCGCGGCTGGACGCAGTCATCATCGGCGGCGGGCACAATGGGCTCGTCTGCGCTTTCTACCTGGCGCGGGCGGGGTTGAGGGTGCGGGTGCTCGAGCGCCGGGCGATCGTCGGTGGCGCGGCCGTGACGGAAGAATTCCACCCCGGCTTCCGCAACTCGACCGCCAGCTACACGGTCAGCCTGCTCAATCCGAAGGTCATCGCCGACATGCGCCTGCACGAGCGCGGCCTGCGCATCGTCGAGCGACCGATCGCCAACATGCTGCCGCAGCCGGACGGCGGCTATCTGAAGGTCGGCGGCGGGCTTGAGCGCACGCAGGCCGAGTTCGCCCGGTTCTCCGCCCGCGACGCGGCCGCTCTTCCCGCCTACTATGCGGCGCTGGAGGGCGTGGCCGACGTGCTGCGCGAGCTGGCGCTCAAGACGCCTCCGAACGCCGGCGGCGGGCTGCCCTCGTTGATGCGGGGCGCGGTGCAGGGTCGGGCGCTCGCGTCCCTCCCCCTCGAGCGCCAGCGCGACCTGGTCGACCTTTTCGCCAAGAGCGCGCGCGCCTTCCTCGGTGGCTGGTTCGAGAGCGAGGCGATCAAAGCGGCGTTCGGCTTCGACGCGGTGGTCGGGAACTACGCCAGCCCCGACACGCCGGGCTCGGCCTACGTCCTGCTGCACCACGTCTTCGGCGAGGTGAACGGCAAGAAGGGCGCCTGGGGCCATGCGATCGGCGGCATGGGCGCGATCACTCAGGCGATGGCGGCGGCCTGCGCCGAGGCTGGCGTCCAGCTCGCGCTGGAGGCGCCGGTGGCGCAGGTGCTGGCCGACAAGGGCGCTGCGGTCGGCGTGCGGCTGGAGTCCGGCGAGGAGATCGTCGCGGCGCGCGTCGTCGCCAACGTCGGCCCGCGCGTCCTCTACGAGCGGCTGATCGACCCGGGCGATCTTAAGCCCGAGTTCCGCCGGCGAATGGCGGGCTATCGAACCGGATCGGGGACGTTCCGCATGAACGTGGCGCTCTCCGCGCTGCCCGACTTCACCTGCCTGCCCGGCAGCGCGGTCGCCGAGCACCATCAGAGCGGGATCATCATCGCGCCGACGCTCGACTACATGGACCGCGCGTTCGCCGACGCGCGCCAGTTCGGCTGGTCGAAGGCGCCGATCGTCGAGATGCTGATCCCCTCCACCGTCGACGATACGCTCACGCCGCCAGGCGCCCACGTGGCCAGCCTGTTCTGCCAGCAGTTCGCGCCGGTCCTGCCGGACGGCCGAAGCTGGGACGACGCGCGAGAGGCGGCCGCCGACCTGATCGTCGAGACGGTCGACGCCTGTGCGCCCAACTTCAAGGCCTCGATCCTCGGGCGGATGATCCTGACGCCGCTCGACCTGGAGCGCCGCTTCGGGCTCGCCGGCGGCGACATCTTCCACGGTGCGCTCAGCCTCGACCAGCTGTGGGCCGCGCGGCCGATCCTTGGCCACGGCGACTATCGCGGACCTCTGCGCGGTCTCTACATGTGCGGCGCCGGGACTCATCCCGGCGGCGGCGTCACCGGCGCCCCCGGCCACAACGCCGCCCGCGAGATCCTGGCCGATCGGAGTCTTCTCAGCCGGTTCTCGCACCGGCGCTAGGCGGCGGCTCCCAGCCGTGAACCGTTCGCCCGCCATACGCGTGCGAGCGGGCCCGCTCCTTGGCGACCAGCATGTCAAAGCCGGGGCCAGCCGCGGTTCTCTCGAGCCGTCTGGCCTGGTCATCGAGTCGGCGGATCGCTCCCAGTTCCTCCATGTGGCCGAGCCTGGCCTTCTGCACGGCCGCCTTCAGGACGCGGATGGTCGCGTCGTAGACGGCGATGGGGACGGGGAAAGGATGCCCGTCCTTGCCCCCGTGGGCGAAGGAGAACCGCGCGGGATCGGAGAAGCGGTATGGCGCCCCGTGCACCACCTCGGCGACCAGCGCCAGCGATTGGACGGTGCGCGCACCCACGCCAGGGACCAGCAAGAGCTCGGCGAAGTCCTTCGGTCCGCGGTGTGCTGCGGCCGCCAGCGCGCCGTGCAGCCGCCGGCCGATGACGTCCGAGGCGCGAACGTCGTGGTGGTCGGGCATCACCAGATGCGGGAGCGCGAGCTGGGCATCGGGGGGCGGCGGCGCGCGCCCCTCGATTCGGGCGAGTTCGGTGGCGACGCCGTCAGGCCCCAGCCGGGCCAGGACTTCAAGCTGACCGCTGCGCGACGCCTCGGCGCGACGGTCGGCGAGGTTGACGATCACCCCCTGCGCCCGGCCGTCGATCGCCGTGTGCGGATCGTCGACGAAGCTCGTCAGCCCCTCCGAAAGCCAGTGATAGCGACGCGCGTGACGCGCCTCGCCGTTCATCCCCTGCTGGACGACGGTCCAAAGCCCGTCGTCGGTGACGAAGAAGGCGTGCAGGTACAGCTCGAACCCGTCCTGCACCGCCGCCGAGTCGACCTTGGCCACCAGCCGGCTCGCCAGGCCCAGCCCCGCGCCATCAAGGCCCGTGCGCTCGGCGACAAGGAGAAGCTCCGCCGGTGTCTTGCGCGAGTGCTTGCCGCGCCCGCCGCAGACGTGCACGCCGAGCTCGGCCGATAGCGGCCCGAGCCCGCGCTTGAGCGCGCCGACGACGCTGGTCGTGATGCCCGACGAGTGCCAGTCCATGCCCATGACGGCGCCGAAGGCCTGGAACCAGAAGGGGTGGGCCAGCCGGCGGAGCAGCTCCTCGCGCCCATACTCGAGCACGATCGCCTCGGCGATCACCGCGCCGAGCCGGGCCATCCGTTCGGCGAGCCATTGCGGCACGCGCCCGCCGTGCAGGGGCAGATCGGCGCTTCCAGACCGTTGAGCCATCATGCGCTCCGTTCGCCTATTGTTCTACCTCAGCGGCGCGTCCGCGACCAGCGTCGGTTGACGAGGCGTGGCAGAATCGCCTCGACTCGCGCGCGATGGCGCCGGGCGACAAAGACGAGACCGAACAGGAGGCGTTCTGGCGCGGCGCTTTCGGCGACCAGTACACCGAGCGCAACGCCGACGAGCGGCTGGTCCGCGCCAACCTCGCTCTGTTCGCCCGCATCTTAAGCCGCGCGCCCAGCGTCGACTCGATCGTCGAGCTCGGCTGCAACAGGGGCGCGAACCTCAAGGCGCTGAACGCGCTCGATCCGACGTTCAAGCTCACCGCCTACGAGATCAACGCGACGGCGGCGAAGATCGCCGGCGACCTCGACATCGCCGAGGTGCATTGCGGCAGCCTGCTCGAGCTGGACCCGGCCAAGGTCGAAACCAGCGATCTCGCCTTCACCAAGGGCGTCCTGATCCACATCGCACCGGCCGATCTGGAGCGCGCCTACGCCGCGCTCACGGGCCTTTCCAGGCGCTACGTGATGGTCTGCGAGTACTACAACCCCTCGCCCGTGATGGTGCCCTATCGCGGCGCGAGCGAGCGGCTCTACAAGCGCGATTTCGCCGGCGAGCTGATGGAGCGGTTCGACCTCGCCCTGGTCGACTACGGCTTCGTCTACCACCGCGACAGCCACTTCCCCCAGGACGACCTCACCTGGTTCCTCCTGGAGAAACGGTAGAATTTGGCGGAGCGAGATTCAGCGCAGCATCGTCGCCCGACTGATCCCGGGGATCTAGCAAGACGGCTTCTTTCGACTAGGAGATCGAATTTGACCGCTCAGTTGGAAACGTTGCGGTGCTCGGACGCGGGCGCGGTCAGATTGGTCGAGCTCCACCGTCCGCAGGCGCTGAACGCCTTCAGCAACCAGCTGATGGACGAACTCGCCGAGACGTTCCTCGATGCGGCTCATGACCCGCAGGCCAAGGTGCTGGTAGTGACCGGCGCCGGCCGCGCCTTCTCCGCTGGCGCGGATCTCATGGAGATGGGGACCCAGCAGACGCCGCCGAAACACGGCTTCGCCGGGTTGCTCGACGCCATATTCGACTTCCCCAAGCCGTTCATCGTGGCGGTGAATGGCGTCGGCGTCGGCATTGGCGCGACGATCTGCGGGCTGGCCGACCTCGCCTACATGGCGGAGGACGCGCGCTTGCGCTGTCCATTTTCCACGCTCGGGCTCAGCGCCGAAGCCGCCAGCACCTTCACCTTTCCCCAGCTCATGGGGCGTCAGCGCGCCAACTGGTTCCTGTTGTCCGCCGAGTGGATGAGCGCCAGCGAATGCCTGGATGCTGGCCTCGTGCTCGAGGTGCTGCCAGCCGAGGGCCTCATGCCGCGCGCGATGGAGCAGGCGCAGAAGCTAGCCGCGCTGCCGCTGGCGTCGCTGGTGAAGACCAAGAGTCTGATCATGGGTCCGCTGCGGGCCCAGCTGCGAGCCTCGGCGGCTGCCGAGAACGCTGGCCTCGCTGCGCTGGTCGGCGGCCCCGCCAACCGCGAGGCGCTGACGGCTTTCCGAGAGAAGCGCCAACCCAACTTCGCCGGTCTCTAGAGGTTTCGCCGCTGAGAAGCCTGTCGGTCGGCCGCGATTTGAGCGGCCCCAGCGGGTCGCTGATGGCGTCAGCGCTCCATCCACGCGACCGCCGTGTTGAGGAACTCCGCCAGTACGTCCGCGTCTTTCCGACCGCTTTTCGCGGGCACGTGGAAGGAGTGGTCGGCGTCGTCGATCAGCTTCAGCGTGGCGCGGGGGCCGAGACGGCCGACGACTCCTTCCAGCAACGTGCGGTCGGCGAGCAGGTCCTTGGTCCCTTGCAGGAACAGCATCGGGACCTCGACCTCGGCCAGGTGGGCGGCGCGTGCATCCGATGGCTTGCCGGCCGGATGCAAGGGGAAGGCGAAGAAGACCAGGCCCTTGACGCCGTCGAGCGGCCCGATCGCCTGCGCCTGCGAGGTCATGCGCCCCCCGAACGACTTTCCGCCGGCGAAGAGGGGCAGCTCGCCTGCGCGCCGCCGCGCTTCCGCGACGGCGGCCCGCACCGTCGCGTGCGCGACCGGCGGCGGGTCGACCCGCTTGCCGCCCTTTTCCATGTACGGGAACTGATAACGCAGCACCGCGACCCCGCGCTCCACGAGCCCCTCGGCGATCGCCGCCATCGCCCTGTGGGTCATCCCGGCCCCCGCGCCGTGGGCGAGAACCAGGACCGCGCGCGCTTTGGCCGGGGTCTGCCATAGGCCTGAGACCGGCTCGGCGCCGTCGATCGGGATCGTGACGGCTAGGGCATCCATAGCCTGAGCATATCAGCGCTTCGGCGCACTGCCAGCGACCGCAGGATTCGACGCGCGCGCCGCGTGGCGGCATGCTGGCGTCCATGGCCGCGAGCCTCGACAAATACCGCGCCAAGCGGCGCTTCGCCGAAACGCCGGAGCCGGCCGGCGAGGTCGCGGCGTCCGACGAGCCGATCTACGTCATCCAGAAGCACCATGCCCGCCAGATGCACTACGACCTCCGCCTGGAGATGGGCGGGACGCTGAAGAGCTGGGCGGTGCCGCAGGGACCCTGCCTGGACCCGAAGGTCCGGCGCTTCGCCAAGCTCGTCGAAGACCACCCGATGGACTACGCGAGCTTCGAGGGGCGCATCCCGGCCGGCAACTATGGCGCGGGCACGGTGATCGTCTGGGACCGCGGGACCTACGTCACGCTCAAGGACCCCGAGCGCGGGCTGGCCGACGGCGAGATCAAGTTCCGCCTGGTCGGCGAGAAGCTGACCGGCGGCTGGACGCTCGTGCGGCTCAAGGACGACCCGACCAACTGGCTCCTGATCAAGGAGCGCGACCCGGCGGCGCGGCCGATCGACGAATACGACGTGCTCGTCGAAGAGCCGAACAGCGTCGTCACCGGCCGGCCGGTCGACGAGGAGCCGCCGCCGCCGCGGCCAGCCGCCAAGCGGAAGGCGGCGACGAAGATCCCCGGCGCGGTCGCGGCGCCGATGCCCGCGAAATTGAAGCCGCAGCTCGCCGCGACGGCCGACGCCGCGCCGCACGGCAAGGGCTGGGTGCATGAGATCAAGTACGACGGCTACCGCACGCTGGTGTTCTTCGACCAGGGCGAGGTGCGGCTGGTCACGCGCAACGGTCACGACTGGACACCGCGGTATCGCGCGCTCGCCAAGGCGTTCGCCAAGCTCCCGTGCAAGACCGCCATCCTCGATGGCGAAGTGGTCGTGCAGGACCCGCGCGGCATCTCATCGCTCGACCTCCTCGAGCAGGCGCTGTCCGACGGGGACAGCCACGCGATGACCTACTTCGCCTTCGACCTCTGCTACCTCGACGGCTACGACCTCTCGGGCGCGAAGCTCACCGACCGCAAGGCGGCGCTGCACGGTCTCATCGATCCGCTCATCGACGAGAAGTCGCCGATCCAGCTCAGCGAGCACGTCGAGGGCGACGGCGACGCGCTCTTCGCGCATGCGAGCCGCATGGGGCTCGAAGGCATCGTCTCGAAGAAGGCCGACGCCCGCTACCAGCAGAGCCGCTCGACGACCTGGGTCAAGGTCAAGCGCGTCGACGTCGCGACCTTTGTCGTCATCGGCTTCATGTCCAACATGCCGAAGGCGGCCTCGTCGCTGTTGCTGGCGGAGGAGCGTGAAGGCGAGTTGGTCTACGCAGGTCGTGTCGGCTCGGGCATCGGCGACTCCAAGGCTCGCGAGCTCTACGCCGATCTTTCGGCCGACGAGCGCCCGACGGCCTCGATCGCCGTCTCCAAGACGCCTGGAGCCCATTGGACCCAGCCGCGTTGGAACGTCGAGGTCGGCTACCGGAGCCGGTCCTCAGGCGGCGCGCCGAGGGCGCCGGTGTTCATGGGCCTGAGCGCGCGCAACGTCGCAAAGCCCAAGCGGGCGGTGATGCCCAAGCTGGTCAGCGACCGCGATCTGGCCGCTATCCACCTCACCAACCCGGACCGGGAATTCTCCGGCACGGGCGTGACCAAGCTCGACGTTGCGCTGCACTACGGCCGGGTCGGAGACTGGCTGTTGCCCGAGTTGTTGCGTCGGCCGGTGACCATCGTCCGCTGTCCCACCGGCCAGCTCAAGGACTCCTTTTACCAGCGCCACGCCTTCGCCGGCCTGCCGGCGGGCGTCGAGACCGTCGAGCTCGCCGATGAGGAGGAGCGGGCGGCGTTCATCGCCGTGACCGAGCCGCGCGGATACCTCGCGCTCGCCCAGTTCGGGGCGATCGAGTTCCACTTGTGGGGCTGCCACATCGACGATCCGGAGCACCCTGACCGCATCGTGCTCGACCTCGACCCGGACGAGGGCCTGCCCTGGCGGCGCATCTGCGACGGCGCCGAGGTGCTGCGCGACCGGGTCGGGGCGATGGGGTTCACCCCGTTCCTGCGCACGACCGGCGGCAAGGGACTGCACCTGGTGCTGGCGCTGGCTGACGGGCACGACTGGCCGACGGTCAAGGGCTTCGCCGAAGCGATCGCGCGCGTCGCGGCCGCCGACCAACCCAGCCTGTTCACGGCCAATTCGTCGAAGGCGTCGCGCAAGGGCAAGATCTACGTCGATTATCTGCGCAACGCCCGCGGCGCGAGCGCGGTCTGTTCCTATTCGCTGCGCGCCCGGCCGAACTTCCCGGTGGCGACGCCGATCGCGTGGGACGAGCTTCGCGGCCTGTCGGGCGGCGATGCTTTCAACCGTCTTAACCTTCCCAGGCGTAT
>Ga0209415_10007687_pt1 | contig 18778 bp, 18 predicted proteins | sample PeaSoiSIISIP2007_FD_187696 | JGI IMG/M metagenome (GOLD analysis project Ga0209415, IMG submission 187696) | Peat soil microbial communities from Weissenstadt, Germany - SII-SIP-2007 (SPAdes) (version 2) | ecosystem: Environmental > Terrestrial > Soil > Wetlands > Peat | place: Germany...
ACCGTCCGCCACGCCCGCCCCGACCGCCACGGCCCCGGCGACGCCGACCCCCAGCCCCTCGCCTCGTGCCACCCCATCCGCCAGCGCCTCCGCGACGCCGCGGTCGTCCAGCACGATCTACGTCGTCCAGCGGGGTGACATCCTGTCCGCCATCGCCGCTCGCTTCGGCGTCACCGTGCAGGCGATCGTGACCGCCAACGGCCTGAAGGACCCCAACCACATCGAACCAGGGCAGCGGCTCATCATCCCGCTGCCCTGATCCTCAGGGCCCCAGGCTCGGGCTGGGCAGGTCGATGGGCGGGTTCCCGCCCGATCCGCCCGAGGTCCCCGGCGGGCTGGATGGCGAGGCGCCGGGGGCGGGGCTGGCCGAGGGGGAGGTGCCCGGCATCGAGGCGTCGTAGTCGGTGATGACGAGCACGAACTCGATGGCGTCCAGGTCCGCGGCGGGCGCCACGACGGCAGACTGGACGACCGCGTTGGGATCGGTGTGCAGATCCACGATGCGCCCGATGAGGAGGCCCTTGGGGAAGGGCGACCGGTAGCCGTCGCCGAGGTCGATGCCCGCGGTCACCACGAGGTCCTCCGGGACCACGGTCGCCGTGGCCGAGATGTCCTCCATCGCGAGGGTCGAGCCCAGCTGGCCCACGACCTCCCCGGTGGCCCGCGTCGACTGGGTCATGCCGGTCACCGTGAGGCGCGCGTCGCTCAGCAGCAGGACGCTGCTGTAGTCGGGCCCGATGTCGTAGATCTGCCCGACGAGCGCCCCACCCTGTCCCAGCACGCTGTCGCCCACGGCCAGGCCCGCCTGGGTGCCTTGATCGATGGTCATCACTCGCTCGGTGGCCGTGATGCCACGGCCCACCACGGTGGCGGCCACGGTCTCGTGCTGGAGCGTCGAGCGGACCTTGAGCAGCGCCGCCAGCTGGTCGTCCTGCGTCTTGACCGCCTGCAGCTGGGCATTGGCCTCGGTCAGCGCCTGGTTGGCGGCGCGCAGCTGGTCGTTCTCCTGGCGCAGGCGGTCCAGGTCGGCGATCGCCCCGACGACCGAGGTCAGCCCGCGCGTGAACCCGGAGAGCGCCGCCTGGACCGGGGTCGCGGCATAACCCAGGCCCTGACGGACGTCCTGCATCGGCGCGGTGTCACTGATCGCGAGGAGCAGCAGGCACACCGCCACGAGGACGGTGAAGGTGACGGCACGGCGGCGAGCGACGCGGGTGGCGAACACGAGTCGCGGCTAGCGCGGCGGCCGGGCGTAGGTCTCGGCCACCAGGGTTCGGGACATGGAGTCGAGCTCCTCGAGGACCTTGCCCGTGCCCCGGGCCACGCAGGTCAGCGGGTCGTCGGCGACATGGACGGGCATCTGGGTCGCCTCCGCGACGCGCCGGTCGAGGCCCTGGAGGAGGGCCCCGCCGCCGGCCAGGACGACGCCCTGGTCCATGATGTCGGCCACCAGTTCGGGGGGTGTCTCCTCGATGGTGTCCTTGATCGTGTCGACGATCTGCTGCACGGATCCTTCGATCGCGTCGCGCACCTGGTCGGCGCCGATGTCCACGGCACGCGGCAGGCCGGTCAGCAGATCGCGCCCCCGGAGGGTGACGTGCTGCTCGTCGTGGTCGCCGGGGTACGCCGAGCCGACGGCGATCTTGATGTCCTCCGCGGTGCGTTCCCCGAGGAGCAGGTTGTACTCGCGGCGGGCGTACGCGACGATGTCCTGGTCCATCTCGTCGCCGCCCACGCGGATGCTGCGGCTCACGACGATCCCGCCGAGGGAGATGACGGCGACCTCCGTGGTCCCGCCGCCGATGTCGACGATGAGCGAACCCGACGCCTCCCCGACCGGCAGACCTGCCCCGATGGCGGCCGCCATGGGCTCCTCGATGAGCCGCGCCCAGCGGGCCCCGGCGTTGAGGGCGGCATCGCGTACGGCCCGCTTCTCCACCTCCGTGACGCCCGACGGGATCCCCAGCAGCATGCGCGGACGGGGGATGAGCCCGACCCGATCGTGCACGCGGTGGACGAAGTACTTGATCATCTGCTCGGTCACGTCGAAGTCGCTGATGACCCCGTCGCGAAGCGGTCGGACGGCGATGATGTTGGCCGGGGTGCGGCCCACCATGCGCTTGGCCTCCGCGCCGATGGCCAGCACGCGCTTGGTCTTGGCGTCGATGGCCACGACGCTCGGCTCGCTGATGACGATGCCGCGATCCCGGACGTGGACGAGGGTGTTGGCGGTGCCCAGGTCGATGCCGATATCGCGCGAGAAGAGGCCGAGGAAGGCGTCAAGCATCTGGCGGGGGCGGTCCTGCAAGCGGATGGTGGATCGACCGTTGCGCCGGGCGGGAGACGGCGTCGCGGTCTCGCGGGTCGTGTCGGAGTCCCGTCGACGGGCCGTGGCGCGGGCGCCGGCTCGGCCGAGCGGACGGGCGAGCGCAGTATACGCGCCACCTCAGCGTTGGCCCCCCCGATCGAAGGGGATGCCCCGGTCCCGCAGGCTGGCGTAGGCCTCGTGACCGATGATGAGGTGGTCCAGCACCGGCACGTCGAGCAGGCGCCCAGCCGCGACCGCCTCCGCGGTCAGGTGCAGGTCGTCCGGGCTCGGCGACGGGTCGCCCGATGGATGGTTATGCACGATGATCACGCCTGCGGCGTGCTGGCGGATGGCGTCGCGGAACAGCTCGCCGACGCGCACCAGGGCGGTCGACACGTTGCCGCGGTAGACGGTCTCGATGGCGAGGACCGCGTTGCGCGTGTTGAGCAGCACGACCCGCAGCTCCTCGCGTTCCAGGGGTCCCATCTGGAGGATCAGCCGGTCGGCCAGGTCGCGCGGCGCCCGGACCGTCAGGCGGCCGGTGGGCCAATCCGCGAGCAGCCGACGGCCGAGCTCGAAGGCAGCGGCCAGCTGGGCCGCGCGCGCCTCGCCGACGCCGGAGATGACCTCCAGCTCCGGGGGACTGGCGGCCGCGAGGCGGCTCAGGCTGCCGACCGTGGCCAGCGCCTCCGTGGCCACCTGCACGGCCGAGCGGCCGGCGGAACCGCTGCCCCAGACGAGCCCGATGAGCTCCGCGGCAGAGAGGCCGGCCGCACCACGCCGGGCCAGGCGCTCGCGGGGCCGTTCCTCCGGTGGCAGGTCGCGCAGGCGGTGCGGTGGCGAGACCACGATCCTCCTCCGGGCGACGGGCGACGGGCGACGGGCGGCGAGAGCGGCGCCGACGACGCGGCGTGACATCGTCTGGAGCTCTCGGGCCCGGACGACGAGCCCGCCGATTCCCCGCCCTCCGGACCCGAAAGCCCAGCCATCGTAGGCAGCGGCACTCGCCAGCGACTCAAGCGCCGCTTAGCGCGCCCTTGTCGATCGAGGCTGTCCGGTCGCCGCTCGCTCAGACACCCTGGATGGTCCGCGCCGCGAGCACCGCGAGGAACAGCAGCCCACCGTTGTACGCCATGTGGGCCCCCACCGACGCGGCCAGGCCCCGGCGCTCGTACATGAAGGCCAGCAGCAGGCCGGCCGGCACGATGACCAGGAACTGGACCAGGAGCTGGGCGCCGATGCTGGTCAGGGGATCCTGGGGACTGACGGCGACGTTGAGGACATGCACGCCGGCGAAGAGGATGGCCGAGCGGCGCAGCGCGGCCGAGACGCCCAGGTCGAGGCGCCAGGCGCTGTAGACGAAGCCCCGGAAGAAGATCTCCTCGCCGAGGGGCGCCACGACCACCGCGCCGATAGCGATGATGAGGCCGTTGACGTCGCTCGTCAGGCGCGGCAGGTCCGAGTTCGGCACCGATCCCAGGATCGCGGTGAGGGCGGCCGAGCCGATGAGCACCGGCAGGATCAGCGCGATGCCGGCCGCGGCGCCGACCAGCCAGTCCCCCAGGCGGCGCACCCCGGGCCCGGGCCGCAGGCGGGCGATGGCCGCCCATGACAGCGCGCCGCCCCGCACGGCGAACAGGTGCACGGAGGTCAGGTAGACCGCACCGGGGATCAGCACAGCCAGGATGAACGTCAGGGTGGGACGCTCGTCGACCACCCCGGTCAGCCCGATGCACAGCTCGACGAGGGTCGACAGGGCCAGCACGAACCCCAGGACCAGCAGTGGAGCCGGGCCACGGTAGGCGGCAGCCGGGCGGCTGGATCGGGCGACGAGCTGGTACCCACAGGCGGCGGAGAAGGCCACGACGAGCACGATCAGCCCGGCCCCGGCGAAGACGATGGCCGCCGCGCCCGACGCGTCGAAGACCGCCAGGACGATCAGCAGGGCGCCGACCAGGCCCAGGAACCACCCGGTGACATAGAGCCCGGGAGCCGCACGTCCCTCGATGGAGAACGTCCTTGCGCCGGGCGGCCCGGCCGAGGTCGGCAGCTCAGGTCCGGGGACCGGGGTGCCGGATGACTCCTGTTCGTCGGCCGCTGGCGGGCCCGAGGTCACTGCGCGTGCGTACCTGGATTGCGCTGGGTCGGCCGGTCCGCCGCGGCCGGCTTGAGGCGGGGAGCGCGGACCCGCACCACCCTGGCCGGCGATGGCTCTGGCCTGGGCGCGATCGCCGGAGGCTCAGACGGGGGCGAAGGCATCACGCCCTCGATCGTCGTCGAGGCAGCCGCGGCCGGGATGGCGGTCGACGCCGCCGGCGTGGCCGTGACCGGGGTGCTCTCCGGAGGCGCGGTGGCGACCGTGGCCGAGACGGGCTCGGCCGCGATGGGCATCGGGGCGGCGACAGGGACGGCAGGCGGCATGGACACGGCGGTGGCGACCGGCACGATCACGGCCGCGGGGACGGGCGTGGTCGTCCGGGGGGCCGCGGCGGCAGCGGCCGCGAGCACCTGGGCCGTCGTCACACTCCCGGCGGGGACGGTGGCAGGCCGGGCCGGGCGGCCGGCGCGGATGCGCTCGGGGAGTTGCTCGGGTCGCTCGAAGTCCTTGCCGCACCACGGGCAGAGGCTCCAGTCTAGCTCGACCAGGTTGCTGCAGTTGGGACAGAACCGGCGCAGCCGATTGCGGCAGGTCGGGCAGATGATCCAGTCGGCGTGCACCGCCCGCCCGCAATTGGCGCAGTGCGCCTGACGCTCCACCTCGACCAGCATGGCTTCTTCCGCCAGGGCCCGCTCCTGTGCGTCGGCCACCGTCTCCTGGGGCCGCAGGATGCGGTAGAGGACGAACGCGAAGACGAACAGGATGGGGGTGAAGAGGATGATCAGCGCCGCGGCGAGGTACGGGGCGATCGGGTTGGTGGTGCGGTGGCTCATGTCACGGTAGGCGTAGTAGGCCGTGGCAAGCCAGATGAACACGATGTAGAAGCCGATCGCACGCAGGACGAGCTGGATGGTCGGATCGGCGAAGAAGGTCCCGAAGGCGCCGCTGATCGCATCGAGGATCTGGTTCATCGGGGCGGGGCGAGAGCCTCCCAGGTACCGGCCAACGGCCGAGCATCCGCACGTCGCGGCGCCAGCCGCCCTCCAAGCGGGGCCGAGTGTAGCAGAGGGCCCCGCCTGCTCAGGTAGGACGTGGCGGCTCGACCAGCCGTGACGCGACGGCCACGCCCCCGACGACGCACAGGACCGCGCCCACGATGAGCGTCCAGATGCCGATGCCCAGGGACTGGCTCCCTACCCACTCCCAGAACAGGCCGAGCTCGAACGCGCCGAGGAGCAAGGGGGCGAGCCCCAGGCGGACGAGCGGCGGGATGCGGAAGGGCAGGATGGCCAGCAGGGCGATGATCACGACGAGGAAGAACGCCAGCACGTGGCTCGGCTTGTACAGGCCCCACGATTCGAGGTAGCCGAGGCCGCTCGCGGAGGCCCACGGCAGCAGGAAGGCGACCGCCGATACCCACGTCCCGATCACCACCAGCCAGCCCACCGCGACGGGTGGGGCCTGGAACGGGAGATCGCTGAACACGCTGGCGACCTGCGGCGTGGCCGGCGGGTGCGCCGACAGGGCGGCGCTCGGGTCGGCGGCGGTCGCCCGGAACCGGTCGGAATACCACTGGTTCGGCCCGGGTGGGCGAAGGTCCGGCCGGGCCTCCGGTGACACCTTCGGCCACGTCCCGCCGTCGCCGGAGCGGGTGCCCGTCGACTCGTCGCCGACGGGCGCTCCGCACTCCGGGCACGCCGTGCGGCCTGCCTGGAGCGGCGCGCCGCACGTCGTGCACGAGCCCGCGAAGGGCACGGCCGTGGAGGGATCCATCAGGCGGGGCCGCGGCCGCCGAGCGCGGCCTGGGTGAGGAGGGCGGAGCGGATCGCCGCCGCAGCGCCGAGGACCGTGAGCGCGAACCCGAGAAGCACGACCAGGACGACCGTCCCGGCCGCCGCCGCGAGCCATGTCGCGCCGGTCACCAGCAGCGTCCCGCCCACCGCCTGCGACAGGTAGACCGCCTGGACGAGGGCCCAGCCCAGGGCCACGAGCACAGCCGCAGCGACCAGGCCGAGGATCCCCGCCACCCAGGCCAGGACGCTCGTCGCCAGCGCCCGCGGCCGCCCGACCAGGGCGGCAGAGGCGCCGACGGACCGCACGACCCTGCTGGGCCCGGACGGGGAAGGCACGAGACCAGCCCGTCGGGCGAGCAGCTCGCGGCCCAGGACGGCGTAGACGTGGGCCCACAGCAGGGTCAGGGCGGCGACGACCGTCAGCGCCGGCCAGCTCCCCTCGACGACCCGCGCCCAGAGCGGCAAGGCCTGGTCGCTCGGCAGCAGGATCTCCTGGCGCGTGACGTCGACGATCCTGGCCGCGGTCGGCACGAGGGCGATCAGGAGTGGCAGGGCCGCGACCAGCTGCAGGGCCAGGAGCTGCAGGACGAGCCGAGTCGTCCCTCGCCGCGTCAGCGCCGGCGAGGCGACCCCGGCCGCGCTCAGGGTGCCCTCGAACGCCGCGATATCGGCCAGCGTCGCCAGGACGAACCCCACGACGAGGGACGCCATGGCGACCCCGCCGGCCAGGACCAGCAGGGCGGCCACCCGCGCCGAGAGGCCGTTGGCGTCGACCAGGTCCGGCCCGATGAGGACGGTGAGGCTGACCGGACTGGGCAGGGCCAGCATGGGCAGGAGGACCAGCACGACGCCGCCCCGCGCCAGGAACGCGACCAGGCCGACGCTCCAGAGGCCGGGCGTCCGCCGGGCGGCCGTGACGTAGGCCAAACGAGCGGCCATCAGGCGGCGCGGTCGGCGGCCAGGACAGCCCGGCCGAACGCTTCCAGCACGGCGGCGGCCAGTTCCTGGGCCGGCATCGTGGCGGCGCGGACCGGATCCCATCTGATGGCCACCTGGACGAGACACGGGCGTTCCCAGGTGCGAGCCTGGTCGGGGGCCGGGTGCAGCTTCAGCCGCACGAGTTGCCGGCCACCCTCCTCGGCGATCAGGCCGGCGAGCGCGCCGGCGAACGCGGGGCCGATGACCGCCTGGGGCGGAGCCGGAGGCGGCCCGGCCACGGGCGCCAGGTCGATCATGTCCACCAGCCCGTCGGCATCACTGGCCCACACGTGGCCGAGCCACCAGCCATCGTCGGTCGTGCTCGGGCGGGCCATGCCGACCTCGACGTCGCGCCCCGGCCGGCCGGCTCCGCCGTGCACGCGCACCGTCGCGGGGCGCAGGAACGATGGTCCGGGGACGCGCATGCGAGCGGCCACGGACCGCAGTCTAGGCGCCCGCCGGCGGGCCCGCCGCGGGCGCCCCGCCGGGCGGATCCGTCGCCTGGGCCGGCTGCTCCCCGCTTCCACCTGCCCCTGTCCCGGCACCGGCGTCGGCGGCGATGGCGGAGGGATCGATGCCGCCCGGCACGACGCCCGGAGCCTGCGCCTTCAGCGCCTCGATCTCCAGCTCCAGCATGGCCCGCCGGACGGCGTCATCGGGTGGGCGGATGGCCTCCTCGATGCTGGCGTCGTCGAGCTGCAGGCCCTCCGGCGTGACCACGGCAGGGGCCGGTGGCGGGCTCGTGCGGCCAGCGCCCAGGATCGAGCCGGCCGACCGCAGGATGCCGCCGGGGGCGTTCGACGTCGCCTGCTGCTGGGCCTCCGCGCGGCGGCGGGCGAGCTCCGCTTCCAGGCTCATCGTGGTGAGGCCGGGGATCTCGGTGTCGGGTTCGAGCGGCTTGAGGTTGGCACCACATGACGGGCACTGGGCCGCGTCCGGATCGGACAGCGGCGTATTGCACCATTCGCAGACGCGCACGGAGCTGCGCGTGCTGCCGAAGTCGCGGACGGTCGGGCCCAGGTCCGCGGCGAAGGCACGGTCGCCACCGCCATCGGCGGCCAGCAGCGCGCTGGGCGCCAGCTCGTACGCCGTAAGGGGCTCGAGCATCGGCTGGCCGTGCTCCAGGAGCGGCTCGCCAGCCACCGGTCCGACCGGCGGGAGGGTCGCGGACGACGGCTCCGCGGGCAGCGGCGAGGGCGCGACGGGCGGCGGCGGGACCGGCTCGACCGGCGGCGCTGCCGGCTCGACCGGCGGCGTGGGGTCGGGCGGCGGTGCGGCCTGCGGGGCGGACGGTCGGTTGGGCTTCCTCGGCATGGCGGCGACTCTACTGCCTCCGATGGTCGGGGGGGACTCCCCCGATGGTCCGGGGCGACCGCTCGGCCGCCCGTGCTACTCCCATTCGATCGTGGCCGGCGGCTTGCTGCTGATGTCGTAGACGACGCGGTTCACGCCGGCCACCTCGTTGACGATGCGGCTGCTGATCCGGCCCAGGATCTCGTACGGCAGCTTGGCCCAATCGGCGGTCATGCCGTCCTCGCTCGTCACCGCACGGATGGCCACGACGTTGGCATACGTGCGCCCGTCGCCCATGACGCCCACGCTGCGAACAGGCGTGAGGATGGCGAAGCTCTGCCAGAGCGTGCGGTAGAGACCGGCCGCCTTGATCTCGTCGATGACGATCCAGTCGGCCTCGCGCAGTGTCTCAAGGCGCTCCGCGGTGACCTCGCCGATGATGCGGATGGCCAGCCCGGGACCGGGGAACGGTTGGCGCTGGACCATCGCCTCGGGCAGGCCAAGCTCGACACCCACGGCCCGCACCTCATCCTTGAACAGGTAGCGCAGCGGCTCGATCAACTGGAACCGCAGGTCGGCGGGCAGGCCGCCCACGTTGTGATGGGTCTTGATCTTCTGCGCGGCCTTCGTCTCCGGGGCGGTGGACTCGATGACATCGGGGTAGAGCGTCCCCTGGGTCAGGAAGTCGATCCGCCCCAGCCGGCCCGCCTCTTCCTCGAAGACGCGGATGAACTCGTCGCCGATGATGCGCCGCTTGGCCTCCGGGTCCTCCACGCCGGCCAGCCGGGCGAGGAAACGTTGCCGGGCGTCCACCATCACGAGGCGCATGCCGAGATGCGCCTCAAAGGTCGCCCGCAGGAGCTCGGATTCCTTCTTGCGCATGAGGCCGTGGTCGACGTAGATGCAGGTCAGACGGTCGCCGACGGCGCGGTGCACGAGCGCCGCCGCGACGGCGGAGTCGACCCCTCCCGAGAGCGCACAGATGACCCGCCCCTCCGAACCCGTGGCCGCGGCGTGGGCGTCGACGCGCGCGCGGATGGCGGCCACGGTGGAGGCGATGAAGTCGCTCGTGGTCCAGGTGGGCCGGGCGCCGGCGATGCCGAGGACGAAGTTGCGCAGGATGTCCCTGCCCGCCGGCGTGTGGACGACCTCAGGGTGGAACTGGATGCCGTACAGGCCCCGCTCCGGATCGGCCACCCCGGCGAACGGCGAGGACGCCGTGAGCGCCGTCGGCCGGAAGCCCACGGGCGGGCGAGCGATGAGGTCGCCATGGCTCATCCAGACGGGCTGCTCGCGGGGCACGCCCTGGAACAGGCCGTCCGACTCGGTGATCGTCACGGTCGCCGGTCCGTACTCGCGGTGCGCCGCCGGCAGGACCTCCCCGCCCAGCTCGTGGGCCATCAGCTGGACGCCGTAGCAGATGCCGAGGATGGGGATGCCGGCGCTCCACAGCAGCGGATCGACCCGCGGGGCGTCCACGTCGTAGACGCTGGCCGGCCCGCCCGACAGGATGATCCCGCGCGGATGACGGCCGAGGATCTCGGCGAGCGGCGTGTCGTACGGCAGCAGCTCGGAATAGACCTCCATCTCGCGCACGCGGCGCGCGATGAGCTGGGCGGTCTGCCCGCCAAAGTCCAAGACCACGACCGAGTCGGGCTCGCGGCTGGCCGCGGCGGGCGGCTGATCAGTCGCGGCTCGCTGCGGGGCAGGGGCATGGAGCGCGGTCTCGAGATACGCCTCCACCTCGGCGTCGTCGGGCGCCAGCACGCGGTGGCCGGCGTTGGCCGGCTCGCCATGGACCGTCTTGCCGCGACGACGGGTCGCCTCCACCTCCGCCAATCGGCCCTCCGCTCACGTCCTCCAGCGCCGCGTCCAGTCTACCCGCCGGGGCTCATACGCCGTCGCCGGCGCCGCGTGGCGGGGTCCGGCGCGGATCGCCTCCTCGCGACCCGGCGGCCGGGTGGTGCGCAGCCTCGGCCTGCGCGCTCCGGGCGGCCACCCACCTTCACACGTCAAGTGCACAACGCGGGCCTCACGCCGGCCGCAGCGGCCGATCGGCCCTCGCCCTGGTCGCAGCCGGGTCATCGACCAGGAACGTCTGAGCACGGTACCGCGCCTGGCGTGCCGGTTGTGGTGGTTGCGCGAGCGCCTGGCGCGATCGCACCCGCGCGCCATCGGACCGCGGTGCAGATGACGTGCCAAACCGCGAGGCGCGCGGTGGGCGGGCTCTGAGTCACACGAGCCCGGCGCGCCGGAGTGTGTCGACCGCATCGGCGTAGCCGCGATGGCGCGGACGGAGGCCCTCGAGCGCATCAAGCCCGACCCATCGTCGTTGGCGCGATGAGGCGCCCGGGTCGAAGAGTACGAACGTGGACCACGTGCCGGATCGCCGCTCCGGGCCGCTCCACCAGGCGGCGAACGCCTCGGACCCGTCCGGGCAGAGGGCTCGGAAGGTCTGGCGGCGCAGCCGGAGGACATGGAGGACCTCGGCCGACCACAGCATGGCCATGACGTGCGTGACAGAGGCCCATCGCCGCACGCCGACCCGTGCGCCGAACGCCTCGGGGAGATAGGCGCGCTTGGCGTTGAAGCTGCCAGCGGCTTCCTGGATATCCGGGAAGCGCGTTCGGTTCTCGATATGGAGCAGGGCTTGACGGTCGCGATCCCAAGCCAGCAGATCGGCGCGACCGGCGAACTGGAAGTGCTGGTACGGCTCGTCGATGGCCACCTCCAGGCCGCGCGTCCGCAGGCGCGTCGCCTCCACCTCCCCCATCGCCGAGTGGACAGGGTCGCCGGCGACGGACAGGCCGGCGCGCCGTCGTGGGTCGATGAGCCGGGCGTCCAGGCGCACCCGGAGCGCCGAGGCCAGGCGAACGTACGCCTCGATCGAGGCTGGCTCACCCCGCTCGACCAGGTACACCAGGGACCTCGACACGCCCGCCGCCTCCGCCAATCGAGCGCGGGACCAGCCGCGCCCGACGCGCGCCTCACCGATCGCCTGGCCCACCTCGACTGCCAGGGCGACCAGGGCGGCCCGGATCGCGGCTGGTGGCGGCGCGACGAACGAAGCCGGCGACATGGCACGTCAAGTACACGCCTCGCGGCTTCACCGCCGCTTATGCGGGCAGGCGAGCCAGCCAGAGCCCAAGGGACCGTCCCTCACGAGGAGGGTGGGCTGGGCGCACACACGGAAGAGGACCCGAGGCCCATCGATGGCCGAGGGTCGAGCGCGCGGAGGCCAGGTTCGTGTACGTCAGTGCGAAAGAGGCGGCCAGCGTGCCGCGGGAGAGCGACGCCGCGAGCTGCGGAACCGCAGCGGGCCGCGGGAGAGCGGTGCCCGCGAGCGACGGGACCGCCCGCGGGCCGGAGCCGCGGGCCGGGCCGCGGGCCAAGCCGCTCGGCCAAGTCGCCGCCCACCGGGAGCGCTACGGCGCGGTCAGCGGCCTCGCTGCCATGACTTGCCCTCGACGGCGACGGCCGGCGCGTAGACCATCTCGACCTGCTGCATCTCGCGGATCGTGCGCGCCCCCAGCGCGGCCATCGACTGGCGGAGGGCGCCGACCAGGTTCTCCGTCCCGTCGGTGACCTGCGCCGGACCGAACAGGATCCGCTCCAGGGGCCCGACGGTGCCGACGTTGATCCGCGTGCCGCGTGGCAGCGTGGGTGACGGCGCGGCCATGCCCCAGTTCGTGCCCCGGCCGGGGGCTTCCTCGGCGCGGGCCAGCGGCGAGCCCAGCATCAGCAGGTCGGCCCCCGCGGCGATGGCCTTGGCGAGCTCGCCGCCGCGGCGCATGCCGCCATCCGCGACGACCGGCACGTAGCGTCCGGTCTCGTCGAAGTAGGTGTCACGGGCGGCGGCCACGTCGCTGACCGCGGTGACCTGCGGTACGCCGATCCCCAACACGTCGCGCGTCGTGCACGCCGCACCGGGGCCCACGCCGACGAAGATGGCGGCGATGCCCTGGTGCATCAGCTGGTACGCAGCCTCGAAGCTCGTGGTGTTGCCCACGGCGACGGGGATGGGCATGAAGCGCGTGAAGTCGGCCAGCTCGAGCGGGTCGTAGCCGCGCGCGAGATGACGGGCGCTGGAGACCTGCGACTGGACCAGGAAGAGGTCGGCCCCGTGCTCGGCGCAGAACGGGCCGAAGCGGCGTGCCTGGGCGGGCGTGGCGGCCACGGCGACGCCGGCCCCGGCGGCCCGGAACTCGGCCAGGCGCCGGGCGACCAGGTCGTCGCGGATGGGCTCCCGGTAGGCGTCGGCCAGGACGTCGTGGACCGCCCCGGCGGGGGCAGTGGCGATGCGCTCCAGGATGGCCCCCGGCTCGTCGTAGCGGACCTGCACGCCTTCGAGGTTGAGGACGGCGAGACCGCCCAGGCGCGAGAGCTCGGCCGCCATCCGGACGTCCACGACCGCGTCCATCGCCGCGGCGAGGATGGGCACCTCGAGGTGCAGGCCGGCCAGCTCCACGCTCGTGTCGACATCGGCCGGCTCGACCGTATCGGTGCCCGGCGCCAGCGAGACGTCGTCGAAGCCGTAGGTGGGCCGGATGCTGTCGACCCTGGACGGCCGGCGGGCCTGGGGGGTCGGGGGCGCGACGGGCCGTTCGGCGGGGGCAGTGGGCGCCTCGCGCGGCACGGTCGACGGCACCTCCGGATCAGCCGCCACGCGGCTTGGGCGGCAGTTGCGGCAGTATACCGGGGTGACCGATCCCACCGACACCGGCCCGCGACCTCCGCTCGTGGGAGTGGTCGACATCATGGCCGCGGCGGAGCGCCTGGACGGCATCACCATCCGCACGCCCCTCCTGCCGTACGGGGAGCGAGCCTGGCTGAAGCCGGAGTCGCTCCAGCCGATCGGCGCCTTCAAGCTGCGGGGCGCGTACAACGCCATCGCCACCCTGCCGCCGGCTGCCCGCGCGGCCGGCGTGGTGACCCACTCGTCGGGCAATCACGGCCAGGGCGTCGCCCGCGCCGCTCGTCTCCTTGGCGTGCTCGCGGTCGTCGTCATGCCGGCCGACGCGCCGCAGGTCAAGGTCGACCGGGTCCGCGCTGACGGCGCCGAGATCGTCCTCGTGGGTCCATCCTCCGACGAGCGTGCGGCGCGGGCCGCCGACCTGGCGCGGGAGCGTGGGCTGACGCTGGTGAACCCGTTCGACGACGACGCCGTCATCGCCGGCCAGGGGACGGTCGGCCTGGAGATCGTCGAGCAGATCGCCGAACTCGACGAACCTCGCGCCGGCCGGGCGCCGGGCGAGCCGCTCCCGCTCACGGTGCTGGTCCCGATCGGGGGCGGCGGGCTGGCCTCGGGGGTGGCCACGGCGGTCCGCTCGCTGCGTCCGGACGCGCAGGTCTGGGGCGTCGAGCCCGAGCTGGCCGCCGACGCGCGCGACTCGCTGCGCGAAGACCGGTTGGTCCGCTGGGAGCCGAGCCAGGTGGGCCGCACCATCGCCGACGGGATGCGTCCGGCCTCGATCGGCGCTCGCAACCTGGCCCACCTGCGGGTCTACCTGACGGGCGTCCTGGTCGTGAGCGAGGACGAGATCCGGCGCGCCATGGTGCGCCTGGCGGACGAGGCACGGCTGGTCATCGAACCATCCGGCGCGACGACCCTTGCCGCGTGGTGCTTCCACGCTGCCGAGCTGCCGCCGGACGGCCGGGTGGTGGCTGTCCTGTCGGGCGGGAACGTCGATCCGGGTCGCTACGCCCAGCTCATCGCGGAGGGCCGGGCGGCCGGCGGCTGACGCCGGCCGGGCATCCTCAGATGCGCTCGAACCGCTCGACCGGCAGGACGAAGACGGTGGCTCCGCCGACCTGCACCTCGACCGGATAGGGCAGGTAGAACTCGCCGGGTTCCATGATCGGCGGCATGGGATTGACGACCTCGGTGCGCGAGGTGCAGTTGTCCTTGACGATCTGGATGGCCGCCTCGACCTGATCGTCCTCCACGCCCAGCATCACGGTGGCGTTGGAGCGGCGCAGGAACCCGCCCGACGAAGCCAGCTTGGTGGCCCGGAACTCCTTGCGCAGGAGCGCCTCCACGAGCACGTCGGCATCGTCACCGTGGACGATGGCCATGACCAGCTTCACGGACCGAGTATAGGCCGCCGGGCGTGGCGGTCGACCCGACCGGGGTCCGCCGGCGCGGTACTATCCGGACGTGCCCGCAGCGCCCCGTGACCTCCTCGCCGTGCTCGAGGCGTGCGGCCGTCTCGTGGCCCGCGGCGGCGACCTGGGGCGACGGCTGGACGGGCTGGCCGAGCAGGCCACGCGGGCTGCCGGCGCGGCGACCGGTGTGATCTATCTCCTCGACGGGGACGCGGCCGTGCTGCTGCCGGGCGGCGCGTGGGGCCTTGGCCCGGGCGCCGTCGACAGCCTCGAACCGCTGGCCGTCGGGGCGGGCGGCGACGAGGACGCGGTGGGGCGGGCCGTGCGGGCCCGCCGCGCGGCGATCGTCCGCGTCACGCCGACCATGACGACCGGCCTGCCGGAGACCGCCGGGAGGATCGAGGCCCTGGCGCACGTGCCCCTCGTGACCGAGGCGGCCGACGGGACCCAGCAGGTGGAGGGCCTGCTGACGGCCGGCTTCACGACCGGCCCGAAGGCGCCTGCCGGGCCCCTCGCAGCGCTGGGTGCGGTGGGCGACCTGGCTGCGGCCGTGATCCGCCAGGCGCGGCTCGAACAGGCGCTCGTGGAACGGTCGGACTGGTTCGAACGCCTGGCCAGCACCGACGCCCTCACCGGGCTCGCCAATCGGCGCACGTTCGAGCGGATGCTCGAGCTCGAGCTGGTGCGAGCGGGCCGTCAGGGCACGCCGGTCAGCCTGGCCATCTTCGACATCGACGGCCTGGCGCTGATCGATCACGAGCGCGGCGCGGACGTCGCCGACGACGTGCTCCGCCAGGTGGCCGGCGCCCTCGCCGAGTCGGTGCGCCTGGTGGACACGATCGCGCGGCTCGGCGGCGACGAATTCGCGCTGCTGGCCCCAGGGACGGCGGGTGTCCTGGTCGCCCGACGGGTCCTCACGTCGGCGGCTCGCGCCATGGCCGACCATGAGCCGCCCGTCAGTCTGAGCGTCGGCGTGGCCCGCTTCCCCGTTGACGGCGCGACCGGGACCGAGCTGCTCGGCGCCGCCACCGACGCCCTCGCGACCGCCAAGGCCGAGGGTCGCGGTTCGATCGTGGAGGCGGCGACCGCCAGCAGTCCCTAGCGAGGCGGCACCCGACCGCCGGGGTGGGTTAACCGGTCAGGTTCGCCAGGGCGATGGGTCGGCTCGTCGGCTGCGTGGATCCGCCCGCCGGTTCGATGGTCAGGGCCATGGCGGTCACCGGCCCGGCCGTGCCCGCCATGCCCACCACGGTCACTCCGTCGGGGCCAAGCTGGAACGTGCCCGCCGAGATCGCCGTCTGGCCGTTCAGGTACCACGCCTGGTAGGTGCGATCCGCGCCGGGATCGGGCAGCCCGCTGACGACCAGGTAATCCGTGCCACCGCTCGCGGCCACCACGATGCCCGATGCCCCCGCCGCCGGGCCGGTGCCCTGGAGGGTGGCCGTCACGCTGCCGGCCTGGGCCGCCGCCGCAAGGGCGTTGCCCAGCAACGTCGCCTGGCGCCGCGCGCCGTCGAGCTGGCCCTGGAGCACGAGATCCCAGCCCACCACGGCGACGAGCGCGACGACCGCGGCGGCCTCCAGCAGCCAGCGCCAGGCCGGCCGTCGGCGACGCGCGCCGTGCACGCCGCGGGCGGCCGCCAGGTCCTCCGGCTCACCCATGGGGGCCGGCGCTTCCCGGGCGAGCGCCTCCGTCGCGACCGACCCGCCGTAGCCCTCCACCAGCCGTGCCGCGGCCGTGTCGTCGCGCGCACGAGCGCGCACATCGGCCCGGACGGCCGCGGCGATGCGTCCGCCGACCGCGGCGGGGGGTTCGACCGGCTCGAGCGACTCCGCCAGGTAGGGCACGACGCCGCCCAGCTGGGCCATCTCGGCGTGCGGCTCGGCGCACGTCGCCAGGTGGTCGCGCACGGCGGCGGCTTCGGCCGGCTCCAGGGCGTCGAGCACGTAGAGCGGCGCGAGGTCGCGCACCTCGTCGCAGCCCAGCAGCGGCGTGTCGGTCACGGGCGCATCACCGGTCCCGGCTCGCCGTGGCGTCGCCCGTCGCATCGCCGGTGAGGCTGCGGCGCAGGGCCAGCAACCCCAGCCGCACCCGGCTCTTGACCGTGCCGAGGGGGGCGTCGGTGCGGGCCGCGATCTCCTGCTGGGTGAAGCCGCCGAAATAGGCCAGCTCGATGGCTTCGCGCTGCACGTCCGGCAGCGTCGACAGGGCCCCCAGGATGGCCGCCCGGTCCAGTCGCCCGGCCACGGCCTCCCAGGTGTCGGGCACGACAAGGCTCGCCGGTGGCGGGGCCTCGTGATCCGGCAGCTCGCTCGCGGGACGACGGCGGCGGACGGCGTCGATGGCCCGATGGTGCACGATCGAGAGGATCCATGTCCGGGCACTCGCCCGCGCCGCGGCGTAACGTGACGCGTTGCGCCAGATGCCGAGGAAGGCCTCCTGAAGGACCTCCTCGGAGAGCGCGGCGTCGCCGGTGATCCGGACGGCAAGGGCGTAGGCCATGGCTCGGTGGCGCTCGTAGAGCAGGTCAAGGGCGCCTGCATCGGCCCCGGCCACACGTTGCATGAGCTCCTCGTCCGTGACGGACGTGAGCTCCCGGGGCGGCGCCGCCCCGGCGACGTGCGAGCCGCTCATCTCCTGATGCGCACCGTGGTGGTCGCCGGTTCACCACGCGCCCCGCGGTCCTGCCCGGCCAGCCACGCGTCCACCAGGCCGGCCACCTCGGCGGCGATCACCCCAGGCGAGCGGTCCGCATCCACGACGCGCCAGCGCTCGGGCTCCGCGCCGGCCAGGGCGAGGTACCCCTGGCGGACCCGCTCATGGAAGGCCCGGTCGTGCTGCGCCGGATCCTCCCAGCGCGTATGCCCGCTGGCCGCACCCTCGGCGCGCCGCACGAGGCCGACCTCGACAGGGAGGTCGAGCAGGATGGTCAGGTCGGGCGCCACGCCACCGGTGGCGAACGCGTCCAGGCGCCGCAGCTCGTCCAAGTCCAGGCCCGACCCGTAGCCCTGGTAGGCGAGCGTGGAGTCGGTGTGGCGATCGCCCACCACCAGCTCACCCCGCGCGAGGGCCGGGTTGATCACGCGACGCACGAGCTGCGCCCGGGCGGCATTGAACAGGAGCGCGTCGCTCCACGGATCATGATCGGCGGTCCCATTGACGAGCACGCGCAGGGCCTCGGCGAGCGGCGTGCCGCCCGGTTCGCGGACCTGTGTGACCACCCGGCCGGCGCCGCGCAGGCGAGCCACGAGCCGGTCGGCCTGGCTGCTCTTCCCGGCGCCGTCCGGCCCCTCGATGGTCAGGAAGGCGCCGTGACGAGGGCCGTCCGGACCGGCCACGTGCCCACCCCGCCCGCCGCGGCGCGCCGACCTCACCTCCACGGCCGAAGCATACTGCGCGCTCCCGACCCGGCTGGCATCCTGCTCGGCCCGGCACGCCCGCCCGCCTGGCCCCGGCGGGTCAGCGCCAGGCGCGGACCTGGTCGGGGTACAGGCGGACGCGGCGGAACGGTTCACGGCCCCGCGACCGCGAGACCAGGTTGGCCCGCTCGGCCATCTGGTGCTGCAGTCGCCGGATGTAGGCGTTCTGGGGCGACAGCTCGATCGGCTTGGCGTCTCGCATCACCAGGCCGATGGCCTCCTCTGCCTCGCGCATGGCCGCCTCCCGGGGGTCCGCCTGGAGGGCGTAGAGCGACGTCAGGCAGGCCTCCATCTGGAGGACGGTGTTCGACTTCAGGACGTAGATGGGCAGCGTGCGCTCTTCAGCCTCCCGCAGTGCGGCCGGCTTCTGACGGTACTGGCTGCGCAGCGTGATGACCACGTCGGCCTCGTCGACCGTGCGGGCGACCACGACCGGCAGCTGCAGCTCCCGGACCGCCTGTTCGAGCCGCTTGCGACTGATGCCGAAGGGCAGCACATGCAGCGTCGGCAGGATGCTGGCGTAGGCGTCCGCGGCCAGGGCCGCTTCACCCTCCGCGGCTGCCGGGGTGTCGACGTCGAGCTCGAGATCGTCCACCTCGGCGTCGGCGTCCGGCTCATCCTCCTCCTCGGCCGGCACGGGGGCCGTGCCCTCGTCGGCGTGCAGCGACTGGATCGCCCGCCGGGCCGACTCGCGCCACTCACGCTGGCGGTCCAGTTCGCGCGCGTCCCGCGCTCGGGGTTCGGACGCCGGCGCGGTCCCCCGTTCGAGCGGGCCGCGATCGGC
>Ga0209415_10007689_pt1 | contig 18775 bp, 20 predicted proteins | sample PeaSoiSIISIP2007_FD_187696 | JGI IMG/M metagenome (GOLD analysis project Ga0209415, IMG submission 187696) | Peat soil microbial communities from Weissenstadt, Germany - SII-SIP-2007 (SPAdes) (version 2) | ecosystem: Environmental > Terrestrial > Soil > Wetlands > Peat | place: Germany...
AGGACGGCGTGCGGACCCTTCGGCCACGGATCGGCCCGAGACCCCGTGGTGACACAGGTGACGCTGACCGATTCCGACCGACAGGTACAGCCCTACGACTTCCAGCGCCGCGACGCGCTCGAACGGGCGCGCATCCGGCTCCTCCAGCCGATCCTCGAAGTCCTGACCCACCGGGTGGCGGGGTCGCTCACGAGCATGCTCCGGACGCCGGTCAAGGTGGACATCGGGGAGCTCGAGCAGCATCGGTGGGAGGAGTACGTGAACAGCCTCCCCGATCCGACCTTCCTCACCGGCGCCAACGTCGTCCCCACCGGGGGCCGGATCATCCTCCACCTCCCCCTCCCGCTCGCCATGGCCCTGGTCGAGACCCGTCTGGGCGGCACCGGCGGGGGACCCGTCCCCGAGCGGTCATTGACCGAGATCGAGCAGCGCCTGGTCACCCAGGTGGCCCACGGACTGCTCTCGGAGCTGCCCCCCGCCTTTGCGCCGGCCATGGAGATCACCATGGGGGCGATCTCGTCGGTGTCGAGCGGCATGTTCCTGCCCGGTTCGACCCCGAGCGAGATGTGCCTCCTGATCGGGCTCCAGGTCGAGCTGAACGAGTCCGTCACCCAGGCCGCCAGCATCTGCATGCCCCTCGTCGTCCTCCTGCCCATCCTCGACGCCATCGAGCGGTTGGACAAGGTCGAGATCGCCGAGGAGGGCGGTGCGGCGCCCACTCGGCTGCGCGACCGGCTCCACGCCACCGACGTCGAGGTCCGGGTCCATTGGCCCGAGGTCCTCCTCTCGCCCGAGGAGCTCCTCAGTCTCGTCCCCGGTGACGTCGTCCCGCTCCACCGGGCCCGGGACCTCCCGATCGTCCTCAGCGTCGGGGGCTCCCACTACTGCGACGTCGTTCCGACGAGTCGCGGCAAATCGATCGCCTGCATGGTGGTCGACGCATGAAGGACACGACGCGTGAAGGACACGACGCGTGAAGGACACGACGCGTGAAGGACACGGGCATCGCATCGTGAAGACGCCAACAACACAGACGGAGGAGAAGTGACCGACGACAGCACCAACGCCGGCGCCATGACCGACCACCCGGTCGATGACGTCGGCGCCGAGACCGTCGCCATGCCGGCGGCCGACCCTGATGCGGGGCGGTTCAGCATGCGACCCCTGGAGACGCTCAGCAACGTCGAGTTGGCGGTCACGGTCGAGCTGGGCCGGACCCGGCTGCTCATGAAGGACCTTCTGAGCCTCAGACCGGGCAGCGTCGTCGAGTTGGACCGTCATGTCGGCTCCCCGGTCGACATCTTCGTGAACAGCACCCTCCTGGCCCACGGAGAGGTGGTCGTGGTGGATGACGAGCTCGGCGTCCGGATCACCGCCATCGACAGTGGCGCCGACGACGCCCGGGGAGCCTGACGACCGTGCCCCAGCTGTCACGGGCCCTGGCCCTCGCCCACTACGCCGCCGCCCACCGGGCGGCGGGCCCCGGCTCGACGGGCGCACAGAGTGTCTCGGCGTCGTCCCTTCTCATCCAGATGGTCGTCGCGCTGATCGTCATCGTCGTCCTCATCAAGCTGGCCTCGAAGTTCGTCCAGGGCCGGGGCGGACGGGCGCTCGGCCACGGCCCCCGACCGCAGGGCGTCGCCGTCGTCGGGCGCCAGAGTCTGGGCAAGGGCGTCCAGGTGGCGATGGTGGCCGCGGGCCGGCAGACCTACCTCCTCGGGGTGACCCAGCGCCAGGTCACCCTCCTCGGACAGGTGGACACAGAGGCGCTCGTCCCCGCCGAGGGTGACGACGGTGATCCGGGGGGACTCCACCTCTTGCGCGGTGGAAACCGACCGGCGGCGATCACCGACGGGTCCGTGCCCGGGTGGAAGTCGGCCATCGAGCAGATGCGCCTCCGCACCGTGCGCCGAGCCTGAGCCGATCCCATGACCCCCCTCCTGGCCGCGGGATCCTCGATCAACATCAATCTGGGCAACAGCCTGTCCAAGCCGTCGACGAGCGTCCTCGTCATCATCGGACTCACCCTGCTGGCCGTCGCCCCGTCGCTGTTGATCCTCCTCACCGGTTTCACCCGCATCGTGATCGTCCTGGGCCTCACCCGTCAGGCCCTCGGGCTCCAGTCCATCCCGCCGAACCAGGTGATCGCCGGACTGGCCCTCATTTTCAGCCTCTTCCTCATGGCTCCCACCCTCAACCAGATGAACCACGACGCGCTCCAGCCCTATCTCCACGGCAAGGAGACGATCAGCCAGGCCTACGACTCGGCGCAGAAGCCCCTGAAGACGTGGATGCTCAAGCAGACGGGGAACGAGGAGCTGGCGCTCACCACGGCGGTCGACAAGGAACACCCGGCCACCCCGCAGAAGGCGTCGCTCGGAGCCATCATCCCGGCCTTCCTGCTCTCGGAGCTGAAGAGCGGATTCATCATCGGATTCGTCATCTTCATCCCCTTCCTCATCATCGATCTCGTCGTCGCCTCGACGCTCATGTCGATGGGTGTGGTCATGCTCCCGCCCACCCTCGTCTCGCTCCCCTTCAAACTCCTCCTGTTCGTCATGGTGAACGGCTGGGTCCTCGTCACCCACTCACTGGTGGTCAGCTTCCGGTGAACGAGGGCCACCTCATGAACATCGCCGCGGGGGCCATGACGATCACGGCCAAGCTGGCGTTGCCCATCCTGCTCACCAGCCTCGTCATCGGTCTGGTCGTCTCGCTGTTCCAGTCGGTCACCCAGATCCAGGAGGTGACCCTCACGTTCGTCCCCAAACTGGTGGGGATCGCGCTGGTCTTCATGATCGCCGGGCACTGGATGCTCGGCCAGTTCACCGACTACGTCCAGCAATTGTTCGGTCAGGTGACCACCCTGCTCGGAAGTTGAGCGGGGGAGCTCCCCGTGCACCTCAACGTCGACCCCCAGTGGCTCCTGGCCTTCTTCCTGGCCTTCATCCGGGGGCTGGCGTGGTTGGTGGTGGTCCCCCCCTTCTCCAACCGGCATGTCGTTCCGAGAGTGGCCCTCATCGGGATCTCCGGTGGACTCGCCATCCTGGCCGTCCCCCAGATCGCGCAGGGCCGCATCCCCACCGACACCGCCGGACTGGTGGGCGCGATCGTCCTCCAGATCTTCACGGGAGCGGCCCTCGGCCTGTGCGTCCTGGTCCTCCTGAGCGCGGTCACGGCCGCCGGCTCGATGATCGACCTCTTCGGCGGTCTCAACCTCCCACCCGCCGTGGATCCGCTCTCGGAGAACCAGACCCCCATGATCGGCCAGTTCTACGAGCAGGTGGGGATGGTCCTGCTCTTCGTCACCAACGGCGAGCTCCTCCTCGTCCGCGGCTTCGAGACGTCGTTCGGCGCCGCCGGCCTGACCCTCTCGTCGACGGCCACCGCCTCCAACGTCCTCTCGGCCGACCTGGCCACCTTCTTCACGGCCACACTGGAGATCGCGGCCCCTTTGATCGTCGTCCTCTTCGCCACCCAGATCAGCCTGGCCATGCTCTCGAAGGCGGCCCCCCAGATCAACGTCTGGATCCTGGGCTTCCCCATCCAGGCCATGATGTCGCTCCTCTTCGTGGCCATCGGCATCAAGGTCCTCCCCGGCTACGTGGACAACCTGGTCACCCGGGCCCTCCAGGACACGGGCGTCCTCCTGCGCGGCCACTGACCGGGCGGACGGCGACCCATGGGCAAGAACGACGACAAGACCGAAAAGCCTTCTGCCAAACGCAAGCAGAAGGCGCGGAGAAAGGGTCAGGTCGCCGTCTCCAAGGAGGTGTCGAGCTGGATCGTGGCGCTGGCCGGGACCATGCTCGTCCCCGTCCTCCTCCGGACAGGCGAATCCCATCTGAGCGACCTCTTCGGGCGGGTCGCCAACGTCATGACCGCCCCCAGTGTCCCGGGCGCCGTCGGCGTCCTCCAGGCCGGCCTGGCCGACGTGGTCTCTCTCGTCCTGCCCGTCGCCGGCGCTTTCGCCGTCCTCGGGGTCCTGGCCGATGTGGCCCAGACCGGCGGTCTCTTCTCGCTGACCGCCGCCACGCCGAAGTTCAGTCGGGTCAATCCGGTGGCCGGACTCAAGCGGCTCTTCTCCACCCAGTCGCTCTGGCAGCTCGTCAAGCAGGCCCTCAAGATCGGCGTCCTCGTCCTCATCGCCAAGCAGGTCCTCTTCGGTCTGGGGGGCAAGCTCGTCGGCACTCAACCGGTGGACATGACGCCGGTCGTCTCCTATGCCGGCTCGGTCATGCTGGGTCTCGTGCGCGACGTCGCGCTCGTCGGACTGCTCCTCGCCTTCGGTGACTACGCCGTCCAGCGCCATCGCCACAACAAGAGCCTCAAGATGACCAAGCGGGAGGTGAAGGACGAGGCCCGTCAGTCCGAGGGAGACCCGCTCATCAAGCGCGAGGTCCGCCGCAAGCAGATGCGGCTCAGCCGGGCCCGGATGATGGCCGCCGTGGCCGGAGCCGACGTGGTCGTCACCAACCCCACCCACTTCGCCGTGGCCCTGCGTTATCAGGCCGGCCACGGCCACGCCCCCCAGGTCGTAGCCAAGGGCTCCGACGACCTGGCGCTGCGCATCCGGGCCGAGGCCCAGCTCCACGGCGTGCCGATCGTCGAGGACCGTCCGCTCGCCCAGGCCATCTACGCCGCCTGCGAGATCGACTCCTACGTTCCGAGGGAGCTCTACGTCGCCGTGGCCCGGGTCCTGGCATTCGTCTTCACCCTGCCCGCTGTCGTGAAGTCCTCGGGCAAGGTTCACCAGCGCCCCACGAGCGCCCTCGTGGCCTAGGTGTAGATCCGACGCCCCATCACGCCGTCGAGTTGTCGACGATCTCGGCGATCTCCACGAAGTCGATCCGGGGGCCCACGCCGTAGAGACCGGTGACCCGCTCCCGTAGCTCCTCTGTGAAGAACGCGTCGGCTGCCCGTCGTGTCTCCCAGACGTAGAAGTTCACAGCTCGTTGGTGCTTCTCGTCGAGCGTGAAGAACTTGAACCGGAGGCCGGGCATTGCCTCGAACATGGACCGGGCCTTCTGGGCCACGCCGACCACCCGATCCCGATCGAAGTCCCCGTCGTACTCGAACGTCACGTTCACGCCGATCATGGGTGCCCCTTTCCCCTGGCCGCGGTGCATGGTCCCGACGGCGGCCCCAAGAGTACAGGTCGTCGCCGTCCTGTCGTCGGTGTCGACGAGTCCGCGTCGTGGAAGGCTGTTCGGGTGACACACTTCACCGGCGAGAACATGACGGGTGCGCGGTTCGAGGACGTGTCCCTCACCGACGCCCGGTTCCATGATGTCGACCTCACCAACGCCCGCTTCCACCTGGCGGATCTGACGGGGGTCACGATCCGTGGCGCTGCCCTGGTGAACATGGACATGAACGGCGAGATCGAGAACCTGCGGATCAACGGCGTCGACGTGGTACCCCTGGTGGAGGCGGAGCTCAACCGTCGCCATCCGGACCGCGTGAAGATGCGGCCCACCGATGCCGACGGGTTCCGCCAGGCCTGGGACATCCTGGAGCGGCTGTGGCAGCGGACCGTCGAGCGGGCTCGTCAGATGGCCCCGGAGCTGCTCCACGCCCGGGTCGACGACGAATGGTCCTTCATCGAGACGCTGCGTCATCTCGTCTTCGCCACCGACGCCTGGGTGAAGCGCGCCATCCTCGGGGAACCGTCGCCCTGGGACCCCCTGGATCTGCCCCACGACGAGATGCCCGACGAACCGACCGTCCCGCGCCACCGAGACGCGCGGCCGTCGCTGGACGAGGTGCTCGCACTGCGGGCGGACCGCATGGCCACCGTCGGTCAGGTGATCGCCGGGCTCACCGACGAGACGCTGGCCGCCATGACGGAGCCGGTCACGGAGCCGGGCTACCCGGAGCCGAAAGGCTTCGCCGTGCGCCGATGCCTCCAGGCCATCCTGAGCGAGGAGTGGGAGCACCGGCTGTACGCCGAGCGGGACCTCGACGTGCTCGAGGCCCGATCGTCGTGACCGGTCCCGGCCGCAACGGCGACGGACGCCCGGGAGCGGACCTGTCGATCCCGGGCAGAATGGCGAGAGACGGCGCACCTGGGACGCCTGTGCATCAAACCATGGCCGGAGTGGCGTATCTCTATGGAGCCTGAGCACGACACGACCCGCAAGCGAGTCCGGAGGCTGTCAGCGGCGGCGGCGCTGGCCGTCTCTGTCCTTGCCGCCAGTCCCTGGGCGGACGTCGCCCCGGCCAACGCCGGCGTTGCGGCGGGCGGACCTTCCCGCTACACGGTCCTTTCCGGCGTCTCCTGCCCCGGGGCGGCGAGCTGCTTCGCCGTCGGACTCGCCTACGACCGTCGCACCTTGGCCGAGCACTGGGACGGGAGGACCTGGGGGATCGTGCCGACGCCCAATGTCGGGGCAACGTCTTCCCTGTCGTCCATCTCCTGCCCGTCGTCCAGGAGGTGCATCGCCGTCGGAAGTCGCTATGACAAGGCGCGTGACCGGTTGGTTCCTCTGGCAGAGAAATGGAACGGGGTGTCGTGGTCCGTCGCCGCGGCCCCCCTCCCCACCGGTGCCTTGGCCGGGACGCTCGAATCGGTTGCCTGCACGGGCCCCTCGGACTGCACGGCGGCGGGCAACATCAACAACAACACGGACGCCACGCCGGAGACCCTGGTCGAGCACTGGGACGGCCTGCGATGGTCGGTGGCGTCGACCCCCAACCCACCCGGAGCGACGGTGAGCGACCTGTGGGCGGTGAGCTGCACCGACGGGTCGGCATGTACCGCGGTGGGCGACAGCGCCGTCGGCTCTGGTAGCGAGACCACCTTGATAGAGCACGGGGACGGGCCCGTGTGGACGGTCGTCCCGAGTCCAGGTGTACCTGGCGCCCAAACCTCTCTCCAAGCGGTGTCCTGTGTGTCGACATTCCGATGCACGGCGGGTGGCTTCACCTACCGCAGCGGTCCGGACAGCTTTACCGCCGCCACGTTGGTGGAGCGCGAGACGGGCGGAGGATGGTCGGTTGTCGCCAGTCCCGACCCGCCGGACACGTCCTACGATGGGTTCGGCGGTCTGTCGTGTGTCGATGCCGTCCGATGCGTGGCAGTCGGCAGTGCACAGTCTCCGACCGACATCACCACCCTCGTGGAGTCGGGAACCGGAAAGGCGTGGACCATCGTGTCGAGCCCCAACGAGCGCGGCTCTTTGAGCGCCTTCGGGGCCATCTCGTGCCACGCGTCGAGGCGATGCATGGCGGTTGGAAACTACGCTCCGGGCAACGGGACAAGGCTCCCGCTCAGCGAAGAATGGAACGGGACGTCATGGCTCATCGTCGCCGTTCCGAACCCTTGACATGACACCGACATACCGCCAGTGACGGCTAGCAAGATGCTTCCCGTCCGCTCGGGGGTCACGGACCTGCGTCAGAATCACTACGACGTCGTGTTCCAGTGTGCGATCCTTTCGGGTCCTGTACCCTCCCGCCGGTCGCGCGTCCCTCTCCAGCCCTCTTGGTCTTCATCATGTACATTGCCGCGTCGGCCCGGCGGATGACGCTGTCGGCGTCCTCCTTGGCCGTAGCTGCGACCAGTCCGATGGAGCACGGCCACCCCCCCGCCTGGCGCATGCGCCCGATGACTTCGGTGGCCTCGACGCCTTCGCATCCCGGGAGCACCACAACGAACTCATCGCCGCCGTGGCGCACGAGGAAGTCGCTGGCCCGTAGGGCTGCGCGCCACCTCTTCGACAGGTTCACGAGGAGCCTGTCGCCCGCTGCGTGACCCTGCGTGTCGTTGACCTCCTTGAAGCGGTCCAGGTCGACAAGGGCCAACGACATGGGTTCGTGCGTGCGGCGCGAGCGCGCCAACTCGTGGTCAAGGATGAGGTTGAGGGATTGGCGGTTGGGAAGGCCGGTGAGCGGGTCGGAGAGTGCTTGGAGTTGCAATCGGTGACTGAGGTACGCCGCCACCGCTCCGGTGCCGAGCACGGTGGCGGTGAGCAGGACGCTGACCCGGATTCTGGCCAGGTCATCGGTGCCGAGCACGGCGTTGGCGGCCACACCGGCAACAGCGAGGTAGAACGCGGAGGCGCGCCAAGAGAAGAAGGCCCCGGCGAACAGCGCTACCCACACGTAGAACGACAACACGGCCACGACCGCGTCAGCCCCCGGGGTGACCTGGGCACCCGCAGCGATGGCTCCGATGGCCACGAGCACACCGGCATGGGTCAACCACGACGGTGTGCGTTCGTCGAGGTGCCGGGATAGGAGGAAGAGGATTGCCCCACCGGTGACCATCCCCGTCGAGAGGGTGAGGGCCCGCGTCGATTGGTGAAGGGGGACGGGGGTGAGCAAGGTGGCGATCAGCGAGACGAGGCCCCCACCGACCGCCAGGCCTCCGAGCACCTGAGCGGCCAGTGCCGGGTGGTCGCGCAGGCGCACATGCGGCCGATCCAGATGCTCGCGAAGTACACGTGCCACCCGCGTTGTCACCCCTTCTTCATGGAGCGGAGGCGGCATAGCCTCGATTCTCCCACTGCGTGTCGTGTCTTTGGGGCACCGTCACGCAACCAGCGGACGACAACGGTCAGGGGTCTCAGGTCCGAGAGGCCCCCAGAGCCTCCCCCTCGTCGGCACGGCCAACCATTACGCGGTCAGCACCGCCGCCGCGAGCCGCCGCAATCCTCTGGTCGGTTGGTGGGCGCCCTTCTCGTCAGCCCGCCGGTGCCGGGGGCCGATCTCGCCCGTGGCGAGCACATCCCATCCCCGACAGCTCAGTGGCTATCGGCCGAAGCGTCGCTTCCGTGGGGCCGTCAATCCCGAAGCACGACTCGTGACAACGTGCTGCACGGCGTCGAAGGCGTGGGTCGGGGCGATTGCCGGTACCACGAGCGTCTCGTGGGCGAGTTGGGCAAGGTCGTCGTCGTCGCGATGGAGGGTCATCACGCGGCCTCCGAAACGTCTGGCGTCGTCCACACGGTCCAAGAGTTGTTCGCTGGCGCGGTTCGGTGCGATGACCAGCACCGTGTCACCACCTCGGACCGCTCCCAGTCGGTCGATGGTGACGGCGAGATGGGCCTTCCCAGTAACCGGAGGTGCCCACCTGACCCACGTGGGCACCAGGTCGGCTCGGCCAGACGACTGCGCTTCCTCGGCTAAGTGGGCGACGAAGTGCCACGGCTCACATTCGGGGGTGCCGACCACCAAGAGTGAGTCACGCTTGTGGGAACCGGCGCCGAGGGCTGCGGCGAACTCGGCCGAAGACACATCGAGAAACAGGTCGCTGAGAAGCTTCCGGAAACCGTGGACAGTGCGCTGGTCCATCACAAATGTATCGGCAGGCGGCTGGCATCCTTGAAGGATCGCGCCCATCTCATACTCCCGGGCCCAGGTTCGCGGACATCAGGATTCGACGACCACTGTGGGGCCACGGATTTGGTGCCGTACAGTGACGATGAAGCGTGTCTTGTCGCCTACACCTGGCCAGGCATCATGCGCGTCCTGCACGCACGGCGCGATCGGTTCGCCGGCCGGTCGTCTCCACGCCCGTCACCGCCGGCGGCGCCAGCGGCGATCTCGGCACGATGGCGAGTGGCCCATCCGGGACCGCGCAGAACGTAGGAAAGGCGCTCCCCCCAACTGGTCGACCCGGCCACGTCACGCAGCATCTCCGCGTACTCGTGGGTGACGATTCGGCCGGCGTTGAACGAGTTGATGTTCTTGGTGAGCCCGTAGACGGGCCGTTGGTCCTCAGGCTCGAAAGTGCCGAAAAGTCGGTCCCACACAATGAGGATGCTCCCGTGATTGCGATCGAGGTATTGGGAATTCGACCCGTGGTGGACGCGATGGTGCGAAGGCGTGTTGAGCACCGCTTCGGGAGGTCCCAAGCGGTCGATCGTCTCGGTGTGGATCCAGAACTGATAGAGCAGGTTCATGCCGCGCGCCGTCGTGATCAACTCAGGCGTGATCCCGAAGAGGCACAAGGCGCCGTACGGCATGGAGGTCCCGAGCGCATCGGCGACCGGTTGCCGCAGGGCCGTCGACAGGTTGTAGTGCTCACTCGAGTGGTGCACCACGTGGACGGCCCACATGTAGCGGCTCTCGTGCATGAACCGGTGATTCCAGTAGTAGATGAAATCCCACCCCACGACGGCGAGGGCCAGCGCCAGCGGGCCGGTGCTCGAAGCGGGAAGGAACCGGTGTCGCCACAGTCGCTCGGGCGTGGTGCGCGAGGCCCAGGTGGTCGTCACGACGACCCCACCCGCGACCACGGCGGCCACCCCGCCCACAGAGGCGATCTGGCGGGCCCGCCGGGCCACCGCTCGCCGGAGGTCTCGTGCGGCGGGCGGCAGATCGTTGCCCCCGGAGTCGACCGACGATTGAGGATCAGGCGCACTCGGTCCGGTGCGACGACGCGGACCGCCGGCGCGACGGGCCACCACGTCGGCCGCCGTCGTAATGGCGGCGGCCCCAACGGCCGTGGTGACCAGGACTCGGCCGTATCGTCCCGTCCCCGGGGTGAGCGGGCGAAGGAGCTTGGGAACGACCAACGGCGCCACCAGACTGCCGACGCCCATGGTCAGGCTGGCGATGGTGTCGCGCCGCTCGTAGTCTCCGGCCGTCGGTCCCCGGCCGACGGCCCGTCGGCGCAGCCAGAGGTACTCGGCTGCCATGCTCGCGAAGTAGAAGGGCACGGCGACGACGGTGAGGTCTCGGGGACCTCTTCGGGGCTGACCCATCATCCCCATTGTGCGGCTTCGGCGGCCGTGTCGTCGACCGCCCAGGTGTACGAGGGCTCGACAAACCGCGGCGCGATAGTCAGGTCCAGGTTGACGATCGTGGCGTCGGCCCTTTGCGAAGCTGAGCGGGATGGCCAGGTGGGTGCAACGGAGACACCGACCAGACCGACGGTGGCGACTTGGTCGTGCCGTCGCGGGCGGCGCTTCTCTTCCGCCAGGACGGCGTCCGCTCTTCTGCCAGCCAGGGATCCGCTGGAGTCGAAGGCCCCCCTGTGCTCCGACTTCCCGCAGCGGTAACTGCGTCCTGCGAAGCGGTCCGGCGACGTTCGTCTCGACGAAACGGGCTGGGGATGGACCGACCGCTGCCCCTCTGGACGTGCGCCCCGATTCCGGAAGACGACGTTGCCATTGGCACCTCTCATCTTCTGCACGTGTGTCGACCACGCCAGCTCCGAAAGAAGACCTGGTCAGAGGGCCAGAGAGCAACCTCCGCCACCGACGAGGGCCGATGAACACGGCCGGGATTTCGTAGCCAGATGTTGACTGACTGACTCAGTCAGTATTTAATAGTTCCGTGGCCCGGGTCCCGACCGAGAAGCGACTTCAGGCGCTCGCTGAAGCGGCGACCGGGGTGTTTGGACGGTTGGGGTACCGGGGCACCCGTATGGCCGAGGTGGCCGCCGCGGCCGGGATGTCGTCGGGATCGGTGTTCACGTACGTGGAGAGCAAGGAGGCCTTGTTCCACCTGGTCTTCGCCTACGCCTTCGGGCTGTTCGATGCGGAGGTACCCGAGCTTCCCCTTCCTACGCCCGCACCCGGTGAGACGGCTCGGCTCATCGAAGCCAAGCTCCGCTCGGTGCCGGTCCCCAAGCTGGAGGCGGCGCTGGCAACGGAGCGCCCCCGCGACATCGGGGCTGAGATTCGGGCCATTGTCGAAGAGCGTTACGCGATCCACGAGCGCCTGTGGCCCGTCCTGGCGGTCATCGAGCGCTGTGCCGTCGAGGTGCCTGACGTCGAGGAGTTCTATTACCGGCGCACCAGGGTCGGGTACTTCGGACGGCTGGCCCGCTATCTCGAGAAGCGTTCGGCCGCCGGGTACGTGAGAGCCATGCCCGATGTGGCCGTTGCCGCCCGCATCGTGTCCGAGACGATCTCGTGGTTTGCGTGGCACCGGAAGGAGGGTCGAGACGCTCTTGTCTACGACGACGAGTCGACCCGGCGGACCGTTGTCGAATTCATCTGTGCCGCACTCGTGCTGAGTCCGGATCCATGACCACGATCTGCCTCACCGACCCACCGCCCGCGGTAGGCAGGGCATCCTCGGGCGTCGCCCCTCTCTGGAAGGGTGTCTACGGTCTGGCCGCCGGCCTTGTGGCCGTCGAACTCGCAGTCTCCGCCCGGTACGGGTTCCACCGGGACGAGCTCTATTTCCTCGCCTGCGCGCGGCACCTGGCCTGGGGATACGTGGACCAGCCCCCACTGGTGCCGGCCGTGGCGTGGTTGGCGACCCACCTGTTCGGAACGTCACCCACCGCACTTCGGATCCTCCCGGCTCTTGCCGGCGGGGCCACGGTCGTCCTCACGGTCCTCATGGCCCGAGAACTGGGAGGGCGTCGGAAGGCGCAGGTGGTGGCCGGGCTCGCCGCGGCGACGTCGCCCCAGGTGGTATCGGCCTTCCATCTCCTGTCGACCACCGTTTTCGATCTCTTTTTCTGGGGGCTCGTCTGCTACCTCGTCCTGCGCCTTCTTCGAGTCGGAGATCAGCGGTTGTGGGTGGCCATCGGCGCCGCCGTCGGCCTCGGCCTGTTGGACAAGATCAACGTTCTCTTCCTGATGGTCGGGCTGGTCGTCGGAATGTTCTTCGGAGGTCAGAGGCGCGCTCTCGTGACTCCGTGGACGGCTCTAGGCGCCCTGGTGGCGCTGGTCCTGTGGTCACCCAACCTCGTTTGGAACGCGCACCACAGCTGGGCCGCGCTGGCCATGTTGCAGAGCCTCCATCATGAGAATGCGAGTCTCGGTGCGTCGATCGCGTTCATTCCGTCGCAGGTCATCGTTGTGGGACCGGTTCTCGTTGTTCTCTGGCTCGCCGGCCTGCGAGATCTTCTCCGCTCGCCGTGGGCCAGGCCCCTCGGGATCGCCTATCTGGTGGTGCTCGGGCTCTTCACCCTCGGTGGCGCCAAGACCTACTACCTGGCCGCGATGTACTTCGTTCTCTTCGCCGCCGGTGGCGTGTGGGCGGAGATGCGGCTCGATAGCCGGCAACCGACCAAGAACACGAGAGGCTGGGTTCTCCTGATGGCCGTCGGATTCATCGTGGCCCTGCCGCTCGTCGTTCCGGTCCTGTCCCGGAGCACCCTGCCAACCGGGTCGTGGGAGAGCAACATCAACAAGGATCTGAGCGCCACCGTCGGCTGGCAGGAATTGGTGCAGCAAGTCGCCGATGTGACCAAGACGGTTCCCGGCGGTGAGCGGGCCAATCTTGTCATCTTCACCGGTGACTACGGAGCGGCGGGCGCGATCGACCTCTGGGGCCCACGGTACGGCTTACCCCACGCCATCAGCGGTCACAACTCCTATTGGTGGTGGGGTCCCTCCGGCGCTCATGACGGCGCCACGACCATCGCCGTTGATCTCCCGCGGCCATATCTTCTGACCATTTTCTCGGAGGTCACCCCGGCCGGGGCGGTCCACACGCCGGGGGATGTGTGGACCGAAGAGCGAGGGGATCCCATCTGGATCTGCCGAGGACAGAAGCAATCCTGGGCCCGGGCGTGGCCAGCCGCTCGCCACTACGGATGATCCTGAGGCGTTCTCAGGCCGACCCCCGGTTGGACCCCCCCAGTCCGATCTCGCTGACGGCGGCGGCCAGCCGCTCGGTGACGGCGGCCGTGCGGGCCTCGATCGACGGTGCCTCGAGCTCGACGAGTGTCGTCTCCGTGACCGCCCGCAGCGCGTCGAGCTGTTCGTCGAAGGCGGCGACGACGGCGGGTCCACCGGGCTGGTCCACGGCGGTGACGGCGTGCCAGAGCGCCGAGTGCAGGGCCAGGCGCAGCGCCCGGGGCGACGCGAAGGGCTGACCGATCCGGTCGGCGTTCGCGAGGATCCGGCTGATGGCCTCGAGCTGGGGCCGCCAGGTCTCGACCTCGATGACGGTGGCCCCCCGACCCTTCACCGCCTTCCAGGCGACGCCGCCGCCCACGGCCCCGACGACGAGGCCGTAGAGGGGGGCGACGAAGGTGAGGGCATCGAAGGGCTGGGCCAGCATCATCCCCCCCACGGCACCGAGGCAGACCGAGGCGAGCCCCTTCGTGCTCATCGGCCGGGGAGGCAGTCCGAAGGTGACGGTCCGGGTGGTACCCAGCCGGGCCAGCAGTCGTCGGGACCGGGAGAGGCCCGGTTCGTAGACGGCCAAGGCCCGCGGGAGGGTGTCGGTCCCGAGCCCGCGCGCCGGCGGCGCCCCCGGGAGACGGCCGCGGGTGAGCTCGCCGAAGATGGGCCGGACGGCGTCGGTGGACAGCCCGAAGCGTCTGCCGGTGGACGCGCCCGGCGCGTGGTCACGGGCCGGCATTGCGTCTCCTCAGGCGCTGCGGCCGCGCGCTGTCGAGGCGTCCCGTCGGCCGAGGATCTCGGCCGTCACCCGGGCCGCGCTGGCGGCCAGGGCCACGTAGGGAGAGTCGTCGGGTTGGCCCGCGGCGGCCCGGCGCAGCGCCGATGCGTAGGTGATGAGGGCGTCGTCGTCGTCGTGGACGCGGTGTTCCGTCCACGGTTGGACGAGGGCCCGGGCCACGGCGTCGTCCTCGTCGCGTTCGTCCAGGGCGCGGATGAGGATCCTGGCCTGGTCCTCGGTGTGGACCCGCTGGGGTGACCGGTGGTCGTGGCCCTGAGACCGGGCGGCCAGCCACGTCAGATGCGCTTCGAGGATCGAGGGCGCCGTCGTCCCGAGGACGTGGCTGATCGTCACCCACGGTCCGGCCGCGGGCGTGGCGTCGGCTCCGCGGCGGCGCCACTGCCCGATGACCGGTCCGCGCGACAGCAGTTCGTCCATGACGAGTGAGGTCCGGGACCGTGAGCCCCCGCGTGCGTCGTCGTCCACCCGTTGTGCATCGGCCGCCGGACGTGTCACCTACCCCAACAACGTCCCAACAGATCCCCACGCCGGCTCCCAGGTGTTGCCGCTGTGGAAACGTGGAGGGTGAACAGTCCGAACAGAGGGGTCACCAGAAGGGACGCCATGAGCCGCGAGTTGGTTCAGACGGCCGCCAAGCTCCTGGCCAAGGCGCAGAGCACAACGTCCGACTTCGAAGCGATCGCGCTCGTCGAGCGGTCGTACGGACTCCTGGCTCAGGTCATCAACGCCTACGACCAGGCCCATGACAACGGTCCCGCCGCCATGCGGCGACGCGAGCGGCGTCGTCTGCGCGAACGACGTCGACGTCCGCGGTCCGACGCCGTCAACGGTCCCGACGACCGGATGGGGTCGGCCCGGACCGTCGATTCCATCGCCCGTTACAGCGGTGAGTCCGACGACGCCAACTCGTGGCGCCGGGGCATCGACGTGGTGATGTAGATCAGGTGCTGTAGGTCAGATCCAGGTGTCGAGGTAGGCGGCGGGCTCCCGGGTGACGGTCCGGCCCTGGCGCAGGGCATCGGCGATCCGGTCCCGTGCCGTCTCCACTTCGGCCTGCTTCGTCCGGGTCTCCCGCAGCGCACGGGCCGCCCTCTCACGGAGCTCGGCCGGGAGGGGCCCGAGACCGTCGGGCAGGGCGAAGGGCGACACCGCGTCCCCTCCCGAGTCGAGCGCCCTGTCCACGTCGCCCAGGCGGTGTTCGATGTCCTCGAGGACCTCAGGCCATCCCACCGACGCGCTCCCCTCCGACGCGGTCCTCTCCGGCGGTGACGGCGTCGGCCGCCTGGCGCCATGCATCGCCCACCTTGCCGATGAGCGCGGCGGCGCCGGCCGCCCGGCGGCGGTCCTTGTGCAGATTGGCACCGAGCAGTTCGGAGAAGAAGTAGTCGTAGAGGGCGATCATGCGCGGCGCCCCGTCCCACAGTTCCGGCTTGATCGTGTCCCGTAAGGTCAGGATGATGGCCTGGGCGTGGACCAGATTGTCGCTGATGGCCTCGAGGTCGTCGGTCTCGAAGCCAGCGTCGGCGCGCCGCAGGTCGAGTTCCAGCGCGTCGTAGAGCATCGTCAGTCGCACCGGCGGTGCGGCGGTCTCGATGGCATCGGCGAGGTAGCGCTGCTGCAACTTCGCCGCCTGGGTGGCGGTCACATGACTCCCGTCGGCCCGGTCTCAGAAGCCATTGGCCGAGATCTGGGCCAGCTCCGAGGTGAGTGCGGACCCCTGGTTCTTGAGGGTCCCGAGGGTCTGCTCCAGACTGGCGTACTGCTTGAGCAACGTCGTCTGCTCCTGGCTGACGATGCCGGCGTAGAAGGCGATCTGGCTGTTCAGGTCGGTGGACTGGTTCTGGAGGCTCTTGACCGTCTGGGTGATCTCACCCTTGGTCGGATCGGACATGGCGCCGGCCAGCGAGGTGAGCGACTGGGCGATGCCCGGCTGGTAGTCCAGTGATCCCAGGTCGGTCAGGGTCGAGATGCCCGGCGTCGTCACCTGGACGGACAGGCCCGCCAGGGTGGGATCGGATGCCGGCGCGGTCAGGAACTGGCCCTGGCCGGTGCCGGCCACGCCGTTGATGGTGCCGGCCACGTCCGTGCCGGCGAACGTGCCGGCCAGTCCGGTGGAGCCGGCCGCCGAATTGGTGGAGGCGACGGTGAAGGTCGACTGGCTCCCGTAGCCGTCCGAGGTGAGGACGACCTGCTGGCCGCCGTTTATGACCTGGGCCGACAAGGACATGCCGGCCGACGCGAAGGCGGCGTTCAGTCCGGCGGCCACCGACGTCAGGGACTCTCCGCTGGTGGTGCTGTACTTGGCCGAATCGGTGCCCATCGTCACGGTGAGCTGTTCGGCGGCCGAGACGGACCCAGCGGCCAGGACGGACCCGGTGTCGGTGGCCTGTGCCGCCGACCGACTGATCTGGACGTCGTAGGTGCCGGACCGGGTGCTGTCACCGGCGAAGGTCAGCGAGACCTCGCCCGTGTAGGTCTGCGACGCGGGCGTGAACGTGCCGTCCCGGGTGAACATGGCCGCCACCTGGCTCGGATTGGCTCCGTAGGCCTTCTCGAAGGCGGACTTGTCGAACTGGACCTGGCCGCCGCTCAGGGTGACGCCGATGTTCAGGGCGTTGCCGAGCGACGACGAGCCCGAGACGGAGGCGAAGATCGACTGGATCTCGTTGGTCACCGTCTGGAGGACGGCCGACCCCATGAGCGGGCCGGCGGTCTTCGTCTGCGGGTTGTAGCCGGCGTTGGTCTGGATGTCCGAGAGCACGGTGTTGGCGTCGTCGACGAGGTTCTGGACGGCGGTGGTGGCCGCCGATGCGTCGGGGGAGACCGTCACCGTCACCGGGTTGGTGCTGGTGGCCAGGAGGTTGACCGACAGGCCGGGAAGGAGCCCGGTCACCGTGTTGGTCTGGGACTGGAAGGCGTAGCCGCCGACACCGCCCACGAGGACCTCGGCGTTCTTCCCGGCCGAGGCCACGTTCAGCGCGCCCAGGGACGACGACGCGAAGGCGTTCATGTCGACCGACAGGGCCGAGTCGGTCCCCGTGGTGGAGGAGGAGAGCTGGAGGAGGTACGCGTCGGGACCGGTCTGGACGGCGGAGGCGGTCACGCCGATGTTGGCGGCGTTGATGTTGGAGACGATGTCGGCCAGCGATCCGTTGCCGGTGGAGACGTCGGTGGCGGTGATCGACCCCGTCGTGAGCAGGGAGCTGTTCACCTGGCTCTGTGACGAGCCCGCCACGATGGTTCCGGTGACCTGCGCTCCTGCGGCCCCGTTCAAGGTGACCGGCCCACCCGGGGTCACCGTGGTCAGGGTGTTGGAGGTGCCGTCCACACTGATCACGCCGTCCACACCGGTGGCGGCGCCGGCCATCGCCGACAGGCCGAGGGTGCCGAGCGCCGTGCCGCCGGTCACCTGGAGGCTCTGGCTCGAACCCTGGTCGACGGTGGAGAGGATCAGGTGGCCGTTGGCGTCGTAGCCGGCCTGGAGCACACCCGAGCCGCCCGCCGCCGAGATGGCGTTCTGCACGGCGGTGAGCAGTCCGCTGCCGCTGTAGCCGCCGGCGGGGCTCGGGGCGATCGTCAGGTTGTAGACGGTCCCGTCGACGGTCACGGCCACCGTGTCATTGGTGCCGGTGCCGATGGTGATGCCCGAGGACTGGGAGCCGAGGGCGACGGTCCCGGTGGTCGACGCCGCTTCGGAGGACTGGGTGACCTCGATGGCGTGGGCGCCCAGGGTGAGCCCGGTCCCCGCCGCCAGGGTGCCGAACCCGAGCGCCCCCCCCTGGGCCACGAGCAGCGACGGGTTCGTGTCGACGATCTGCGCGGTGGAGGCGACGGTGCCCGAGGAGACGAGCGAGCTGGCGGTGGCCAGCTGTTGGACGACGAACTGCAACGAGCCGGCCGGGGTGCCGGGGGCGGCGGTGGCCGTGACGACGCTGCTGTCCGACGACGTCGCCTGGCGTGCGTTCCAGCCGTCGGCGGTGGCGAGGTCGGAGGCGTCGGTCTGCAGCGTCATGAGATCGCTGTTGATCTGCTGGTATTCGGTGACGTGGGTGTTGAGGGTGGTCTGCTGGTTCTGGAGGTCCGTCTCCGGCGCCTCGTAGGGTTGGAGCTCGGCCTGGATGATCTGCTGCGTGTTCAGTCCCGACTCGAGGCCGTAATCGACGACCGAGGGCGTGCCGATGGAGGAAGGCACAATCGTCATGCTCCGCTTCGCCCCCTTTTGCGCTCGGTCGCCGGCGTCACTGCTGGCGCGCTCGTGACTCTTCGGCTGGTGGGGGACCGGCCTTGAGCGATGTAGGGCGTGCGTTGGGGCCTGACCGGCGGCCCCGGGGGGCTAGTCGATCTGACCGGCCGGCGGAGCGCCGGTGTCGCCGCGGGGCATGGGCCGGCGCACGGTGGCCAGCATCTTGAGGGCCTGGCTGCGCCGGGCCTCCCG